>JAAHTH010000814.1_pt1 | contig 29092 bp, 16 predicted proteins | sample 6116091 | NCBI WGS metagenome assembly JAAHTH01 (sample SAMN13939990, study PRJNA603662) | sponge metagenome | isolation source: marine sponge | host: Mycale hentscheli | place: New Zealand | collected 2006
GGACGAGCGCTTGGGTTGGGTGTACTCGGATGGCACACGTATCTCCAAGAAAAGGCTATTCCTTTTGAAGGTTTGCTTGCTCAGTTTGAAACTAGGAAAATATTTTCTCAAATTAAAATCGAGTCTGAAAGGGCTAGCATGGCTCTTGCTGAGGTTTATGGTGAACCTCTGTGGTGTGCTGGCACTGGTTATCGTAATACTCACCTGCGTGCTGTTGCTCCCACTGTTAGCAATAGTAAGCTTTCGGGAAACGTTTCGCCAGGTATAGAACCTTGGGCTGCTAATGTATTCACAGAGCAGTCTGCTAAAGGTACATTTATACGCAAAAATCCTACACTTTTAAAATTACTTAGAAAACTTAAAATTAATAATAATGAAACTTGGGATAAAATTCTCGCAGATGGTGGTAGTGTTCAAGGTTTATCTGAGCTTGATGGGGTTGTTATTGGGTCACACGAAATCCCTGCGAAAGAAGTATTTAAGACGTTTAAGGAGATTAACCAATTAGAGCTAGTCAATCAAGCTGGTATACGCCAGCAGTACATAGATCAGTCTGTTAGTTTAAATTTAGCGTTTCCTAGCGTGGCTACACCTAAATGGATCAATCAAGTTCATATGTCTGCCTGGAAAAAAGGCGTTAAAACTTTGTATTATACTAGAACAGAAAGTGTTCTACGTGGAGATATTGCACAGCAAGCGATGAGTGAAGATTGTCTTGCGTGTGATGGTTAGTTGTTTAAAGGGCGTCAGAAATGGCGCTCTTTTTTTAATATGTCCATATAACATTAGAAACTTTGTCAGGATCAATGTCTACATGGATAAAAGTGCTAGCAACACCTATACGATTGAACCCTACTTCTATTAACGCTGTAAGCATTTCAAACCTATCGTTAGATCTTACGCATGCTACGTCAATTGCTAAGCCTTTTAAATGCGAAGATGAATCAACGCCACCAACCTTACGGTTATGGGGCTCAGTTCTGTATCCACTAGTTACACGTATAGGTTTGCCATATATCTCACGAGCTTTGTCTATCATATCCAAAAGCCCAGGATCCATAAGCTGACCACTACCCTGTATATCAGGTGAATCAAATTCTTCGTAATTAAAGTATTTCAATCTTCTTCTTTTTTTATTTTAGACCATTTAGCAATAGTATACCCTATGGTTACTACCAATAATATTATCTTTAGCCAATCTTCTATTTGAGTGAACGTTGTTACGCCTAATGTACTGCCGTTAATAACATATAGTTTTATTTCTTGTAAACTCATTTTTTCTTTTTATATCTACTTACCCTGCCTTGAGTATTTTTTTCTTTTTGGCCTTTCGCCTTCTCTGCAGGTGTTAGTTCGTCCCATGTTGCTGGTGTATCTTTGGATATTCTTTTGGTTGGTCTAAAGGTGTTTTCGCCTTCGCTGTAATCTTCTTTACCGCCAGGCGTTTTCCATTCTTCTTTAAACCAGCGGTTCAAGTTTTTGAACGGTGAATTCATTTTAAATGCCATACTACTTAGATTTATTTCCCCAGTTAGCAGCGCCAACTTTTCTACATTTGACTAAGGCTCCGCTCGCGTATGCTGATGGCCACTTCTTATATCTACTTTTCACTTTAGTGTAGCATGCGTCTTTTTTCTTAAATGGGGAGTTCATTTTATATGCCATAACTTATTTTTTTAAAAGATCTTTTTTTGTTAATTTAGGACGAGTATGTTTAATAATATCACCTAGTTTCTTTTTCTTTTTGCTTTTGCTAGTTTCCACTAAGCCTAAATCCCAAGCGCTAAATCCAGCAAACAAGAAAAATGATTGCCAAAACTTTGTTTCGTTATCAACAGCTAACCTTATATTGTCTGCTTTCCTAACTGCTCTATCTAAAGGCACATTAGTTGCAGCAGATATAATTTGACTTACAGCATAAATAGCAGGATTTTCAAGACTGAACCCTTTCATTTTGGCTCTTGTAGTTTTATAACTAAAGGCCCTAGCCGCGCTCATTATTTTTCTCATTTTAGAATCTATTGGCGGTGATATACTTAATGCTCTCTGAGCTGCGACTGTATAATCAGGTCTTGGCTTCTTAGACTGCTTGTCTATTTCTAAAACAATATTTTTTATAGTAGAAACCACGGAACCATATAATCCGGTTCCCCTAAGTATAGAATCTAGCATGGAATTAGCGGTTCTAAGTTGTTTGTTTTCAATAGCCTCTTCGTCATCATCTTCGAATAATGAAGCAAATAATGCAGCTTGCAGGGATGAAAATATAACATTCTGAACGGCCATGTAATACATTATCTTGCTTATATTCGTTTTAGCGTCTCCACGTCCATTTTTAAGATCCAAGAAAGCCTTTTTAGTTAATCTCATGTACTGCATAGGAGTATTCGCGAAAGCCAGTATAATACGCCCTAATGACCCCGCTTGTTGTGCAGATACTCTGTCTGGCCTTGATGACTGCTGAGTTTCTTCTGCTATTTCTTGGAAATCTAAAAATGCTTTTTGCTCCGCTTCTTGTTTTGATAATCCTTCTTTAACATAACTGTCAATTCTATTTCTTATAAAACTTGCGCCCCCCATTGCGATAGCAAAACTATCCGCGATTTGTGTTGGCAAGAATCCCATTTTAAGTAAAGAAGATAAAACAGCCCTTGCTTTATTCGTAGATGTTTCTGCCGCGTTTGCAATGTCATCCGCATTAACGTCATTTTTCAAACCAGATCGTCTTTGTTTTAAGAAGTCAGAATTAAATAGCATTGCAAAATCAGACCAAAATTGTTTTTGATTAGCAAACGCTTTTGCGGCCTGTATAGGATTGTTATCTCCCCAATTTACAAAGTTAACAATAGACAATGTTTGTAGTAATGCTGATCTAGTGTTAAAAAACATTATAGTACCTACAGAGTTGTTTACCCAGTTTAACCATTTATTAGTTGTCTTATTAGCACCGCTAGGTCTATTTCTGCCGGTACGCATTCTATAAAGCATATCTTGCAAAGCTTCAACATACGAGTCACCAAACTTAGATCTTAGTTTGTTTATATTTTCTTTAGAAAATATTACATCTACATTTTCTTGCCATTGCTGTAAAAACTCAGCACGCTTAGCTGTATTAATTTGATTTATAGCATCAGTAGTAATTGTTCCGGCTAGCCACTGTTCTTGAGGTGCGGGGTAACCACCTAATGCAGCATCCATAGTATCAGCAAAATCCATTAAAGCAGGATTATTTGATACTATATCAATTAATTCTTTTTGGTCTTGCTTAGAAAGACCTGGTATGTCGTAACCATTTCTGGCCCATAAATAAACTCTAACAGCCTGCTCATTGGTAAAACCTGTATCGTTTACTTTTTTCAACCCTGCTGGTACATTTTTAATTTGCTTTTTGAGCTGATTAACTATAGCGGTAACATTTTGTTTATAACTCTCAAAATCATTTATAGCTTGAGCAAAAGGATCAAATAAAGATTGCTTAAACCAAGCTTGATGTGCTTCCCCTTGTTTACCTTTACCTGTTAACTTATAAAGTAGTCCTGCAAAATCTTCAGCGCCAGGTGGTATAAATATGTCAAACCTACCTTTTTTCTCGCCCAGTACTCTTGCTTTTGCGTCAGAAAAAGTCTTATTAGCATCAATACCAGTAGTTTCCTCTATTATTTTATTAAACTCTTTGTTTAAGGTTTGATTAAATTGTACTTTAGCTTGGTGTACTTTAGACTTGACATCTGCTTGCTCTAATACTTCTTGCACCGCTTGTACATTCTTATAAGCGTCATCGGCAAAGTAAAAATCATTATAGCCTTCTGCTACCTTTCCAATAACCCATTGGGCTTTAGCGGTGGCTGTACCATCACCAAGACCAATTATGTGATCTAGTTTTATGTTTAAGCCAATACCGTTTAAAAATTCGTGTATAGCATACTTTGAATTAGCCGGTCTAGCTGTTAATATAAATACGTTTTCATTGCCAAACTTTTCATTACGGGCTACAGCTTTTTCGAACATAGGTCCTTTAGCTCCTTGCATAACCTTTTCAAACTCAGAAAAATCAAATTCAGCACCACTATCTGCTAAGTTACCTCCCTTTAAAGCAAACTCCGTTGCGTCTATAGAGCCTTTAGTGCCATCCGGCATTGTGTATAATACCTTACTTTTAGTTGTAGCCAGAGTGTCATCAAAATCCCAAACACTAATGCCTTTGCGAGGAGCATCAACTCTATTAGCCATTAACCTTGCTTTATTTAAGTTAGATATATTTCGCTGGCTAAGTTGTATTTTATCTAAATTATTAGCTGACATTTCTTCTCGAACCGCTTGTTTTTGTTCTTCGTTTAAGTTTTTAAAGTCAATGCCTCTCCCGTTAGAATCTTTATAAAGTCTACCGCTAACAACATCTATCATTCCAAAAGGATCTGAAGTATTTTTAGTCTGCGAAAACATTGCTTTTTTCATTGAGGCAGATGATGCAAAAGATGTATTAGATTTTTTAGCTAATTTAGCGCTGGAATCGGAGTTTAACTCAAAATAAGTTCTAAGCGTTAAAGTTTGTCTGCCGTTGCTGCTTTTTATACCTTCTACTTTAAACCAAGCTCTTGTTTTTAATTTTCCTGTAAATTTTGGTATATTAAAATTACCCGCGTTTTTACCCACATAGAAAAAACCTAAATCTAAAAATCCTATATTATACACTCCTTTATTGTTGTATATATTTTCAACAACGGATTCATTCATAAGAGGCATGTATACTATTGAGTTAGAATAAGGTGTATTTGAAAATTTACCTTTTTTGTCTACAGAACCTTCAAACAAAATATCCATCTCTTCTGGAGTTAGCTGTATTGAACCGTTTGGCGTTAAATATTCTTTTTCGGATATACCTTCTTTTTTCATATAAGCTTTTACTCGCTTTATAAAATCTTGTAAAGGCTTAGAACCCGCGACAGCTTTTGCAATTATTTTTTCATTGCTTTTACCAGGCGATCTGCTATAGGAAGGGGTATTAGTATAATTATGTATATTAAGACTTGTTATTCTGGCTGTTTTATTATTTTTAACTTCAATTGTAAATTGTTGACCAGTTTTAGAAATCTCAATAACAATATCGCCCCTGTCGCTACCGGGTTCTCCAGTGGCTTTTTTAGATATCATTTTAATTCCTGGTATTTTTTTAATGACATCATAAGCAAATCTCTCAGCTGCAATACCTCTTCCGTATTCGGAAGTATCTGACATAGCCGTAAAGGCTTCTGACATAGGAGCTAAATAATTGTCGTATATCTTATTATACAGATCAATACCTAGCTCTTCTTTTAACTGGTTGAACTTGCCATTTAAATCTGTTTTTGTTGGAGATATTAAAGCTTTAATTAGTTTAACAATTAATTCAACCGTTGCTAAATCGCCAGTGGCATTAGACCCTGATATTTTCTTTATTAATTTTTGCTCTGAAGGTGTAAATTTAGTTTGACTAAATTGTATTATATCAAAACTTTTTTCTTCTCCTTTATATCGGTCAATTTGAGATTCTAAATTTTCAAGCTGAGCTTGCAGTGCAACCTTGTTAACAACGTCGGCGGATTCGGCTGGAGCTAGCTCTTGAATACTTTTTAAAGTAGAAATATTTTGAGGGGTTGCATAGTCCGCAATAGCCTGCTTAGCTACTGGGGTTAGTATCTCTCTAAATAATTGTTTTTGCCTTTCTAATATAGTTGATTTTTTGCCGTCAACAAAGTATTTAAAAAACTTAGTTTTATCAATTTTCTTTATTCTAAATATAGGGTTGCCTTCTGCTGTTTCTTCTCTGCCTATTTTTTCTATGCTAAATAATCTACTATAGCTTTTTTTGATGCTTTTAATAGACAAAGCTTTTGTTATAATATCAAAAGTTTTTTGACTTTGAAGAAAATCTATATAAGCGGGTGGAATAATTACATTCCCGTTTTTCTCGCCAATAGCCCCAAGCCTTTTTGATAAGTTTTTAAATAACTTTTTATTTATATAACTTTCAAGCCATGAAATTAATTCAATCTTACCGTTTCTTTTAACCTCGGTCATTTCCGAAAGAGTACCTTTTTGTGCTCTAACTCTTAGTTCTTTTTCAAGATCATTTTTAACATCTTCTACCAGCGTGTCGTCCACAACCTCTAGCTGATCAAACGTAGCTTGTCCTCTTTCTACAGATTCTTCTGTAGTTTTCTTTGTGAGCGCTGGGGTTTCAACAGTAGGCTCAGTGCTTGGTTCTTTTGTTAAATCTTCTAATTGCTTAGCATCTATACGACCTACATATAACCTTTCTGCTGACGGGCGGTTATAGTCCTCTCTAACAGCGTCTGCTATTCTAAGCTTTATTCTGCCATTTAAAAAACCATATAAATCCCCACGGCCGTCCCATTGCATATCTTTGTTTACGCCTTGCTTGTTTGGCGATATAACTTTTGTTAGTACATCAAATGTAAACTCTTCTAAAGTAGATGGGTCTAGCCCTGCGAACCTATTATTAATCTGAGTAGATATCATATTAGGTAATTCCTGAGCAATTTTATTTACATTAGCTCTGCTGTCAACTTCACTTGCTGGTATAGCCCCTAGTCTTTCTTTTGCTTGGGCTAATTGAGTTTGAGACGCTTGTAAATCACCTTCAGCTTGTACCTCTGCTACTTTTTTAGGATCAATAGCATCTATAACTTCTTGAGATAATTTACCGTCTTTAACACTTCCGGCATAAGCTTTCATGAAATTATAAACTCCTCTTCCGTCTTTAAAATTAATATTATCAAATCCTTGGCGCTTATAAAGCTTTGTTAAAAAATCTAATATTTTTTCAAAAACATTACTATCAAAGTTTATATTATCGTTTACCAGCCCTTCTGAAAATGTTGTTATATATTCTGTGTAATACCTAGACTTATAAGATCCGTCCTCATTTTGTAAAACGTCTTTACCTAATTTTCTAAAAATTTCTTCCTCTGTCCAATTTCTTTCTCTTCGATTTAGCTTTCTCTTAAAGTCTTCAACCAGAGTTTGCTGAGCTTTAGAATCACCCACCATCGCATTGAGTATTGGGTGTAACACCTCGTGGCTACCTACAGTAACATCCCCTTGCTTTAGAGCGGTTTCTTTATTTATTATGAATTTTCCACCTCCAACAAAAGCACCAGCAACCCCGTCTTTATCTCTTATTGTTTTACCTTTAGAGGTTCCTATTAGCTCGTTAAATTCATTAATGTCTTTTGCTATAACGGCATCTAAACCTAACTGAGAAGCAGCAGCCTGAGTAAAGGACATGTTCTCCCCAAAGTTTCTTTTTAACGCACCTTGGAATAACTCATTGTTTTGATCCTGCAGTGTTTTTATATCATTACTAACCTGACCATCAATGTCCCCTCCATTTTCTAAAGCTGTAATTTTATCAAGGTTTTTAGCGTATTCGGTTAATTCTTCTTGAGTTAAATTTTCCACTACTAATCTACCGGTGAGCTTCATTCTCTGTATTTTAACTGCAAGATTTTTATTAATACCCCGCAGCGCTCCCGCTCTTCTATTGTTGCCTTCTTTTTGTGCTTTTTGTGCTTCTAGTTCTCTCTCTCTATATTTTTTAATATCGGCATTAATTTCGTTTCTAACGGAATTAGGCATAAGTAAAGATTCTGCTCTTCTTTTTATAGTTTCATTGCCTTGTGCCATTTGCGCAACGCTCGCGACCCCACCGCCAGAAAATGCACCAATAATGCCTTCATCTAGCATTTCATTAAAAGTTCTACGTAAGCCTTTTTTTGTTACATTGCCATCCTCGTCTTGCCCTGGAAGTTCGTCTAGCCAGGCGTAGTCCGCTACTTTGGTAAAAAACGCTTGTCCCATTTCTGTTAAGCCTTCTTTAACGCCAATTCCAGCCATGTCTAGAAGCTTTCTGCCAATGCCTTTATTCATTTCTTTTACAGCCTTTTCTGCAGCCTTCTTTTTGCCGGGTAATAAACCTTTTGCCCTGAATAATCTACGCTGTATTAAAGCATCCGCCATTTCAATAGCTCCCGTTGTAGTAGCATTACCAAGAAGTTTCCAATGCGCTCTATCCGGATCTTGCTCAATTTCTTCTATAAATTTATCAGCAGCTATACCAATACCTAAAAAAGCAGCCGAACGTTTGTCCATAGACATTATAGTGTATGGTGCGCTTGTTACTGCACCAGCAACAATTCTTCCGCCTATTTCCCCCCAATTAGCGTCAAGACCTTTGGCCATTTCTTCTGATATGGTATTATCATATTGAATTTGCTTATCAGCTAAATTATCTGAAACTTTTTGGATATCTTTTTTATTGAATTTGCCAAGCATTCCGCTTAATGCGCCAATATTGGATTTTCTAAACGCCATATCTTTCACGGCAATAGCGTTTCTTATTAATTCTGGAATTTTCTTTCTTTCCTCGCTTGTCAGCTCTGTCTTGCCGGCTTTTGCTTGTAAATATAAACCCGCGCCTAATATATAAGCCGCCTCCTCAAAATCTTTTGAGGCGTCTACTATTTGTTTATAAAGTGTTCCAACAAAACCGGGAGCGCCAGGCTTAACAGCAGTTGTAAAAGAATCAATAAATACTTCAGGATCTTTTGAAAAACCTCTTCCAGCTAAATAAGCACCAGTTGAATTTTCCGGCACAATAACCTCCTCATCAACTATTCTAGACTTTATATCATCCATCGCCCCCCCTAAAAAATTAAATACACTTTTTATTTTGGGTGCGGTGTCTTTTAAAATGGCGCCTGCGGGATTTGTTACATATTCTTGCATCTTTATGCTTGATAGCGTATAATCCTTTAGGCCTCCTAAAAATGTTTTATCCTCTTGCGCTGATTCCGATGAACCATCTTCCGACTTGGATCCCGTATCTTCTTGGTTTGACTCCGCATTTGGATCCGCAACCGCAGAGTCGTTTGTCTTTCCCACTACATTAACACCCATAAGGCTTTTAAAAGCACCTTCGCCGCCTTTATATCCGCTATTACTAAATAATGAATAGGCATCGTTAAATGCCTCGTCATTAGTTGATATTAATTCTTTATAAGCATTTATATCACCTGAGTAACCTTGTGATTGAAATAACTTAAACGAGTCTTGTAAAGCTTGTTCGTTCATATTTAATTATATTTTGAAGTATCTATTCCTCCTCCTGTAGAAGAAGTGGTATTGTTATTTGTAGCAGTTGAGGGCTTAGATGCGTTAGTTACATAATTACCAAATTGAGATATATGGTAATTTTGAGCACTGTCTGTTAAATTAGAATTTTTTAAATAAAAATTGAACAAACTTTGAGGATCGTCAGTATTTACGTTAACAGCCATTGATCTTAATGGATCTTTTGGATTGAACAAAAATATTTGCCCGTCTCCATAGGTGTTTTTAAATTCCGCTATAGTTTCAGCATCATGATCTTTACCTGTATCTTCTAAATAATAATTATAGAAATCGCCTCTGCTATAATAATTGCCTTGCTTTGTTGGGTCAATAGCATTTATTTCCTGCACTAAAATTCTTGTTTTGTCTTCTCTTTGATTTGCAGGAACATTTTTGTTTAACTGCGCAAATTTAAAAGCTTCTTGCACAACTGGCATTTCTTGCTGTAATGTTTTTCTTGATTTTGGTCCAGAGCCCTTAAGGGTTTTTTTGTTATCAATTGCACCTTGGGCGGCGGCATCTGTAAACATTTGCATGTAGCCATTAATAACAGCGGTTTTTAAAGCTTCTTCGTTTTCTTTTTCAAACAAAGTTGGATCTTGAAGCCCTAACCCTCCTTCAATAACAAAATCATCCGAAGCTAAGGAAAGTAAAGTATCTCTACCGCCTGAAGAAATCATATTATTTAGCTTTTGGCGTATCATATTTTGCCTTGCCCCGGTTAATTCTTGACCAGAGCTGTATAAGCTTTCGCTCATGTCTAATATACTATTCCCTGCATTGAAGTCTTTTAGAAATGGTTTATCTATAGAGCTATATTCGTTGTATTTATCCGTGTCATCATTCCAAAAGTTTACAACACCTCCCTTTCCTATAGCCATGTAACCCTCGTCTGTATACATCTTAGATGCCTCTACAAATGTGCCAGTGCTATTTCCGCTTGATAGCATTCCATTGTCAAAACTTTCTAAATATTCTTTTTTGTCATTTTTGAATTGAGTTAATCCTGCTGCTAAATTACTAAAATTCATTTGGACTTGATTCATTGCGTCACGAAGATTCATATATTCCGCGTCTGTTGGGTCAAATTGACCAATCCTACTTGCAGCGTTTGCGTATAGCATTTTTTGTTCTGTAAGATAATTTGAAACCGCAGCGTGCTGAGAACTAGTAAGCCCCGCAGTATCTACTGTGCCCAATTGGTCTATGTAGCTAGCGACTTTCGCGTCAGCAGCGGCTTTCTTTTGTCTTGCCCTCATTTGTCTTTGGGCAGTCACCGCTAAGGAGTCGTCAAGACTTTTTTGAAAAACTTGATTCCAAGTAGGTATGGTGCTTTGAGCGACTCGTCTCGCTCCATCAATTAAAATTTTATCTGCCATAGTTGTTACATTTTCATCATTTCGCCGATCTTTGAACTAGGATCTATAAGAGTTGAAGCTGCTCCGGCTAGCTTGCCAACACCACCAACAATTGAATTTGTAGCGTCTTGCCTTGCTTGGTTTGCTGCGGCTAATCTTTGCTGAGACATACCTAATAGGGTGCTGACTTTTTCTCTTTCTGCATCTCTTGATATTAGTTCACCTTTCCTTTCGTAAAGCTGTATATTTCCAGCTTGTTGTCTTTCAGCCATTTGATTAGCTTGCTCTTGTCTACCTATATCAGCGGATGCTCTTCTCATGTTTTGAGATTGCTGCCCTGCTAGAGACTGCGCTAATGCCGCAATACCTGATCCGCCAGCCGCTCCTTTGAGATTACCCATTATATTAGATAAACCCTGTTGCTCTTGTTCTGCTTGAAATTGAGCAGCCTGTTGATTTACAGTGAGATCTTCCATAGTGTTTTGCATATTTTTGTATACATTAGAAGTATCTAACATTTCAAAGCTGTTTTTGCGCCTATTAAACTCAGCTTGGGCTTTTCTCTGCTCTCTTTTTCTTTTTCTAGAACCTATTATTCCGCTTGCAATACCGGTTAATCCGCCTACTACTTGTCCTATCATTTTATTAAGTTTTTTATACTTTTATTATTACGTGTTATTTACTACTTTCAAATATTTCCGCACCCACCGAAAACAATTCTGCATATTCCGTAGAATCATTTATAAATTGCGACTCGGCAAAATACCCTTTAAGGGAGCCAACCGATACTATTGGACTTTTAATATAGAAAATAAAATCCGAAGTCGAGGGAGGCGCCACCCCTGGTAAAGCCTCGGCAACTACTGTTGTTGTTTCTGTTAAAATATCTTTTGTTATTGATATTATTTTTCCAATTTCATTTTCTGAGTCGTCAATAGAACTAACGTACCAAATGAAATCCTCAACCTGCATTTCAGAATCAACTGACGAAGAGGCGAAAGTTATACTTATATTTGCCATTTTTTTATTTTTTAATTATGGTCCGAGACAATCAAGGCAATTTCCTGGGGCTTGTTGATCAAAATCAATGTACATTTGTACTGTGCCTATCGAAGCTATGTTAGTTATTTCCCCGTTTACTCTTGCGCCGGTGTTTGTTGTAGCAACGCAAACGTCATCTCCAACCGCGTAGCCTGAGGGCAATGTTTGCAAACCGCCGCTAAATCCGTTCCAGCCCTGTGACGAGCTTACTATTCTGGTGCCAAGACCGTTGCAAAGATCTACGGTGAATTCTTGAGGGCTTGGCCCTCCCCCGCAGGTTGGGCAATTCTGCACCAATCCTAACGATCCGCTTGTTTGTTTTCTATAAGTTTGTCCCGCCATAATTTTTAATTTTTTTTATTATTTAATATTTAAGGCAACGGAAGGCAGTTTATGTCATCGCTATACCATCCATCAGGTGCATAAGTTTGTAGGTTAGGGTCAATGTACAGCCCTGTATTTTGCAAAAATGTTTCCCCACTTGCGACATAGCAAACTGCGGTCTGCGCGTTACCACAGCAAAGATCATTTTCACTAACGCTGGAATAGCAGAGATCCAATCTATTTGCGCAGCCTGGACAGGATTGTATCGAAGTAGTAAACGCCGCCCCGTTCCAAATTCTGTACCCACTGCCGTCCGCTAAAGCATAAACTCCGCTTGGCGCTAAAGTGCCCGATTGGTCAGTATACAAATACAAAGCCGTCCCAAAAGACGTTGAATCTAAATAGTACTGCGTGGTTGTTGCTGAACAACAGGCTTCATCGTATAGCTTAGGGTTAGAATTATATTTTAAATTAATAGAATTTGGGGTAGATGTTACTAAGTTAATTATATTGTCAAGTAATACTGTGAAAATAACATCATTATTTCCAAATATATTTATAGGTACATTTAGAGACAATGTTAAATTTTGGGCATCTACGGAAACAGCCGTAGCAGAAGGTAATCCTAACCTTGTTCCCTCTTGTCTATACGGAGAAAACGTTGGCAGTTGTCCGTCAACAGGGGTTATTGTTATGTTAGGGGTTACAGTTATTGTTGTTCCAGTGATATTAATTATTTCGTATTGGAAAGGTGCCCTATCGGAATCTTCTGTATTCGCATTAGCATTAAATTTATCCCCAGCTTGTAGACCTGTAGCGTCCACAACAGCAAATGTAGAGGAATCAGTAACTGGATATGTTGGCGACATAGTGCCATCCGGGCTTGGGCCTACAGGCGATGTATAAATTATGTCCTCAAGGGTAATTTCACCGTTATATGAAATTGTACCGCTTGATACATTTAAATCCCATTCCGCTAATATATTCCCGCCTTCTTCTGAATAAGGGTCACCCTGTACGGTAACTGTGTTTGCTCCTGTTATACCCTGCGAACTTGATCCGGTTAAAGAAATTTCTGGTCTAATTATTTGCTGAGTTAATACAATTGGTAAAGTCTGTGGAAAAGGAGATACTAAATCTCCTGTTAACGATATTGTATAAAAAACAGCAGCAGCCCCTGCACCTATAGCGCTTGGAAATACTATGTTTATGGAATAAACCCCATTAGAAGGTATGACGCCTATTGGGTCAATTGAATAAGTATTACCCAGAGAGTCGGTCATACTTAAAACAAATTGCGCCCCGCTAACACCGTAAAGAGTAATAGTTCTTGATTCCCCTGTGGGTATTAGCAATGCAGTGCTTATATTGTATGCTGTTATTTCTTCAGTAGGAATAAATATTTCTTCCGCCCCTGCGTTAAATCTTATTTTATCGCCAAAAACACTGCTATTTGGGAAAGTGTAGCCTATGGAATATTGTAAATATATTAAATTGCCAAAAGCATCATATCCAGGGGTATTAGAAACAGAATAGTTGGTTTGATTTCCAATAACAATTTCAGCCGTGGGGGTTTGTTCAAAATAATAACCCGGGTCAGCACTAAAGGTTTCAGTAAATAACTGAGTCTGTTCTCCTACAGAACCAGCGCTAGTATATGGTTCGTTGGTTTTCCCTGTTTCTTGTACATTATTGCCTATAATAGTATCATAAGTGCCCGCTATTGTAATTTCTTTTATAACACTGCTGCCCGTTACACATAATCCTAATGTTAAATTATTAGATGGCATTATTGAAGTGTTAACTATTGTGATAACACATAAAACATTTTCACCGTCTTGCTGGAATTGTACATTAGATATGTATGCGGTATCAAAACCAGCAGCAGAAAAATCGCTTGCAGTTGCCTCATATCCAGTGTTTGGGCTAATTGTTATAGTGGCAGTTTGCCCCACCTCGTTAATAACAGAAGTTTGTTCCTCTATTGCAAAAACGGGTTCTGAAAAAGTATAGTTATTTATTGTTGGCATGGCATATATATTTAATTAAGGACACGTTGGATTTGGGATTTGATTTATCTGATCTAAGTGAGTAACAACTCCGTTATTGTCTATTCTTATTATTTTGTACTTATCATCAATAGTTGATGTATCATTCCAAAAATTTTGAACAAACCCGCTCCCATCCATTCCAATTTGAGGAAGTCTGGTATTGTAGTCATTTATATCAATAATACCTACAAATCCATTCGGAAACGCTGTAGAGTACCTACCTAACGTCTGACTGTATTGGTAAAATTGAGTTCCTACTGCAATGCTATCTGACCCGCCTTGAGATGATGAATAATAGTATGGATTACTTCCAATGCCACTAGCCGTTTTACAAGGTCGCACCCCTCCTCCTACGCACGGTAGTAATGCGCTTGCAAAATATTCATCAAAAGCGTTTTTGTGCGCACAAATTAATTCAGCATTTGAAACAGGTGGGAATGATGGATTATAAAGTGTAATAACAAAATTAGTAGGCGTTGCTGGAGGAGATTCTACTGATGAATAAGCAGTCCAAATGAATGCTCTTTTTTCTGGATCCCCTACGCAGGGATCAAGCGTGTTGTATTGCGTTATAGAACTTATTTTTCCGTCGCTACCTATAATTACAATGTCGTAACTATCAGGCACCGCAGTAGGGTTGCCGGGGTCTAAGCTACCGTGATCTACATTTTGCTCATTTGTATATAATAAAGTTTGAGCAACAGCGGGGTCTAAGGTGTTTACATCGTACATTTGTGTGCCTACGTTTAAACCTTCAGATACGCTGTAGGATAACACTTGACTTACCATGGGTAAAATATTAACATAATCTGAACTAACGTCGCAAGAATAAAACTCATCTATAGCGCATTTTGTGTCTTGAGCTGTAGATATGGTTTTTATATTTAAAGGATCAACGCAATCATTTTGTGGTTTTCTTCGATCCCATAAATACCAAAAAATAGCTGCTTCATAGCGCACAGTGTTCCCGGGGTCGCTACAGCTTGGGTCTATTGTAAAAGTTAAATTATAGCTTTGAGGATCCGGATCTATAACATCTGGAATTCCGATACCCTCACCGGATTTGCACACTTCTAGCGCTTTAATATAATTAAAATACTTGCCCTCTTTTTTTTCAAATTCTTTAAGGCTACCTGATTCTAAATTTGTTCTAACATAATTAACGTGCCACCCGTTTGTTTTTATTCTGCTTGCTATAGGCAAAAACCCTCCTGCGTTTATTTCGGCTATGGAATACCATTTGCCATTGTATTCGTACTCTATTTCTCTGGATTTGGTTCCGGTATAGTTTAAAGCGCTAAAACCTTTAACCACTTGAGGGGCATTACCTACCACAACATTAAAAGTGCTATTATATTGAATAGAGTAAAAATTATTGTGGGTTTCGTTAAAATTGTGTTGCCAAAGCAAGCCTTCTTTCAAAGTATAATAATTATTATTAAGCGATACGCCGTTCTCAGGAATAAAACTTTTTCTACTTGTCCAGCCGTCAACTTTTTCTTTAAATGACACGGTTGCTGTTTTAACTAAGTCTTCCGCAGGCACGGAGTTTGTTATGTCGCATTCTGCTGTTAAATTATAACTCTGGTTTTTGCTTAAAGCTGATTGCCAAAAGGAAGATAAATTATTTAATGTTATATTGTACAAACCTTTATCCTCGTCGTAACTTCCGATTAGAACAGAAGAAGAAGCCAAGTTGTCGCTGAAAAAATCTTCCATTCCTTTTTCTGATATAACAGTCAGGCCGTCTCTAGATAATCTAATAATAGAACCTCTGTTTTTGTCTGCAAAATAAGATCTAAATGCAAACTTAGCAAAAGACTCGGGATTTTTTGATATGCCATAATCCCCGGCATAAGGGACTGTTTGTCCCAAAACAGAATTATTTCCAGTTAAATTTACATTCCCATCCGCATTAAATAAAGCGTCTTTATTAGCTAATACTCTAAAACACTTGTCTTCACAAAGAGCTATTAAATCGGTGTCCCGAGCGTGGAGTTTTTGAATAGTACCATGTATGGGGTTGAGGTCTTTTGTTATTTTTTCAGCTTGAATAAACTGATTTAATCTATTTATTCCTGAGGTTGAATTAAATATGCCTGAATATATGAACCCGCTCCCTCTTCTTTCCGCCGCATAAGGTTCATCTAATACAGTAGAAACTTTTGGCCCTTTATCTATGGTAACAGCATTAAAGTCGTCTCTTATTCTGTTTGACTCAACGCCTTGTCCGTAAGAAAAACAATTGAACCAATCAATAGGTTGAGAGGTATTATTAAATTGAGATATAGGTATTGAATTTGTAGCCTCATAATATAGGTCTAAATCAATAGCTTCTTTTGGTTCGGTTTCAAATATAGCTGGGTTATTTGAGGTTAAAAGCTTGTTGCCATCCGGCATTGTTCTTTCAACAACTTGAATTGAAGGCAATACGTTTTCTAATGCCCCCCAGTCACCAGCTACAGGCATCCAAGGCTCTCTTATGGGGCGGTCTAATCTCATATATATAGCGTACCTCCTATTTCTAGGGTCACCTTCGTGCTCAGTGCTTCCTTGACAAAATGACCCACCTCGAGTTCTACCACCACGCCACGACCCCATACCTAAAGCATAGTCAACAGTGTAAACATCACTAACGCCCCCTGCTTCTACAAGAATTTCACCACCAAAGCTTACTTGATTTTTCGCTATAAATCTTATTTGGGCACCGGTTGTTAAAAAACCATTTGGAGTTCCGACTCCACCTTGGGGCAGGCTATTACCAAACATTACATCAAGGTAATCACCAAATTCACCAAATCTCGTTGTTAAAACGCCAAAATGCTTACTGCCCCTAGTGGGGGGCTGAAAAGGTCCATTAACAAAGGCGTCTATCACAGATTGATTAAATCTTATCCAACTTCCAACCCCTATGCCCCAGCCGCCTAGCCTGTGCTCATAGTCCCGGCGAGGTTGACTATCACACCTTCTGTAACTATTACCTACGTCGCCGTAGTACATTTGATTTACGCCAAAAGGAGTACCTGATGGAGACGTGGCTCCTCTAGGCTCTCTAAAACCTCTAATACCATAAATGGGGTCTAATGCTGCAAATGAAGAAATTATATTTGTATCAAAATTAAAGTCTCTATTTATTTTTACAAAAAACCGTCCATCAAACTCTGGGGCATTTTTAGGTTTTTCCCCTATTACCCTAATACCTAATGTTCCTCCTACAGTAATTTGCGATATAAATGTAGCGTCTGGGCCTAAGGGTCTAGTTAATACTATTTCATAAGTTATATCATTACCCGATTGATTGCTGGTTTCGACATAGGAAACATCATACTCGTCTGTTTTTTCAGCCCCCGAAAAAAATACAACTTTATTACCCGCTAAATTAGGCCCAAATGTAGGATTTGACTCAGCAGTTGGTCCTTTTGCGGTAACAACTAAAAAACCAGGCTCAACCGCTCCTTGAAGCAATGTTGAAGCCGCTCCAACATTAGTAGGAAAAGAAGATATAAATACGGGCGCTTCGTTTTTAATTGCCAATATTTTATACCTGCTTAGATTAGTAACAGCAACATCCGTGTCATGCTGTTTCTTTAAAATTAAAAAAGTTTCTTCGTCAACTTTATTTCTTTCAGAAGACGGAAAAGAAAGCCAAACATTTCCATCTTCAGCAGGATAAAATTTATCTAAAGCTAAATTATAATATTCGTTAGAGGTTTCTTTTATAAAAAATTTATAATGCGTTGCCCAGTCCGGTGGAGTGTTTTGGGGTGAAACTGATAAGCTGGTTGCTTGGCTAGCTGCTTCTACCCCTAATGTTATACTCCCATTATCACTTGTAAATACAGGAGTTTCTCTTCCGAATTTATCTATATATACAACTCCTACTTGGTATGTTCTTATTGACTTCAAAGAAGGCACTGGAAATCCTACTTCAGCAAAAGCGGAGTGCAAAGACGGGTTATATGAAAGATTTATTTCTGTAGAAGGAACATCTCTGTTTTGTAAATAATTTCCATATACAATTCTGTTTCCTATTACCTCTTGGGCTTTAGCCATTAAAGGAACATTATCCCAAGGCCTTAATATTTGATTCGACTCTACAACCGCCCCTGTGAGTTCAGATTTTATTTCATAGCTTTCTGGAGAACTTTGCGCATTTGAAACATCAATAGTGTCGACAACATAAACAGCGGTACTGTTGGACTCTTTATAAAGAACATCTATTTCTTGGACCTCTTGATTGTTCCATTCTAAGTCATTAATAACCAATCTTCTTATGGTATTAGTCATGCCATAGTTGTAACCGTTAGAGGATTTATACTCAAACTTATCGCCCTCAAAAGCTACTTTTGTAAAAGGTGAAAATGTAGAATACTCGTTATCTATATACTTCCACCTATATGCAAACCTAGGGAATTTAAATTCAAACATAGGATCTTCCTCTTGCAGCAAACATTCCCAATCATAAATTGTTAAATTATCGTCCAAGTCATTAAAGCTTAGTATATCGGAGGATATAGCTTCTATTTGAGCGGTTATAGTTGTTCCGTTGACGGAAACTACTTTTAAAGTTAAACCCCAGTCAAAATTTACAAAAAATTCACTTTGAAATTCAGACTTACAAATAATTATGTTCCCTTCAGCCCACTGAGGGACTTGACTTACATTGAATACAACAAGCCCATTCCACCCAGCAATACCCGTATCACTATAAAAATCTGGGTCAATGCCTATATTTACCTCGTATTCTGCGAAAGTATCTAAGGGCACCCTAGTAAATTCATCATCTAAATTTGGCACATATGTAAAGTTGGAAAAAGCTGCAGCAGCTGGCCCTGTGGTTGCAACAGGAGTTATCCCGGTTCCTGGGACATCATCGCCAAATGCACTGGAACTAAAATCAAGAGTTGGCGCAGATGTGGGGGATTTTTTTATAGTCGTTACATCTTCTTCTAAAAAGGCAGGCTGAGCATTTATATTAGCAAAATAACTATCGCTAATAGGATCATATTCTGGAATTTTAGTATGAGTAACAAAATCAACACTGCCAACTTTAAATTTTTCAATGTTTATTTTTTTAGGCTCCGTTTGATCATCCGTCCAAAATAAAAATTTATCAATTTTATTTATTCCAGTTATAAGATATTCTTCAGAAAACTTTAATATATCTTCTGTATCTACTAATACAGGAGAAATTACGTTTTGAATTTGATCGTACTCAGCTATAGCGCTAACTCCTTTCGGGAAAGCCGTACACTTGTCAGAGGCTATAAACCAATACACCCTTTCATTCTCAGGGTCCGGAAAACTTCCAATACATTTAGGATTACATAATGCGTCTATGTAGTCTGAGGCCCAAACTTGATCTCTTCCAATTTTGTTTCTTAGCTGTACATTTCCTTTGATGTTCTGAAGAGCACCCATGTCCCCGCCTTCTGAGTTTGCTACATCAATATTTAAAGCATCTCGGTATTGTCCTGGGGGAATAAGCCTTTCGTCAAGGTCCTTATTCATTTTACCCGCGTTAAAGGTATTTACAAATTCAGGCATCTATTAGTGTTTTATAATTTTGGACTTATTGCGCATAACCTGGGCAATTTCCTCTATTTTAATATTTGATAATCTTAATTTTGCATTTCTTTTTGCAGCGAATAATTCTTTTTTAAATCTCATTACAAGGTACTCAGGGGTGTTAGCGCGGGTGGCTAAAATAGCATGAGCAATGTATTTATACATAGCCTCTTCCGCGAATTTATGTACAACCATATCTTCATCGCTGCCCTCTAGCCCATCGCTTATATATTTTAATGTAACAATTTTATTACTAAAACTTGAATCAAAATATATAACACCTGTAATGTTATCAATATAAAAAACTCCATTAGATTGAGCCTGCTCGGGGGTCAGCCCATATCTTCTTCCAAAACCTCTGCGAAAAGGCAGGTAGTCATGATGCTCAGAATTATCTGTTTTTTGAAACAATTTTTTTGTTTCTGATTCGTCCGCGTATGTAGTTGCTCCCGATTGATCAAAAGCGTATTCGTAGTCATCGTCTTGAAGCGGTGGTAATGGATTACTTGTTTTGCTTGTAGGGTATATAATTCTTTCTATACCTTTGCCGTCTACCCATACCAATTTAACATAATTAACATAGTCTTTGGGTAATATAAAGTTCAATGATGGAGGTATTTCTATTTCCAACGACTTAACAGAAGGCAGCACATCAAAACTAAATTCTTGCAGACATCGCTGCGCGTGAAAAGCAATATCAGTTCTTTTTATTTTAGATATAATCTTATCTTCGCCTACATAAGATATAATAAAATTGTTTATAATATCCTTTATACTTGTAAATTGGTAGCTACCATAGTTTTCGTCAAAGCTATTCCAAACTCCATCTGGGCCTAAGTAATATTGTTCGTCTGTCTGATTTATTAAGCTCATATGTTAAGATTTTTCTTGTTGTACTTTTTGCATTTCCTCTTTGTCAAACACTTGATATAGCCCTAGGTCTTTTATCAATATACCAGACAACTCTAATATTTTTATAACAAGTTCCGATTCTTCTGATGGGTCTAATTCAAAATCTACTGAAGTAGACGCGTTATATAATGGCTCGTCAAATACAATAGTATAGCCCCACTGTGGTTTGGCAGGCTTTTTAATATAAGTACAAGAAACATCGCTTATTAGCTCTGATGATCCAAAAACATTAAGCCCAGAACTGTTCTGTGTGTACACAGGGCGCGTATTAATGGGTTTTGTTAATGGAGATGAGTTTATGTATAGAAGTTCGTTTTGATTGATTCTTTCGGCTTCTATGCGCTCTTCTGTAGTAACGTTAAAATTGTTAGTTGTAGTGTTTTTATATATAACTGTACCCAGCCTGTAGATATCTGTGGGTAAGTCAAACTTCGTTCCGTCGTGAGTTAATGGGGCGATCGTTTCAAAAGGAGCTATTTTTTTGTTTAGCAAATTTAGCATATCGGAATACTCGGTATCATTACCGTGCAGCCTTCCAAATTGATTTATATCGTAAAAGTATTGTTCAAATAAATCTTGCTGTGCTTGATTAGCAAATAAATTAAATTCCTGAGCGGTAACATAACCTCTTTGCTCTTTATTTAGTATACCTAAAACTCTTTGGTAAACAGTGTTTATACTTACGCTCATATTTTTTTTATTATTTATAGCAATTAGGCCACTATTAAAGCAGCCTAACTACCATAATAGATAACTTAATTAAGTTTCTTTAGTATTACTTTATAAACCTCCATTCCTTCGTCAGTTTTAAAGTATGCGGCTAATGCCGAATATGGGTGTTCATCAAAAGGAACAGTCATTAACTTTCTGTTTGTTTCACCATATGTGAAAGTTCTTTGATCAGCTGACAACTTAATAATTCCAGCCTCTGCTGCTTTAACACCAGTGTTTCTTAGATGTACATTTTCATCCGATGCTAACTCTATGAACAATGCAGGTTGCGATTTAGCAAATATCATTAAGTCTCTTTTTAATTCACTAGACGATAATGCGTTAACCTTGCTCCCGTATTCTGTTCTAAGTATAGCCTCTGCCTCTGTTATATCCATCTGTTTTGCCGCTGACAAAGCTTGAAATTCAAGTTCAATCCAATCTAGTTGATTTTCAGATATTCCAACTGGATCAAATTCAAAATATAATTTGTCTTTGTGCGGGTGATATAAAGATAGTAGTTTTTGCAAAACAACATTTTCTTTTTTAACTTTAAGCTCTCCGTCTCTAAAAATAATTCTACCTAAAGTAGCCGTCCCTTTTTGCTCATCTGCAAAAGCAGATTTTTGATTCGTAGCGTATCTTAATTCTCTTTGATAGCCTAAATCTTGGTCAAAATACAATAATGGTTTTCTCTGAGAGTGCTTAGATAGTATTGTAAAAACTAATGGCGATTTATTGCCTTTTAAAACGTATGTTCTATCTTTAAATTCAAATGTTGGTTTTTTTGGAGTAGCTGGTTTTTTAGCTACAGGCTGAGGTGCAACCTCAACAACTTCTTCTGCTTTAGCTTTTTTAGCCATGATATAATATAATTAAATAGTTAAAAAATAAAACCCAGGGGCCACGGCCTCACTTTTGTATATGTGACCCCGGGATTTTTATTTATGCATTAAAGATTAGATTACTATTCCAGTCTTCTTCAATAATACAAAGTTGTTAGCAGCTTGTACACATAAACATCTTTCTGATAAGAAGTGAACGTTCATTGCGTCTTCGTCACTAGTGTAATTTCCACCTACAGATCCAGTAATCCAAGATTTCATTTTACGGTCATCAGCTTCAGATGCTCTGTAGCGGATATGTAAGAATGGTCTTGAAATATTTTTTCCTAGCATTTGGTCATATACAGTAGAAGTTCCAGCTGGTACAATAACACCTTCAACATCTCCAACTAATCCACGTGTAGTAGAATCGTTTAAGTATTTCCAGTCAGTTTTGTAAAAGTCATAAGAACCTCTTCGGAATCCTGAGAATCCTAAGTTAAGTGCCATATCTTGAGAGTTTTCAAATACTCCGTAAGAAGTACCGTCAGCTCCATAAGAATTTTGAGCAGCTAACATATTGTCAATCCCTAGTGCAGTTGCACGGTCTAAGAAAAGCATGTTTTCCTCGATAGCTCCTTGCTTGTCTAGTTCTTGCAAAATAGCGTCAAAATCTTCAAGTCCAGTTCCAGAGGCGCCAAAATCAGCATCACTGTAAACAAGTCCTCTTTGCTCAAGAGCAGAGAAAAGTCCGTCAGAACCAGTAATTGTTGATCCACCACCAAAATTGTTTGATGAGTCAACTGCGATACCAGCTGCTGATTTCTCAGCTTCAATCATAGACATTTCTAATTGGTCTTCAAAACGAATACGTGCTTCGTGCTCTGATTTTAAATACCATAAGTAGCCAGAAGTTCCAGCTTCAGTAGTAACTTCAACCCACCCAATTTGAGCAGTGTCAGAACCATTAACATTGTACTTGTCTCTAAGAATGATTGGCTTATTGTTAAATTGCTCGAAAGCGGCATCAACAGAAGTCCCAGCATTTGAAGTACCTTTTGCGTATTCAGAACCGTATACAAACACCTTGATGTCTCCAGCGCTATTAGGAACAGTTAATGCTCCAGCATATCCGGCAACAGTTAGTGTCGCAACACCTGCAGCTTCGGTTACTGTTTGTACATAAGCTTTTTCAACTGTAAATCCAGCAGCGTCAGCAACTACAATAGTAGCACCAGGCCCAATTAAATTTTGGCTTGTAGCTACTCCTCCCACCTGAACAGCAGGAATTGTAATTGAAGTGGCAGACACTTTTGTAGCGTCGTCATATGCAATGTGTAAACGCCCTTGCTCAGACCATACTACTTGGTCAGAAGCCATTGGCATTTCAGCACCTACCATACGTAGAAAACCTGAAATAGTACGATTTCCATATCGCTCTACTTCTTTTTCGTATACTTCTGGTAAAAACTGTTGTGTAAAAGTCATGTCAGCTAATGACAAATAGTTGTCATTAAATAACGTTTGTGTGGGGCGTGGAGTTAAATGATTTAACTGCGCTCCAGCGGCGGTACCCTTAGGTACGCCAAATTCACCGTTTGCGGCCATAATAATTATTTTTTAAGTTATTTTCTTGTGTTTTTAATTCTTAACTTAGAAGAACTTTGACCACCAGATATAGACTTAACTTTCCAGCCATTAGATGCGGTGACTTCTTCGTGAGCCCCTCTGGGGTCCATATCAACGTTCTTGGCTTTGGATATGCTATTTTTAATTGCGTCGGCTTTACCTTGCTCATAAAAATGGCTAGCAATCTTATCGGCGTTCATAGCTGTAAATAAAGACTTATGATACCCCTTTGCGTCAGACATTTCATTATTATCGTTCAAGAACTTCTTGACAAAATTATTTATGTCGCTCTGGGAAGACTTAACTTTTGCGACGTCATTCACATTAAACCTAAACTTTTTTTCTCCAACATTGAAATCAAAACCTTTGAAATCATTAGAGAATAAACTTTCTGTTTTAGAATTAAACGTAGCTACTTGCTTTTCAACTAATTTAGTCGCTTCTTCGTTTTCTTTTTTGTATCGATTAAAAAAATCGACAGCTTTTTGTTGTTCAGGAGCCAATTTAGATCCTGCTTTAATTTCTTCGTAATACTTGGTTTTTAAACCTTCTAAATGATTTTTAGCCTTAGCTACCTCATCTTTAAAAGCAATTTTAGCTTTTCTTACATCTCGCTCTTCATCTAACTCTTCGTCATAAGAAAAATCTTCCATTAAAATATCTATATCCTCCTTATCTAAATGAGGCTTTGTATTTTCATAATATTCTCTTAATAATTGGTTTTGGCTTAATTGAGAGTAATCGGTATTAAGTTTTACGTAATCTTCTAATGATCCGCCGGTTTCATTCATAAATTCAACAACTTTCTGAATGTTCTCTGGCAAATCTACACCTGTTTCTTCGGACTCTACAACAGCTTGCTCAATCTCTTCTTTTAAATCTTCTGCTTGCTCTTGTGCTTCCTCTTCTGTTATTTCTTGGAGAACGGGTTGTTCTTCTGAGAGAACCGCTGGCTCTTCAGCTTGCTCGGGCTGTGGCACTTCCACTTCGGTGTTTTCCCCGCTTCCAGCGCTTTCCTCTCCTGCGTCTTGCACGCTATCAATTGTTTCCCCTTGTACGGCATCTTCTGTAGGTTTATTTAATTCTCCTAAATTTACTTTAATTACGCCATCGTCAAACGACATAGGCGAATTTTCTTGTGTCTGAGTCTCTTCAACTGCAGTCACATCTTTTTCTAATTCTTCTGACATGATAAAATATTATATAATTATTACTATTATTATTACTTAGGGTCAAAGGAACCTAAGTCAAAATCTCCGCTAAGTATATCGTTTCCTGAGGATTCGAAGTTTTTAGGGGGTAAGTTATTCTTTCTTTGATTAATAAGCTCGCTTTGCTGCGTTGCTTGCAATTCAGTCCTTTGGTCTTTTCTATCTTCTTTTTCTGATAATTCTTTTTTTCTTCCGTCAACTTCTATGCCCTTCAACTGCATATTCATTTGAAACTCCAGCTGCATTAATTCTTTTTTCAAAGCTGCTTCTCTCATTAGTTTTTGAGAATCAATTTGAGCCTTGGCTTGCTCCAGAGCTATTTTTTGCTGAGTTAAGGCTTGCCCTTTTTGAACTTCCGCTGCGGCGGCAACCTCCTGGGCCTGCGCGTTTGCTTGCGCTTGAGCCTGTATATTTTCTTGTTGCATTTGCTGATCTAAAGCTAATTTTTCTTTTCTTCTAATTTTTAGCAATTGATTTGCAAGCTTTATGTTTTTTATATCCCTTAAGTCTATTGCATCGGCTAAGTCTATTAACCCATTAGCTACTGCTGCCTGAATGTTATTTTCAAGCACCGCTTTCTCTTCTTCATCCGGCTGTAATTCAATAAATATACCGAAATCATGCAAATGTAAATTACTCATTTCAGAAAGCACCGCTACATTTTGATTCCCTATTTTATGTATAAAAGCCTCCGCCGTTGGCGAGTATTCAATTATATCTGATATCCTAAGAGATAGCCCCTCACATAAATCAGCTGTTAAAAATAATCCCGCATTTAAAATATGCCTTGTAGCAGTATTTGAATTGGCTGCTGCCATTTTCTGAACACCGACTAAAGCCCTTGAGTCCGGTGTGCTGCCGTCTCGCGCTTCATTAAGTCCCGTCACGTCTCTAATCATTTGTAAATAATAATTATACGTATTTATCAAAGCAGCAAGTTTATTGCCCCCAGCGCCGCTAGTTATTTCTTGAATTGGCACTTTGCCTGGATTCATATCACCCTCTTGAGTAAATGACCTACCAATAACGGAACCTGTTTGAAAAAACATATTAAGTGCTTCCTGAGGATTGTAATTAGTGCCATTACCTAAATCAACTTCAGCCAAGCCATCAGCGTCTAAGTATACGCCGTCGGGAACCATACGAGATAGTATCTGTTGGAGTTTTAAATGAGTAAGCTGAATCATATCCGCAAACCCTGTTATGCGAGACACCAGGCTTTCTATTTTGCCTTTATACATTCTGGGAGCAACTATACTATAATTCATTTTGACCTTAGTATAATCGCTTTTTGGGCGCATCATATTTTTAGCTAAACTCCATTTAAGAGTTTTGCCTCCTAATATTTTTACCCCTTCATATAAAACTTCTAAAGATCTAGATATTTTTCCAACACCTCTTCCTTCTAGTAATTCAGCAGGAGGGTCAAATTGATCATCTTTTATAATTATTTTGGATGCACCTGTTGAAGTTTCTTTAACTTTATAAACTTCATTTGCATATGTTTTATAATTAAAATATAAAACCTGCACGGTGTTTGAATCGTCTTCGTTATAATTAGTGAGCGTTCTATTGTAAAAGCCATTGTTGCTTGACGATTGATTTGATATTGATTTTAAATCATCATCCGTTAATTCTGGAAATTGTTTTTTAAGCTCATTAAAATGAACGCTTTTAACTTCGCCCACGTAATAAATATCATCAAAGTAAGGTGACTCTGTATAAGACCAAACTAAATTAGCGGGGTCAACATAATCCACGACTACGCCCTGAGATTTAGAAAATGTATTTTTTACAGCGGCTATGCCTAATGTGGTTAAATCGTAAGTGCATCGTCTTTTAGTAAGGCTATATTTATTACCTTCAAGTAAAACATTTAGAGCCTGCTCCTCCGCTAATTCAACTTGCTGTTTATAGCTTAATTGCATATGAAGATCTAACTCTTCTTTATTTATAGGTAGATTCTCAGGATCATTTTCAAATAAATTAATGCCAAACTCTTTTTCAGCAAATTCATTTAGCTCTTTAGTTTGCATATCCCTTATTATAGACTCCATATATTTAGTCCTCTTCTCTACACCATAAGGGTCTTGAGAATAAACTTTTATATCAAAAAGTCTTTCAGATATACCATTAACGACTATATCGACAAACTTAGGAATAATAGGTACTGGCTTCCAGTCTAAGTTCAAATAACTCAAGTCGCCATTAATTGACAACTCATCTTTATATTTTTGCACACCCTGTTCTCCTCTAGCGTATAAACGTAAATTATGAAAGGTGTTTTGATTGCTTTTAAATCTATTTAATCCATTATCTGATCTAAACCACTCATTCTCTATGGCGCGGCCTATGGTAGTACCATACTCAATGCTCGCCTTTTCACTATCGCTAGCTATTTGGCTTGGAAAATAACTTGTTACAACTGACTCAGCCATATTTTTATTTTTCTATTAATTTTGAAAATGCACCTGTATTGGTGTATTTAGCTATTTTTAAATTTAATTTTTGTTTTTTTACATTTGGTACTGGACGATACAAATTCTTATTGCAAGCCATAATAGCTAATCCAGAACTAATAGCGGCATCAAACTTTGTCCGCTTATTTATATCAAATTTAGACCACTCGTTTAAGGTCTTGTTAAAGTACATGTTGCCATAGTCCCCATCACTCCTTAGTCCTACATATTTATCTATATAAGATTCTATAGCCGCGGCGTGAGCCTGCTTAATATCTTCGCTTGAATTCGGTATGCCGCCAATTTCTTTTTCAGCCACGGATAGTTTATTCCAAATTTTATCAGGTCTATTCATGGAGTAACCCCTATAACCTCTTCTTTTAAAATAATATAATAATCGCGGCTTATTGTTTTCAGCTAATATTGGCATTCCGTAAAATACACAAGCCATTAACACATCTTCAAAAAATATTTCTGCTGTTTGCGGCCTAGCTATGTATTCTAAAAAAAATGCATTAGGCGGGGCATCTTCCATACTAAACTTAGTAAGTCCATGCAGCGCTCCTTTTGAACCTTGCCCGTCGGTTGTACCCGATATATCATAACTGTCACACCCAAAAGCTCCCATGTGTTCGTTGCCCGGATATCTAATTCCATTTTTAGTTATTTGCCTATTTTGCAAATTAGCATTCGGCGTCCAAGATATTTTAAATCTTCCGTTAGGATTTGGCGTAAATTTTACCGTAGTATCTTTGATGCCGTTTTCCCAGCTAAAACTACCTGTTGTTATAACGTTAGTGTTACCCAGGTCTTCGTTATAATCAATTTGTTCGTATATTTTAACTAAATTAAATATACTGTTTTTTGTTTCATCTCTAAACGCATGTTCCTCTGTTCGCGGAAACTGTCTATAAAACTCATTTAAAGCATCCTGGTCGCCTTTTAATCCGTCTACCTCGTTATTCCAATGATCAACAACGCCGACATCTATAATGTCTCCGTGAGGCGTAATACAATCTTCTGATGGGGTATCGAATACAGGCATTCCATAATTGTCAATGAATCCTTCGTAATTCCATTCCATAGGTATGAACAAAGAATATAATCCTGACTTAGTTTGTCCATTTCTATTTCTTTTTGAAACATCTGAATCATTGTAAAGCTTTTTAAAGTTTTCTCCACCTTTGTCTAAAGCATTTGATGTTGATCCCATCATGCACTTGCCAATAACTCTTGCGCCTAATCTTAATGTGGTTTTAGTTACTCTCCAGTTATTTAATATATTATCTGGCTTTTCCCATTTGCCACTTTCATCATGCACCAAAAGTTTTAGCTTTTCCCCATCATAACTATTGTCCCCTGTGTTTTTCCAATCAATCGTGGTGTCTAATCCCTCAAGTAATTCTTTATCGTTTTTGTTTTGAATTGATTTTCTGGTAAGACGCGAGGCGGGGATTCGATAGGCAAGTTCGGTTTTGGGCCTGTCCATACCGTCTTGGATGGGTTTGAAAAAGAACGGGTAGTTGACTGATATTGGTACAACCTTGTCTGTGAACATTTTCTTAGCATCGGCTCCAGACTTAGACAAGATACCATACCGTGCATCTGATGTAATTGTCGCCAAATTAACGGTTTCTGCTGAAGACATAAAAGAAAATCCGGAACGGCGGTTTTTAAGATAACACATTCCGTAAGATCGTGAGTCGGCTTTGCAAGCTTCCCAGAATATAAAGAATAATCTGTTTGCTTCCCTAAAATCTGGCTTCCCAACGTCAATCTTGGAGTGCTGCAGGTACATAAAATGAGTACCAGTAATGTAAGTAGCCAAGCCCT
>JAAHTH010000815.1_pt1 | contig 29078 bp, 41 predicted proteins | sample 6116091 | NCBI WGS metagenome assembly JAAHTH01 (sample SAMN13939990, study PRJNA603662) | sponge metagenome | isolation source: marine sponge | host: Mycale hentscheli | place: New Zealand | collected 2006
ATATTCAGGACAAGGTCCTTTATATATGATTAGAGATAAAAATGATATTGTAACTAGTGGAGGTAAAGGTGAAGGTGAACCAAGACCTAAATACCAATTCCATTTCCCATCCAATCAATATATGGACCAAGATGATAGGGGTGTTAACTTAGAACAAATGTTACAAGATGGTGGGGAACTTAGTGAGTTAAAACAATTCTTTAAACATGAATTTGCAAAATCACTTAACAAAGACTTTGGTGACCAAGTACAAATAAATTATCCTAATGACCAGGTATCTAGATTTATAGGTCTTTATGGTTTTGATGAATTTTTTGATAAACTCCCACAATCACTAAAAAGATTTGATTTTGAAAAGGGAAGTAGAGGATACAGAGACAACGACCAAGACTTACCATCGACTCCATTACACCCTAAAGTTTTAAATTTCCCTAATTTAGAGGTATTACACATTGAAGGTTTACTTAGTGAGTTACCAGAAGATATTAACAGATTACAAAACCTAATGTTTATTTCTATACCTAATAATCCAGAGTTAACAACACTACCAGAATCTTTAGCAGACTTACCAGCACTACAAGTTTTAAATATTAGAAACAATCCTAAATTAAAAATAGGCCCTAGAGTTCAGGCTATGATAGATAGTGGTGAGGTTACTGTAGTACAGTAATTAAGAAACCTTATCCCAGCTACCGTTATTAAGTAATTTAAAAGTACCTATGTATTTTTTATCCCATTGAGTTGGGTTAATTAAACTCAGAAATAAATTCTTATTATCTCTTTCATATAAAAAATATTCTTCCCCCAGTAGAGGTTGGAAGTTGTGTTCTGATTCATATACTAGTTTAGTCCAGTTATACTCTTCCACTAATTTTTTATACTCTTCTTTTAATTCTTCTAATCTAGACCCAAAATAATTATCCGCTTTATAACTATCACTTTTATCTACTTTAATTGGTTCGAATTTTTGTGAACCAACAGTAGTCGGATAAGATTTTAAATTAGCATCAAATTTATCACTATCTTCATTATAAACTATATTGTCTGGGTACTTCTTTTTCATAAACAACTAAAATATCTTTCACCTCTATCACAGAGGATTGTTAAACCATTACTTTTATCATTATCCCGCAACCATTCAAAGCATACCTTTGCGTTAGCTGCAGCACTTATACCTACAAATAAACCAAATTCAGAAGCTAACTTTTTAGAGAAAAGTTTAGCACATTCAGTTTTAATTGTCCTAACTTCATCTACTAACTCTAGGTCAACTAAAAATTTACTACCGTCACCTATTCCCTGTATGCCGTGAAGTCCTGGTTCACCTCCTGACATCACTGGACTTTCAGCTGGTTCTACAGCAACTACTTTTATATCTGGCCATTTTTCTTTTAGATATTTTGCAGTACCCATCAAACTACCACCAGTTCCAGTACCTAAAACTATTACATCTGGTTTATCAGTATAAAGTGGATATGTCGAGTAAAACTCAGGTCCTGTAGTTTCGTAATGAGCTTTTATGTTTAAAGAATTGTGAAATTGGTTACAGTTAAACCATCCTTCTTCCTCACACATTTTATCTCTTAATGCTATTGCTCCATCAAAATCACCTTCATCCACTTCTATTAATTTTGCCCCATATATTTTAAACATATTTTTTCTCTCTTCGGACATATTAGAAGGCATAATGATAACCATCCTATACCCTCTTTCTGCAGCTAACATAGCAAATGCAATTCCACTATTACCTGATGTGGCTTCACAAAGAGTACTTCCTTTTTTTATTAAATTTCTTTTTTCAGCGTCATTTAAAATATAAGTAGCCATACGGTCCTTTACTGAACCAGAAGGATTCATAAATTCTGCTTTTCCCCACACAGTAAACTCACCAATCTCTATCGGTATTAAAGGGGTTCGACCTACGTAATCTGATAATTTTTTCATACCATAAGTTTAATATTTTAGGAGAGAAAGTCCACATCATCTTGAAAAGTATTTTATTTTAACGTATCATTATTTAACTAATTTCAAATATTTATAAATAATGAATGTAGACGTAGAAATATATTGTAAAAACTTTAAAAGTTTTTTTCAGAACAACCCCAGTAGTAAATACGAATTGTTATCAACAGTTCCAGGTGTTTCTTTTGAATCTTTTATGGTAGAAGTTACCCGAATAGCTAACGATAATTTTGAAAATGGTGGTGACCCATCGGTTACAAGAAAACAAATCTTAGACATATTAAATGATTTATATATGGAATACGTATTAGAAAATCAAAAAGAATTAGCTGAAGAAGTTGGTTTGATAGATAAACCCTTAATAGATGAGTCTAAAGTATTTCAAACTATAAATGGTTTTAATATAGGACTTAATTAAGCTACTTTTTCTATTGTGGCTTTATAACTAGACTTAATCAAACTAACACCTGACCCTTCTTGTATTAAACTAAAAGAAATCATAAAATGAGTTGTACACTCAGTTATTTTATCTTCCTCATTACTCACATCCATACTCCAACACTTGTTAACTCCCGTTGCTACTCCACTTGGTGCTACAATTTCTAATATATTTGTAAATAGTAGAGTTAGAGTTGGGGTACTACTACCATCTACACAATCAAACTTATAAATTTTTATATGTACGTTGACCGTTTCTCTGTGACCCTGAACAAATAAATTACCACACACATTAATAGCATTACTTACAGAGCCATTTATAGTATGTGGGAAAGGCACCCCACAATTTAAATATTCATAAGTAAAACTAGTTTTGAGTAAATTCCAAGTAGAAGAATTAAAACCCCCTGATTTCTCGCCTATATACTCCTCACCACCCACAGGATTTCTTATAGACATAGAGTTAGACACTATTAATATTGGTGTTACAGAACCACCAGTACCTCCACTTGTACAGTGAGCTATAAGAGTACAATCAAATGGTGTTGGTGTGGGTAAACAACTCTTATAATCTTCAGTTATGGAAGAATAAATTTGTGGTGTATTTACTATTCTTTCATATTCTGGACAAGGTCCATCACAACCGTAATATTGGTCAAACCAGTCAGACATATTTATTGAATTTTAATTCTAGCTAATTCACCTCTAGTCCAAGGTTCATAATTAGGGCCTAAGGTATAAACAAACTGTCTACCTTTTCTATCCATTCTTACTATGCCAGAGTCGTTTATAACTGCAAAGAATTCAGAGTTGTGACCTGGAGTGTAAGTCCTACCGATAGAGTCATAAAATTCTTTTCTGGTCTTTCCAGGATTGTCCTTAACAAAGTCTACAAATAATTGAGTTAATGAACCTTCTTTAGGTGGATATTTAAAAGTTAAAGGTGTTCTAGTCCTCATAGGTTCCCAAACAGTATTTTCTTTTGTGGTAAGTTCTTTAACTTCAGGTCTAGATAAAAGATACCTTAAATTTGGCAATAGGATTAGATTTAAGAAAGTTTTTTCTGGGTAACCCCTATAATAGTTATTCTGATACCTGTCGTTATCCAAGAACCTATTTTTGAAAACATCCTTAGGAGGTAAACCTAACTTTATTCCCTCATTTTCTCCATCAATTTCATAATAACCAAGATTATTACTCGCAGCTACAATATGTCCAGGAAGAAGTCTAAAATACCAACCTATATCTTCCGCTAAGTCGTTCTCTGCTGTACGTTCTATATACCCATTAAAATCGGAAACAATAATCTCATATTCCGTGTCGGTAAACAACTCAACAGAAAATTTATATTTATTATCTCCGATAGGACTTACGTACCATTCATTACGACCAACCACCTCAAGTTCCCATGGACCACTTTCCGTGTTAAATTTAATTTTCTCACCTTGTAATTTATCTGCTATTAAATTAACAAATTCATTAAGACTTTTGTATCTCTGAAAGTCTAACATTTCCGAATAATAATCTAACTCTTTTTTGTATAAATCGTCAATCACTTGAATAGCCTTATCTGGTAACATAGAACTAACTACGGATGCTGTCCTACTATCTAATAGATTATCTTGCATATCATACCACTGGTCATCAGGTGCCCTACCTAGTACTCTTCTATTTGTTCTATAATCAGTACCGATTTTAGGTAATTCCTTATAAAGTGCTATTTTATAATCCTTACCAGATTGTTTTTTTATGACATAATATAACACACCTTCGTTATTATACTTTTCAAAAAAGGTTTTATCAGTTGATGTTGTACACCATTTGGTACCTGCACCGTAATAACAAGAAGCACCATGACTTTTAGGTCTAATAATTACCCAGTTATCATCTTCATATACCTTATCAACCTCCGACTTAAGCATTTTCTCTTTATCTTTTCTAGTCATTATAGATTCTATTTCATCCATAAATCTTTCCAACACAATTAAGTCATCGTAAGAGTCAATATTTTTTGGTGACCTTAATATTTTTCCATCAAGGTTGTCATTAAAAAAAGAATCTTCTAACTTTAAACTATCTATCAGTTCAGGAGTTATTCTAGGTGAGTTAATGTCAAACCTCATAGCTAGAGACGCGATATCTATAGGACTTGTGAACGGTTCCTCAATGTACCTTTTAACCATCCACAAAAGATATTTCTGGTTATTTGAAGGGTCCGAATTAACAAAATGTTCTAAAACAGATTCTAAATTAGTCCCAACACCAATCCCAGCTGGATTACCTGGTTCTGCAACAGGCCAAGACCCAACAGCTTTTTCAAAATATTGTTGTGCGTCTTCTACTCTTCCTTCTAATAATATGTGTTTGTTATATCTCATTCTATCCTATTCTATAAATATAAAACCATTCATCGTCATAGACTACTTCATTTTCTTCACCATCATAACCAGCAAGACCATTTCCTCTTCCATCAGAAGATATAACATCCTTTACAAATTCATCTTGGTCAATAAAATTATCCACCTCTAACTCATACATTTGAATGTATTCCATGGGGTCACTTCTAACCTCATCTAATTTATTCTCTACTGCTTGTTCAATAGATTCATCAGTCCATTCATAACTGTCCTCATCTTCTATAATGTCTTCTTTTTGTTCTTCTAGTGAGTCTATTTGGTCTTGGATGTATTCTTCGTCTGATTCTCTATCAATCTCATCTAACTCTTCTAGATGTTCTCCGATTTGTTCATCTATTGATTCTATTTGTTCTTCATAATATGGTGTCATCACTCTATCATCATCTTCATCTAAATAACTTTCAGGACTTTCCTCCACATCCTGTCTAATATAGTCTTCTATATAATCTGCAACCTCATCACCATCAACGTGAGAAGACCAAGCCCACTCTGAAAACCCTTGATACCCTATATCGTCAAGTAGATTCCTTACTTGTTCCTCAGCAGCTTCATCAGCTTCATCATCATCACCTACAGCATATTCAGCTCCCTCGTACTCAAATATAGGCATTTCACCATAGTGGGTACGACCTTCATACATAATATCATAAACTGTAGGAGCATTTTCTCTTTCTTCTTGGAGTTCTTCCTCTAAATTATTTAAATCTTCTCCATATTCTTGAGCTCTTTCACCATCAGGGTCTTCCATCAATTCAGGGTCATTTTCCATATCACTACGAAGGTCTCTAATTTGTTCCTCCAAGTACTCGATTTCGTCACTGTTGTCCGACCACTCACCTTCATCTTTTAGGAATTCCATTAATGCGTTAGCTCGTGTACCAACGTAATCCCCATCTTCAGGACTCCATTCATCATTTTCTTTTCTTAATTCTGCTTCAGCATTTAATCTAGCTATTCTTAATCTTCTACGTTGAGCCCATTCATTTTCTCTTGCCTGTCTCTCCAGTTCCCTAGCTTTTACTTCTGCACCTATTTTGTCTATTTCCTCTTTATATGTGTACTCGAAAAAACTTTCTATGGCACTCATCAAAGGATGCTCTAAAATATAATCTATTTGTGTTGTATCACTAATTAAATTATCAGGAGCGTCATAAAAACTTTTACCACCCACATATTTTCTATTTAAAGCTACTTTATAATAGGGATTAGAAGTAGGTAATGTTTTATCTAGTATATAAAAAAGTTTACCTTCTTGATTATAATTTTTAAATTGATAATCACTATCTTTAGTTGCTGTACACCATTTGGTACCAGCACCGTAATAACAAGAAGCGTCATGAGATTCTGGCACTACAACTTTAAAACGGTCATCTTCGTAAATAACTTCAGATTGTTCATGAGTCTTAATAACTCTTTGTCGTTTTTTTAAATTCTCTAAAGCGTCGTTAAGGTCACTGTATGAATTATAAGAGTATATATCTTTTATCTTTAAATTATTTCGTTTTCTATCAAAAGTCTCTACCGCATCTAATACCATCTCTAAATAAAGGTCATTTTGGACGATAGAGTTTACAAAGTCTCTAGCTATCCACTCCAGATACTTTTGATTATTTGATATAGCACCACTACCAGTTACCATCTGGTCCCAAATACCTAATGGTACGTTGTACTTTTCTTTTACTCTTGAAATTCTATTTTCTACTAGTAACACTGTTTTCTTTTTATTATAAATACTTATTAAAAGACTTATATTATGAATAAAAGTAAATCATATATTATTGGATTTACCATAACCTTATTTTTTATATTGTTAATGGTAAATCAAGACTCAAATAACAACCCCAAAGAGATTACCTATAAACAGAATTACGTGGATTCTTTAAAAATAGAAATACAATTACGTGACTCACTCATAAAGGATTTTGAAATCTACATACCCCTAGGTTCTCCATTAGATAGTACTAAAATTAATAGTAAGTATGGTTGGAGATGGGGAAGAATACATCAAGGTGTGGACCTTAGAGGTAGGTATAAAGACACAGTATTCTCAACAGCCGCAGGAATTGTGGTAGAAGCAAGACGTATAGGTGGGTATGGTAAATGTGTAAAAATAAATCATAACAATGGTTATCAAACAATGTATGCACACTTAAGTAAAATATTTGTTAAAAAAGGAGATGTGGTACAAGACTCAACAGCCATCGGAAAAGTGGGTAATACTGGTTTTAGTACTGGATGTCATCTACATTATGAAATAATCAAAGATGGAAAAAACATTAATCCAGAAGATTTACTTTACAAAGAAATACAAAGGTAGTACTATTTATGGGTATAATAAAAGTATTTTAAAATAAAAAACTATGCAAGAACACGAATTACCAATGAAAGAAACGGACAACTCTTTAGAAATCACATTATGTGGTAAAGGAAGTTGTAAATGTCCAGCGGTTGATATTCACACTGAACGAGATAACGTTATCATCGGAGGAGATGATGAAGGATTTACCACATTTACAAAAGAACAATTTGAATTATTAGTAAATGAAGTTAAAAATGGTAGATTTGACAAATTCATTTAAAAGTTATGGGTTGTGGTTGTAAAAAAAATAAAGGGAAAGACAAAGACCCTAAAGAAGTAGGTGAAAAACTACAAAAAATGATTAGGGACAAAATCCAGGAACAACTAGACAAAAATCGTAATTTAAAGAAAGGGGTATAAAACCCCTTTTTTATTTTCTATAAACTATTTATGGGTATGAAATTAATTCATACAATACAAACCCTAGTAGAACAGGAAGGGCAACCTTTGTGGGTTAAACGAGCACTTGAGAGTTGGTCGTGGGATGATATTGTAGAATATGTTAAATTATTCTCTGGTGACCTACACGAATATTATAAAGCTATTGACAAAAAAGGGTTTGGTGAAGATTTCTTAGAACAGATTAGTAATTGGGATGAATCACCACATTGGTATGTTGTAGAAGCACTAGGTGGTAGGAATGCTTATATGAAAGGATTGATGGACGACGAATTACTTATAAAGTATGTGGTGGACGATATGATAGAAGACGGTCTCACAAATCTAAATAAATCTCAAACAGACGGAAAGATATATCTTAAGTTGGATATGTATGACAAACCTGATTTTTTTGACGATAGTTCGTATGACCGATTAAGTTGTCACGAAACCGCAACTCTAATATTCCAAGATACTTTATGGGAAAATTGGACTAATTACGAAGATATTTGGGTACCTAATCTAGATGAGTTACTTGAAAATCTATCACCAGAAAACTATAAAAATTTATTAGCTCACATATTAGAAAATAATCAAACCCTAACTTGTTTTAGAGAGGAGTTCGAAACCCTAGTAAAAAACGACAATATTGGAGAAAATATGTTTTATGTTGATTCTTCTCTAATAAATAGGTTTTTAAATGAACCTGATAGATATAATTTTGAAGTGTTACTTGGTTGTGCGGAAGAGTTAGATGACTATGTAGGTGAAATGAAACGAAGTTATCAAAAAGCTTATAATGATGCATTATTGTCCCAATACTATGATGAGTATCATAAAGATTTAGAAAGGTTGTTAGGTAAACCTGTAGGTAAAGGTAAAACATCTGATTATAGTGGTAAAAAAAGAATAGAACTTGACGCGGATATTTATGAAGTTACAGATTTGGTAAACAAAACATTAATTAGTGCTGCTTTAGACGGTAGAGAATTAGAATATTCTAATTTTCCTGAAATTTATGCAAATTTGGATGAAGGTGGTTTATGTCCTGGTCATTATGATGATGTTTACGATGATGAAAAAGTTTGGGACCTGTATAATGAAGTAATTAGTGAGTATTTATAATTAAAACAAAATTATGGAACTAAAAAAGATTTATTTAGAAAGTGAGGAATATTATCACGATATTATTACTAAAAAGACAATCTACTTACACCATACCGCGGGCAGTCACAGACCTGATTGGACCGTATCTAACTGGGAAAGAGATAAGACCAAAAGTGGTGGGGTAAGACACATCGCTACTGCTTATGTTATTGGTGGTAAATCAACCAGAGATGGTAATACTAAATGGGATGGTAAGGTTATAGAATGTCATCCACCAGAAAAGTGGGCACACCATCTGGGAATCAAAGCAAGAAATAATAGAACATTAAATAAAGAAAGTATTGGTTTAGAGATATGTAACTATGGGCCTATTAAAGTTAAGGACGGAGAGTACTTCAACTATGTTAATAGTAGGGTACCTAAAGAAGACGTTATCGACTTAGGGTTCACCTTTAAAGGTTACAGACACTATCATGCTTATACAGACGCACAAATAGAATCTACAAGACAACTTATAAATTACCTAAGTGATAAATTCGATATCGATGTCGCTAAAGGAATGAAAAGAATCATAAACAAGTCTTTAAAAATACCCGAAGACTTAGATTTACTAGGAAAACAAAAATGGCTAAACATTCAAGGATATCTAGGAGCTAACGGTAGGGTGTTAGTGGAAGATGGTGTAGATGGAAGAAATACACAATACGCTGTAGATTCTTATCTTCATGACAAAAAAGGAGATGCTTTTGCATTGAATAAACAAGCTTTAGTTGGTGCGGAAGGAGTATGGACTCATACTAATGTAAGGAAAGACAAATTTGACCTATCCCCACAACCTAAATTAATTGAAATGTTAAGTGAATTATAAACCTTTAAGGTTTACGCTTAACATTTAGTTGTGTATAATTTATAAAAATATAAGTTATGAAGATAATCACACACAAATTTAAAAGAACAGATAACGACATTGTATATCTAGTTAATCTAGTAGATGTTACAGGTCACCCTCTTGATAGTTTAGTGGCAGAAAATAAAGATGAACGTACCAGTATCGCAAACTCTTTAGCTACTAAACATAACATTAAAAATGTTTTACATAATCCAGGTTTTTCAATAGTATCGTAATGAAACAAGAATCATTAAACAAAAAAATAGATAGAGTGATAGAAAAATTAAGAATATCACAATCTAAAAAAGATGAAAAGTCTATTCAAGAGAGTATAAACGAGCTAAATAAGTTGTGGAAGAAATCTAGTGTAGAGATGAAGAAAAATGCTCGTAAAGATGGTTTTGATGTTTAAACCATCCAAACAATTTTAAATGGAAGAAAAACAAAAATTGAGAAATTTGGTTTCTCAAAAAGACAAAATCAGCAAGGAGATAGAACAAATTCAAAACGAATGTTCTCATTCCGATAAACACATTAAGTTTATAAGTGATGACAAAGGAAGTACATCTAAACCTATGTGGGTCTGTAAATTATGTGATAAGGTATTGAATATACCTACACAACAAGAGGTAGAAGATTGGATGAAAAAATAATACCTAATTTTATTGTTTAAGTGTAAAAATTTTTTTAATTTTATATTAATATTTATATTAACCAGACAATAAGATTATATGCTAATAGTAAAAGTACAAAAAAACAACATAGAAAGAGCAATCAAACAAATGAGAAGGAAAGTAATTAATACACAATTACAAAAAGAGTGTAGAGAAAGAAGACACTTCACCAAACCTTCCATTAAACGAAGAGACGAAATCCAAAAAGCAAGTTACATACAAAAAAAGTTTGGAGACGAAGGTTAATTCTAAAAAAGAGAAAGTTGATTTAAATCTCGAGCAAAGTCCTCAAACGATTTAACATAGTTTTCTCGATTCAGACGACTGTCCTTTCCTATATACTCCCTTACCTCCACATCAAAATCAATCATTTCGTTTTCAGTATCTATTTTTCTAATACTTACTTTTCTATCTGGTTTATTGGGTTCACCATACTTTTTAGTGAATTTATGTACACCCCAATTGTGAGACTCAAACCGTTCTTTATTTAAAAAGTCATTTACTTTTTTTACAAAATCTTTTCTCCTTTCTATGTCCACATCATCTATTTTTTCTAAAAATCTATCAATTTCATAGTGTACCTCTTCTTCTGTTCCTTCCGACCAATCATATGAATCATAATACACATCCTGAGGTTCACTAGAGACCGAGTTAATACCACTATTTTGACTAAATAATGTATCTAATGTATCAGTATCTTGCAGATGGTTGGTTACTAAGTAAAGTAAAGGTTCCCAACCTATATGTATTCTTACACCATCACCTACATGTTCATAATCTAAATAAATTTCATTTTTAAACCATTCTTTCATTTCTTCTACTCTCTTTTCACCAATACCTTTACCTACCTCATATAGTATATCTCCATTATGGTTTCCCCATTCCTCAGTGAAGTATTTTTCAAAAAAATCATTTATTTCACCATCTTCAAATTGATGACATTCCCTATTTATAGGTTTGTCAGTACCTTCTATTAGATTCATTAATTCGGTCACTTTTCTCAATTGATTATCGTTAAACCAACAAGACATATAATTTAATTCGTCATAATCTACCTCATCATGATAGTCAGAATAACCATGATAGTCATGGGCTAAATTATAGTAATACTCACCATCCCCAATCTCCAAAACATTTTGTATCCAGTCATCTCTTTTTAAATAAACGTTAATTCCGTCAGGAACAATCTCTATTTCATCTTCACCTCCTCGAGTGTAGTAACTTTCATTATATTCCTCAAAATCACCAAAATAATCAACTAACTCTTCAGGGTCTCTAGTGTTATTATTTATATTGTATATAAGGTTACCAAGTTTACTATGTTCCTTACCATCCAATAAAACATCCTCATCAAATTCCATATTGTATTTAATTCTTTCAGGTAAACTATATTTTAAATGAAAAAACTTTTGTAGTTCCTTTTCTGTACTAAGGATTTCCTTATAGTTTTCCACCATACCATTAGTATTGTACATATACTTCTGACTCTTAGGTTCACGTAAAAAAGGAATTTTACCTGTATCTACAAACAAAAGTTGGTCAGAATAGTAAGTAGGTTTTAATCTTCTTTTTTTAAATTCAATAATGTAAGGAGTTCCCGTACTCGCGTGAAGTTTTAAAATTGAATTGGACTCACAATAGTTAGTATTTGGTATATTGCAAACACCATCCTTGTCAAGTGGTACGTATATCCTGTAATCTTCGTTATCCAGGACCACTTTTTTACGTAGGTTTACCTTATTATCTGTTTGTTCGTATAAATCTTCACCTCTTCTAAAACCAGGTCTTAATATCCACTCGTCTCTACCATCCATCAGTTTGATTTCATATCCGTCACCATCTATTGGCATTATATTATAATTTCTAATGTCATAATTAGTTTGGTTTGTTTTTGAATATACACCGAAATTCCACCCAGTAACTACGTATGGTTTAAATAACTCAACATCTCTAGGGCTAAGATTACTGTTGGGTGAATGGATTACAATGATTTCATCCCCCACATCTAATGTCATGTTTTTTTTTGGGTTATTAGATTCATGTAAAGACTCTTTACCATATCTTTCAGTAATGTCTTTTAAGAGTATATCATAAAGTTGTTCTCCTTCTTCATCACTTAACCCATGTCTTAGTTTGGTATTCTCTATAGCACCTCTAATAACTTCCTCGAAAGACCTATTTTGTTTTATACTTCTCGCGTTAAGACCAGAAGTTTGTGCATCTATTTCATGGTCTTGGGTATAATATGGTAAACCTTTTAAATCTTTTTTTCTTTTTCCAGGAAAAGTACCCATAGCTTCTTGCTCTGAATGCCTAATCTCATGCCTAATATATTCAGTCAAGTAATCCTCTATATGTGTGTAACTTTCAGGTTCTCTTAATGGATTAATAATCAAAGCTATTTCTATAGTGTCATCACCAACATAAGAAGCATCCAAATCAAATTCATCTTCTATCTCTTCATCCCTACCAATAGTTAACTCTACAGTAAACATGTAATTATCTATTTCATATATAATCTCATTGGGTCTTAGGTCCTCAGGTAAATAGTAGGTTTCAACACCAGGGTTGGTAGTGTTCTTTTTAACTAGTGACATAACATCTTCCACCATTTCCAAAGTCTCTTTATAAAAATCACTTTGTTCATTTAGATTTTCTTGGCCTTTATCTAATGATTTTAATTTACCACCTAATTTTTTTATTATGTGATTAAATACGTTTTTAAACCCTATTATACCCACACCTACAAGAACACTTTTTAAGTAACCTGTGGGTGAACCAGGATGTATCAAACCTTGATTCATTAAAAATATAATTCCGTCTAATATAGGGAAAGCCAAGAATGTAAAAGCTACTACATCCGCTAAAGAATTTGCTGTATACCCTAAAGAATTACCTATTTTTATTGCTATATCTTCTACGGATTTTAAAAAATCTAAAACTACTGACAAACCATCAGTAATACCTTTTTCCCTTATAACCTCCATCAGTTTTTGAACTTTATCCTTGTGTCTACCCACCAAAATCCACATAGCGGTTATATATAGTAAAATCACATCTTGTTCTGTTAAAGTAGGTATAGTACCAGACATCAGTTCTTTTACCGCTGGTAACATAGCAGTAATACCAGTACCAAAGGTAAAAGTACCATCTATGATACCACCTAAATCCATTAAAGTTTTTTTGGTAATAGAATCTTTTTCTTCTATTCTTTCTAAGATTAATCCTTTTTGATTAATACCATTAATTAGACTGACATTCATTTATAAGGTTTTAATAATAAATATAATCTTAAAGGTATTTATATGTATGGAATTATCAATAGGTAAAAACATATTACCAATAGAAGTAATGGATACACCTAACCAAAAGAGTTTGGGGATGATGGGTAGAAAAAAATTGAAGGGTGGAATGTTATTTCCTTTCTCGGAAGTACAAGAACAATCTTTTTGGATGAAAAACTGTATAATACCATTAGATATATTAATGTTGGTAGATAACAAAGTAACTCAAATACACTCTAACTGTCCTCCTTGTACTACAAATCCTTGTAAAAACTATAAAGGAGTTGGCAATAAAGTTTTAGAATTAAATGGTGGAGACTGTAAAAAACTAGGTATTCAAATAGGAAATACTTTAAATTTTATTTAAGTGTTTTCCTATTTTATTTAATAAATCATGAGCTAAACCAACATTACCCATAGCTTCAATTACGTCAGTCTTACCCACAATAGGAACCTTATCAAGTAATAGTTTGAGTTTACTTAAAATTTTAGGTATCTCATCTATAGCTAATCTTTCTAAACCTTGTTCTCCTACAAAAGCTGCAAAATCACTAATACCTGTCGGGTCTGGAGCCAACTGAACTATCCTCGAACTTAAATCTAATAAGTCAGAAGTGACTGTAAACATTTCATTTTCAATAACCTTTAAGTCATTAGCTGTGGGTTCATTTTTAAATTTATCTAACACTATTTCTAAATCTGTATTGTGTTTTTTAATCTCATACACATTTTTACCTATTAATGCTAACATAACTGGCATTCCTACTGCTCCCGTAGCTCCGATTGCTGCTGCACCTAAGTCACCTAAAGCATCCGAAACAAAAGAAGATTCTAGTAAGGTTTTCTTAATATTATATTTAATTTCATTAATAGAACTTTGTTCTATTTTTTCCTTTAGTTTTTCCACCATTTGTTTTTGGACCCATTTCACAAATTCCACATAACGAGTAGTTTGACCAGATTGTTTTCTATAAGAACCTTGTGGATTCCTAGTCCCCCTTGAAAAAAAGTTAAGTCCACTTACGTTTGTTATACATTTATGACCACCACTGTTAGCTTGAATTACGTCCCAAGAGGATACTGTTATGTTATCTAAAATTTGTTTTTGTTCTTCATCGAGTGCTATCCACGGAGTGTCTATTATATTAACAGTTTCTCTATAGTAAGGAGAATCCATAGGAGGCATATTATTAAGTTTGTCTTTATATAAAGCAAATAAATCCGAAGTTTTAAAACCTATACTATCTTCATCAGCTTTTGTCTCACCTATCCTTTTTATAACTGACACTGGAACTTGATGGTTTTTAAGTTGAGGTTCGATACTTCCTAAGACTTCTTGAGCTATATCCGCTAGATTAACACCTTTAAGTGCTCTATCTTCCTTAAATGGATTACAAGAAGCTTGAACCAATCCCATTGGCCAAGCTATCACTAAAAAGTCCGCATCTGGATATATTTTAAAAGGTGTGTAACGGTCATATGAACCAGGTTTAAATAAACTACCTCCCCCATATTGTACTATGATATTACCATCTAAGTTTAATTTATTACTCTCAATTTGAGATTGTAGGTAATCCTCTTGGTTAAGTTTCATTTGGTCTGGAGTTGCGAAATTTTCATCTCCAGCTATGGAATTTATATTTTGAAAAATATTCATTAATGAAGGGGACGACCTATCTACCAAAGACTCTAAAAACCCTGGTTTATTTTTATAAGCTAATAATAATTTGTTTGTTAAAAGTGCTAACATCCATTTATTACTAGGGACAGTACCATTAGCGTCAAACTTTTTAATGTAATTCATAACATCATCTGGAGTTAAACCATGTTTTGCGTAATCTGCACTATCCACAGTAGATATTCTCATTACATCATCACTTGTAAAAATATCTTGTGGACTTACAATTTGTGAAAGAGTCTCAACATTAGACCTCGCACCTCTGAACTGAGTTGAGGTATCATCTTCCACACCAGATTGACTATCGTGATGGTCAGTATGAATAGTAAACATAGGTTTACCGTGAGCAAAGTCCACTAGTACTTGCATTGTATCACCTTCAGCTTTAGGTTTAGATACAGAAAATTCTTTATCACCGTATTGTATCACATGCGTGTCCACCACATTAATACCATATTTCCCAAGGTATTCTTTCATGGCTATTGCAGACACCACCCCGTCTAAGTCTTGATGAAAATAAATTTCAGCTTTGGGATATCTTTTAGCTATTTTATTAATATCCTGTATCCCACTCTCTTTTATTATCTTTTTCATATATTATAAATACTATAATAAATGATAATAATTATTTTTTGATTTCTCTTTTTAAATACCAGAGAGCTTTTTCTAAATCTTGTTTGATATCGTCTTTTTTACCAGCACGTGAAATATATTTAACAACATTCCCTAAATTAAAATTCAGGTCCCAGGCTTCAATAACCTTTATAGATTCATAAGGGTTATCTTCACCACCATAATGTTTAGGATGGTCTACCCAGTTACTTTGAGGTCTCTTCGTCATTGTTTGCTACAGGTATCAGTACATCTTTATATTCTTTTTCTAAGTTCCCTATTAAATTTAAAACTCTATTGGTTAAGTCTTCTACCTTTTTAACATCCGTTTTAAGGACACTAATAAGTTCTACTTTAGTTTCTATGTCCCCAGGTAATACCATTACCTTATAACCAAACTGCTCAGAAATACCTTTTGCAAAAGCTTGTAGTTCTTCTTGTGGAGGAACTCTTAATAGTTGAACCACTAGAATAGGTTCATATTTTTCATTTAATAAATCTTCTAATTTAGATAGTAGTTTCTTTTCGTTCATTTTTTTCTTTTAATATTAATTCTGTAATTTTATTCCATTTTTCAGGTAAGTTTAATTTTTCACTTAACAATACGTCAACAATATCAGAAGATAAATCATCTTGACTTATTAATGCATCTGCTCCGCCTATATATTTTTCTAAACCTAACAGACCTCTATCTTCGTAAACACGTATGATATTATCTTTATTTAACCACCTTTTATGAAAACTCATATTTTTTTAGATTTTATTTGTATTACCAAAATAATTTATTATATTTGTACTGTAATCATATTAATAAAAACTAATAAATAAATAAAAATGATAGAAAAAATTATGGAACCTTTAACAAAAACTCACATCGAAAACGTAGCACCTTCAGTTTACGCTACATCACCCTCAACTAATGTCTCAGACAAATACAGTTTTATCCCCACAACTCAAATAATGAATGACCTTGGGCAAGAAGGTTGGCAAGTGTATGACGCTAGTCAACGTAACTCTAGAACTGGAGAAGGTATGTTTACCAAACACATGTTGAGATTTAGAAACAATGATGTACCTATGGTGGATGGTATTGTTCCAGAAATTGTTCTAACTAATTCACACGATGGTAGAAATGCTTTTAACCTACACGCTGGACTATTTCGTTTAGTTTGTTCTAATGGACTGGTAATTGCAGACCAAACATTTGAAAAAGTTAAAATTAAACACCAGTGGTATAACCTTCAAGATGTTCAACAGATTACTGATAAAGTTGTCACATCTATCCCTAAGATTATGGGTTGTGTTGATGATTTTAAAAACACACAGTTAACCGAAGCTGCTAAGAAAGACTTCGCTAAGAAAGCTATCCTTACTCGTTGGAAAGATGGTCAAGATTATTTACCATTATCAGAAATTCTTAAACCAACAAGAGGTGCGGACCAAGGAAATAAACTGTGGGAAGTATTCAACATCATCCAAGAAAAAATTATTCGTGGTGGAATTACCTACTTCTTGGCCTCTGGAAGACAACAGACTGTTAGAGAGTTAACTAACATTGACCAACGACTAAACGTTAATAAAAAACTTTGGACTTTAGCTGAAGAGTATGTGTCGTAAAAAGTAGAATAACCTAGGCGTGTCACCATACTGTAAGAATCCTAGTGATACTTAAAAACCCTCCTACTGGAGGGTTTCTAATTTAGACATACTATTTTCTGTCAATGATTTTTAACAATAGAATAACCGCTATTAATCCTACAAACCCTGAGTTACCAAGAGAGTCTATAAGAGTAGTAACATTACCTACCACATCCATACCAAATACGGGTCCTCCAAATAATACTTGGACTAAAACCCCTACCGATAAGAAAGTGATTAGTAAATCAGATACTCCAGTAAAAAATCCTTTAATCATACCAAAAACATTTTCCATTTTACATTTTTTTATCAAAGGTTTAGGTACATACACGCGTTTTGTACTAGTGTTTAGAAATATAGTTTCCCATTCACTACTCACATAATTAAGGGTTTAGTTTAAAAAAATTAAAACTACAAAGATATTTTTTTTATCGTAAAAACATTTAAAAAAGTCATATCTGTACTTTAAATCCAAGTAACCTTTAATTTTTTTACCCATAACCTAAGAAAAGACCTATGTAAAAATTTATATTTTACGACAAAAAATAGGTTTGTTTTTATAAAATTTTTTAACTATATTTGTTTTATGAATAAAAAAATCACAAAATGGGAGACAATTTTTAAAGATATAGACGAAAAATTTGAACTATTATCTTATGAAGATTGTAATATAATCCCTACTGGTGATGATGAAGAGAGAGAAGAAGAAGTATTTAATTTGGATGGTAAGAGAGTAGTTACTAGACCCGTTAATAACCAGTGGGCAACAAAAACTAGTGTACCCTACATACAAAAAAAAGATATTAAGGGTATAAAACATGTCGAAGTGGGTTACTTTACAGCCAAAGGAGACATCCAATTCATAGACGAAAAAGAATGGTTAGAAAAATCGGTAGACATACTTAATAGTGCTTTAGTTAGGAGGACAACATTAGTCTTAGAAAAAAATGAAGATAAGATTAAATTATCTCTATTTAATTTTTGTAAAAGTAGAAGTGTTGGTCATAGGTATTTTGCTAAACAAAGTAAGGACATTCACGTTACCTTTAATTTAAAAACTAAAAACTTTTATATAACTACATCTACTTTTGTTAATAGACGTAGAAGAGTTAGTACAACCAAAAACGATTTTTCAAAAATTATAAACATAATTAACCCTTTAAAGTTCATTAATACATTTGTTGGGTTAACACACCCTAACCCAACCACACTCTCACCGATATCCATACACAATCCTACAACACCCAAAGTAGAACCTATAAAAGCATTGGTAGAGTTAGTTGAAGAATTAGATGTGGACATTAGCGTAGTTCCACATGATAGTGATTCCCCCTCTCAACTATTAAGTGAAACTATTGTAAAATGGTTTATTAAGGTATGGGGAATTAAAACATCTAATGATTACACTTATTATTTACTCAAACATTACCCTGGAATTAAAAAGTTAAGGAAATATGATATGAATTTAATTCATACTATATTGGGCGAAAGAGGACTTAAAGGTAAGTTCTATAATAAATTACTTAATCTCAAACCAGAGATTAATATAACAGACCTACACTTCCTTCAAAAAACTTTAGGTGATGATGGGGTAAAAAGAATCTCCACACACCTACTAGCTTATAGTAAAACTTTTGAGGATACTAAGTTTACCCAACCAGAACATTTAATTAGTGAAATTGGATATTGTGACAAACTCTCTAAATATGAGAAAAATAATATAATCAATATATACAATACCTGTAAAGACCCTACAAGTATTGGGGGTTTTATAGACTTAATGTTAGACCATTTTAAAATTAAAAATAAACTACAAGGGTATGGTATCTTTAAAAAGATAAAAGCTAAAACTCTGGATAAATTTAACGAGGAACATAGTGAATGGTCTAATTTAGTTCATGAATGTGAAAGAACCACACAAGTCAATTATCTCTACCCTAATGATTTTATTACTCACATAGAAAAACCTATAGAATTAGATGGTGACAAATATTTTGTAAAAGTATTAAAGGACGATAATGATTACTTTAAAGAAGGACAAATACAAAACCACTGTGTACGAACTTATTTGGATAGGTACAAAAGTATTATAATTTCGGTTAGAAAAAATCATGAAAGTGGGATGGAAAGAATGACTTGTGAGTTTAATGAAATGGTAACGTGGGAAAATGGGTTTGGAATGAAAGGAGTGAAGGGAAGTGCCCCAAACCTAATTCAAGCGAGAATGAAATACAATAATAATCCTACAGGAGACTGGGAAGTTATTATGAGGTTATTACGAAAAGAGTTTTTAGATTATAGTTGTAAACCTAAAAATAATACAAGACCTATTATTAAAATTAGTAATAAAATGACAAATCACGTCGAGACTTTAAAATATAATAAAAAAGTTGATAAGTTTATCAGTGATGATGTGATAACCCATGAACACCCAAGTGTTATTGTGCCTATAACACCCAGGGTTAGACATGAAAATTATATGAGAGATGATTTACCTTTTTAATCATATTTTGTATATTTTCTTAAAATAAATTTTTTATAACAAATACGATGAAAGTAAAATTAGAGTATATTTGGTTGGATGGAAATGAACCAACACAAAAGTTAAGAAGTAAAACTAAAATCTGGGATTATGACCCAATGGATAATCCAAAAATGCAAGCTAAAAGAACAATGGCTTATAATGGTAGAGTAATTCCATGTCCCGAGGAACTACCTAATTGGAGTTTCGACGGTTCCTCAACCAATCAGGCGATAGGAAACAAGTCAGACTGTATTCTTAAACCAGTTCATGTTGTAATGGACCCACAAAGGCTAGATGGGTATTTGGTAATGTGTGAAGTTTTAAATTCGGACGGTACTCCACACACCACTAATAAAAGATATGGTTTAGTAGATGATAACCAATATTGGTTTGGTTTTGAACAAGAATATATCCTGAGTAAAAAAAATGGACCTATAGGTTTTCCCACTGACGGGTTTCCTAAACCACAAGGAGATTATTATTGTGGGTTAGGTGCTGGAAATGTCATAGGTAGAGATATAGTGGAAGAACATTTACAAGTTTGTTTGGAAGCTAATCTTAACATTACTGGTACTAATGCTGAAGTAATGATTGGACAATGGGAGTATCAATTGTTCGCTGAAGGAACTAAGAAAGCTAGTGATGAATTATGGCTATCCAGGTTCCTTTTAATTAGATTAACTGAAAAATATGATTTGATGGTTGACTTTAAACCTAAACCAGTGGAAGGAGATTGGAATGGTTCTGGACTTCACGTTAATTTTTCAAGTGACTTAACCAGAGAAATTGGTGGGGAAGAGATGTTTAATTCTATATGTAAAGAAATGGGTAAAAAGCACCAAGAACACATTGAAGTTTACGGGGAAGAAAATGAGAAAAGATTAACAGGGTTACATGAAACACAACACATAACTAAATTTAGTTATGGTGTGAGTGACCGAGGAGCAAGTATTCGTATCCCCATTTCTACTGTAGAAAATAATTGGAAAGGTTATTTAGAAGATAGAAGACCAGCAAGTAACGCGGACCCGTACTTACTAACTAAAACAATTTACAATAGTTTAGTTATGGCTGAAAATAAATTTAGAACAATAGAAGTATAAATATGAAATTAACATTATTTAGTCAATGGGAGTGTAAAACATGTGTAGCACTCAAAGAAAAATTAAAAGAAGAAAAACTACCACATAAAACTATAGAAGTTTTAGACAATATAGAATTATGGGAAGGAATTAGAAAACAACAGTCAAAAATTTATCCTGACACTATAATGTACGCACCTACAATATTAGTAGAAAATAAAGGTAAAGGTGTTTATATATCAGCAGGTAGAGACTTTGATACCGTTGAAGAGGCTTTAGGCAAAGTAAAAGAATATTTATAATTATGGAAGTAAATGACAGTACAGTAACCCAAACACTAAAAGATAATAAAGTAGTATTATTAGATTTTTGGGCAGAATGGTGCGGACCTTGTAGAGTATTAGGACCAACCATCGAGGAATTAGAAACAGACTTTGAGGGAAAAGCGTTTGTAGGTAAATTAAATGTTACGGATAACCCAAACACCTCTTCTCAATACAGTGTAAGAAGTATACCAACAGTAATCATTTATAAAAATGGTGAAGAGGTTGAAAGATTGGTAGGGGTCAGAGACAAAACTTTTTATAAAGATAAAATTAACTATTATTTGAATTAATATGAAAACATTATTATTATATTCCGAAGAGGGATGTCCCTGGTGTACCCAGATGAAAGGATTGTTGGAAGAAAACAATATTAAGTTCTTAGTTAGAGACATAGAAAGATATGATAAAGAATGGGAAAAAGTTAGTGAAGAAGCTAAAACTGACTACATACCCACAGCTTGTATTGTAGACCACAAAGAAAAAAGTAAAACTTATTTAACACCAGATGTAGATTTTGATGAGATTGAAGAAGGTGTAGAAAAAATTAAAATATTAATGAAATAATGGGGTTAGATGTTTCATATTATAGTAATGTAAGACGTATACCTGACGAAGAAATTCCACAAGGTGTAGAACCATTTAATTCATCTTATGATAAATGGTCAAGTGGTTATAACGATAAAGGCATTAGTTTATATTATTTAGACCCAGATAGAGGTCCATTCGGTGGACATATGAAAGGTTTAGAACCTGGATGGTATGAAGTCCCATCTGGATTGGATACTGGTTATTTAAGGGGAGGAAGTTATTCAGGATATAACTCATGGAGAAATGACCTTGCGTTAGCTGCAGGTTATCCTGGAGGCGCGGAAGAAGTTTGGGAGATTGGACAAGACAAACTTTACCAACCAGATAGTCCACCATTTTTAGAACTGATTAATTTTTCAGACGCTGAAGGTGTGATAGGTCCAGATATTAGTGAAAAACTTTATAATGATTTTGTAAATTACGAAAATACTGTTAAAAAAGAAGTAGATAATTGGTACCTTAAAATACATCCAACCAAATCGTATGATGTAGATGATAACAAGTGGTTTTTATCAAAATACGAGGAGTGGAAAAAAGCTTTTAAAACCGCCTCTGAAGGTGGATTTGTTTCTTTTCATTAACACTTGTCTATCTATTTTATTTTTCTTATTATTTTATTAAATATAAAATGATGGAAGAAGAAAACCCAGTACTAGAACACATTACAGAATTAAATCCAGAAGCTATAGTATTAGATGGTTTAGATGATGCCATAGTTGGGATAGGACATTCAAAAGATTTAGAACCTAGATTGATTTATTCAATCAACATTATTATATTAACACTTATGGAACGTGACAAAATGACACAACAAGAAGCTATAGAATTTTACGACTACAATATCGCTGACGGTTACTTCGGAAATCACGGACCCATATTTTTAGAATTACCGAATAACAATTAAAAAAAAAATTATCAAACATGGACGGAAAACAATTAATGTACGACGCACTTAGAACCCAATGTAAAGCAGAAAAAGCAGAAGCAGAATTTACACTAAACAACTATATGATGAATAGTGTAGGTATTGGAGAACATCCACAACAAGTTGAAGAGGCTATGTCAGCTTTGGATAAACTTGCTTCAGCTACTGACAAACTTGAAAATTTGAAAAGATTTATGAAAAAATAAATCTAATCTTAATTTAATAGATAAAAAAAAATAAAAAATATTACCCTTGGGGGTTGACAGAAGAGATTTTTTTTATATAATTAAACAACGTTAGTGACTTTTACTATTTTATTAACTACTTATAATACTATTCAAAAATTACTTTAAACTAAAAATTATGAATTTACGAGACGCACTTCAGACACAAGACACGGTAACCGAAAACGGGATGACAACTAATTCATCTACTTTAAATCACTGTGTAGACCTATTCTTTCAGATAGGTGCGATGAGAGGTATGGACAAGAAAAGACTTGTCTCTAAATTCTCAAAAGCTTATAACGAAGACGCTCTAGTAGCCATGAGAATTTTATTCTGGGCAAGAGACGTAAGAGGTGGTGCTGGTGAAAGACAAATTTTTAGAGATTTACTAGGGTGGTTGTGTAAAAATCACAGTGATGTACTAAACAAAAATGTTTACTTAATCAGTGAATATGGAAGATGGGATGACATTTTGACACTTGTCGGTAGTACTAACTGTTGGTTGGAACCACTAAATTTAATCAAAACCGCTTTGGAGAACAAAGATGGGTTATGTGCAAAGTGGATGCCTAGAAAAGGAGTTAAAGCAAATACTATTAGAAAGTATATGAAAATGACTCCTAAAGAGTATAGAAAAACTTTAGTAGGATTAACTAATGTGGTGGAAACCAGTATGTGTTCTAAAGAATGGGAGAATATTAACTATTCTAAATTACCATCCTTGGCATCATCTAGATATCAAAAAGCATTTCACAAAAATGACGGGGAAAGATATCGTGAGTATGTAGAGTCTTTGAAGAAAGGAACTGCTAAAATCAACGCGGGAGCGGTGTACCCTTACGACATCACTAAGTCTATGAGATTCGGTGATACTGATGTCTCTAGTGAACAATGGAAAGCTTTACCTAACTATATGGAAGGTTCCGAAGAAAGAATTCTTCCAGTAGTTGATGTCTCAGGTTCAATGGGGAGTTCTGCGGGAAATAATCCTAACCTTACTTGTATGGATGTGGCCATCTCCCTAGGTTTATACATTTCGGAAAGAAACATAGGTCAATTCCAAGATACGTTTATAACGTTCTCGGCACGACCAGAACTTCAAGTCCTTAATGGTAACCTAACGGACAGAATGGACCAACTAGAACGAGCGGACTGGGGTATGAACACTGACTTAGAAGCAACCTTCAAACTAATTTTAGACCAAGCTGTCAAACACCGAGTTTCACAAGATGAGATGCCAACAAAGGTATTGATTCTATCAGACATGGAATTTGATGTGGCTCGAGGTAAAAATAGAGGTTGTAACTGGGCTAGAGTATCCGACTGGAATCCAACCGCACAACAAATGATTAAAGGAATGTATAAAGATGCTGGATACGAAATGCCAGATATCGTTTACTGGAACTTAAAGTCTAGGAATGATAATTTCCCAACTTCAGTTAATGAAATGGGAACAGCATTAGTATCTGGTTTCTCTCCTTCAATCATGAAAAGTGTTTTAACATGTGAGGAGTTTACTCCTTATAATATGATGATGGAGACTATCGACTCACCTCGATACGAACCAATCACGGTCTGATGGGTAGACCAAAGAATCTCTCCGGCAAAATTTAACTTTAAATCAAAACCAGAGAAGAGAGGTGGAAGTTACTCCTCACCTGCCAAACTAAACAAGGGGTACTTAGTCTCAGGAGTCCTAAGTAAAATAAGAGTCCACAACTTGATTCTGACTACCCAGAAGATTTGACAATTATCGTGACATGTTCACGTTTTTATAGAAAGGAAGGCTACAGCAATCTTAAATTGTAACCAAAATGACGAACAACGACCCCCTTCCTGAAATTATTAAACCCTCAGTGACGACTGGGGGTTTTTTTATTTGGCCATTTGAAATATTTTTTATATATTTGTTTTAACAAAAAATTAGAAATTATGCCAAAGATATTTGAAGTAGGGGGTTGTGTTAGAGATGAGCTACTAGGTGTTCAAACTAACGACATTGATTTCACTTTTGTACTAGACGATATTAATCAGACAGTAGATGAAGGGTGGGAACAAATGTTGAACCACTTAAAATCCACAGGATTTAAAATATTTTTGGAGACAAAAGATTGTTTTACTGTAAGAGCTAAATTCCCAAAAGGACACCAACACGAAGGGTTAGTTGCGGATTTCGTAATGGCAAGAAAAGAGGTTGGTGTGATTCCCGGTACCAGAAAACCAGTTCTTAGATTGGGTACCTTAGAGGATGATTTAACTCGAAGAGATTTCACACTTAATGCAATGGCAAAAGATTTAGATGGTAACATTGTAGATTTATTTGATGGACAACTTCATTTAATTTTAAACTTATTGGTTACTCCTTTGGACCCAATTCAAACATTTATGGATGACCCTCTTCGTATGATTCGTGCATTAAGATTTCACATCACCAGAGGTTTCCAAATCCACGAAACTGTATGGGATGCGATATTCTCTCCATTTTTAATGGATAAACTCGAAGAAGTTGTTTCACAAGAACGAATTCAAGGAGAAGTTATGAAAATGATGAAACACGATACAGTAAAAACTTTACGATTGTTTTCTAAGATTGATAAAGCAGAACCTAGATTATTAGAAATTATGTTTGGTGGTGACATGTGGTTACTACCAACGAACAAAAAACAAAAAAAATGAGTAAACCTTGGAAACAAATAAAGATTTTTACATGTGATTCAGAACAATCTGTAATAATAGAACCTTCTCCAAGCCAAGACGGAGTATGTATCCATTCAAATGAAGAACCAGACACTTCACAAACATTTAGTTTATATGCATCCTATGATGAAGCATTGGCAATAGCAGAAGAATTAATAAACTTTGTAAACAAAAATAAAAAATGAGTGATAGAGTAGCAAATATAATAGTAAAATTAATGGTAATTGGCTTTCTTTCCATATGGTTTTACTTTATAAAATTAAGTATGGGGTTTGAGAATACGGCGTTATTTGCCTTCGCACTAACTTTATCGGAATTATGGAGTACACAACAAAAAGAAAATGAGTGAACCAATATACCAACCTACTGGACATCCTTCAGAATTCCCATCAGATTCAAACAATCATTTGGGTATAGATAATATAACTACAACGATTTTAATTATAGGGTTTGTTTTATTTTGGTGTTATGTGTTTTATAGAATGAAAAAAATCAAACCAAAAGAGATGGGTGATACTGCGTTATCGATAAAGTTAAGGATGGATATTGTTAAAATGAGAGATATAATAGGTCGTGTTGGTGGATATCCTGACCCAGAAACTAGAGAAGAGATTGTTGGATTAATTAATGAGATATGTTTTCACAAAGTAACTGATAGAACAACACCAGAAGATATTGACAATGGTGTATTTAGATATGGAATCCAACCAAAAACAGTGAAAGAAGAAGTTTTAGTTGAATTCACAAAAAATTATTAAAAACAAAGATGAGTAAAGAAGAAAAAGGATTAGAGTTATTAAACGAAAAAGGACTGGAAGGAATCCAGTACCTTAAATTAGTGGACATTAAACCAGGTGCAGAAATGTATGATTTAATTAAACAAGCGGAAAAGTTAGGTTACATCCCTAACAATACCGTACAAATAAAACCTATTACATGGTTACCTCACACTAATCATGGATGGGGTAATGGTTACGTTTCAATACCTGAAGGGCATAAATTTTATGAGAAAACTTATGATGAGTTATATGAATTAGGTTTAGACGCGAGTGGTGGTTTAACTTATAGTGGACCCGAAGAAAGTGGTTGGGTAGTAGGATTTGATACGGCTCATAGTTTTAATGATAGTAAAATACATGATAAGAATTTTGTTAAGACTGAAACTATTGAATTGTTACTTCAGATTTTTACCTAGTTCTTTTTCTAATTGTTCTATACGGTAGTGAAGTAGAGCGTTCTCTATTTCCATTTTCCTTAACTTAATAACTGTTTCTTGGACGGACTCTGGTGGTTCAAACTCAATTATCCAATTATGATTAGACTCTACAGTTTCTTCCATTCTTGTCATATCCAACCTGAGTCTGGTTGTTTCTGCAGTTAAACTAAACCATATTCCAGCGATAGAAACCACACCAACAATCATACCTATGAGTGCTTTAACATCTAATTTAATTTGTGATTTTTCAGAAAGTTCGGACATAATTAACGAGTCTTTAAATAGTCAGTTATTAACTGTACCATACCAGCATCAAAATATCTGGAATCAAACTCAGCTACTATTTCACTTGAGTCTTCAGTTTCGTGATATATCATATAACGAGGATAATCAAAACCATCAGTATATTCTACAACTAACTCACCGTCTTTATAGTCGGTTCTACTAATTTCATCAATACTGAACTCTCTTAACAGTTTTCTAATTTGATTTCTCATTTTATTTGTTTTATTAATAAATATTAATTACTTTTGAAATATGGATGAAATAATATACATAGTATCTTTTATAATTTTCTTAATAGGAATTTCAGGTTCTATAGTCCCAGGAATACCAGGCCCATTTATTAGTTATATGGGATTGGTTTTAATATACGGAACTACTGATTTTCCTGTGTCTACTGAAATGATGTGGGTACTAGGGTTCTTTATGTTATTATCTACTGTAGGTGACTATGTCTTACAGATATTAGGAGTCAAGAAGTTAGGTGGTGGTAAAAATGCCATTAGAGGTACAATAATAGGTACCATAATCGGGTTACTAGTCCCACCTGTAGGAATATTGATAGGTGCATTAATAGGTGCATTTATAGGTGCACAAAGTGAAACGGATAATGATTCACAAGCTTTAAAAGTTGCTTTAGGTGCATTTGTTGGATTTGTTTTGGGTACTGTTGTCAAACTAGTTTACAGTATCTATATTATTTATTACGCAATTACATTATTATGAATTTAGGATACGCTTGTATAAACATGACCCTAAGTGGTCAAAAACCAAAAATTACCACAAATAGGTCAATGATTAAAAAAACCTTTTTAAGTAAAGGTATGGAATATGCTGGAGAACTAGCATTGTTAAATTGTACGGACCTATACAAAATTATACTTTGGAATGTAAAAAATCGTGTTAAGTTTTTTAGAATATCTTCCGATATATTTCCTTGGGCTTCTGAGTACAATATAGAAGACCTACCACAGTATGGGATGATTCAAACTATATTAAGTAGTTGTGGTCAGTACGCTAAGGACAACGGTTTGAGACTAACTACACACCCAGGACCATTTAATGTCCTAGTCTCACCGAGAGAACATGTAGTAAAAAATACTATAACCGACTTGACCAATCACGGTAAAGTTTTTGATTTATTAGAACTAACACGTACACCTTATAATAAAATTAACATTCATTGTAATGGTGTATACGGTGATAAAAAGGCAGCTATGGACCGATTCTGTGAGAACTTCAAATTGTTACCTGAGTCAGTCCAGACTCGTCTTACAGTTGAAAATGATGACAAAGCGAGTATGTATTCAGTCAAAGACTTAATGTACATACATGAAAAGATAGGTATCCCAATAGTCTTTGACTATCATCACCACAAGTTTTGTACGGGAGGTCTTTCAGAAAAAGAAGCTCTAGAGTTAGCAATTTCTACATGGCCTAAAGATATTACACCTGTAGTGCATTACTCAGAATCTAAATCACTACATGAAAGTAATGAAAAAATAAAACCACAAGCACACTCCGACTATGTGGACAATATACCAGATACCTATGGTCATGATGTAGATATTATGGTAGAAGCAAAAGCCAAAGAGTTGTCAATACTAAAACATTTGAATTCACAACCTAGTTTAGTAATATAATTTACAATTAAGTTTGTATTTTAAAATTATTTTTGTATATTTGTATTGTTCAATTATTCACACTTAATACTTTTTACATGACAGACCAGGAGACAATACAAAAACTTAAAGACTACACAGGAGATAACGGAT
>JAAHTH010000817.1_pt1 | contig 29059 bp, 31 predicted proteins | sample 6116091 | NCBI WGS metagenome assembly JAAHTH01 (sample SAMN13939990, study PRJNA603662) | sponge metagenome | isolation source: marine sponge | host: Mycale hentscheli | place: New Zealand | collected 2006
GACTGTACTCTTTACTTATAACACTGATAGTTTTAGAACCCTGTAAGGTCTTTGTACTATCCACCCTTGTGTGCAACTGCTCCCCTTACAAGAAAGGTACTAATTACACGGTGTTTTGTCTATTTCACACTACAGTTCAACGTCTGTAGTTTTAGTTCCCGACAACATGGGAACAACACATTCTATAGGACACTAATACTTAGATAAACTAAGATATAAGCCACGGCATGTGTTAAGCGTTGTATGGATTCTCACCATTCTAATGGACAGAGCAGACTCTAAAGGCTCAAGTCAAAGCTTGTCCTTTCAAGAGTCTGGGTTGGTATCGCGAATACCAATCTGCCAAGAAATTCATCACATATAGTCTAGATTCTATACGCTTGAAGGGTTTCTATAAAACCTTATTGGTCACTTATCGTGTGACTATTTATTGAAAATATCATAGCATATCTCAATGCGTCTCTCTTACGAGTGTTTTTCTTTCAAGGGAATTTGACATACGAGTTACGTTACCACCCAATAAACTATAAGATATAATTAGCAATTCTTGTATTGAAATCAAAAAGACGTACAGGAGTCGGCATTACACCGAACTCCCATACTGTCTAACTGGTACGTTTAGATAGCCTCAGCCGCATCAACAACCTCGCCTGTTTCAGCATCTACTGTGATGATATCATCAACAGGATTTCCAACAGACAAGTCGTGACCATTTGAACGGAACACAGACTCAATACTCTCAGACTTAAGAACAACACAAGTGTATGTGGTCAAAGTCCGTTCTCCTATTTGATAAGGAGGTACTTTACGTGTGACAATCTCTGCAGGAACGGTTTTACCTACAAAGGAACCAATGACACTTGGATGAGCACCACGCCATTCTTTAACGCCATCAGCATTTGAATTTTGAGAGAACACACGGTTACGCTCAAAGCCAAATGGATTTGTTGGGTCTTGGAATGATGCGATGTAATACTCACGATCATCACTAGTCTTGTTGATCTTATTGCCCAATGCTTTGTACTCGCTCTCAGCGACAGTAGCGTTAGCAGATGAAGACAATTTAATCTGTGTCAATTTAAGGACTGACGAGTCCATGATACCATCTCTCATTTGTTTGGTTTTAGAGAGTGAATAGAAAAGTGTGTTTTGCGCTATACTATATCAATAAGACCCAAGATTGTAATGCATACAAAGAGGGTAATATTGGTTGTATTGTTACAGGCACACACGAGAAAGCCTACGTATTGGGAAAATAATTCCAATTGTGTAATCAAAATCACCCATTAACGCAATAATTAGTAGGGGTAATTGATTTTGGAAAAGGGAAAAAAATAATAATAACTCCAATTGTATATAAAGTTATATTAAAGGAGCAGAGGTAACGCATTACACGTCACCCCCACTCCCATAAACGTCCTTATCTCCAGTTTATCTCATCATGTATTAACACGCACATACATACAAGACTTGCGCATGCTGTTAATGTTGACATAACCTGAGTTACTGGATGTACTATACCTTCAAGCAAGTTAAACATTTGCCCAAAGGTAGCCATCCAACACACTAGCACTACTATACTTGGGAACATAGCTCCCAAGCATAGCATTATTAGTACTCTCTTTCCGTAGCTGCTCATAGTATATCCTGATTAGCTTCGTGCGCAGATAGATGAGAGTCCATCTCAAGCTCATGACATTGCTGTCTTTGCTTGACATGCTCTTCTACCCGATTGAATAGGTCTTTAAGGCTTTGTCTGCCATTCCTATCATCGTTATGAGTGAGTAAGTTTCTCGCTTCTGAAAGCTCAAACGATGCACTAGAGAACTTATTCCCAGCTTGTGCAATAAAACTACCACCTTTACGCTTGTCATAGAGCCTATTTATCTCTGTTGTGTTCATGCACTCCATAAAGACAGCTTCAAACTCAGAAAATGTTGCTGAAGATATCTCAAACGCTGCACATACTTGCACTCTTGGTCTGAACTCTCCCTTTACATTCTGAAAGCTCTCCTTAAAGTACACAGAGTCATCCTTTAGCCACCTTCGTATTCTGCTGTCTCTCATTAGATTCACAACAACATCTAGTTTGACATTAGACCTAAAGCATGCATATTCAACGAACACACCTGTTGGGAGTTTTAATGTTTCAAAGAAGACTCCGAACTTCTTGTTTACAATACCGCTATTTTCTTTCATGTTTATGGTTTTAAGTAAATGATATTTATAGCAATAATTAGTAGGTGTCATTCGATTTTGGAGAAAAAAAGAAGAGAGGAGCTTACGCTCCCCTCCTCTAAGGTTACTCTAACCTGACGAGGATGATTTCCTCATTAGGCATTTGTGCTATGATGTACCGAAGATGTACGTAGTTACGTACTTCCTTCTGCTCATCTATAGCAGCACGTATATCAGCCATTGCACTCTCTTTAGCAGAGAGACCACGAAGGTCCCCAGTAGTCTGGGAAACCTTCATGGTTTTAGTGTTGCAACCCATTAGGCTTGAGGAGCATCATCAGATTCGACACTTGCTTCCTCTCTGCGCTCCACTTCTTCAGCGATAGCTTGCCACTCAACCACATGGTTAGGTAGCTGGCCTATATCGCCTGAAGCGAAGCCCTTAGGACATGCCTCTACCGTGAAGAGGTGATCCCACAGAGCCTTAGGATGACGCACCCAACCTACCTTAGCGGTATAGCCGAGTTGGTCCATGATATCCACCTTAAGCTTCTTGCCTGACTTGACCTCTGCGTCAGTAGCTAAGCGGTACAACACTCTCATGTTATACACAGAGCTACCATCATCAAAGGTAGTAGGATTGAGAAGCTCCTCAGTAGGAGTATCACTGATGCCTTCTTTATCATTGTTAAGGCACCATCCAAGGATTACAACATCTCGCAGTTGATTACGGAACGCATTAAAGTCCAAAGCGTTCATTGTGGACAGGTCTGGCTTATTCATATCGAAGTTTTACCAGTTAAACAAAGGTTGCAATACCCAGCACCCCCCAACGGGGGTACTTTCGTTGCAAAATTAAGGCGGGGTAATTTGATTTTGGTAGGTCACAACCTCGATGACTCGCATTTTTTTTCGTATTTCGCTATGGGCAAAAATTTTTTTTAGAATTTTTTTTGCAAAAAGCTACTTACTATATATACCTTTGTATTACTCAGTAAGAGGATACCCCACCAGGAAAAGCAATGATATGAAGTGGGGCTACTACGTCTACTGTGTGTAAGAACCACACAAAACTGCAGATGACTGCAGAAAAAGCCTAGGTGCTTCTTGCTAAACCAAGTTTCGGGAAATCAAAAACTCTTGGGAGGGTATAGGAGTAGTATAGTATAACGTAAGATTACTATATTTGTCGGTATGAATGATATAGCAAAGAATGTAATCAAAACGATACTGCCTTATCTAGTATGTTTCCTTATGGGAATACTACTTGCTTGGAAAGGCTGTGGTGATAGCTCAGGTAAAACTGTGACTCAAACTATTGAAATAGAGAAGCCCGTATATGTAACTGAATATGTAGACAGGTGGAAGACTGATACTGTTAGATTTGTAGATACACGTATAGTTAATGTGTATGATACTATTACTAACGAGGTAATCTATAGAGATACTGTATTTGATATAGATACTATCTCTATAATAGAATCATGGCTTACAGAGGTAAACCTATACGATACTCTTGTAGTATTTGATAACGCCTCAGTTTCTCTTAAGTGGCAGAACTATCAAAATATCTCAGAGGGGCTTTTTGTGTCTTATAGTTTTAAGAAACCTGCTCCTGCTACCTGGAGTTTAGGTATTCACGGTAATGCAGGATTATTAACTGATTTCGATAGATCATATAAACCTTTATTTGGATTAGGTCTACAAGGAACAGTTAGGAAAACATATATAGGACTAGATTACGGTTATAACTCTGATCACTATATAGGGCTAAGAGTAGGTAGATTGCTTATATCTAAATAATGTATATATTTGCCATACTATGAAAAGACTTAAAAAAGAAGTTCTAGCTAAGAAGAGTTTCTACCCTAAATACTTAAAGCTTGTAAATGTTATTTTACCAGAGCCTTTAACACCTAAAGAGATAGAAGTTTTATCTAGCTTTATGGAACTAGAAGGCGATCTAGTAGAATATGACCGTTTTGGTACCCAGGCTAGAAGTTTAGTTAGAAATAAGTTAGGATTTAAAAGTAACTCTAACTTAGATAACTATATCAAGTACTTTAAAAAGAAAAATATAATATATTTGTCACCTAAGACAAATAAACTAGAAATAAACCCTAAGATAGCAATACCAAAGAATGAAAAAGAAGTAATGCTTACTTTTGCTTTTAGAATTAAGTAAAATGACCGATATATCCAATGAAATAATACTGCAGATAAAAGAAGCTAAAGCCACCTATATAGGAAAACACTATCACGCTCCAGATGTAATTCTTGTTAACCCTTACGTAGCAGCCGCTATAAAGGAATACCAAGGAATAGATGAACTTGAAGAGATACATACTTTTGAAGACATGGACATAGCGTATATAATGGACAATAATGGCGAAGAATTCAGACTTGTATGAAAAACTAGCCAAAGAACTAGGTATATCAAAGGTTCTTGTAGAGGTTGTAGTAAATCATCAATTTAGATTTCTAAAGAAAGAAATGCAGAGTCCTGAACTGCCTAGTATATTACTACATGGGCTAGGCACCTTTCGTCCCAGGAGGGGGAGGGTAGAATTTCTAATAAAGAAACTCATAGCTAAGTACAGGAAAGAAACAAATGTTGAGAAACAGTTGGAATTAAAAGAAAAAATTGGATACCTTTGGGAAGTAAGAAAAACAACTTATAAATGAGTAATAAAATATCTCAAGAATCTTTTGAAATTGCTAAGCAGTACTGGTCAGCAAAACTAGCTGAAGAACAAAGTATATTAGAAGGACTTCTTATAGATCAAGCAGAGGCACTATCCTATGATATAGGAATAGATATGTCGATGAAAATAATTAATGCAAGCGATAATATAGACATCGCAGAATCAGTTTTAAATAAATTAAATAATCTAAAATGAGTGATCAAGTAAAAGAAATGCCAAGTGCTACTAACCATGCTATGAGTGCGGAAGAGTTCGCGGCTCAACAAGAAGCTATGGAGTTTAATAAGATGGCAGCTATGACCCAATACAATATTCAGAGGGCTTCCGCTATTATGAATGCCCTTTCAGTAGGAGGAGACGTAGTAAATTCACTATTTAACAAAAAAGATCGGGAAGATCTGGAAGGAAAGTTAGCGGTAATCCTTAAAAAGTTGTAATGTAATGGACCATAACGAATTTGATAACCACTTTGATGGTATGTCCGAAGAAAAAGGCATGCAAAGAACTTTTTGTAAGACATGTAAAACATGTCCTTCTATCTCTATTCATGAAGATCTTGAAAAAGTTATTCTTGGAGGAAAAGATGAAGGGTTTACTGTGTGGGAAAAAGGACACTTTAAAGATATGGTAGAAGATATCAAAGCAGGTATGTTCGATAAATTTATTGATGATGGGAACGATTAAAGATATTAAAGATGGTTGGGGTAATTACCTTAAAGCTAATGTAGACTACGATAATCTTGATGAAGATATAAAGGAATTGGCTGAAGAACGAGCTGCAGTATGCAGAGAGTGTCCTTTGCTTACTAAATCTTCACTTCTTACTGTAATCGAAAGATTCTTACCTGGTACAAACCAAAAAGGAAAGATTATGGAAACTTTTAATCCAGAAAATCCTGATAAAGGAGACGTAGTACAAGGATATAAGTGTGGAAGCTGTGGATGTGGCTTTCCTGCTCTTGTATTTGCACCTGGTAAAAACTGTCCCGAAAATAAATGGGAAAAATAATATATAAAATGAGTAAAGAAATTGAAATGGTAATGGATAATGTACTTGTAGAAGTACCATTACCAAAAACAGAAACAGAAAGCGGTATTGTTATATCAGAGCAACTAGCGCATGAAACTACAGAAGATCTTACAGGAAATATAGTGTCTGTAGGACCAACTGTAAAAGAGTTTTCAGTAGGAGATAAAGTTCTTTTACCTCCACATGGATCTATACCTGTAAGTTATAAAGGAGATATCTATCACGTATTTAAAGAGTTTATGCTGTTTGCTAAAGTAAATGCATGAAAACTCTCTTCGATTTAAAGGATAGGAAAGTTATTGTATCTACCGAAGCTTTACTAATCCCTGAGTTTAAAGATATCTACTCAAGGGATAAGTCTAAAGATAAAGCAAAGGCTATACAACAACTTTCTTATGTTTATTTTATAGCAGATTATAAGTCACCTTATGTATCTTCGCTATCTCCTGATGCTCTAAAAAGAGTTGTTGGTAAAGATTTTATGAAAAAAGAAGACTATGAACCTGATAGCAAAGTTTCAGCAGCGATTGAAAAGTATAAAGAGCTGCAAAGAACACCATCAATGTTATTACTTGATGCTTCATTACAAACCGTTCATAATCTTACTGACTATCTTCAAAATGTAGACCTCCAGGAGAGAGATAAACATGATAAACCTATTTATAAACCCTCAGATGTTACAAACAGTCTTTCTAAAATTGGAGCTATCGTAGATTCTCTAAACAAAGTACGTGCAAACGTAGAAAGAGAGATATTAGAAACAGCACAACTTAGGGGACAAAGAAAAAAAGGTAATAGAGAGGACCCTAGTTAAAGTAAAATGTGTGCAAAAAATAAAGTTTGGAAACAATATAAGAATGTTTCTGGAGGCAATTTCTCAGATTTTTGGGAAGACCTTGACGACTTGGAAAAAGATGAGTGGCAAAATGAACATGAACGAAGAAGAGCTTCAAATAAAGGTAAAAGAACCTCAAACGAAGAAGAAGAGAATGAAATTAGTAGTTCTACGGATCAGTAGTCAAGAGGATTCTACTAGTGGTATACTTATGAAAGAAGATTCTCAAGGTAATTGGGAATTTCTTTGTTATACACTAGAAGACGAGTATCGTAAAGATAAAATAAGTGGAGAAACAAGAGTACCTGCAGGTTCATACCCTGTTGTACTTAGAAAAGAAGGCGGATTTAATGATAGATACAGTAAAAAATTTCCTGATATACACATTGGTATGCTTCATATCATCAATGTTCCTAATTTTGAGTATATTCTCATACATATTGGCAACACTGACGAAGATACTGCGGGATGTTTACTTGTGGGTAATTCTCAACAAAGTAATCTTGTTCAAAAAAATGGATTCGTTGGAAGCTCAACGGATGCGTATAAAACTATTTACCCTCCAATTGCACAAGCGATTGAAGAAGGGCAGGAAGTAACTATTGAATACAGGAATATAGGATAATGAAAACATCATCTGAAAAAGTACTTATACCAAAAAAGAAAAGAAAGGGTATACATTCTAAAAGTAAAACGTCTAATAATAAAAGCTCTAAGCTATATGCAAAGAAATACCGTGGGCAAGGAAAATGAAGACATATCAGAGTTTTATGAAGATAATGAAGAGATCTTACATGAAGCTATGGTTAATGCCTATTTACTTATTATTGGAGAACTTACGTATGAAGAACTTATAGATACTGGTAGTGAATTATGGTTACCTTCAGGGTTTGATGAGCAACTCTCTATAGATTCTGTAATAGAATATTTTGAAAATACTGAAGATTATGAAAAATGCGGTGATATGCTTAAAGTAAAAAAAGCTATCAAGGACTCAGGTAAAAAAGACGCACTAAAAGATATATATAAACGAATAGAATGGGGAAACTAATAACAGCTTTACCCTGGACTGAAGTAGACTCTGAAAAAGAAAATCCTGTAAGACATACGGGACAAGAGTACTTAAAATTCGTTACAACTGAGCAATTCAGTGAAGCCTCTAGACATTTCTTAAAACATAAATGCTACACCTTTGCTCCTGAAGGTACATCTGAATATATAGAGTTTTGGGACGAAGAAGAGCGTAGATGTAAGGAAGGATATAGTGTATCAGGAGTAAGAGTAACAGGAGAACACTATGCATACTTAAATTACGGTAGAATATTAGCTACTGTAGACGATGGTAAACGACAAAGAAAGATAGACACCTTTCCTAAGTTTCTAGACATGGACTATTACTGGTATCATGAGTTAGAAGAGGCTGAAAAGAACGGCCAAGGAATGATAGTTGTAAAAGCTAGACGTAAAGGATTCTCTTACAAAAATGCTTTTGGAATGGCTTGGAAATACAACTGGTTTCCGTTCTCTATATCTATTCTAGCTGCATATGAAAAGACATTCTGGGCCAATACTATGGAGATGGCTAAGAATATGATAAACTTTATCAATGAGAACACAGACTTTTCTAAAGGATTTCTACACGACAGGCAAGATGCTATAAAGTCTGGTTATGTAGAGAAAGATCCTATAACAGGGATAAATATTCAGAAAGGATATAGATCAGAAATACTAGCACTTAGTTTTAAGGACAGTCCGCAGAAATCTGTAGGTCGTACTGCAGAACGTATGTTATTTGAGGAAGCTGGGGACTGGCCTGGGCTAATGCAGGCATATCAGCGTTCTTACCCACTATTTAAGGATGGTAATATCATGATTGGTATTCCTATTTTGTATGGTACGGGAGGTAACAGTAAGAACGGAACTAATGCTGACTTTGAAGCTATGTTCTATAACCCAAGTGCCTATGGATTAAGGAGTTACGAAAACATCTATGACGAAAATGCAATAGGAGAAGCAGGATGGTTTGTAGATGACGCATGGTATAGAGAACCCTTTGTAGATAAAGCAGGAAATGCTCTTAGAGAAGAAGCAATAAATGATATTGACTTAGAAAGAGAGCAAAAGAAAAAAGCAGATCCAAAGGCGTACAATATGATGGTAACCCAGCATCCTCATACGCCAAAAGAAGCTTTCTTACGTAATGAAGGGTCTGTATTCCCTGCTATAGAACTGTATAACGTACTTGCTAAACTTAAATCTGATGACAGATACAAAAAGCTAGGTAATAATGGAGAGCTATACGAAGAAGAAGGAGAAGTAAGATTTAGACCTGATTTAAATATGAAACTGTTTCCTATTAATAGTTATCCCCATAAGTCTACAGACCCTCAAGAAGGATGTGTTGTTGTATACCAACATCCTCCTGAAAAAATACCTTATGGGTTATATAAGATAGGACTTGACCCTGTGGCTTTTGATAAATCAGGCAGTAAGTCTTTAAACTCTGCGTATGTATATAAATCACTACAAAAATTTGAACATGGATATGATGAAATCGTTGCGGAATCTGTTGGACGACCTGACAACATCGAAATTTATAACAGGAATCTTGAACTACTTTCGGAATACTTCGGAGGAGCAGAAATCATGTTTGAAAACGACAGAGGTGAAGTGCTGTCGTACTTCAAAAGACGTGGAAAAATGCATTTGCTCGCAAACCAACCAGATAACGTCATCTCAAAAGTAATACAGAACTCTTCAGTAGCACGAATAAAAGGGTGTCACATGAACGAGCGTATGAAAGACGCAGGAGAAAAGTTTATACTAAGATGGCTTTGGACAGAAAGAGGTACTGGAGAAGAGGGCAATAAAATATACAATATGGACTTAATTCCTAGTCCAGGTCTTATAGAAGAACTTATACTGTATTATAGAGGAGGAAACTTTGATAGGGTTATGTCTTTTATGCAGTTAATGTTCTCTATTGAAGAAACTTACGAAGAAGAAGTAGATAAAGAGCCATATATAAATCCAAATATTTCTTACCTTATAGATAATATGGCAGGAATGTTTAAGAAAAGATAGTTATAATACTTACTTTTGCTTTCTAATGAAAAGTTTTTAATATGGCATCATATACCTTTCCGCAGCAAAAAATCTCTTCATCTAAAAAAAGAGTTAATAAATTTCAGTGGGCAAAGGACGTTCTAGACGAAATAGACAGGGATAACCAATTTGGAGTATCTGGCAGAAGCTCTTCAGACCAAAAAGCTGTAAACTACAATCTATTTAACGGAGTACTTGACGAAGCAGACTTTGAATATGTCTGTAAACCCTACGGAAACAATGCTGTAGGAGAAATGCCTGCAGAGCTTAGACATTATGACATTATATCTCCTAAGTTGCGTGTTCTTTTTGGAGAAGAGATTAAAAGACCTTTTAACTTCAAAGCTATAGCCACAAACTCTGAGGCTATTACCGAAAAAGAAAGAGAACAGAAAAGACTGCTAGATCAGTATGTACAACAGCAAATCCAGTTAAAAATACAACAAGCTGTTCAAGAAGCAGGAATCTCTCCTGATGGAATGCCTGCAGATGCAGAAGATCCTGAAGCTGTACAGCAAACTCAACAACAGATACAACAAATAACACAAGCTATGACTCCTCCTGAAATCCAGGAGTATATGGCTAGAGATTATCAAGCCAATGTAGAGATCATGGCTAATCAGATTCTTATGTATCTGAAAAAGAAAGAAAGAGTACGTGATAAATTCAATAAAGGTTGGAAACATGCTCTTATTGCAGGAGAAGAAATCTATTGGACAGGTATTGTAAATGGAGAACCTGAAGTAAGAGTAATAAATCCATTATACTTTGAGTACGATAAAGATCCTGATATAGATAATATACAAGATGCACAATGGGCTAAGTATATTATGAGAATGACTCCAGGTTCTGTAATAGATACCTTTGGAGAGTACATGACTCCTACTGAAATTGACGCTTTATATTCAGATACTACCGTATCTGGAACTGCTCACCCTCTTGGATCTCCAGAATTTAATTACGATTATGATAGAGATGTATTTTCTGGTGCTCCAGGATTTGATGCTACATCTTTTAATGGCCAAGCTGGTTCAGACTCTTACATAAGAGTAGTGCATGCAGAATGGAAATCTCTGAGAAAAATAGGTTTTTTAACTTTCTTAGATCCTGAAACAATGCAGGAGCAAGAAATGGTTGTAGATGAAAGCTATAAAATGAATCCTGAATCAGGAGATGTAAATCTTAGGTGGGAATGGATACCTGAAATATGGGAAGGAACTAAGATAGGAGACGATGTGTATGTTAATATGCGTCCTAAACCTAATCAGTTTAGAGATATAGACAATCTATACACTGCAAGACTTGGATACGTAGGAGTTGCATACAACAATCTTAATGCTCAGTCTATTTCTATGATAGACAGAATGAAACCCTACCAGTATCTTTATAATATTATGATGTACAGGCTAGAAATGGACCTTGCATCTGATAAGGGTAAAAAATTCCTTGCTGATATCAGTCAAATACCTAGTTCTATGGGTATGGATATGGAAAAATGGTTGTATTACTTTGATGCTCTTGGAATTGCATTTGTAAATCCTAACGAAGAAGGAAATCGTAATAAACAATCTAACTTTAACCAATGGCAATCTATTGACCTTTCTATGGGTCAAACTATTAGCCAAAAGGTACAATTACTTGAATACTTAGAAAACCAATGTGGTGAAGTATCTGGTGTTACTAAACAAAGAGAAGGTCAAGTAGGACCGAATGAACTTGTAGGTAATACACAATCTGCTGTAGCTCAATCTTCTTACATTACAGAAGAATGGTTCTATCAGCATAATACTATAAAAGGATACGTATTAGAATCTCTTATAGATGTAGCTAAAGTAGCATGGGGAGATGGAAAAGCTAAAAAGCTTCAGTATATCTTAGATGATATGACTATTCAGATGCTTACAGTAGATCCAGTAGAACTTCCTAACTCTTCTTTTGGAGTATTTGTATCAGACTCTGCAAAAGATCAAGAATTGTTCTTGACAATGAGACAACTAGCACATGCAGCACTACAAAATCAACAAGCGGAGCTTTCTGATGTTATTAAGATGTTTTCAACTGATTCTGTTTCTGAGGTCAAAACTCTCCTTGAGAATGCTGAAACGCAAAGAAGACAAAGAGAGATGGAGCAGCAACAACAACAGCAACAAGCTCAACAACAACAAATGCAAGCTCAACAGCAAGCACAAGCACAAATCGAAGCTCAAAAAGCAGAACTTGAAAAAGCTAAGCTTGAACTTGAGAAGTACAAGACAGATGCTAACAACGAAACTAAACTCGCTGTGGCAGAAATCAATTCATTCAGAAATCAAATGGATCAGGACATTAACGACAACGGTGTTCCTGATCAACTTGAAATTGAAAAGCTCAAAGTCGAAGTCGCGAATGAGGACAAAAAGGCGGAGATTGAAAACAGGAAACTTGATATTAAAGAGCAAGAGCTTGGCATGAAAGATAAGCAAGAAGCTGAAAAAAGAAGGCAAGAAGATATAAAGAGAAGGCAAGATAGTATAGAGAAGGAGAAAGATCGAAAAGCAAAGAAAAAAGACTAGATGGTGTGATATAGCACCAAGAGAGTGTGACTGCGAAGATGGATATTGTGCAATAGCTGCAGGTAAAGATCCAGAAAAAATAGTATCCCAAAAAAAGAAGCGTAAACGAAATGGCTAAACGTAAATCTAAAAAGAAAGCTAAGGGATATTTATTACCTAAATATCAAAACGCATCGGAAGTAACTACTTCTCAAGATAGTCTTGGATTACATCAATATTATCTATTGCAACAAGAACTTGAAGGAAATACAAGTAGAAACAATCAAAAAAGCAATTTAACACCTTCTCAACTTCTTATGAAAGAAGAACTTGTTGATCCTTCTTGGTATGAAAGAGCAAAGAATGTTTTGTTTGATGATTTTCAAATCGTTTCTAAAGAAGATCACAAATTTTACACAGATATTATGACGGAGAGTGACCATATTTTAAAAGCTTTTGGAGATTCTCTTATAAAAAGTGATCCAAATTTTTACTGGAATAATTCTGCTCATTCTCCTGATATAGCACATAGAAATATTAAGCCTATAGGAACGTATAGAGGAAAGGCAGTGAATTATGTATGGCCCGAACCGAAAGAACCAGAATTTATACCTCCTACTACTGAGAAGCCATTACTTAATACTGAGAAGCCATTACCTACTACTAAGGAGCCACTACCTAATACTGAGGAGCCACTAGATTATATTCCTGGAGAAGCTGCTACAGGGATGTATAAAGTAAATGATAAAGAGTCTACAAAAACATCTGTAATAAAACCTACAATTACGAAAGTTGTAAAAGATTCTGAAGGCAATATTATTTCTACTGAAAAAGGAATATCTCAAGAAGAAGCAGGAAAAAGATTTAATCCTAAAACCCAATCTTGGGAAAAGCATCAAAACGGAGGGCCAATACCTAAGTATCAAAATGGATTTCCAGAATCAACAGATGAATACGGAAATACAGGTGTAAAAACAAAACTTGTTTCAGGTACTAACCAAGATACAGGAAAGGCTTATACTGCACATGCTCCATTATACTCTTTACCAGAGGTTACTGTTTCAGATAAACTTGACAGAACAAACCCAACAGCAGTAAAGAATTGGAGTAAAAAACATGACCCTATAGCTTATTCTGTAAGAAAAGCTACAGATGAAGCTGCTGAAAATATAAATAGTGTAGCTGAATTTTTACCAGGATACGGGGAAGTTAGGGATCTAGCACATTTAGGAAATTCTATATATACAGGAGATAATGTTGGAACTGGAATAGGGCTTGCGGCTCTTGTAATTCCTGGTATAAGCCCTTCAGTTTTAAAAAAATTTAGAAGTAGATTTCCAAGAAATAGAACTGACTCTGAACTAACAGATCGCATAGAAAGCGAAGTAGAGAGAAATTTTGGTCATCATGACGACCCTTATAGAGCTTGGTCTGACCATCAGGAAGATATGTTTAGATTAGAAGACGAGGTTGGGGGAGAAAATATTATAGGAGAGACTTGGGACCCTTCTTCTTTAGATATTGATAACGAGTTTGAACAATTTGCAGCAGCAGACTTTGAAAAAGTAAGAAGAGCTAAGCTAGAAAAACAAGGTAATATACTTAATAAATCTGGAATAAAACAAACAGAGTTAGAATCTCTAATAGAACCTAAACATTTGCCAAGAGCTAAGAGTATGCAAAATTTTGAAAATACTCTTTTACACCCAGATGGTAAACTTATAAGACCTCCCTCTAGTAAAGTCATTGAACAGTCTGTTACACCAATGTCTGATAGACATTACGTAGAAGCATTTAATAAAGATATTAATACTTTAAATGATATAATAAAATCTAATAATAAATCTGGTATTAATTACAATGTAGATTATTTAGGACATAACTATAACTTACGTACAAATTCTAATATTGGTGGGCAAGATATTGGGCTTAACCTTAAACCTGGACAATGGAAAGGAAAGGTTATGGATATTCCTTCTCTTGAGTACCAAAACAGTATACCTGGCATTAAAATGCTAGATATTTCAGATGGAGTATTTGGAGATGGGATGGCAAGAAGGGGTACAGGACTTTATAAAAGTATGAATCAGTATCTTAAAGAGTTTGATTTAGGAAGAATAGCTTCTGGCAAAAGTGGTCAAAGTGAGACTTCTTTAGGTTTATGGGAAAATGCTGTAAAAAATAAAAATGCTTCTGGTTTTTATGAAACTCCTTATTCTATATCAGGAATAATGTATCAAAACGGAGGACCTATAACTAAATATCAAAATGAAGGCGAAGTAAAACCTTTTGTAACATCTGATAGAGATGTCTATGACTATAGAAAAATGCTGTATAATGATAGTCTTATGACTTATCAGAATTTACCTAAATTTTACGATGCTCTTAGAAGCAAAGACAACTATAATTTTTCTACTGAAGCTGAATATAATGCATTTATAGATTCTGTATTTAACGCGCATCCTCATAGAGCACACGCTACTATTTATAACGATTTTCCAAATAAAGTAATGAACTACTCTATACAAGAAGATTATTCTGAGAATACAGGTTATGAAGATTTTCGTGCTATTAAACCTAGGCAAAGAGTTATATATGTAAGTCCTGAATCTTCTGGAGATCTTCCTGAATCTGATTTTGTAGCTCCTAGACAGTTTGAACCTCGGCCTACTTCTAAAAATCAAAAAGCAACACCAAAAGAAAAACCTAATCAACCACAAGTTACTCCAATGGAAACTAGGTCTCAAATGGTTAGAGACATGGAAGGTAATAGGTATCCAAGAACAACAGAACAACCAAAACGTGAAAAAGGAGGGCCTATTCGTAAATATCAGAATGACGGGAGAGTAGAAGGGAATGTAAATGATTGGCTTATAAATAAAAAAGAATTAGAAGACTATCATCAGGAATACTATAGAATGGCTTCAAAGTGTCGATCTGGGCAATGCTTGGAAAGAGCTTCTATGTATTACGATCAAAATGTAGCAGGTCTTTTAGGAACTCCTAAATATAATACTATAAAAGAAACTGCAGGGGTTAGTTCTAGTGATCCTGATGCAAAAGATTATGCAGGTCCTCATGCTAGATACGAAGAGTATGGGCATAGCCCAGATACTTGGGATATACATGGATTATTGCAAGAAAAAGGAGCTAAACAAATTTATGCATATCCTTTATATAATAAAGAGGGTGCTGTTCTTAGTACATTAGAATATACTAAAGCTTATAATGACTTTAAAAAGAAACCTTTAGAAGAAAGAGAACAGTTTTTTAGAGATATGAAAATGCCTATAGGAAGTCTTATAGGAATGGGAAGAAGGGGGGGAAGTGGAGCAAAGTACGGAACAAATTCTTATAATATTAAAAAAGGATTAATTCCTAGCAATCACAGTGCCGTAGTAGTAGGCTATGATGAAACAGGATTACCTTATGTTTATGATTATAAAGGAGTTATGCCTATAACGGAGAAATCATACCCTATGATGATAACTAATATCACAGCTCCCAAAGAAGTTGAAAAATTTACATATGATTATCTAAAAAATTCAGGAGAACTAGCGGATACTTACAGACCTCTTAAACTTAAAGTATCTGATAAAAAAACTAATCCTGAATATGATGTAGATGAGTTTGATCCTTTTATAAAAGCACTAGAAGATAATAAATTAGAAATTTCCAATTCATTAGGCATAGATTTTAATATGTACGATGAATTAGCTAAAAGAGCTGTAGCAACAGCTATAGCTGAAACTAAAGGAGGAGATGATACAGTTTGGAGACCTGCTGAACAGCTTTGGGGTATGTATGTACCTTCTTATACGGTAGATAAACTAGGGTTTGGAAAAACTACAGGTATTACTCAAATAAACGAAGATTTAATATGGGCTAGAATAGGAACAGAAGAACAAAGAAAAGGAAATAGAATGCCTGGTAAATTAAATGCTTTAGGTATTGAAGAATCAACATATGATCCTTGGGACCCTGAGCAGCAAGCAAAAGCAACTATTGCGTTCTTATACGATAATCTGGAAGTAGGAAGAAAAAATTTAAAAAGCGGAGTAAATGAAGAAACTGGAACTAGAAATAAACTAGATCTTCCTGATGAGGAGGTTGGTTATTATCAATGGTTTCAATCAAGTCTTATGGATAAAGGAGAAGCATGGGGAGAATCTGAAAAACTTAAAAATTTTAGAAAAGCTTATGCTAAAGTTTCTCTAGGCTATTCAGATCAACCTACGGAAGAAACTCCTACAGAACCATCCCCGCCTGTTTTAGATTCAAGACAATATGGAGGAAATGTAGAACAAGACCCTTTATATGCAAGTCTTTTAAATACTTTTCAAAATGGAGGAGAAATTAAAGAAGATTATAATATAAAAAGAGCTGAGGAACTTGGATATACTCGTGATGAAACAGGTCATTTACCTAGCGTAGATCATGAGACTGGTATGTGGCTAAAGTCTAAAGAACACCCTACTGCTTATAAAGAGTATATAAGCATGATGCTTAATCCAGATATTAAATCTGTAATTAATCCTGAAGGATACTTTGGAGAAAATCAATTACAATATATTCCTAGAAAAGAAGATGGAGGAGAAGTATTACCTGAAGAACTTCCACATCAAGAGATAGTATCATTTCCTACAGAAAGAGAACCTGCAGGAGATCCTAGAGTTCCAAAATTTGCAAGTGCACAAGACTACTATACTAATTTGGAAAATACCCCTGTTCCAAAAACAATTTCAAAAAAATATAAAATATGGGAAGATACTTATAAGAGTCCAATGGGGCTTCCTATTAAGTCTTACAAAAATATTTATGATATACAAGCTTTCTTTAATTCAGGAAACTGGAAAGAAAGCTTTGAGAATATTGAAAACTATAGAAAATCTTCTCACCCTATGATAGGATCTGTAGATCCAAAAACAAACACATTTATACCTTCTGAAGAAAACCTTAATACAAACGAAGAGATAGCTAGTCATATTGATATAAACGCTATTCCCGTAAACTTTAAGAAAGTAGAAAGGATACCTATTAATCCTGATGGGTTCGCTCCAGGTAGTGCTACAGAGTTTGCAGACAAAGTAGTAATACCAAGTGGTAATATTACTATGAAGGATATGCAAGAGCCTATCTTAGCTAATGGAGAAATACTTATGCCAGGTGATGAAGCACAATTTGATACTGACTATGTAGTAGAAGAGAAGTTACCTAAAGCACAAGATGGCCTTACAGTAGATAATACTAGAACTTCTATACCTATAGATCCTAAATTTTTAGAAGAAGCAGTAGAAGAAGCAGTAGCAGAAGAAAAGTTTAAAGAACTTCCAAAAGAAGTACAAGAAAAAATAATTCTTCAACAACAAATAGATGATCCTAAATTTAGAGATAAAAATAAAGGAGAATTACATAAGGGCTTAACCACTAAAGAAAAAGTAAGCAATTTTATGTCAGATCTAGGAACTGAATTTGCTTATGCTCCTAGAACCTTTTGGACAACAGATTATTTAGGATTACTTACAGATCCACGCAATTTTAGCTTGAAAGATGCAGCTCCTACACTTGAAGAGAAGCAAAGAAATAGATCTATAAGAAAAGATGATTTAGGAGAAGTATGGGGGAATAGATTTAGTAGCATAGCAGACGGAGCTACTTGGTTTATGGGGGGAGAATTACTTGGAGCAGGATTAGGAAAAGCTGGAGAATTATCTGTACCTCATCTATTAGGAGCAGAAGAAGCTGCTAAAAAAGTAATTGGAAATACATATAAACTAAATCCTTGGGCATTTAAACCTGATCCTGCAAAATTTTATCATAGATCTCAAAACTACCGTGACAATATTTTAGGAGATAGGTTAGTACCTTGGGTACAAGGAAATCCTGAATTAGCAGCTCATCTTACAAGAACAGAACCTGGAGCAATAAATTTATTTAAAACAAAATCAAGACCTGATGAATTGTATTGGGGTAAGGGCACACCTATAGACGGAAGATACACTAAGCAAAATTACCCTGGACCGTATTTATGGGAAATGCCTTCTAGTATGAAGTCAATAAACAAAACTAACGGTAGCGTTAGACGTTTTGACGATTCTGTAGGTGCATATAAAGTTAATACAGAAAAATTAAATGTTTCTGATGCTAAATTATATAAAGAAGATTGGCTAAGAGGATATAAACCTGTAGATATTCCTAAAACTTCAGGTTCTGCTATGAAAACAAGTACTCCTAAAAATATAGATGAACTTTTAGCTCTTCCTGAAGAAGAAATACTAAACTTAACAGGAAAGAAAAAAAATATTTGGGAACTTTTTAAAAACAGTGATTCTATGTCTAAACAAAGAGTAGAGAAAGAACTTGCTAAAGCTTTAAATAGAGAAGAATCTCTTGTAGGACAATTTACTGTTCCAGAAAATAAAGTCCCTGTAGAAGTAAAAACTCTTGTAGAAGAAGGAAAAAAAGATGCTATAAATTGGATAAAAAGCGATGAATGGTTAAAAAGAAGAATGAAAGCTACTAAAGAATCTAGAGAACAGGCAGAAGCTATGAGAAAAACCATGCTAGAAGATTTAGAAAAGACTACTGTAGATTTTAAAAACATTCAAGGTAAAAAAGTATCTGAAGAAGGTTTTACATATTTGGATGAAGAAAATAAGCAAAGAATTGCTTTAGGTTTTGGAGATGATATATTTAATAAAACTCTACAAGGAAATGCAGAACATGAATTTATACATGCTGCAGTAACTAATCCTAGAGCTTTTCAAGGAATTAAAATGGAAAATATATATCCTGAAATACCTTCACATGTAAATGCTAACACTAGAACCCTTTTAGAATATTTAAATCAAAATAAAGAAAAACATGTTAGAGGATTAAAATCTTTACATTACCTTAAAAAATCAGGTAAATGGGATGGCTCAAGCGAAATTACAGATGATATGGTAAACTTTTTAATGAATAGATCTACTCATCGTGGAGCTGATTTGGATGTTAAGCAGCTACTTGTTACTGTAAAAGATAAAAAAACTCTCAAAGACTTTTTAAATAATGTATATACTGCATCTGGAATTATAGCAGGAGGAGCCGCAGGAAGTGCAGGAATTAAAGATTAATTATAGTATATATTTACTACTTTCGCTATACGTTAATTTATAAACCTAATCTATATAACAAACTTTATTATAAACTTAAAACATAACTAATTATATTTGTAATCAATTAAACATGGAAATGCTAGATAACACTTTAAGCGAAAAACCAATCAGCAACGAAGTTAATGATCAAATCTGGGACATTGATGAGCCTAGTTTTGACGAAGCCTTTGGCACAGAGAGTAATCCTGATCCAGTATTAGCAGCTATAGAAGATACTGTTGAGTCTACTGAGTCAATTACTGATATGAAAGAAGAGCTTCCTAGTTTAGACGAAGAAGATGCTAAGGAGAAAACCGAAACTCCTACAGTAGACTTCAATCCTGAAGAAGTTGAAAGTTCTGAGAACCCTGTTCTAGAAAAAGAGACTAAAGAGGAAGAAACCCCTGAAGAGGTTGAAAATGAGTTCTCAATTTTTGCTAAGATGCTTGCAGAAAAAGAACTTATAGATATCAATGAAGAGGAATTTGAAGCAACAGAAGAAGGTCTATTAGATGCTTTTTCAGGTACAATCGAATCTAGAGTAAAAGAAGAGATTGATATGTTTCAAAAGAATCTACCTTCTGAAGGTAAAGAATTGTTAAAACATATGATGGCGGGAGGTTCTATTGCAGACTTTAAAGAAAGCTACGGAACACCTGATTATGAAAACATTTCTATAGAAGATGAGAATAATCAAAAATGGATTGTTGCAGAATTTATGAAACTACGAGGAGACTCTATGGAGGAAATTCAAGAAACCATTGAAGATTATGCAGATCTTGGAAAACTTGAAAAGCAAGCAGCTAAGGCTCAAGAAAGGCTTTCACATTATTCTAAGAAACAAAAAGAAAATCTAGCTATAAGGAGAGAAGAGGAAAGAATGGCAAGAGACAATAAAAGGCAAGAGGTGCTTACTAACATTTCAAATTTAGTAGAGGAGTCTAAAGAAATTAAAGGATTCCCCCTTACCAAAAAGGCCAAAAAAGATCTTCTTACTTATATGACAGATACTTCTGTAAAAATTGATTCACCTAATGGACCCCAATACGTGACTCAATATCAAGCAGATGAAATGAAATCCTCAGAAAATCTTGAAGACTTTGTTCTTAAAGCTTATCTAAGGATGACAGATTACAATTTGGGACCTGTAAAGAAAAAATCCGAATCTAATCTGTCCGCAAAATTGCGACAGCAACTTCAGCATAGCAAGAGTAAAACAGGAACTCAAGCTAAGTTTGGAGGTGGAAAAAAGCCAGATAGCTCTGCGAAAGCTGGGTCAGACTGGAATCTATAATAAATTTTTATCAATAATTAATGTCAAACTTTAAAACAAACGAAAAATGAACACACAATCAAGATTGACTGTTCTTACTCGCCCTTGGCATGCTAATTTTACTGAAACAAATCACTTGGGACAGGCTTTCTTGGCTGAACCTCATAAATTTGATAAAGTATTGACAAGAGTTTTTACCGCTTCTCGACTAGCGGATAATCCTCTTACGGCAATGACAAAAGGTGCTGGTAGAACATCAGAAATCGAATCATTCGATTGGGAATGGGAACTTATGGGAGCTTCTTCTCGACCACTTACAGCTATTGCTGCTGCAGTTGGTACAGGAGTTAACAATACTGCTTTTACACTAACTATGGACGAAGATTGGTTCAAGCCTGGAGATGTTATTTCTCCTAATGCTGGAACTGAGCGTATTTTGGTACGTATTCAATCAGGTCCTGCTCCATCAGGAGGCGGATTTGCATATGTATGTCGTCTTCAAAATGATGACGTAGCTTCTGCACTAGTTGCTGCTCAAGCTGCTGTTGGTGTACAATGGAGCAAAATGTTCTCTGTATATGAAGAAGGTGGTGACCAGTCTGGTTCTACTACTTACGCTATGCCAATGAAACTTCGTTCTCAACTTTCTACACTTCGTAAAGAGTATTCAATTACTGGAGATGCTGCTAATCAGGCTCTTGTAGTTGCTCTTATGGATGCAGAAGGTAAAGTATATAAAGACTATAAGTGGTTGAAGTATGCTGAGGCTGAGTATTGGATTCAATGGCACAAAGAAAAAGAGCGTATCCTTTGGTACGGTCAAATGGCAAACGGAGTAGCTGGAGCAAATGGCCGAGCTGCACGTACTGGACCTGGTGTTCAGGAATTGCTAAAAGATTCTCACGTACACGTATACAATACGTTGACTGAAACTTTGATTAGAGAATATCTTCTAGATATCTTCTTTGGACGAGTTGATATGTCAAACCGTAATATTGTTGCGTACACAGGTGAGTATGGTATGCTTGCATTCCACCAAGCAATGTCGGATGCTTCTGCTCCTTTCCTAACTGTAGACTCTAAGTTTATTTCAGGAGAAGGTAGAGATCTAGCTTTTGGTGGACAGTTCGTAAAGTATATCGGACCTAATGGAATTACTCTTACACTTCGTCACAATCCATTGTACGATGATCGTGAGATTAATCACATTATTCACCCATCATTGCAGGTACCAGTTGAATCAATGAGATTTACTTTCCTTGATTTCGGTAACGCAGGTGGTGAAGCTAACATTAAGTATGTTCACAAAAAGAACGGTTACAAGTTGGGTTATGTATCAGGACTTCAAACTCCTTACGGACCAAACAAAGGTGGCTTGATGTCAAACGCTAAGGATGCTTATACTATGATCGTTCACGATCAGTGTGGTATTCAGATTGACGATGTTACTCGATGTGGCGAACTTATTCTCGGATTACAATAATAATCTTAAAACTATTACATAAATGAGTACTAAGAATCTTGTATATGTAAAACCAATCATTAAAGAAAGATGGCATGGCCTACATAAAGTAGGTCGTGCCAAATTTCAAGGCACTTCTGATATTATTCAGGCTATTTTTGATACTAACATTGGCAGACTTGCTACTGGCCTAACGGCTGATGCAGAAGCTAGACTTAGTAAACTATTAGGCTTGGATCTTGCAGCAGTGGAGACTAATAAATACTGGAATAACTTTAAAGTAAAGCTTGAAGATAAAACAATGATCTTTGATACAAAGATTCCATTGCAGGAAATTCAAATTGCACTTATGAGGGCCAGTAAATATGTAGCTAATTCTCAACTAGATTATGACAATGGGAAATGGCCGCATGCCAAGTATGTTATCTATGACGAAAAGCAAGAGACAGAAAAGAAAGCAAAAACTGCTGAAGTGAAAGCTAAAGCAAATCAATTGTTTTCTAAACTATCTCATACTAAACGTCTAGATTTACTTAAAGTATTTGGTAGGACTGCTGATAGCAGTTCAGAGGAATTTTCTTATGCAAAACTCTATGAGATTGTAGAAGATGACCCTAAAAGATTTATAGAGGTAGCTTCAATGAAGCCTGATGAAATCAAAACTAAAGCTCTGATTTATGATCTGGAGAATAAAGGAATTTTGAGAACTAAGGGAACTGCTTACCTATATAATGACCAACAGATAGGATTTGATTATGAAAGTACAGTAGACTATCTACTTAACCCTAAGAATCAAGAACTATTTATTAAATTAACTGACGACTTAAAAGCTAGAGTATAATGACTGTTGAGGAAATGCATTATGACTTCAAGATCAAGTTCAATAAACTTGATAGCAATGACTATAGAGATTTTCAGGTCCCTGAGATTGACTGGTTGTTAAATGAAGCTCAAGAGCTTTTCCTAAAACAGCGTTATGGTATTAATAATACCACTCAAAAAGGCTTTGAAGGTAGTCAGAAAAGAATAGATGATTTGAGAAACCTGGTGATGAAAAATGAATCATTGCCAGCTTCTCAAGTTGTTTCAGATCCAGTTTCATATGATGCAACACTTCCACCAGATTATATTTTTGCTATTAGAGTACAAGCTGTAGCAAATAGTACTACTTGTGGTGATAAAACGCTTATATGTAAACCGACACAACACGATGATCTGAGTAATTGTTTATTAGATCCAAACTATAATCCTTCTTATGAATGGGGAGAAATGCCTGTTGTATATGGTACTATCTCCAACCTGACGGCTGGTGCTAACAGAATATTCGGCTATACGGATGGAAGTTTTACGGTTACATCTTTTATTCTTGATTACTTAAGAGAACCTGCAAGGATTGCCTTTCCTGGCGGGGTTCCTGGATTTAATTATAATCTTCCTAACGGAATAAATATAGCTCTACCTAACCAAGATTGTGAGTTGCCAGAACATACTCATAGGGAGATAGTAGATATAGCTACATTAATCGCTGCGGGAGATATTAATCATCCAGGATATCAGGTCAGAATGGCCAAAACAGGCATGAATGAATAAATAATGTTAAACTTTAAAACTAAATTAAAATGAAAAAAGTACAACAAGTGTTCGTAGGAACACAAGGAAATGCTGCTACTCCAGTCGCTATGGCTGCAGTACCTGCAGGAGATTTTGTAGTTCTTGACGGAGGTGTAAATACTACTGTAGGAACTATTGGAGGGGTAACTGAAACTTTCTTTCACTTTGGAATGGGAACAGCAGATGGTACAATTGTATCTGATTCTTTTCCTGCTGGATTGCAAAGAAGTGCTTCAGTTGCCGCTTATCAAGCTGCTGTAGATAAAGAAATTATGATTGACATAGGAAGTGTCTCTTGTGAAACAGAATATATGCTTAAAATTCGATTTGAAGGCGAAGCTATCGCTAAATCATATGGTTACAATGATCTTATCAAAACTTTCAGTTATACAACTGAGTGCTGTGATCCTTGTTCAACCGCTTGTCCTTCAGGTAGCTGTTTTGATCTTATCAAAGGATTAACACTTAATGTAAATGCTGATGAAGAGAACCTAGTTCAAGCTGGAGCTGGCTCTGGTGCATTTGCTGCTGCTGCAGGTATTGCTGGTGGTGTGTTACTTACTGAAGCTAATTTTGATGATTACTATACTTATGTTACTGTAACTGCTCCTAAAACTGAAGCAGAAATTTGCGATGACCTTTCAAGCGCAGGAGGCGGAGGTTTTGGTCTTAGGGGACTTACTGCTGCTCCAAGCACTGTAGTATGCGGACAAGATCCAATGTCACTTACTCAAACTGTAGTAGACTTTCACGTAGGTCTTCTTGGAGGTTTTGAGTGCAATGGTTCTAGCCAAACTGTACAACAAGCTATTGTATTTGCAAGTGGAGAGCCTTACCAAGTAGCTAATCTTGCTCGATGGGCAGAAGGTTACAAGCGTAAGTTTGGTGTATACCGTACTCCGTTCCCATATAGCACATTTGAGTCTAACGGACCAATTGATCCTGCTGGAACATACGATATTGTAACTATTACTTTGCAAACTATTGACCCAAGTGCTGCTACTTTGAATCCTTCTGTTAATGGTCACGAGATTATCGTTGCTGTTGCTGCAGGAAACGCTGCTAGTGTAACTGGTTTAATAGCATAATAACAGTTAATTGTTTACTGATAGGGAGACTCTCTTCGGAGAGTTTCCCTTTATCAGTATCCAATATCAGACTCTTTTAAAGTCTGCAATTACTTATACTTAAACCGTTATTCATGGCCTTAGTAGACTTAGCATCCTGTTTATTAAATGATCTTTCTAAACGACTACTTTCTGATTGTAGTAGTGAGTGTCCTAATGAAAGCAATAAAGAGATTATAGAAGATCTTAGATTAACTGAATCTCTTCTATCACAGTATTTTATGATACGAAATTGTGATGTAGAAAACGGAACTACTTCGGATTTAACTAAAATAGAGTCAGCTCTAAATAATCTTATAGAAAAATATCAGTGTTTAGGATGTCAATCTTATAATTCAGAACCAAGTGATGTAATTCCACCTGAAGATTGTGATATATTTTTTGGAGGAGATTGCGAGAATCTTGCAATAGTATCAGGTTCTAATGTAGATTCTATTTCTTATGATAGCGGTAGTGGAGATACTGGAGTACCATGTCCTTTGGGCCTGAATAATATAGGGAATCAAGTAGGTAACACTATTAGTGCTAAATATTTATGTATTTCAGACGAGGTTTCTGAAAAGACTGAAGAATGTAACATGACTGCAGTAAATCCAGATACTTTGGTTTACGTATATTATGATGGAACTTCTTTAGGAACTGCACAAGTTCAAACTGCATATTCTGCAATTATGGACTGGCTACATCAGCAGCCTGGGTTTACACCTATTACTTCTACTCCTACAGGTACAGCTCCTAATACAATTAATACAGGCGAAAATGTATTTCATACAACAATGGCTGGAGAAAGATGGCTAGATTGGGGAATGCAGCCTATTACAGGTAATTTTAGTAATAACAATGTTAGTAATCCTAACTGTCAATTTATACCACAAGGAGACCAAGTAAATGGAGCTGATAGAATTACATGTAATAATTTACCTACAGAGGTTTCTAACTGGTCTTATGATACTGCTTCTATAGTATTGCCTATAAGTGGTGTAACTCAAACAGTACATCAATTTTATGATACTGTTACTGGAACATATCTAGGAGAAGATGTAGGAGATTATTCTGTAATGTTAGGAGGGGCTTGTGATGGACAACCTTGTGATCCTGGATTAGGATGTTTTGTTGCAAATGATTCTGGTAATAATGTTTGGATGGGACCTCCTCCAGCAGCAGCTACTAGTAATGATGTACTTGTTATCATATTTGCAGATGAATCAAATTGTATGTATCACGGAAGACCTACTTCTGCAACTATGTACACACAAACTTTTATAAATCCTAGTGCTATTTCTACTACTACAGAATGCTCATGTGATGATGCTTTACTAGGGTTTATTGGAGGAAATGTAATTCCTCCTACAGGTATATTTAAAAATGATTATGATGAGTATGTATCTCAATACAATACAAGGCAAGCAACTCCAGGAGCAGGTGATTATAAATGTTTTATATACCCTTCTTGTCCTAGTGGAGGAGCTGCAAGGCAGCATATGCCATTTCCTTTACATGTAGTTGCAGCCATAGATAGCGGAGATGATACATCAAGTCCTGATGGGCTTTTTGATCTAGCAAATTTACCTGCTTCTTCACTATATGATAATTCTAGAGGATGTGCTACTTCAGGAAGTTCTCCTGCTGGTGTAGGCCCCCATGGAGGAGGAAAACTAATACTTTTAAGAGGTACAGATACAAATCCATACTATTCTGCAAATTATGGAGGATTAGACCAAAAAGGATGGGGATATAATTCTGAAGCACTTCCTTTTAGTAATTCTATTTTTGAAGACGATCTTGAAGTATTTTTATCTGACGGAGTTTTAGTATGCGGAGGATTAGACTGCTTAGCTCTTAGAATATTTGAGTCAGATAATCCTACTACTCCTGTTGTAGGAGAAGTAGTTCAGGTAGATGGAGTTCCTTACACTACTGATGGATTTGGATGGATATATGTTCCAACTTTATCTCCAGGTACCCATACTATAGGATACGCAAATTCTGAATGTTACTCTTTAGTTACAGCAGGTATTTGTACTCAATATATTCTTACAGCATATAAAGACACTGAAACATATGATACTTGTGTATCTTTTTCAGACGTACAATGTGGATGTGGTCCAGAAGGAGGTCGTACTCCTGATATTGTAATTAATGTAGGTTCTACTACCCCTCAAGTTGGAGTAGATGGACTTATAGGAACTATTACTAATGAAACTACTGGAGTAGTTACAGATATTACTCCTTCTATGGTAAGTGGTCCTGATGGAGATGGTAATTATAAAGTTACTGTTCAATTTTCAAATACTCCAAATGAAGATATACCAGATGGTAGATATACAATTTTGTTGTATGGCATAGGAAGTCCTTATGCTGAGTATAAAGAGTGTAGACTTATACTTTGCGAATCTGCTACTATTATACAAGACTTATTTAAAAAGTTTGTATCAAGTAAAGATTGCTGTCCTTGTGAAAAACCTTTTGAAGACTTTGTACAAGCTTATGCTCTATTTAGAGCACTTAAAATTGTAGGAGTTAATGATTGTGAATACGAAACTTTTATAGATGAGAATATAACCAAATTACAAGCATTGCTAGTAACAGCAAAGGCAGGTAATTGTAAAAACTGTTAATATGAGTTGTTGTGGAACATGCGAAAGAGATGATGTATACAACTGCAATAAGTATTTAGATATTGCAAATAAGTATGTAGAATTTGCACAAGTAGCTAATAAATGTGAAGAGCCTCAAAAAGAAAAACTTTTGTGGTATGGAATGGGATTTTGGTTAATGGCAGATTCTAATACAGTTAATAGCAATATAAGTCCTTTACCTTTTAGACATCTTTTACAAACAGCTTGTTTAGAAAATGACTGTGATACTATAAGAGGTTTAGCCAGACTATTAGGAGAAAATTGTATATAGATGTATATGTAAATGAATTATTAAATATTTTTATACGATGGACACTAATAAAGAAATGGCTTTGATGCAAAAAGATATGGAGACTTTGAGAGAAAAAGTGGAGAAGATAGATACTAAGCTTGATGGTATTACTGCCAAATTACTTGATCCAGATAAAGGATTTGTAAATAGAGTTAATAGAAATACAGAATTTAGAAATGAAATGGAGGGCCTTATAGAAGACATTAAGGCTATGAAAAGGTGGAGAGAGGGTGTTACATGGGCTATTAGAATACTAGTTGCTGCAGTATTAGGAGGCTTATTAAAAGTACTTACTCTTAATGGATAATAAACTTACAAAATATATAAGACCTTCTGTACTTATAACTTTAGTTATAAATACAATTGTTCTTATTTACTTAGATTCTTTTTCAGAATCTTTTAATGTAAGAGAAAGTTGGGTAAGTCTTCTTGAGATTATTTTAATAACTGTTATTGGAGCTTACTTTGGAGGAAGAAGTTTTGAAAAAATAAAAAACAATAAAACCAAATAAAATGGATTTTAAAACAGGACGAGGAAAAACACCTATTCCTCCAGCATATAGAAAGAATTGGCAAAGACAAGATAGTGACGAGTGTCCTGAGTGTCCTCCTAGTACTCCTTGTCCTCCCTGTCCTCCTGCTACATGTACTTCTAGAGCGTGGGTGCGTAACCCAGATTGGTTGGATATGCCAGCTTTATCTAACGGTGATGAAGAAATTTATCTATTAGTTGCTGTTAAAGAGAATGTACCTAATCTATTATCGTTTGCAGTAAATACAAGTGGAGTTGATTATTCTGTAGACCTTTATAATGATGGAACTACAGTTACAACCCATACAGATAATACTCAAGCAAACTTTAATCTTGACTATACTAAAGGTACAGGAGAGATAACTGATGAAGGTTACAAGCAAGTTATGGTTAAAATTACTTGCCCAGGTGGTACTATGGTTGGACTTAACTGCTATAAAGAACATCCTGACGGAAATGTAAGCCATTCACTTGAACAGCGTATTCTTTCATGCAAAATGGCTGGATCTTTTACTACAGCAAGTGAAATGTTCAGATCAGGCACAAAAGCTCGTCACACCATGCTTGAAGAGTTTGAGTTTGTAGGAACTTCAAGTATTACTA
>JAAHTH010000820.1_pt1 | contig 29020 bp, 28 predicted proteins | sample 6116091 | NCBI WGS metagenome assembly JAAHTH01 (sample SAMN13939990, study PRJNA603662) | sponge metagenome | isolation source: marine sponge | host: Mycale hentscheli | place: New Zealand | collected 2006
CCCCCCCCCCCCCCCCCCCCCCCCCCCCCCCCCCCCCCCCCCCGCCTGCGGTGGGAGTATGGTTTATGGTTGCAAGGGTGGCGGCAATCGGTAATGCAGGGATTCCGATGGGATGCTTTTTATTGAGTGCAAGCTTGCTCGCCAGCATGAATGTGCCGATTACACTGATGGGTATTATTTTACCGTTTTATAGCTTAATCGATATGCTTGAGACTTCTCTCAATGTCTGGTCTGACTCATGTGTCACAAAAGTAGTGGATGCGCATGTAGCAGATGCCGCTGAAGTGGAGGCAAACACGGCATGAGAAAGTATTTTTCATGCTTTATGGCAGATGCAATCAGATGGATTTATGATGCAACATGACTAAATTATTTAATTTATCTATTCAATCAGATATTGAATTAAACGCCTCTCTGCCTGCTTCAGAAAAACCAGATGTAATCATTAAAAAATCGAGTCAGCATTTATCAGATGCTTTTCACTTAGATATAAAAAATATTGCAAAGTTTCAAATCAAAAACGGCCATCAAATTTTTTATATGCCTGATGATGGCGTAACAGCAGATGATTTGAAATTATTTTTGATGGGCTCTTGTATGGGCGCTTTATTGCAGCAACGGGGTTTTATTGTTTTACATGGCAATGCAATCAGCTTTGATAATCAAACGTGTACGATTTATGTGGGCAATCAAGGTGCTGGAAAATCAACAACAGCCGCATACTTTTATCAGCAAGGTGCGTCAGTGGTTGCAGATGATGTGGGTGCAATCTATTTTAATCAAGCAGGCCAGCCGGTTGTGCTGCCAGGCATTCCGCAACTAAAATTATGGCAAGCCAGCGCGGATTTATTGGGGCTATCAACCAAGCATTTAAAACGAGTACGTCAGCACCTGGATAAATTTATATTACCGGTAGAAAAGCACCGTTTTGTGACTCAGCCATGTGAAATAAAAGAAATCATTGAAATTGATCAATCCAGTCAAACACCACAAAAAATATCAGGCCTTCAGAAACTTTTACAATTACAACATCATAGTTATCGCTATTATTTTTTATCTCAAATGGGGTTAGAACCAGTTTATTTGAAAAAACTCATGCAATTGGCACAGCAGGTACTGTACACTAAAGCCCCCCGTGTACTGTGTGAGTGTGCAGATGTTTAAAGCGACTGATTCTTTTATTCAAAATAAAAATTTACAGTCTGTTGAGATAGACAGTGACTTGGTGATGATTTCTGAAGATCAAAAAAATTTCATCTCGCTCAATCAGACGGGTAAATTTATTTTCGATTGTTTAAGCGTACCTCAATCTATGGATGAAATACTTCAAGGCATCAGCAAACAGTTTGAATTTGATATTGATAATGCATCTGTATCTGAAGATATCCAGCTATTGTTGCTCAATTAATTAAACAAAATATTATTTTACGTGTTTAGGGTGTGTCCCTAAAGTTTATTTTCAGTGAAAAGCATGCGTTAGGCGAGCCATAAGGTGGACTTTATTTGTACATAATGATATTATGTGCAAAATATAACTTTAGTGAAGATTTTTAAATGCCGGGAAATACCGATAATGAGTTTAATCAAGATGCTCAAAATACGCATGACCGCTCTGTCACTTTAACTGTTAGGGCAAGTTTACAGGCATTAAACAGAAGATATGGCCAAGGATTAAACGAAGTCGCTTGCATCGAAGAAATAGGCTGTTTGGTACATCAAGAATTTAATTATTCTAATATTTTATGTGATTCATCGGCGAACACGAAACGCAGAGAGGCCCGTGATTTTTTGGTGTTATTAGAAGGTCGATATAACGCTGAACATAGCCATACAGGTTATACCATTATAAGAATTTTGTCATTGGTTTGGATGGGTATCAAAGATGATAGTTTAAATGCTTTTCCAGAGGAAATGAGACAAACATGTCAAACTGATTCAGGGCGTGCAAAACCTGAAATTATCGTCTTAAAAAAAGAATCGCTGATTGAAAAGTTTATTGATGCGGCTAGGGTCTATGATACAACAGGTAGTATTTGTACGGGTGGGGCAATTCATAAATTAATTGAAGCTTTAAATTATGCGCATACGGATGTTGTGATTGCAACAGGTGCACATACAGTCTTACCGGCTGCAAATGCAATGAGTTTAGCGATTGTTGGTCAAGCTTTACGAGAAGAAACCCCGGTGACACAATCACGTTTATTAAGTGATTGGGATGAAGACACTGCGGCTGTTCAAGCGTTTAGGAAGTCCGTAACGCATCGCATTAGAGGCGGCTTAAGACAGCACTTTGGCGAATTATTACGGCAGCGAGACATTGATAATATTCTTTTTGGCTTGCCTGATATGCCAAGACCGCCAGCACCTCATCAGCGGTTGAATCAATTGGTGACAGAGATTACGAATACTTTGCAGGTAACAGGCTCCCCCGAGCGCAGAGCAGGTATAACGACTTTGCATCATAGGGCGCGTGGCATTTATTTAAAAGAATTTTTTTCTGATGAAGTAAAATATCAAGTGTTAAATTTAGACTATCAGTGGTTTTTATATATGGAGCATCTCAATAGATTCTTAACAGAAATACAGGATGCCGAGCATGTAGATAAATTAAATCAATTTATCCACGCTATTTCAGAGGCTAAGATAACTTTTGATGGTGCACAACCTGAAAATCCTTGGGTCGTTGATATGTACGCATTATCTCAGCAGTTTAATGATACCGTATTAAGAGAAATAGATAGTCTTAAAAGTGTTTTAGCGTATGAGCCTGGCTTATGGCGAAATATCATCAACCCTATTCTAAAAGGCATATTGGGTGTGCTGTCTGCGCTATTGATTATTCCAGGGGTTGTTGTTCAGTGTACGGCGCAAAATGGTTTTATAGGCACGTTCTTTAAAAAACCAGATACAGAGAGTATGGAAGCATTAAAAGCGCAATCATTAGACAGTATTCCTCAGTTACAACTGGCTCAATGACCAAGTCATCATCGTTTCTAGGGGCCGTTTTTAAACGGCCGCTAGATTTCCTTTAGATTCAAGCCAAGCTTTTCTGTCGGATGCTCGTTTTTTAGCGAGCAGCATGTCCATTAAGGCCATGGCGGCAGGTTCGTCTTCAAGAGTTAGTTGTACGAGTCTTCGTGTGTTGGGATCCATCGTCGTTTCACGGAGCTGTATTGGATTCATTTCGCCTAAGCCTTTAAAGCGTTGGACATTGATTTTTGTTCGGCCTTTTTTAGCGAGTTGTTTGAGCATATTTTCTTTTTCGTCATCATCTAAGGCATATTGAATGATATTCCCGGCATCAATACGATATAGAGGCGGCATGGCAACAAACACGTGTCCAGCTTTAACCAGCGTTTTAAAATGTCTTAAAAATAATGCACAGATGAGTGTTGCAATATGGGCGCCGTCAGAATCAGCATCAGCTAAAATACAAATTTTGCCGTAACGTAAGCCGCTTAAATCATCAGAAGCTGGATCAATACCCATGGCAACGGCAATATCATGAATCTCTTGTGAAGCAAGTACTTGTGAAGAATCCACTTCCCAGGAGTTTAAAATTTTACCGCGTAGGGGCAAAATAGCTTGGAAATCTTTGCTACGTGCTTGTTTAGCAGAGCCGCCCGCTGAATCACCTTCGACTAAAAATAGTTCCGCCTGGCTTAAATCTTGTTGCAAGCAATCAGATAACTTACCGGGCAAGGCAGGGCCTTGCGTTAAACGTTTTCGGGTCACTTGTTTGGCTTGACGTAAACGTTTTTGTGCACGTTCTATGGCAAGGGTTGCAATCTGTTCGCCAACACTACGGTGTTGATTGAGCCAGAGAGCAAACGCATCTTTGACGACACCATTCACTAAAGAGGCGATGGCACGCGAGGTGAGGCGTTCTTTGGTTTGGCCTGCAAATTGTGCTTCTTTCATTTTGAGCGAGAGTACATATTGGCAAGATTCCCATAAATCATCTGCTGTGAGTTTGATGCCTCTTGGGATTAAATTACGGAGTTCACAAAATTCAGATAAAGCATCAAATAAGCCAGAACGTAGGCCATTAACATGCGTACCGCCTTGAATGGTCGGAATTAAATTGACGTAGCTTTCTGTCAGCGGCGTACTGGGTGACGTCGCCCAAACGAGTGACCACTCAATCAGAGTTTCTTTAGATTTAAAGTCACCATGAAAAGGTTTTTCTGGCAGATGCTCGCTGTTATCGAGTGTTTGTATTAAATAATCATTCAGTCCATGTTCATAGCACCAAGTGGTTTGATCAGAAGTAAAATGATTAATGAGTGTAATCGATAAGCCAGGGCACAAAACGGCTTTAGCACGTAATAAATGCACGAGAGGTTTGAGTGCAATGCGTGTGGTATCAAAGTACGTTGCATTGGGTGTAAAGCGTATTCTTGTGCCTGTATCTCGTTTTCTAACGGAGCCCAGTATTTCTAGTTCTGTTGTTTTATGGCCATCAGCAAAAGCAATACGATAGTGCTGACTTTGGCGTTTAATATTGACTTCAAGGGTGTCAGATAAGGCATTAACAACAGATACCCCAACACCATGCAAGCCGCCGGCGAACGTATAATGTTTGTTTGAAAATTTACCACCAGCATGTAAGCGTGTCATAATCACTTCTGCACCACTGACACCGAGTTCTGCGTGTAAATCAACGGGCATGCCGCGACCGTTGTCTTCTACTTCTATTGAGCCATCGTCGTGTAGCGTGACGGTAATTTTGTTTGCAAAGCCTGCCAGTACTTCATCTACGCTATTATCAATAATTTCTTGCGCTAAGTGATTGGGGCGTGTTGTATCGGTGTACATGCCGGGCCTTCGCCTAACGGGGTCAAGACCACGTAAAACTTCAATTGCATCAGCCGTATATTGTTCAGACATAAGGGCCGTCTCCTCTGGGTTATGGCGGCTAGTTTAACATGTTTTTAGGGTGAGCGGTGTACGTTTTATGATTTGGTATGCTGATGTATTTGGATGTGGGATAGATTCAACGAGGCAGAGTTCATGAACAAACCAATGTATAGGTTTTAAAACACAAGATGCTAAGGGGTGCGTGGAATCTCGTGCGAGTGTTACATGGGGTTTAAATGCATGGCGTTCAGGTTTTAAGCCCTGTGTCAGCAAGTATTGATTTAAGAAAGCATGTAATTGCTTGAGTGGCTGAGAAGATTCGGGGTTAAAATATGCGAGTTTTAGTTCAGGCCAGTAACAAGCTTCGGTGAGTTTAAGTTCAAACGGTGTAATAGGACAATCTAAGTGTTTGATTTTATTTATAGAATCAGTCTTGAGTGCACCGAGATATGCTAAAGTTAAGTGTAAATTTTCAGCAAGGCTCGGGGTGCATGGTGTTGCTTTTGTGATGGTTTCTGCGTGTTGGTGCAGTGTCTGTTTGGTGGTTTCATCAGGCCATAGCGCTAAAAAATACTTAGAGGTACTCTTGTTTGGGGGGTGATATGTTTTGGCGCGCTGAATAAGGCCTTTTAAGGCCTCCTGTACGGCAGCTTCACGAACTGCTGTACGGTCGCCTTCAAAGGTATAGCAAGTGGCGGCTGTGGGTTGCCCTAAACCTGAGAAGGCAATCCAAACTGTGCCAACCGGTTTTTCTTGTGTCCCACCATGAGGGCCGGCAATGCCACTAATAGCAACGCTTAAATGCGCAGCACTTTGATGGATAGCGCCTTCAGCCATGGCGCGTACGGTGGCTTCACTGACCGCACCATCTATTTGCAATATTTGCTCTGTAACACTTAATAATTCTTTTTTTGCTTGATTAGAATAGGTAACAAACCCGCGATCAAACCAGTGAGAGCTGCCAGAAATTGCTGTCAGTTCAGCAGCGAGACTGCCGCCTGTACATGACTCTGCAACAGTGAGTTGTTGCAGATTTTTTTTGAGTAGCTCGCCGAGCGTGTGTGCTAATTTATTGAATTTAGTCATATTTATTTTTCAAATAAATCCGTTAGAAAGTTTGTCATGGATTGAAAGGCTCGATGTGAGGCAAGGGCGTGATATTTTGTGCCAAGGACTGGGTCATTTGCATCAGGGTTGGTAAAGGCATGGGTGGTTTTGCCATACATATGCAGTTGCCAGTCAGCTTCTGCTTCGGTCATTTCATCACAAAATGATTGTACTTGATTGGGGGAGACCATGGGATCATCATAGCCGTGTAACACTAAAATTTTAGATGTGATAGGACGAATCGGCGTGTTGTCTGGACGGTTTAATAAACCATGGAAGCTCACGATACCTGATAGTGCGGCACCACTGCGGGCAAGATCTAAGGCACACAGCCCACCAAAGCAAAAGCCAATGGCAGCGGTACGGGTGCTATCGACTTCTGGTTGTGCCAGCAGCGCATCAAAACTGACTTGAATTTGTTTTAATAAATGTGTACGATCCGTTAAGAGTGGTGTCATTAATGCTTTTTTTTCATCGGTTGTTTCGCCAACGCGACCATTACCGTATAAATCTGCTGCAAATCCAACGTAGCCCATTTGAGCAAGTGCTTCTGCTTGTTTTAATGCAAAATCGTTGCGCCCACTCCAATCATGAAATACTAATATACCGGGACGTTTTTTTTGTATTGTGTTGTCATACGCAAGGTATCCATGTAAGGCTTGCTTGTTGTTATGATAAATATGATTTGAAGTGTACATAAAAATCAGTCTCAGAAACATAAAAAGAAAGAATAAGATACTTTCTAATGGACTGCAAATATGCTTGTGATTGAATAATAGCTGTTGTTTAAAGTTTTAGAAGGGGGTATAGATGTATAAACCATTAAGATATGAAGGGCATGAATCTGCTTTTAGTGAGTATTTCTCTACGGTTAAAAAGCAAATGCAGGCGCTTAATGACAAACTAGATAGTCCAAAGCGAGCAGAGGATACAGGTGTTAAAAACACACAAAGATTTTTTAGTTATTCTAGTAGTGATGAGTATGCCAATATGCCAACTGCTAGATCAGAAAGTCAGCTAGCTACTAGATCAGAAAGTCAGCCAACTGCTAGATCAGAAAGCCAGCCAACTGCTAGATCAGAAAGCAAGCCATCTGAACAACCTGTAAAGAAGAAAATAAGCCCAAAGTTAGTGCCACAAGGTTCCCCAGCTAAAGCCACCGGGTTTTTTTCTATTGATCAGCAGGAGTCCATTAGAAAAACAACAACAACGAGCATGAACCCCGTTATGATGACCAGTAGGGCAGAAATAGCACAAAGAGAGGCTGTGCTTCAAAAGATAGAAGCAATGAGACCTAAACCGAGAGAAGAAAGCGCTTGTACGATTAGTTAATATATCTTAAAGAGGAGTTAAGGATGGCTGAAGATAAATTTACGAAAATAACACAAAACTTGAACACGGAGCTGGCAAAGTTGCGTCGAGAAATACCTGATGTCATGAAAGGATTCGCTTCTCTTGGGCAAGCTTCAACAAAAGCAGGTGCTTTAGATAAAAAAGCAAAAGAGTTGATTGCGATGGCACTTGCTGTGGCAAACCATTGCCAAGGGTGTATTGGTTTTCACGCACAAACGTTAATTAAGCTCAATACAACGCGAGAAGAGTTTTTAGAAATGTTAAGTATGGCGATTTATATGGGGGGTGGACCCTCTTTAATGTATGCGGCTGAAGCACTCGAGGCATTCGAGGAATTTAGTCAAGCCTAACATGATGTGTTTCTTCAGGGGGTGGTGGTAATATCACCCCATCGACATGTGCAATAGAAGTAACCGGTTCTTGATGTCTGACTTCACTAGGTTTTATCGTCGAACCGTGACAGGGGTATTTTTGGGTGACGCCCATTAAGGCCACTTGTGAGACGGTCATGTTATTTTTGTCGCTTTCTTGGCTGGATATCTCGCGATAAGTTTGCTGAATAATTTCATTAAGCATGAGCGAATTAAGAGCAACACCTGCCGGCATGCAAAAAATGGGTGTGCCGTGTTCTTTGGCCGTGTTGTTGGCGAGCATTAATGTTTCAGCGATTGATTCACTGGTGAGACCTAAAATGGTACGGGCTGAGCGTGCCCAAGTATGGGCTTGTTTATCTGCTTTCATTTCCATTTTGGGAATATTATTTGCAATATTAATATAGCGTCCAATTGTATCTGCATGGCTTATATTGCAGCCAATCAATAAGGTCAGTGTGATTAAACTGCGAATCATTAAAAATCTCCTGTTAGATGCCATGAGGATTAATCCAGTGTGCTGAAAAGGCAATGATTAAAAATATAAAGAGCCCAAGTGATAAAGCAATACGCCATGTGAGTGCTTTGACCGTACGTTTAGATTGGCTATGATCGCGGACAAGAAATAATAATCCGCTAAATAATGTGATTAGAATAATAAACATGATAACCAGGATAAAAATTTTGGTGAACATTTGGTATACTCCCGGGATGCTTTTTTTGAGTGAGTGTTAAATAATCATGAGCCTTAGTATATCTCGTTTCGGTTATCGATTCACGTCTCCACATTGGGGGATGTGTTTATTGGCTGTATTGGGTATGGGTTTATTTGTAAGTCTTGGTGCGTGGCAGGTACATCGTGCCGATGAAAAAAAACTTATTTTAGCGCATGAAGCGGCATTGGCATCACGTGAGCCTGAGCTATGGTTAGGTGATATGGATGATGTTTTACCGTTTAAACGGGTGCTGTTTGCTGGAAAATTTTTACCACAGGTTTTATTTTTAGATAATCAATACCATGCACATGAAATAGGCTACCATGTTATTTCACCGGTTTTGATGCCGACAGGGCGTGTTTTATTAGTAGACAGAGGTTGGGTGTCAGCCGGTCGTTCACGGAAACAATTACCTGAAGTCAATATTCCGAGGGAGATTCTTGATTTATCAGGCACGATGTATATGCCATCCAATAAAACATGGGTGTTTGGTCCAGGATTTGAAAAAAAAGGGACGAATCAGTCTGTGATTGAGTCGCTTGATTTTAATTTAATCAGTCAATTTTTGCATAAATCCGTTTATCCGTTTATCATTCGGCTCGATAAAGACAGTGCTGCAGGCTATGTCCGTGATTGGGTGACGGTTGTGATGCCACCCGCAAGACATCTGGGGTATGCATTCCAGTGGTTTGCTTTAGCATGTGCTGTATTGATTGTATTTGTTGCACTAAATAGCAGAAAAAATAGTAGGGAAAAATGACTGTATTCAATAAACTAATGCAAAATAAAAAAGTATTTATGGCGTTATTTCTGGTGTTTCTAGCGCCAGGGATTTTGGCTATTATTTTTTATTTGAATCCCAGCTGGCTGGGTGGTTTGCCGACCAATAAAGGACGAATGATTCGGCCTTCAGTTAAGTTTGCTTATTTAGATGAAGCCAAAGAAAAAAATAAAGAGAAGTGGCATATGGCCGTTTGGTGCCCCAATGGTTGTGATACCACTTGTTTACAGGCTCTAGACGAGATGGCACGTGTACGATTGGCCTTGGGGCGGCGCTTATATCAAGTAGACTTATGGTTTTTGCCCAGTCAAGCGGGGATGATGTGCAAGCCCGATATTGCAAAAGCACTTAAAGCACAGGCTGTTAAAACTCGTGTACTGAGTATAAACGAACAAGTGGCAGTGCCTTTGCTGCAAAACCGAGAAAAAGTTTTTCTAGCCGATCCGGATGATTATTTAGTGCTTGAATATGAAGCATTAGGTAAAGCAAAAGATGTGTTTCAAGATTTAAAACGGTTATTAAATACACGAGAGCAAGCGTAATATGCAATTAAATAATATATCTCTTATGCAGATGAAAGCCATTCGATGGACAGCGACTATTGCTGTTATGCTAGCGCTTTTGGTCGTGATGATTGGTGCTTATACGCGATTGACCGATGCGGGGCTTGGTTGTCCTGATTGGCCGGGTTGTTATGGAAAATTGGTTTTACCGAGTGTTAACCATCCAGCAAGAGCGGATGCTGAGGCACTGTATCCTGATATACCGATTGAGGCTAAAAAAGCTTGGACTGAAATGGTACATCGATATGCAGCAGGGACATTAGGTATATTAATTATGCTATTGGCGGCTGTGGCAAGTTGGGGGCCTAAAGCGGCACGTGTCTCAAAGTCTTTTTCAATGGCGTTGGTGTTGCTTTTATTTTTTCAGGCAGCCCTTGGGATGTGGACGGTTACCTTACAGTTATTACCCGTTGTTGTGATGGGGCATTTGTTAGGGGGGATGACTTTAGCCGCTTGTTTGGCGTGGTATCGTTGGCGTGTTAGCAATATGATGCCGACTCAATGCCCTGGTGCTCGTTCGAATTGGAGGTGTTGGGTTTATTTAGGGATTGCCATTGTTGCGATTCAAATAGCTCTGGGTGGTTGGGTGAGTTCAAATTATGCGGGACTCGCGTGTCTTGGTTTTCCAACGTGCAATCGGCATTGGTTGCCTGTATTTGATTGGGTGCGTGCCTTTGATATTTTATCACCTGTTGGGGCTAATTATCAGGGCGGGGCACTCGATTTAGCTGCACGTGTCACGATACAATGGACGCATCGTGTATGGGCGCTCGTGACAGCGTTATATGTTGTGGGTCTTGCGGTTTGTGTGTTGCGTTCTGCACAGCAAAAACCAGCCATCAAATACATGGCTGGTTTTGCTCTGATTTTGGTTGTACTGCAATGTGTGCTGGGTATTTTAAATATTATTTATATGCTACCGCTCACGATTGCTGTTTTACATAACGGTGTGGCGCTATTGCTTTTAATGAGCATGGTGAGTTTAGCTTATTTAATGTCTGGGAGGCGGGTGTGAGTACCACAGCAACAAGTTTGATTACACGGCCGTTGACCTGGCGTGATTATTTAGAGCTTTGTAAGCCCCGCGTTGTGATGCTCATGCTTTTAACGGTTCTGGTGGGGATGTATTTAGCTGCTCCTGGTTGGGTGCCTCTTGATCTTGTTTTTTGTAGTTTATTGGGTATTGGGTGTTGTGCTGGGAGTGCTGCAGCAATTAATCATGTCGTGGATAGACGGATTGATGCCTTGATGGCACGGACTCAGAAACGTCCGGTTGCGCATGGTCGGATGTCTGAAAAGCAGGCGATTTATTTTGCCGTATTATTAGGTATATTCGGACTGACTGTCTTAACCTGTTGGGTGAATGGCTTAACGGCTGTATTAACGTTTGTGACATTGATGGGTTATGCAGGTATTTATACCGGGTATTTAAAGCGGGCGACACCACAGAATATTGTGATTGGTGGCCTTGCGGGAGCCGCGCCGCCTTTGCTCGGTTGGACCTCGGTGACAGGTTATTTTGATGCACGTGCTTTATTATTGGTTTTAATTATTTTTGCATGGACCCCCCCTCATTTTTGGGCTTTGGCGATTTATCGATTAGAAGAATATAAAAAAGCTGCCATTCCTATGCTGCCTGTGACGCACGGCGTATGGTTTACTAAATTACATGTGGTGTTGTATACAATATTATTGCTTATATCAACCGCCTTACCTGTTGTGGTGGGTATGAGTGGGGTAATTTATGCCGTGGTTGCCGGTGTGCTTGGACTGAGGTTTTTATGGTGGGCGATTAAATTATATCGCACAGAAAAAGGGGTTGTCGCCATGCAAACGTTTCGATTTTCGATTGTATACCTCATGCTGCTGTTTGTTGGCTTGCTGTTTGACCATTATTGCTAAATATTTTATCATTGGATTTAAAATTGAGGTGTGAAAATGTTTAAGAAAAAACCAATAGGTTCGGTTGTACTGCTTGTAGGTTTGATGATAGCAGGTATTTTGCTCGGTTCGTTTTATTCCAGCTACTCAAAACGTCAGGCCGTGGCTAAGCAGCAAGCTGCACGTGATGCGTTTCATGGTACGCTTTTAAATACGCCGCGCGCCATGCAAAATTTTTCATTGATGGACACAAATGGTGTTCCATTTAGTCAAGATAACTTAAAAAAACATTGGACCTTAATGTTTTTTGGATTTACGCGTTGCGGTTTTGTTTGTCCAACGACGATGGCTGAACTGGGTAAAATGTATCGCGTACTGGAAACGCAGCATGCTTCGCCATTGCCACATGTTGTGATGGTGTCGATTGATCCTGAGCGAGATAACTTGGAAAAATTAAAACGTTATGTTACGGCATTTCACCCAGCGTTTGAAGGCGCTCGAGGCACTGAAGAAATGACGCGTGCAATGACTCATGCGCTAGGGGTTGCCTATGCTAAAATTTCAACGAACCCGAATGCACCCGCCACAGAAGATGATATTGAGCACACTGGTGCCATTATGTTATTTAATCCTGATGGAAATTTGGCTGCCTTTTTCACATCGCCACACCAAGCTAAATATTTAGCAGATGATTATCAGTTATTGCTTAATAACGCATGAAGTGCATCAACCCAATATGCTTCATGATTGAGGCATGGGATGAGTGTGAGCGATTCCCCGCCTAAATCTAACCAGGTTTGTTTAGCTCGAATATTGATTTCTTCAAGTGTTTCGAGACAATCCGTTACAAAAGCCGGACAGACAACCAGTAGTTTTTTTACACCGGATGCTGCGAGTGTTCCTAATACTTTATCGGTATAAGGCTCTATCCACTGGGCTTTACCGAGTCGAGATTGAAAAGCTGTTGTATCTTGCTGATTCTCAAGCTTTAAAGTGGCTGCGAGTTGTCGGCTGGTCTCAAAGCACTGCGCGCGATAGCAGCTGGCCTGTTTCAGGATTGGTGCAGGACATGCTTGTTCACAAATCGTTTTGCAGCCAGTGCTTTTTAAATGGGATGTAGGTAGACCATGGTAGCTTAAGAGTAGGTGATCAAACGGTTGTTGAAGATAAGGAGTAATGTGTGTGCTGAGGGCTTTTATGAAAGCCGGATGAGTATAAAATTCTCTTATAATATGCAAGGAAGGTATAGAGGATTGATGTTTAAAATACTCAAATACAGCTTCAATCGATGATCCAGTGGTTGAAGAAGCATATTGCGGATAGAGGGGTAGAATTTTAATTTCAGTGCAATCTTTCAGTGAATCCAGCGCTTTTTGAAGGCTTGGTTCGCCATAGCACATGCCGTATGTAACTTGGTGTGTTGTACTGAATTTTTCTTGTAATTTTTCTGTGAGTGCTTTTGTCAAAAAACGCAGTGGGGAGCCTTGTTCTGTCCAAATTTCTTGATATGCTTTCGCTGAACGTTTACTGCGAATGGGTAAAATAATAAAATAAAGCAAAAGATAACGGGTAGGAGCAGGTAAAGTAATGACTCGTTTGTCAGACAAAAACAAACGGAGGTAATGACGCACGCTTGACGCTGTAGGGGCTTCAGGCGTGCCAAGTTGAATGAGTAAAATGCCTTTTTTAACGTTTGGTGCGATAGACTTTATGGTTTGCATGGATTAAAAACTCGAGGCAAAAATAAAGCTTTATAGTACACCAGATTGTAGCCATTGGCATTATGCTTCGGTCACCACCTCCTCAGCCTCGGTGAGTACCGTGACATTACTGGCATGTAAACCACGATCGCCTTTAATGGTTTCAAAACTAACGGTTTGACCTGCAACAAGGCTTTTGTAACCTGTGCCTTGTATTGAAGAGAAATGAACAAAGATGTCCGTGCTACCATCCTCGGGTAAAATAAACCCCCATCCCTTTGCGTTGTTAAACCATTTGACCTCACCTGTAGCCATGCTTCCTTCCTTTGTTCAGGCACATTCCGTGTGCTTTTTATTGAATACAGCGATTAAAACAAATTTTAACATACCTTAAAAAAGCCCTGAGATACAAGAGGAAGTGTGTATTTATTTATCCAAAGTAAATTTTACGTACAATATTATTTTAACTGTTCTAGAAATAAGCTAATAAAAAATAGATGTTTTTTAAGATTTGAAATATAGGCAAAGCCTCGTTAGAATGCTTTTTCTGAAGTTTATTTAAAGCTGTTTTTTGTTTTGCTTTCTTGAGTAAGGATTATTCAAAATAATGAAAAGGATTTTTATGGGTTTGCTGTGTTTCTTTTTTTCATCGGTACTGACAGCAACTTGCCCGAGAGCTTCTGGGACAGAAACGCCCAAATTTTGTGCTTCTTTTAAGGTGGCTGCCCAATGCCATTGCCAGGCATCTGGATTGCCCAGTATGATGTGTTCAAATGTAAGATTACTCTATCAGCGTTTGATGCTCACGTTTGGGACTATTGAAAAAACGTGTGCGTTTCAGCGAGATACCACAACAGAAGATTGCATTGATGCCTGGCATTGCTATCTTAATGGCGGAAAAAATATGCGCGGTAAATTATGTAATAGCACGGGCCGATCGTGTCCGTAATGCGCATTTTATTCGTCATTGGCTTTTTGTTGGGTGCAGTAGCATCTCATGCAGGGGATGCCGCAACTGTATCTGAAACGCATCCATTTTATATTGGTTTAAACGGCGGATATGGCTCAACCATATGGAAAGGGCTTGTACCACGTCAAACAGATCAACTTGTGGCGCTCAGTCTTTCGACTCCAATGGATGTGCATGAAGGTGGCTTTGTTTGGGGGGGCATGTTCGGTTTTGAGTTTTCTCCACGCTGGGGGATTGAGTTAAATTATTTGGCTTATCCAAGCGCAAATGTTTTTTTTGATGAGGTGAGTTTATTTGCTTTTGAAAATGACGGTCAAACAGAGCTTCATACCCGAACAGAAACCGTATCGTTGATGGCAAAAATCATGCTGCCGGTTACCAATACACGCGTACGTGCTTATTCTAGCATTGGTGTGGGTTGGATTCATCGCTCTGATGTTATTAGCAATATGTGGCTTGCTGTACCTTCGTTTGGTGTGGGATTGAATTATCCTTTGTCTCAGCATTTTACAGGTGAGCTTGCAGCGAATTATATGTCAGGGTACGGCGAATCTGAACTGAGTCCGGTTAATCACTATATACCTTTTTTATATGCTGTTTATTGCAGAGTGATCTATAAACTTCCGATATAAATTAAATTTAAAAGGTGAATACGAAGGTGTGTCCCTAAGGCAAGAGCTTATCAAGCCACTTTGGAAGATACCAATTCCAGTTTTTAAGGAGTGCCATGGTAGATGGCACAAGCACACTTCTAATGGCAAAAGCATCTACTGCAATGGCAACAGCAATACCCAGTCCAAATTCTTTGACCATGAGTACATCAGCGGCCATAAATGACCCACAGATACAAATCACAATTAGTGCAGCACTGGTAATAATACGACTGCTTTTTTCAATACCAAAAATAATACTGGCTTGATTATCATGGGTTTTTTTAAAGTGCTCTTGAATTCGTGTGAGTAAAAATACTTCATAATCCATAGAAAATCCAAAAATGGCACAAAATATAATAACCACTAAGGTAACATCGAGCATGCCTTGCGGCTCAAAATTGAGGAGCTGATAAAAATGTCCTTCTTGAAAAATAAAAACCAATACACCATAACAAGCTGAAAGACTTAACACATTCATAAAAATAGCTTTCAGTGGTAAGAAAATAGAGCGTAATAAAAAAAGCAAGCTAAGATAGGTCAGTGCCATCACCCATATGACAGCATAGGGGAAATAGTCAGTCACCGTTTGCATGACATCAAAATTTTGGACGGGGACACCCGTTACTTTTAAGACCAGTCCTTTGCCTGGATTAAGCTGTTTGAGTTGTTTGATTAAGTGTTTGGTTTTTTTTGAGTTGACTTCATATTCGCTGAATACGCGGATGAGTGTAAAATGCTCGCCTGTACTGGTGCTTAATAATTGCTTCAGTTTTTTATCTTTACGGATAGCGGATGATTGATAGAGCCGTTGATATTGTTTTTTAGATAAGCGTGGGGACGTTGTCACGATGCTATCCACGCGTTCTATGCCTTTTATTTTTTCTATTTTACGTGTGAGTCGATATAATTGTGAAATACGATGAGCGGTTAAAATACTGTGCTGTTCAGTAGACACCACCAATAGAATAGGGGCGAGTTCATTTTCATGAAAATGCTGTTTAAACTCATCAAAAAATTGTCGGCTTTCGGAGTGTTTAGGCACAATGCGAAAATCAGATATACCCAATTTTACATGAAGCAATGGGTAGCTTAAGAGTAATAAAAAACCAAGACTTAAGATAAGGTAAAGCACAGGGCACTTAACCACTGTTTTTGCGAGTGAACGCCACAGGTGTTTTTTTTCAGATGCTTTTTTGTTGATACGGCGAATGGCCAGTGCATTGATACCGTGTCCTGCGACTGATAGGACTGCTGGCAGTAAAGTGAGTGCCATAGCAACGGCCATGAATACAGCAATCAGTCCTCCCACACCAATTGAAAATAGAATATTAATGGGGAATAAAAGCAGGGCGCTTAAGCTAATAAACACAGCAATACCACTAAAAAATATGGCGCGACCTGCCGTTGCAAGGGTATTTGAAATGGCATTAGCCACTTTTTTATGAGTTTGTAGCTCACTTCGAAAACGAAAAATAATAAATAAAGCATAATCAAGGCTTAAACATAAACCAAGTAACAATGCGAGATTGAGTGTAAATATAGATAGCGTAAAGAAGTGCCCTAAAAAGTATAAAGTAGTTAATATAATTAATGCGCAACCGCCTCCTAAGCAAACAGGAATCAGCATGGCGACCAAAGTACCAAAAATAAATAACAATGCGATACCCGTTAAAGGTGCTGCGATGGCATCTGCACGGTATAAATCTTCTTGTGTCTGTTTGTTGATACCTTGCGTAAATATTTGCCGACCACCAATTTCCATCCGCATTTTTTTAGGGGCTTTAATCGATTGCTTCAACTGTTTCAACTGTTCAGATGTTAAGGGTTTGTTGCTTTTAATTAAAACCATGGCATAAGCACTGTGCTTGTCTTTTGATATTTGTTGTGGATTTTCACTGGGGTAAATAATTTCATGTTGAATGGGAAAATGTTTTAATTCAGCCAAAGATTTTTTTATTTTTCGATCGAAACTTTTAGTTGTTGCGTGTAAATTACGGCTGTAATAAACAATAATAAAACGGTTGTTTTGGTCGTACCCCAATGCTCTGTCTAGGGCCTGTTCGGTTTGTGTGCTCTCGGCTTGATCGGCAATAAATCCTGTGGATTTAAATGGCGCCATAATATGAGGCAAGAAAGGTGCTGAGAGAATAGCAGCAATCAGCCAAAATAGAATAATCATTACGCGAAAGCGATAAATAAAATGTCCCGCTTTTGAAAATATTGTTTTTTCCATAGAGATATTTCATGCTATTTTAGGTAAGTACTTGTTTTGAGTATAGAAGAAGTTGGCAGAAAGGAGCAGACGACGCTATATGTTATATCAAATAAAAAGAATAATTTGACGCCATGCATTCAATTAAAGCGCAATCTAAAAAAGATTTAATCGCAGTATTTTTAGAGCATGTGCGCCTCATGCCTGATTTTAAAGCGATTCAAACCTCAGATACGTCATGGACTTACCAGGCACTTTTTTTAGAGGTCTGTGCTTGGAAAAAAAGACTAAAGAAAGTGGATGTTCAAACACCGATGGTGATTTGTTTACATCGTACACCACGAATGATTTCTATTTTGTTGGCACTGCAATGGCTTGAAATACCGTATATTCCACTTGAACCACAAATGCCTCTAGAGCGTATCCGTGCAATGATTGATGACAGTCAGGCAGGGATTATATTGCATGACACAGGACATCATGAGGCTTACTCTAGTTTGCCGTGCAAAATATATGCTGTGGCTGATTTAGAGCAAATCAATGCAAAGCATGCCTTGCCTGATACGATAGATATGATAGATATCCCAGAAGCGCATTCAAGTGCGCTGGCTTATATTATTTATACTTCAGGTTCAACAGGTACGCCGAAAGGGGTTTGTATCTCTAAACAAGCCTTAAATCATTTTTTGGGTCGCATGAGCGCTTATTTTTTGAATGCGAAGCATGAAATGCTATTGGCAACGACGACCATTACGTTTGACATTGCAGCATTAGAATTATATTTACCTTTATGGCAAGGCAAGACGTTATTTTTAACCAACGAAGCAGAGCATAAAGATCCTATTTGCATTCAGCAGCTCTTAAAAAAGCACCCGATTACTTTATTACAAAGTACGTCTTCTTTTTGGAATATGTTGCATTACGCGGGTTGGTCAGGCAAAAAAGATTTGGTGGCTTTATGTGGTGGTGAGCCATTAAGTACACAAACAGCAGAAAATATTTTATCAAATGTATCGGCTCTCTGGAATATGTATGGTCCAACAGAGGCAACGATTTGGTGTGCACTAAAACAAATTCAGCCCGGTGCCGTGATTACAGTTGGACGCCCGATTGATCAAATGGAAATGTGGGTTTTAGACGCACAGATGGAACCCGTATCTCCTGGCATAAAAGGAGAGCTTTATATTAGTGGTGTGGGGCTTGCAGAAGGCTATTTAAATCGTGAAGCGTTAACTAAAGAGCGCTTTGTTTTTTATAAAAAAGCCTTGGGACAACGTGTATATCGCACGGGAGATGTGGCCTGTATGACGCCTGAGGGTGAGTTTATTATATTGGGCCGTGTGGATAATCAAATTAAATTACATGGGTACCGGATAGAACTCGAAGATATTGAAACGCATATCCAAGGCTGTCCTGGTGTTCGTGAGTGTGGTGTTGTTGTTTATCAAGAACAGTTAATTGCTTATATTTGTCAGCAAGATAATAAAAACTACTCCGAAACTAAATTATATCAGCAGTTGGCACGTGAATTACCAGAATTTATGATTCCAAAACGCGTGATTTATCTTGATCAATTACCTATGAATTCGAGTGGTAAATTAAATCGCCATGCTTTGCCTGAACCGAAACGTGAGGTTTATCAAGAAACAAATGATGTCACGCCATTGCAAGCTGAATTAATTGCAATTTGGCGTGATGCATTAAACGTTTCAAATATACGTATTGATGATAACTTTTTTGAATTAGGCGGCCATTCGCTATTGGCGGCACGTATTACAGCCGAAGTACAGAAAACCTTGGGTAAAGTGGTGCGTATGCAAGATATTTATCATGCGCCTTCTATTATTGAATTTATTGAAATTTTAAATGCAGCCCCAAGTGTTTCTGCTTCACCCATTCAATCTGAAGTAATTAAAAATACAACTTGGATGCCGTTGACTGATTTTCAATTTGTTTTGTGGATGTCTCATTTGTTTGCCTCTGAAGTGAAAAAACTAAATATCGTTGGGCGTCGGCGTATTGTGGGCTCATTGAATCAAAAGGCGCTAAATCTTGCCTTGCAGGCTTTGATACGAAAACATGATGTATTATCTTATGCTGTGCATCGTTTTGTGCCGATACAAAAGAAAAAATCAAAATTAGCTGTAAAATGGCATGAAGTGTCATTAAAACATCAATCTGAAACAGCCATGGAAGCTGCTTTGAATCAATCCATGCAAGATTTATATGCACATCAAGCATGGTCTAAAAATAAACCGTTGATCATTGCAAAATTATTTTATTTAACAGATTCACGTATTGAGCTTCAAATTGCGATGCCACATATGATTTCAGATCAACAGTCATTAGGCATATTATTTCAAGATTTATCGGATGCTTATTTATTTTATCTCCGTGAGGTGCGTTCAGATGTTTATATTGAAGAGAAAACTTTTGAGCTATATGCGCGACAGGAGCATACGGCGACGCGTTCTTCAGGCACAAAAGGAGAAGCTTTTTGGAAAAACTATTTAAAAGACGCTGAACTACTTTCTTTTCCTAAACATCACGTGGTTTCTTCATCAGAGCTCAAGAAACAGCAGCATAATTACTCTACTTTTTTTCCTATTGAAGCCGAACAATTAAAACAGTGGCGGGGGTTTTGTACTAAAAAAGCGGGTAGTTTAAATGAAATGTTAAGGGCTGCAATTGCGGCTGCATTACAGGATGTTTGCCAAGCAGATATGAAAATACCGAAACAATTATTTATGAATACGGTTAAATCAACGCGAGAAGCGCCGTGTTTTGATGAAGTGATTGGTTGTTTTTTAAAAACGCAGGCCATTAAATTAGATTTAACCGGCGAAAAAAACATTGAGCATTTAGCAAAGCAGGCGCGACAATCAGCATTGGAAACAGCGGCACATCAGTCGGTATCGAGTTTGATTAAACTCGCATCCATTGGTCAGCTAGATGAGTCAAAACATAAAATTAAACCACTTTTAATTACGCTACTGACGCGTTTATCCAGTAAAATGAGGAGACAACCTTATTATTTAAGTAAACCTATTTTAGATGCTTGTAAGCGCTTGGCAAAGTTAGATAGCAATCGTGGTTTTGTTGTGAATGTGAATATATGGCATAGTTTTTTTGGGGGGGTGCAAGATAGGGCAGAACGACTGTTCGGCAGCACGTGTGAGCCACTTGGGTTAGATAAAAAAGATATTTTTACTATCAACGAAGTGCTGGATGTGTGCTTATTAAAAGACAGTGCTGAAGCGACTTCTTTTTTGGTGTTGTCTGCAAATTTAAAGCCTGAGTTTCGTGAACAATTAGGACAAAAAGTATTAGATGTTTTAACTTAAATAATAAAAAAACATCAGGAGGGAGGTGCTTCAATGTCTGAATTAAACCCAGTCACAGCACAGCAATTGTTTCAGGTTTTAGAGCTAACTGTAAGTGATGGACCAAAAGAATTAAAAAAAAGAGCACTTGAGTTTAAGCAATTATGGGACAATGCGAGTCCTGAAGTACGTCGCGCACAAAATGCAGCAGGTCAAACCATATTACATCTGATGGTGATTTATGGGTTTGAAATGTTGATTCCAGATATATTAAAAGAAATACCAGCTCTTGCATTAAGACATGCAAAAAACAACAATGAATGTCCTATTCATATAGCCATTGCAAATCATCAAATCGCCGTCGCCAAGTTATTATTTGAAGTACCAGGTGTTGCAAATTTAAGAAATAGTAAAAATCAAACGGCTCTGCATTATGCTGCAAGGTTTGGTTCGCAAGAGATGGTCTTGTTATGTTGCCAAAAACGCGTTGGTCATATTGATGAAAAAGATAGGCTTGGTAATACGGCTCTTGCATTAGCACAAGCAGAAAATACACCCGATGTTGAAGCGGTGTTAATTGCACAGGGAGCAGATGGGAATGTAGTAAGCGACCTGTAGAGGCGTAATCGTTACACTGAATGGTTTTTATTGCCTGCCAATACACGGGCCAAATCTTTTGCAAAATAAGTGATAATTAAATCAGCGCCTGCACGTTTGATGGCCACTAAGCTTTCAAGCATTGCTGCTTCTTCATTGATTAAGCCTTCTTTGGCAGCGATTTTGAGCATGGCGTATTCACCGCTGACTTGGTAGGCACAGAGTGGGACATCTGGAAAACGTGCTTTAACCCGATGGATAATATCCAGATATTGCATGGCAGGTTTGACCATCAATAAATCAGCGCCTTCTGCGACATCAAGGCTTGCTTCACGTAATGCTTCACGAGCATTTGATGGGTCCATTTGATACGTTTTTCGATCGCCAAACTGTGGTGTGCCTGCTGCAGCTTCTCGAAAAGGGCCATAAAAAGCAGAGCTATATTTAACGGCATAACTTAAAATGGCAGTATGTTGACAGTTGTTTTTATCGAGTGCTTCACGAATAGCGCCCACCATGCCATCGGTCATGCTGCTCGGTGCAACCCAGTCAGCACCTGCTTTGGCGTAGCTGACAGCTTGTTTTGCAAGGGCTGTGAGTGTTTTATCGTTATGAATCGACTCATCCTCTAAAATACCGCAATGGCCATGTGAGGTGTATTCACACAAGCAGACATCAGCAATGACAAGCAAATTGGGATTAATGGTTTTGATGTGTTGAATGGCTTTTTGAATAATACCCGTGTTTTTTAGTGAGGCAGAGCCTGTTTTATCTTTGTGACTCGGAATACCAAAGAGCAAGACCGCTTGAATACCGAGTTCAGTGAGCGTATTAATTTCATGTGTTAAGGCTGATAAAGGGAGTTGGTAGCAGCCTGGCATGCTTTGAATGGGTTCGGGTTTTGTGATGACGTCACTAATAAATAAAGGGGCGATAATTTGGGTGATTTGTAAATGCGTTTCTTTTAATATGGCACGTACAGCAGGTGTTTGGCGCAGTCGTTTTAAACGTAAGGGAAGTGTTTGTGTTGCTGATGTCATAAGTGCGTGCCTTTAAGTTAAATGTTAATCTGAGTGGCTGTAGGTAAAATCAATTCCGTTTCCGATGTCACTTGCGGTGACTTTAAGACTTAAAAATTTGTTGAGTAAATAAGTCAGTGTAAAAACATTACTATTTTCCTGAAATAAACCCACACTATACTTTAAATAGATGCGTTTGGTGATTGATTTTCCAACGCTTACAGAGGTTTTTGTATAATCACTGGATTCGGTGCTAAGGCTTTTATTTTTTACATCAATATCTAGTCCTGTTGCTTTTTTCAAGTCGTGTATCATTTTAATGCCTTTACTGTTTGAATTCAGGTGCATCGCAGTGATGGCTTGAATCAGAAATTCTCCGCCTGATTTACTCGCGTGATCAACCGGTTTGCCGAGTAAGAGCATAGATAAAATATCTGCCTGTGATAAATTAGGTGGGCTTGAAAACAGTTTGACTTTAGGTGCGTCGACGCGCCCACTAACTGTGACACCCACTGTCGTGTTATTGGCGAGATTTGGTGGGTCAAGATTTTCAGCACTGAAATCAAATAATTGGTTTGATCCTGCAAATTGTGCCTGCGTTTGTTTAAAGTCTCGGGTAGCGCGAAGGCGAATGCTCGGGTTATCAATTTGTTGTCCCATAAAAACAAGCTCGCCTTGCTCTATTTGTAATTTTTGGCCATATGCCTCATAGCGACCATCTCGCAACTTAATTTCCCCGTCGGCCGTTAGAGCTTGCTTAGGTAATTGCTGAATGTGTAGCATGCCATCAATATAACCCTGGATGCCTTTGGCATTGAGTTGTACGTTTTTACCCATATTGAGTACGATACTGGTGGTTAGGTTGAGTGGATTTGGATTTTCTTTTACTGCTTCAGGAAAAACGACATCATGTGTGAGTTTGTCTGTATGAATAAAAGAAACCGGTGTAATGCGTGCTTCAGGAATTAAAATATTACCATCAATGCGATAAGCATCTGGTTTGACGGTGAGTAATAAATTAGGAGACGCTTTAATATAATATTGAGGGGTATCCATAATAATCACATGATTGCCTGCTAAGACAGCACTGCCTGTAAATTCAGGGGTCATTTTGCCTCTTGCATTTAGTATAAACGGCTCACTATGGTTTGATTGAACCTGACCGTGGCTTGTCCAAGTGGTTCCATCTGTTCTTAAATTAAGTTCAATTGGATCAAGTGTTAAACCGAGTTCTGGGAGTTTCAGCTTACCTTTTGTTAATGCGATTTCTCCGACAAGTTTGGGTTGATTTAATACACCGGATATATTCACTAAGGCATTGATTTGGCCGCTTGGTTTTTGAAAAATAAGGCCGATATCGCCGAATTGATTCACATCATCTAGAAAATCAAATGAGCGGATTAAGAGCTTTGCTTCACCTGAAACAGCTTGTGTTGGCAGCGGTGCTTTATCAAGGCGAATACCTGGGAGTGTGAGATTTAGGCGAGCAGATATGTCTTTATCCAGTTGCCCATATGCATTGAGTACGAGTGCTTCAGGTGTCAAACGGCCTTTAATGGATGTCCCTTGAAAATGAATGCGCTCGGGTGAGCTGCCTTTGGGTAATTGATAGCTTCCAGGGGTTAGGTGTGCAATAAAAAAGGCATGTTGCATGTCAGTGATACGTATGTCTGCCGTGAGTTTGCTGTTTAGGTTGTCTAAACTAGGATGCACTTGTTTTAAATCAGGCAAATTAGCATGAATTTTCCAGGGTCCATTGAGCGGGCCTTTGAGTATTATTTTATTGTTTCCAAAGTTAAAGTAGCCTTTAATTTTTTTTAAGTCTCCCGTTATTTTTAAGTTGTCTAGCGTTGTTTTTGTTTGATTAGATTGATTGTCTGTGATTGCTAACTGCTCGACTTCGAGCGCATCCAGTTGAATATTAAAAGGATAAAAAGATTGGATATGCCAGTTAAATTGTAGATTCTTTAAAATGATTTTTTGTTTTTGATAGGTGTAGGTGAGGGCGTCAAAGCCTAAATCTTGCCAAATTTTACCTTTTAAGGCTTGCACACTTAAAGTGCCAGGTAAAAATAAACTACTGATACGTAAGGTGAGTTTTACCCCGGGTGTGGTCATGATTAAAAAGGCTAAAATGCCAGATAAAAAAATTAGCAGTACGCCAAAGCGTAAGAGTAAAGCGCGTATAAAATGAAAGGTAAATTTTATTTTCATTATAGATCGGGCCCCATGTTTACCACAAATCGTATGCCAGTATCAGGCATTGGGTTTAAATATTTATCAACAGGTTGCGCAAATGCCATTTTAATAGGCCCAACAGGAGAACGCCACATGAGCCCGGCCCCCAAATCATATTGTACGAGTTTTGGCTCGGGGCGATATACAGTACCTCTGTCAATAAATGCAATGACGTACCATGTGGGTACAGTTTCTTTTTGTGCCTCTATGCCACCATAACTTAAAAATTTACCGGGACCAATGGAGTTATAGCTAAAGCCTTTCATATTTTCAGGGCCACCTAAAAGCTGCGCGAGAGAAAGCGGCAGTTTATAGACATCTTTAACTTGTGTAACACTTTGTAAAATATGCCCATAAAACCGCGTTCGAATCACATCGACGGTTAAGGCGCCTTTGGCATCAAGGATCAGTTCAGCAAGGCTCATGCTTGAAAAAACAGCGCGTGTTGCAGCAAGACCATTGACGGTGAGATTAAATCCAGACGGTGAAAAAAGTGGATCGCTCACTTCAAGCCATGAGAGTGTTGCCCGTGGGTACACAACCGTGCGTTCAGATGGCGCTTTTTTATCATATCGGAAGGCTTCATGTAATCCGTTTAAAGACAAAATATGTTTGTATTTAGGCGTAACGTGTTGATAAACAAGAGATAATCGGCCAGACTGACTGTTTCCGCTGACGTAATTTAAATTATTAAATCCACCATTGATATTGAATTGATCGTGAACTGGGTCGCGACCAGGAATAGAATATTTGGCTTGTGCCCCATTTTGATTGGATGAACCCTGGGCGATTAAATCAAATTTATGGCCATATGTATTGAGAGGCGTGACATGAAGTCCTAAGCGTCCGCGTGCACCTGTATCTGTTCCATAACCGCCAGAAATAGAATAACGAAAACGTTCAACTGGCTCTAAATAGACATCAAGTGGCACATAATGATTATGAGCACTCGCATTATTGGGTTTGATATGAATGGTTTTAAAATAGCCACTTGATTTTAGGTTTGCGTCAAAGGTCATTAAATCATCGTTTGAATAAGGATGCCCATATTTAAACGGGACATAGCGGTATAGTAAGCGATTAGATAGCACAATTCTTTTTTTCGAAAACAATGGGTTATGACTGCCTTCGGGGCTTAAAATAGCAATTAATTTTGAAATGCGTGGCAGCGGGGGGGCATCTTTTAGAGGGGGCATTTTGCGTGCTTGTCCAGTTTCAAAAGTAATGCGTCCAAAATAAGATCGAATACCTGTTTTAAGGTGTAGACGAATGCTGGCCTCTTCTTCCCCAGGGTGGATGAAGACAGCGGCTTCTTCATACGTTGAATTGAGGTAGCCTTGATGTTCTGCGGCATTGGTTAAATTATTTTTAGCCTCTTCGTATAAAACACTATTAAAGCCATCGCCTATATGAATGGGTAAATCACTGCGTGCTTGATTAATTTCGGGGTTCTCTCGACCTGGCCCTGAAATTTGAACGGTTAACTGTGTAATTTTAAGTTGTGGGCCAGGATTCACCCGAATGATACCCGCATGTTTCCGAGTGGGGGCCGTGATATGGATGCTAGGATTAAAAAAACCATAAGGCATTAGGGCTTTTTTCACTTGATCTTCTAAAATTGTTTTTGAAATAAGATGGTTGGTTGGATGAGCATATAAATCCGCTAAACGATGTTCAACATTTTTTTGTTGTGTTTGATTGAGGCCGATGAGTTTAAAAGGCGGCGGTTTTGACGTGCCAGCTGCTGTGACAAGCACAAGCGAAACTAAAAAAATAAGGCGTTGCCAACGTTTACTCATGAATAATAAATGCTCTTAACATGTTGATGATTGCAGTAAAACTGTGATGAGTTTAACAAAACCCTCTGCACTCGGCGAGCCTAGCATTGCTCAATATGAGCGGTTTACTTTAATTTTCGATGGTAGCCTTAACTGTTGGCTTCTTCCATACGTAACTGATTGACATGCGTACGGGCGTCGTTTAAAACAATGCTTGGCATACCGGCAAGGGCTGCAACATCTAAGCCGTAGCTTTTATTTGCAGGACCATTTTTGATGCGATATAAAAACACAATTTTTCCATCAACTAACGTGGCATCTACATGTATGTTTTTGATATGCGATGAAGTATCAGCCAGCGCTGTGAGTTCAAAATAATGTGTCGAAAAGAGGGTATAGGCTTTGATATGCTGAGCAAGATATAAGCAGCAAGCCTGTGCAATAGCAACGCCATCAGATGTACTGGTACCACGTCCAATTTCATCAATTAACACCAAGCTGTTTGCTGTGGCGTGTCTTAAAATATAAGCCGTTTCAGTCATTTCAACCATAAACGTTGAGCGACCTTTGGCTAAATCATCGTTGGCGCCAATTCGTGTAAATAATTTATCAATGGGACCAATGTGTGCGTGCGTTGCAGGAACATAGCTGCCGATGTGTGCGAGTAAAATAATCAGTGCCGTTTGGCGCATATAGGTTGATTTACCCCCCATATTAGGACCCGTAATTAATAAGGTATTGTGTGAGGGGCTGAGTGTTAGGTCATTGGCAATAAACTGATTTTTAAGCAGCGGCTCAATGACTGGGTGTCTGCCTGCTTGAATATCAATCCCTGGGGTGTTTTGTAAAGTGGGTGCATGCCAGTTGAGTGCTTCGGCGCGCTCTGCAAGTGTATTTAAAACATCGAGCTCAGCTATTGCATTGGCTGTATGCGTTAGTATCGTAATATGGGTTTGTAAGGTCTCTAAGAGCGTGTCATACAAGACACGTTCACGCGCTTGTGCTTTAGATTCAGCAGAAAGCACTTGTTCTTCAAATGCTTTGAGCTCTTTTGTAATATAGCGCTCTGTATTTTTTAAGGTTTGCTTTCGCTCATAATGAGCCGGCACCGTATCATTGGATTGTGCCCGAGATAGCTCAATATAATAGCCATGCACGCGATTAAATCCAAATTTAAGCGTTGAAAGGCCTGAGCGTTTTTTCTCATCTGCTTCTAGTTGTTTTAAGGCATCGGTTGAGTGCTCACTCAGCATACGATACTCATCGAGTAAGTTATCATAGCCCGGTGCAATGACGCCGCCATCACGAATCAGCATGGGCGGATTGTCGGCAATGGCTTGGGTTAATAGTGTGAGTAAATCAGGTTGGGGACTGAGTGCTTGTGCGAGTGCTTTGAGCGCTGTTGTTTCGTATTGTTCAAATAACAGTTGATATAATTCAGGAAGCATCGCAAGCGTTTCACGAAGTTGGACTAAATCTCGAGGTCTTGCTGATTTTAAAGCAATACGTGAGGCAATGCGTTCAAGATCGCGGGTTTTCTTAAGGGCTTGATGAATTAAATCAATCTCTTGTTTTTCAAGTAATCCGGTAATACTCTCTTGGCGCGCATAAAGGCGGGTATGGCAGCGTAGCGGCCGGTTTAGCCAGCGTTTTAACAGTCGACTGCCCATGGGAGACGCGGTATGATCAAGCGTATTAAATAACGTATGTGTTTCTGTGCCTTGTTGGTTTTTAAACAGCGCTAAATGAGACTGTGTGGCAGCATCCAGTTCAAGATAGTCATCATTTTTTTCGAGCGTGATAGTGCTTAAATGAGGCAGTGCTTGCCGCTGCGTAATATTTAAATAAGCCAGTAAGCCGCCGGCTGCACAAAAAGCGGTGGTGTAATCCGCTTCACCAAAAGCATGTAAATCAAGCGTATTAAATTGTTCGCACAGGGCTGTTTTAGCGCGTGCAAGTTCAAATTCCCAGGCAGGGCGAATATGCAGCGGATAATCGGTTTGTTTTAAAGTGGGTGCCAGCGCTTCTTCTATTAGAATTTCAGCGGGATTCAAACGCATGAGGGCTGCCATGAGTTCAGAGGGATGATTGAGTTCTAGAAGATGAAATCGCCCGCCACTTAAGTCAACCCATGCTAGCCCTATATGATTTTTTTCTGTGTGAATCGCAACAAGCAAGGTATCTGATTTTGCATCGAGTAGCGCTTCATCGGTTACGGTGCCAGGCGTCACAATACGGACCACTTGACGTTCAACAGGTCCTTTGCTTAAAGCAGGATCGCCAATTTGTTCGCAAATTGCGACAGACTCGCCTTTTTTGAGTAAGCGCGCCAAATAGTTTTCAATGGCATGATAAGGTACACCCGCCATAGGAATCGGTTTGCCTTTAGATTGCCCCCGATGGGTTAAAGTTAAATCCAGTAGTTTTGCAGCATGAACAGCATCTTCAAAAAATAATTCATAAAAATCACCCATGCGATATAGTAATAATCTATCGGTGTGGTCGGCTTTGATCCCTAAATATTGTTGCATCATGGGGGTGTGTTCGGGTGTTGGCATGAAAAACTCAGTGTATTTATTAAAATTAAAATCGCGATGAGTTTAACAAAAGGTTGAGCAATCGGCGACTGTGTTTTTTAAGTCGATCTGCCCTTTTAATTCTCTCTAAGTGTTTTTTATGATATACTAAGCGTTTTTTAATGAGGTTATTTTATATGCCATTTTTTCTTGATTTAATAAAAAAGATAGGTGATTTTTTAAATTATTATTTTAGGCCTGCTGCAAATATTACAAATATTACAAATATTACAGAGATTACAGAGATTACAGAGATTACAGAGATTACAGAGATTACAGAGATTGAGCCTTTAAGTTTTGAGCCTTTAAATTTATAGAAGTT
>JAAHTH010000824.1_pt1 | contig 28963 bp, 48 predicted proteins | sample 6116091 | NCBI WGS metagenome assembly JAAHTH01 (sample SAMN13939990, study PRJNA603662) | sponge metagenome | isolation source: marine sponge | host: Mycale hentscheli | place: New Zealand | collected 2006
GTAAATCCTTCAGGAACTTCTAAATTTTCATATTGCTCTTTAATCATATCCTTTTTAATTACTTTCTTAACAACTTTTTTAGGATTTTTAATGTATTCCATCAAACTCTTCTTAGTCATCCTAGGTTTTTCCTTTTCTTTGATTAAAGATAATATTTTACTTTCACTTAATGAAGTTTCACCATATTTTTCTTTTATATCTTTTAATAAAGTATCATATAAAATTTTACCATCTTCTTTAGATAAACCTCTTCTTCTAATAGTATTCATTACTGCACTATGTATAATATCTTCTTGTGATTTGTCTTGTACAGAAGATCTAAGATTTAACCCACTTGTTTGTGCATCTACTTCATAATCTTTACTATAGTAACCTAATTCTGTTTCGTCATCATTGTCATCATCAACTAACTCACCTTTTAAATCTTGTTCCCCATGTCTAATTTCATGTCTAACATATTCAATTAAATAATAATATAAGTGATTATAACTTCTAGGTTCTTTATCTGGATTTAACTCTATTAATATTTCTATCACATCCTCATCCGGAACGTAATATGTATCAACATTAAATTCCTCTTTAACGTTTTCGTTTCTAGATATTGTAAGTTCTACTGATAATGATAAGTCTAGTTCATCATATGTTTCACCTTCTAATGGTAGATAATATTCTTTTTTACCTTTTACACCTTGTGTTCTGTTAATAATGTTTATAATATCATTAACAATGTTAAATGTCATATCTTGATACTCAATACTTTCTTTAACTACCTTTTCTGGTAATTTATCAAAATTAGTGTCATCAGAGAACTCTTTAGCCATTTTACACCATTTCTTTTGTTCTTTGGTTTTACCCTCACCACATTTGGCATAGAAATACTTTTGTTGCTTTTTTGAAGCAAACTTTTCATTTAACTGATCATCATCTAACATTAAAGCTCTCTTACCCATAACTAATACTATTTCATCATAGGGACATCATCCCAACTATCTATATCTTTTTCTTCTTCGAAAATATCTTCATCTAATAAATCATCAGATTCGCTAGTAACTACCATACCACCATCTTCGGTTGGTGTAACCGTACCATCTTTTACATCAATACCAACACCCTTTTGTTTAGCCTGATCAACATCTGACTTAGTATATGTTGTCTTTGTAATATTCTCTTCAGTTGCTTCATCTAAAGGGAATTCTGGTTTGATATAGTCAAACATTTTATCACCATAAATATCATACAATTTTTGTACAATTGATTTAGGGTTTTTTCTCATATATCTTAATACCACCGGTGGTACATCTTCACTATAAGAACCAAAAACATCTTTAAGTTGTCTTTCTCTAGGGTTTGATTTAAAATCTCTTCTAGGTGTCGCATCCTTCATTTCAAATTGTTCATTTATTGTTTTGTTAACAATTCTATTTAGTTGACTTTCTGTAATTTTAACTATTTTTTTCATACATTTAACATTTGATTATCGTAATTAAGGACTAAATCCTTTTCATATAATTTATCCTCAACCGATTGTTTCTCTTCACCGAAAGAAAAGTGTAATCTACTATCTGGATATTCGTCATAACCTTCCATATTTTCCCAAGCCATTGCAATAACACCATCTACAGCATCCCACATAGCAAAGGAATCAGATTCTTGAACTAAATCTAACCTTAATTCACAAACTAATGAACCTGTCTCTTTAATAAAATCTTCTGGTGCCATTGGGTTACCTGATGATGGATAACTATCCCATCCCTCACCATCAATATCCTCTAGGTTTGCATCAGAAAAGAGGAACTCATAAATGTAGTTCCCCTTCCAATTTTTTCCAATCTTATTTATAAAGACTAATCTCATTTTTATTTATAAAATCCTTTTCTTCTAAACGATCTTTTTGGTTTTGACATATTATCACCTTCTCTTACCGCCTTTGGATTAGGTCTTGTTTTTGGTTTTGTCCAAGGTCCTCTCTTTGGTGGTGTTTTTGGTTTAATAATTGGGTCTTTAGTTCCTGGTTTTGAAGGTGCAATTCCCGGTTCATTAAAAAATTCGATATCTAAATCAATATCTAAATCTTCACCATCACCATAAACACCATCAATTTTTGATGGGATTCCATCACCATCAATATCAAAATCTGCAGATACTGAATCTAAAACATCAATACCATATCCATCATCTTCCATCATATCTTCTTCATTCATTCCTAATTCTAAAACTCCATCACCATCATCATCCATATCAATATCTGAAGGGATATCATCACCATCTCTATCGAATGGTCCATATTCACCATCAGCATTTAACATCATAAAATCATCTGATACATCACCACCATCAAATTCATTTGTTAAGTGATAACCTAATTCATCACAATGGTTACATCCTGATCCCATACACTCTGGACAATCTACATAGGTAGATGACATTTCCATATCGAAATCCTCATCCATAATTTTATAAGCATCTACATCATATTTTCCTGGTGAACTATGACCCATATGATGCTCTTCAATAGATTCTTTTAAAATCTTCTTAGTTAAAGATTCAACTAATTGCGATTTTTTATAAACAACCGATTCCTCAGTAACTTCCATTTCTACTTCTTCTTCTGCTGGTTCTTCTTCCATTGAAGGTTCTTTCATATCCATTTCACCTGCGTCTGAAGCTTCAGCGTCATCTTCATCATCTTCACCTTCTAATTTAGAAATAATATCTTCGATGTCCTCATCAGAGAATTGATCTAAATGTAAAGCTGAGATAATAGAGTTGATAACATACTTCTCTAATTCAGCATCTGGCTCATCTAATTCTCTAATAGCTTGTCCAATTTTACCAGTTAGTTTTTGGATTTTCTTTGTAGAATCTTCTTCATCATCTCCTTCATCATCCATAGATGGTTCTTCCATATCCATAGAAGGTTCTTCCATATCTAATTCTTCACCACCAAAATCATCAACCTCATCTTCTACAGGTTCTTCCATTGCTGGTTCAGCAGGTGCTGGTGCATCTACTTTAAGAACTGATTTTTGTTCTTCTATTTCTTTTTCTTCATCTAATTTAGATTCAGCCTCTTCTACTTTGTATGTTTTACCATCAACCTCAAACTCATCTTTACCTTCTTCTTTAGCTTTCGCTAAAGCCCCAGTAAATTCGTTACCTTCTTCGATTTCTGCTTCTTCAACTGACTCTTCCTCAACAACAAATCCAAATCCAGCGGCAGCAATACCATCAGATTCTAAAATGTTATTATGGGTATTAATACCTAAACTTTCGTTTAACATATCAAACTTTAAGTTTAATTGTTTAGTTGCAGCGGCGTAAGAACTATAAGATTCTAAGAACTTATTCTGTAACCCACCGATATAATCGAAATCTTCAGCAACAATTGTTCCAGAAGTTTTATTAGTTGTCTTAATAAAGTATTTGTGGTTCTCTCTTACGATACCATAAATAACATTGTTAGGTCCTTTCTTAATTAACTCTAACTCAGACAATGAAGTGCTTTCATTTAGAGGTTGCATTTTTCCCATCAACTCTCTTACTCTATCTAACTTATCGTTACCTTTTAACGATTTTGGATTTACGTTTTTTCTCATTTTATAATTTTTAGATCTTATGTTCTTATAATATTACCTGTTTTGATGTCTACATATTGATAAGTATCACCACTTATTTTTCCTGTTTTATGTAATACCGGTTTAGGGTTACCTAATAATAAAAAACCACTAGCTAATGTCGTTCCAGTTTCTTTAACAATTAAAGGTATTGATTGCCCTGCAGTTCCTGCAACGCTAGTTCCATTAATATTAAATGGCCCTGCTGCAGTAAAATACACTGCGCTATATACGAAGTTAGTAAAATCTGCATTATTCTCATCGTGTATTACACTAAATGTTCCGTTTTGAAATGTATTCATTTTTATATTTTCTTAATAAATATTATGATTAACATAAAAAAACCTACATAGATAAAGATTTATCATATGCAAGTGTTTCTAAATCCGCTAGTTTATCTAATAATCCGACTCTTCTTAAAACTTTAAAAGTAATATTTTCATAAGAATATTCACCTTCTCTATCTAAACCAGTTTGTCTCATCTTCTTTATTTTCTGTCTTGTTGTATTAATTTTCCTAATTACTTTATCGTATTCGCCTTCATAGAAAGTTTCTATTAAACTATCATAAGCATTAATAATATTAGAGGCTTTTTGTTTTACTTTTTTTGAATCTATTTTAGGACTACCTTTTTCTGGCTTAACCAACCAATCATTCCACATAATAGAATAAACACCTGTAGAAACGTGTGGTTCATTCATATCTTGAACATATAACTCCACATCATATCCTTTGATTTTGATGTCATGAGTTTCATTCCATATGTTTTTCTTTGCCGCTAAATATTCAGATACTAAAGAATCGTTTTCATCAACTTCTTTATAATCTATTATGATATGTAAATCTACATCAGAGAATTTAGACCAGTTATAATTTGCTAAACTACCTGTTAATGTAATATCTGTAACATCCACCCATGGTAATTCTAAAGTATCAAAAAAATCATCAGCAATCATTAATAACCTTGTTTTAATTTCCGCATACATTTTTTGATTCTGATCGAAAATCTTAGGATTTAAGGTGTCTTTAACTTTAAAAGACGAAAGATCAATATTCTTAGGATTTACCTCTTCGTCAATTAATTGATCAGTAATTTCATTTATTCTCATATCTTATATTTTATAATAAATATTATATGATATCACTTTCTTCTTCTAAATGACTCTCTAATCTTCTTATAAGAATTTCCATTAAAAAATAATGGTTATCATCTTTACCTTTTTCAAGTAGTTCTTCCATCATATCTTGACATTCATATAGTTTAGTCAATAATATTTGTTCTTTAGTTTTCACCATTTTTAATCTTTTCTACTTGTTCTTTAATAATTGAAACGTCAACTAAATCTTCAGCTTTTTCATTCTTATACTTCTTAATGTATTTATGAATCGCTTTACCTTGACTATCATCACTCTCAAACTTCCTATAGTCTTCAAGTTTTACGTCATGATATAAGTATTGATGTCCAGATCCGAAGATAATTGCTAATTTCTTTTTTGTTTTATCATACTTTGATGCTAAAACATTTGTTGAGTCATAAATATTCTCAATCTTCCCGTCTTGTTCAAATGTGTTTAAAATCATAATTCTATTCGCTATAAAGTCTGTAAGAATCTATCTCACTTAGGTTATATATTTTTGATGTAGATTTTCTTTCCACACCGATTTCATTTTCTCCTTCGTCTTGTGTAATAATTATATAATCACCAGTAATAACCATTGCACAATCGTCCATTGTAATTTTTGTTGTCCTCTGTAAATCTAAATCTCTTAGACTATCATTCTCATCATAGGATTTTGTTCCCCCTAATTTTAATAACAACTCAATCTTTTTAAATTTTGGTGCTGTATGTATCATATTCTTTTTTATTAGTATAATTAAAAAAACCACATCCGTAAAGATGTGGTTAAAAAATTTATTTTAATTATTCTTAGATAATCTCAATACCTCTTTTGGTTTTTTTTGTTTTCCCTATTTTTTCTTTAGGTAAAAATAATGTTGTGATACCATTTTCTACTTTTGCATAAATCTCATCCAATACAATATTTTCAGGTACATTAAATGACCTAGAAAACTTTTGTGAATGAAATTCTTTAGATAAATAATCTCTATCATTATTAGTATTTTCAGTTACTCTTTCACCTTTAATAGTTAATGTAGTATCATCTAAATTGATTTCTATATTTTCTTTAGAAAATCCTGGTGTAGACAATTCATACTGATAATCACCTTTTGTTTCTACAATATTTGTAGAAGGTAGGTTTTCAGAAATATTTCTGTTATAAACTTCATTACCTTTATTAGATAAATCAGTTTCTCCAAAAGAAGATAAAAAATCTTCCATTAAACTTGTCATAAAAAATGGTTCAGTAATACTTTTTCTAATTCTCATAAATTTTAATTTTAATTTTATTATTTTTTTATATAAATCTTTTCAATTATAATACCAATAACAAAAAAAAGACATATTGTCATAAAAAATTATGGATTGTTGACATGTTTCCCTTTCATTTTATAGTAATTGACATCGATACCTAATGGTTCTAATTCTTTCTTTGGTATATAACATTCCCCAGTTTCCTCAAGATACCCAATTCTTTTCTTAGTAAAATCAATATTGAATGGTATCATATCTATGCCAACGTATTTTCTATTATGGTTTAATGAAGCAACACCAGATGTTCCTGAACCATTAAATGGGTCTAAAACAATATCTCCTTCATCACTACCAACTTTAATAAACCATTCTGCTAACTCAACATGAAAGGGAGCTGGGTGTAAAACTGATGGATTACTTTCTGCGGGTGTTATAATAACATTATGTGGTAATGAACCTTTCTCATTTAATTTAACGTCTGTCTTTCTACCATATTTACCATCTCTAGAATCAATAGTCGTTAGTGGGTTTTTTACTCTTGTTTTAGACGATTCTGCATAAGGTATTCTACAATTATCTGCCCTAAACTTTGGTTTATTAGAATTGGAGAAATGGAAAACATATTCGTACCTATCAATTGCTCGATACTTACAATTTGTAGGCATTGCTTGTTTTTTATACCATATATAAGGTTTGGCAACAAGTTTCCAACCCTGTTTCCTCATCTTATATTTCAGCTCATCAATAACAGGGTGAACAACACCATTATCAATTTTCTCATTTATATTGAGAAAGAAACTACCATTTGGTTTTAATACTTTAAGAAATTGTTCAGTGAAGGTTAAAAACCAATCAGCGTAATCATCCACATGCACTGAACCAACTTCACCATCACCATCACCACTATAATTTTTTCTAAAGTCAAAATAAGGGGGTGAAGTGAATATAACATCAACCAATTCCCCTCTTTCAACCATTTCTGCAACTACTTTACGAGTGTCACCTAAATAGAGTTTATATTTTTCTTCCATAATTTATAATTTTAAATAAAAATAATAATATTTATTGAATAAGGAAAGTTGTTTTTCCTTAATAGAATGATTAATATTAAGATATGAAGAAAGTATACCCTAAAGTAAAAAAAATTATTAATAAGTCTTTGGAGGAGGCTAAAAATAGAGGTTGTGAGAAAGTTAAGCTAGAACACCTAATAATATCTATGTTAAATGATGATAATAATGAAGGAACAAAGTATTTAAAAAAATTGAATATAGATCTAGATAAATTACACACACTTATTGAATTAAAGGTTGGTGTTGATGGTGATTTAGAGCCGAATAAAATAAAAGTAAAAAACATTTCTTTAAATAAAGAAACTGAAGAAATAATAAAAAATGCTGAAGATGAATGTGATAAATTAGGTGAGGAATATATAAATACTCATCATATTATACTATCTTTACTAAACGAAAATAATTTCATAACAAAAATAATTGAAAAAATGGGAGTGAATTATAAGAAATACTCAGATGAAATCTCAAACTCTTATGGTAATATCCATAATGATGATGATGACGATGACATGGGAATGGAAAGACCAAAAAAGAAATATAAAGGTAATTCCGCAACACCAATTTTAGATAACTTCTCAACAGATGTTACTAAAAATGCTGAAGAAGGTAAAATTGACCCAGTAATTGGTAGAAAGAAGGAGATACAAAGGGTTGCACAAATCTTATCTAGAAAGAAAAAGAATAACCCTGTATTGATTGGTAACCCAGGTGTCGGTAAAACTACAATTATCGAAGGTTTAGCACTTATGATTAAACAAGGTGATGCACCTAGAACATTGTTAGATAAGAGAGTTGTATCATTAGACCTAACTTCAATGGTGGCTGGAACTAAGTATAGAGGTCAGTTTGAGGAAAGAATTAAAGGTGTAATGGATGAATTAAAGAAGGTAGATGATGTTATCTTATTTATTGATGAATTACATACTTTAATTGGTACGGGTGCATCTGCGGGTTCTATGGATGCAGCAAACGCTTTTAAACCAGCACTTGCAAGAGGTGAAATTCAAATCATCGGAGCAACCACTCTAGATGAATTTAGAGAGAATATTGAAAAGGATGGGGCACTAACAAGAAGATTCCAACAGGTATTGATTGAACCACCTTCGATTGAAGAGACAAAAGAAATTTTACAAAAAATTGCAAATAGTTATGAAACTTACCATAAGGTATTTTATTCAGAAGAGACTATTGATGAGTGTGTTAAGTTAGCTGATAGATATATCACTGATAGAGAATTTCCAGATAAAGCAATTGATATTATGGATGAGGTAGGTGCTAGATCACAAGTTAATCTACAACCACCTCAAGAAATTAAAGATAAGGAAGAAAAAATCTTAAAGATTAAACAAGAAAAGAATGATGTTGTTAAATCACAAAGATATGAAGAGGCTGCAAAATTAAGAGATAAAGAAAGAGAAGCTTTAGAAGATTTGAATAAATCAAAACTTATTTGGTTATCTGAATTAAACCATAAAAGAGTTGAAATCACACCTGAAGATGTAACCGCTGTTGTATCTCATATGACTGGTATTCCATTAAATAGAATCTGTGAAAAAGAAGGTAATAGATTAATGAGAATGGAAAAAGATATGGGTGATAAAGTGATTGGGCAAAAAGAAGCAGTAATTAAAATTGCTAAGTCATTAAGAAGAAATAGTGTTGGTATTAGAAACCCTAAGAAACCTATTGGTTCATTTATGTTTTTAGGTCCGACAGGGGTTGGAAAAACACATTTAGCTAAAAACTTAGCAAACTATATGTTTGGTGATGAGGATTCTTTAATCAGAATTGATATGTCTGAATATATGGAGAAACATGCAGTTTCTAGATTAATTGGGGCACCTCCAGGATATGTAGGACACGAAGAAGGTGGACAATTAACAGAAAAAGTTAGAAGAAAACCTTACTCAATTATTTTATTTGATGAGATAGAGAAAGCTCACTCTGATGTATATAATATTTTATTACAATTATTGGATGATGGACAATTGACTGATAGTTTAGGTAGAAAAGTAAACTTCAAAAATTGTATGGTAATAATGACATCAAATGTGGGTGTTAAAAAATTAAAAGATTTTGGTGCTGGAGTAGGATTTTCAACTAAAGCAAAAAAGAGTAGTCAAAGTGCTGTTAAGGATGAGGTTTTACAAAAGGAATTAAAAAACCATTTCCCACCAGAATTTTTAAATAGATTAGACGATGTAATCATTTTCAGATCTTTAGAAAAAGAAGATATTGGTAAGATTGTAGAGTTAGAAATTAAAAAACTTAAAGAAAGAGTTAGTGAGATTGGTTATGATTTACAAATTAACAAAACCGCTAAAGATTATTTAATCGAAGAAGGTTATGATGAAGAGTATGGAGCTAGACCACTTACAAGAGCCATTCAGAAGTTTATCGAAGATCCGGTATCTGAAGAAATTCTTAGTGGTGGTGTTAAAGAAAAACAAACTATTAAAGTTAGTTATTCGAAAGCTAAGGAAGATATTATTATTAAAGTAGATTAACCACTTAATGATAGAAATTAAAAAAGGTATTACAAATTGTGATACCTTTTTTTTGTTTTAATGGTTATTTATTCGTATATTACATATATAAACAAACAAACTATGATATATAAATTAGTAACAAAAAACAGAGAGTATTACGGAGAACGAACAGGGGAAACAAATAAGGACGCTATAAGAATTCCCGAAAACATTAGAAAGTTTAGATTTTGGCTTTGGTACAAAAACCCTAACGTAAAAGTGTATAGATACAACAACTATAAATGGGAATTGGTTTTTAACTTCCCTTATAGAAAACTATGGAGGTAGTATTAATGATAACGTAAAATGTAAGGTGTCGTTTTAATGCCGTTTACATATTGTTAGCATTAGTACGGATAAACAAACAAACTATGAAAAATTTAATCATCATTCTTTTTTTATTATCCACAACTTTAGGAATATCTCAATCACCTAAAGATACAATCTATGTAGATAGCGTTAATATAAAATATTTAGAATATTTAATCTTAGAAGAAATTAATCAATTTAGAATGGGTTATGGATATCAATTATTTGTGATGTCTGAAAAGGGAAGTAAAAAATGTAGGTCTTGGTCAAATAAATTAATAATAGAAAATTCATTCTGGCATAATCGTAATTTTTTCGAATGTTTAGCCAAAACATCGATATCAGATAGTAGTTATACTTATGAAAATTTTAGTAAACATATTGTTAATATGTGGATTAATTCACCAAAACATAAAGAAGGATTACTAATAGAAAGACCAGGTTATCCCTACCCTTTGTATTCAGGTGTTGGGGTTGCAATAGGTGATATATTTAAAGGTAATACAACTATAAAAGATAATCAACGTAAAATAGTAGTCATAACTTGGAGAGGGTTATTACAATAGAATAATTATTTATTGTTTTTTGGTTGGTAATAGACTTTACCCCCTATTGATGAATTTTTTAATGCCTTAAAGAAATCATCACCCACAAGTTCATTTACTTTAAAGGTGTCATTTTCACCTTGATATAACCCTAAACCTAATTATTATTACATTATAGATAAAATGAGATTCTATAGGTATAACTTTAGGAAGGATAAATTAGTTAGTGAAGGATTTGACCCAAATAAATCCGAAAGAGAAATAATGTTAGAAAGGGGTATATACAGAATATATGATAGTGGTAGTAAAAAATATGTGTATAGAAACTAAAAAAGGTATTACAATGTAATACCTTTTTTTTTATTTAATAAATTAATTATTTATTTTGCTTCTTTTACTTTTTGTTTCAATAGTTTAACGAAGTCTTGTTGTATTAATTTAGTAGCTTTAACTGGTTCTTTTAGGTAATTTAAACCACTAATGTTTGTAATACACTTATGACCACCACTATTAGCCTGAATAATATCCCATACAGATATTTTAAGATTTTTTAGTTTCCATTTAAGTTGTTGATCTAACTCAGAGTATGGTTTATCTGCAGCTTGTTTAATATATTTAATATCTCTTCTATCCAACCCAACAATTTTATCTTTATAGATTGCTAGTAAGTCACTAAATCTAAAACCGAAACTTTCATCACCAACACTTCTTTCACTAATTCTTTTAATCTTATCTAAGTCAACAAAGTTTGACTCCATATGTCCTCTATATTTTTCTAATACTTCTTGTGCTAACTCACCTAAGTTAACCCCTTTAATTGCTTTATCTTTTTTAAATGGATTACAAGATGCTTGTACAAGTCCCATAGGCCAAGCAATTACATTAAACTCAGCATCTGGATATATTCTAAATACGGTATACCTATCGTAGTTAGGTTCAGCTTTACCAGTTTCTGGATTCTTTTCCCACATCATACCACCACCATAAGAAATAATGATACCATCTTCATACTTAACATCACCACTTTCTTTTCTCTTATTATAGTAGTTTAAATTAGTCTGTACAATCCTTTCTGGTGTCGCATACCCTTGTTCTTTAGCCATTTTAACCACATTATGGAAAATGTTATGTAAAGATGGTGTAGAAGTCATTACAAGGTTTTCTAAGAATTTTGGTTTATTCTTATGTGATAACAATAATTTGTTAGCAACTAACCCCATTAACATTTTATTTCTACTCACTTCTTTTTCCTTATCATACTTAAAGATTGAGTTGATTACTTGTTCTGGATTAATATTGTGTCTTGCATAGTCCGCACTATCAACCGTATTGATTATAAGGATGTCTGAGGAAGGAAAAATTTCCTGCGGACTAACTATTTGGGAAATAGTCTCTGCGTTTGACCTGGCAGCTCTAAAGTTACCTGATGAGGTTGATTTATCTCCTGCCTGACTATCATGATGATCTGTCCATATCTTAAACTCAGGTTTTCCATGTGCAAAATCCACAAGTACTGGCATCACATCTGGATCATCTGTAGGTCTCTTAACTGAAAACTCTTTATCACCATATTGTATGATATGAGCATCAACTACCTTAATACCTTTATTTTCTAAGTAGTGTTTCATACCAAGTGCAGTAACCACACCATCCAAATCTTGATGGAAATATATTTCTGCCTTTTTGTATTGTTGAGATAGTTTATTAATATCTCTAATACCACTTTCAGAAATAAGGTTTTTTTGTCTTATTTGTTTCTTTGTGATTTTCATATAAAAAAAAGCACCCTTTTAGTGGGTGCCATTAAAAATTTAGGTTATTTTCTTCTTCTTTCAGTAAGTCTTTTAGATTTTCTTCTAGGTTTGTTAGCTTCCGCCATTACTTTTCTTCTAGTTTCTAATCTTTTTGATTCTCTTAAAGCTTCTTTTTTCGCAGTTTTAGTAATTTTTTCTATTAAATCAACTAATTCTGATTCTGTTAATCTTACTACTTTTTTCTTGTTAGACATTTTATTAATTTTTATCTTCTGTTATTATTTTTTATTTAAAATGAGAATGAACTATAGTCATAAGGATCAATCATAGGGAAATGATCTGCAGTTAATTCTTCCTCTAATTTTTCTAATTCACTCATATACTCATCGAAGTTAGAGACTTTCTTAATTTCGTCACCAAATTTGATTGTAAGTATATTAGGGTTATTCCTAATTGTAGATGTAAGGTTGTTTACATTTATCTTATTTATAGGGTTATTCATTGCCAAAATAATTTCTACATTATTTAATGAAGGGAAACCTTCAAAACTAAAATCATTAATACCATTATTATTTAATGAAATACTAGTTAAGTTAGGTGGTAACTCATTACCATTAGGGAATGTAGTTAACCCAGCATTTACTGCAACTACCTTTTTAATGTTTTGGAATTGTGATAAATCTGGTAATTTACTCATATTAAAGTTACTGAAATCTACCATTGAAGCATCTTCTGCAATAAATTCTCTAATATCTACACTATCACTATTTGACATAATCCATTTCAGATATTTGTTATTATTAAATGAACCGGTATATTCTTTAGCTAATTTTCTAATTCCCTCAACACCTTTTGCGTAATCTTCCTTAGAAATGTAATCTTCAGCAGTCCCACCAAAATCATTTAAATGCCCAATGTATTTGTTATCCATTAAACCTTTCCCAGATTTAACTGATTCTGATGCCCATTTACCAATTTCTTTTCTAAAATATTCACCAACTTCAGGGTATTCATTAACTAATTTTTGAATCCCTTGTTTTCCAATTTGACTATTATTTCTATGCATAAATTGGTTACTCTCTAAATGAAATTGTAGTGGGTAGAATTGTGATGTATGAGGTTGTTCCATCTGAAATAACTCCAATGGCATAATTACATAGTAGTCAGAATATTCACCTGTAGGTCTTAATCTATCATTTTGCCCTGTTTCACCTCTATATCTATTAAAATATTCGTTAGAGTTATCATAACTAGAAGGTGTTGCCCTTGTACACCAAGTAGATAAACTACCTAAAGGTTCACATGAAGACTTCAAAGTTTGTGGTTGATATACTAGCATATTATCACTTAACTTGTGCATTTGTGCTTGTCCTAATTTAACAAAAGATACTAAATCTTTAAATAACTTATAACCTTTGTTTGACATACCACTAGGATTTCCTCCTTCTGGTGACTCTAATTCATCATCACCCATATCTTTAAATGGTGCTATCACACCACTTAATTGTGCAATACTATTGTATTTTCTAATATCTTTTGGGTTATCTGGTGCACCTTCTCTTTCTGGTGCATTTTGTTTGAATAATCTTGTCTTTTTTACTTTATTGAAAGTTTCTAATGCTTCAGTTGCCTGTGGTAAATCCTCACCAACAAATCTTTTAGCATTTTCTAAATCATGTGCGATTTCTTTCTTAAATATATCAATAATCCATTGGACATATTCTTTATTATTTGTAGGGTCAGCAGCAACGAATGCTTCATATGTTTCTGGTGTTAATTTAATTTGTTTTTTTGGACCCCTAAAATAAGCTATAGGTTCACCTTCTAAACCATTAATCGGTTCTAAATCCTTTTTACCAATAGAGACTTCACCTTCTGGACCTCTTCTTTTTGGTTTATCTTTAGTCTGCTTAAATAATTCAACATCTTTATCACTCACTACGTTCTGATTTCTTAGGTATTCAACCCTATCTTCTTTTAATAAAACTTTGTATTGAGATTCTTTTAAAATTACTTTCATTTTTTAAAATTCTTTTAATTATTATTTATCACTAATAAATATACGAAACTAACCAATAATTCACAACTTTTTCATTAAGTATTGTAAATTAAATGAAAATGTATGTAGTTTAGATACTTTTTCTCTTAAAACTATAGTAGGTTCTTCACCATCTGTTATCCTATATTTTATTTCGTTAACATTATTATAATCACCTAAAACCATTAATTCTTCGATAATATTGCAATATAAATCCCACTTTCTTTTTTCATCCATTGGTGCTTTAAACGTTTTATTAAAAACATAGATTCTATATTCATTATCTAATAACCCCTCCCTTAAAACTCTTTTACCCATATTTCTTAGATTTCCATATAATTACCATTTTTAAATAACTGGTATTCTGATTTTCTTCTATTTTCTAAACCACCTGATTTATAATCATTTATCATTTCTGCAGCCTCATCATATTTACCATACTTTAATTTTTGTATAAACTTTGATTCCCTAACTCCTTGACAACCACTATTGAAGACCAAAGATATTAATGCTTCGTATTCATTTTGTTTTAGATATTGACCTTTAACTTTTTGATTTTTCCACTCTTTAAGAAATCTTTTTACACAAGATGCTGCTTCATTTACATCCTTAATAAATAATTGATTGGCTTTTTCTTTACTTATTGATAATCCATCATACACATCTTTCCCAGTGTGACCATAACCTATGGTTTTCACACCAACACTATCTTTATAAGTTTTTAGCATTGGCTCACCTTTTTGTTTAATACTACCTTCGTGATACCTTAACCAGTCCCAAAAATTTTGTGATGCTATTAATGAATTTACATCCACCCTTTTTGGTTTACTAGTTTCTTCTTTTAATATTCTCTTAATTAAATCTTTCATCACCTTTTATTATATAAATATATGAAATTAATTTGTTAAAACAAATACTTTTTCGTATATTGTAGTATGAAACAACAAAAAAACATTATAACTATGAAAAATTTAATTTTAGTATTATTCACATTATTTTCAGTTACTACATTTTCACAGGAAAATCCAGCTTTACGTTATGAACAAAACCCAAAAGAATATGCGATGACTGAAGAAGATTTTCGAGAGTTATTAAGATTTAAAAAAAGTGATTTAAATATCGATAGTTTAAAACAAGAGATATTTAAATTATTTAACGAATATAGAATATATAAAGGATTACCAGAATTTGAATACTCTGATATTTTAGAAAAATCTGCAAATATACAAGTAAAGTATATGAGTGAAAACAGAATACTTACACATACCCATAAAGATAAAGAGTTAAATACAACTAAGGATAGAATAGAATATGTTGATATTAATGATGTTATGGTTAGTGAAAAATATGGTGAAATATGTTCACAAAAAAATTATATTAATATTATTGCTAGGAAAAGAACATTACCACAAAGTGTCTTAGATGGGTTTTATTCTAGTTTAGCCCATAGACATATAATAGAAAAAGAAATGTATACTGATATGGGTATTGGTATCTATAAAAAACCAAATTCACAAACTTTTTATGTTTGTATAGATTTTTGTGTGTCTAAAAAATAATATAATTATGAAAAATTTAATTTTAACATTATTCACATTATTATCAGTTACTGCATTTTCACAGGAAAATCCAGCTTTACGTTATGAACAAAACCCAAAAGAATATGTTATGACTCAAGAAGATGGTGAAGAATTTTTAAAATTTTGTAGTATCGATTTAAATATTGATAGTTTAAAAGAAGAAATATTTAAAATATTTAATGAGTATAGAAGATATAAAAATTTACCGGAATTTGAATATTCTGATGTTTTAGAAAAAGCCGCAAATATACAAGCAAAGTATATGGGTGAAAATAGAATAGTTACACATAGTCACAAAGATAAAAAGTTAAAAACAATTAAAGATAGAATAGAATATTTCGATAGTAATGAAAATATGATTAGTGAAAGATATGGTGAAATCTGTAGTGGTGGTGATGGGTTTATTTTTGAAAAATTTGCCACAAAAAGAACATTATCACAATATGTTTTAGATACGTTTTATAATAGTGGACCCCATAAACATATAATAGAAAGAGAGGTGTATACTGATATGGGTATAGGTATTTATAAAGAAAAAAATGCATTTTATGTTTGTATAGATTTTTCTGTATCTAAAAAATAAGGGTATCCAAATAATGAATACCCTATAAAATTATTTAAACTTAGTACACTTTACACTACCCCAATTTTTTCTACTAGGTTTTCTTCTACCAGCAAACATTTTTTGTAATTTTATTTTAGGTAACGTAATACTTAATTTACCTCTACCCGGTTTTCTAAATAATACATCGTATGTTGGTGTTTCTATAGACTCAATATTATCTTCAGGTTCATCAGGAATTTCTGTATCAGGTTCTGGAACATTCATAGCGATTTTTAATTCAACATCTAAGTATTTGTATTTTTCATATTTAGGTCTGTCTTCATTTTTACCAGTCCATTTTGGTCCACTAGTTCCATCACCATTTTTACCATCGGAATTTCTTATTACTTTACTATCACCATCTATAAGAACACCGATACCTTTAAGTTCAGAAACAATATAATCATAAGCTGCTTTATTTCTAGCTTCTGACAACTCTTTAAAACTACGTTTTATACCATCTTCTGGTGATGGTCCGTTTGGTAGTGTGGAACAAGATGTAAGGATATCCATAGACTCCAACCAAAACTTAGGTGAATCATCTCCAACACCAAATTCCTGATTAATTTTAATTAATGGATCTATAATATCTTCTTTAACAGATTTTTTAAATAATTCTGTAGGTGTAAAAGAATTATCTTTAAAGAAAGGTGCATAAGGATTTAAATTTTTTGGGAATTTAACAGGTATTCCTGGATATGTGTCTTCCACTGACTCTTCAGGTTGTTGAACAACTTTAATGATTTCATTTTCTGAATTAACAACGACTCTTTTCCATTTAGTTGTTGGGTTTGTTTCATTAAATCTTTCTAATACCGCCACTGCATAACCAATATTATCTTGATCTGATTTAAGTTTTTTCCAGTTAGCTTTGTCACGACCCTGCATCAAACTAGTTATTTCAGAATCATTATTTAAATATTCTACCCACTGATCTTCAGGTGTTTTAACTTGATAATTATCAAAACTAACTTTATCACGCTGACTAGGTTTACCTTTAAGTATGTTTATTGTCTTACCCTTACCTCTTTTTATCTTTATAGGTGAACGTAATTTTCTTTGTTCACTGATATAATCAACGTTTTCTATAATAAGTCTCAACTGAGACTCTGTTACTAAAATTTTTCTTCCCATTTTTATTAGTTTATAACAATAAATATACTATTTATAATAAAAATGTGTATTAATAACATTAAATAGTTTTTTTCACAATATGAGTAAAATACCACCAAAAAAGGGTAAAAAAGGGGTTAAAACCACTAAAATCAGTGGTAAAAATAGTAAATTATACTATGAAATACGTAAAATTACCAAAAAATACCCTAAAATCAAGCAAAAAATCAAAAAAATCAAAGATTTAGAGAAAAGATTGTATTATGCGATGGTTTGGTACCATACTGAGCAACAACCTTTGTATGTTTTAGAGAATCACGATAAAAGAGGGTGGAAAGAATACCATTTAGATCATATTTACCCCATTTCTAAGGCTTATTATCAAAATATACCACCAGAAAAGGTAGGAAACATCAAAAATCTAAGGTTTATTCATCATAAAGAGAATATGATTAAGGGAAATACTGTAAATGAAGACGCAAAAAATGCTTTAAGACGTATAAATAGGTTAAAATAGGTTATTCACCTTCAGGATTCTCAATAAACTTATTTTTATCAATGAAAAGGGCATCAAAATCGGGTGTTAATCTTAATCTATCCCATGATTTGGTATGGTATTCGGAATTAGGTAATAAATATAGTCCCAAATCATCACTATGCCAATTTATAAAATCAACGTAATAATCATAAACACTATTCATATCCCAATCTAAAGATGTCATAGGGTAATGCCAATAAGTATCGAATTGTCTTTTCTCAAAATCTATATCATCACTATTTTCATATACCCAATCAGGATATAACATTCTTTCTTCTACTTCATCTTTTATATAGTAATCCCATAAATCTTGTTTATTTATAAACACCTTTTGAGAACCTCTGTCATCATATACAGATTGTAGTTGCCATAAGTATTTTATTATATGTTCAGGTAATCTAGGTCTTACTTCATCTAAGTAATCACTTATACCACCTTGTAATGTATTAACAACATCTATTTGTTTATCACTACCAATATAATTTAATAAGTATTCTACTACAGCTTTAATCATTATTTCTTTTGTGAAAGCATCTTTAAGTTCAGAATTTTCTAAAATAGATGGTAATTGGTGCCCAAAATAATCATATTGACCAATATTTGCAACCATTCCTTTTACAAACTCGTCATAATCATTAGGATAACTATCTTGTCCAGCATGATGGATTCTATTATGTTGAACAATTTCATCATGTCTTTCTTTAATGAGGTACCCACCAAGCCTTACTAATTTTTTATTTCTTTCTTTTGACATAAATCGTAACTATAGCAGATGCGTTATTTTCATCGTGTGCTATAATGTCATCAACATCTACCACACCATTTATAAAATCAGATTCAGTTAACCCTAATTCATTACTAAGAGACTCTTCAACTATACCATAAACAATATTCATAGACTCGTCAATGCACTCAATAGTTTCAACATATTCACCTAACAATCTTGATAGGTTCAACCAAGCTTCAAAGGCATAAAATAAATCCTTACTTGGTAACTCTATATTTATAGTAGTACTTTTTTTAATATCAAAGTTATCATCATAGACAATATCTAAATTTATTTTTAAATCCATACTAATAAATACTTTTTATTTAAATAAAGTGTAAGTCTCAGATAGTAACTCTCTAATTTGTCTTTCGTAGTCCTCTACCTTAGCTTTTTGTTCTTTATTTAAATCCATACCTGCAGCTTCTGATTTAATATCTGCAATTCTTTCTGTCAATCTATCGTGCCTTAACAATAGTTGGTTATACCTTTCTGCTTTTTGATTATTATCCATAAAACTTTTTTAATTTTATCTATTATTTGATATTTCAAATACCTCATAAGAACATCCATTGTCAGTATTGGCATTCATTACTTCAGCCATTTTATCTGCAATATTTTTGTGAGATAATTCTAATATTTCGCTATGGTTATCAGTCATTAAGACGTGTATTTTTTTACCTTTCATATCAACCATAGTCTTTTTTATTGTATAAACACTTTTACTCATAAGAAACAATTTTTTTTAGTTATTAATATAAACAAATATAGATAAAAAAAGTGGAAATGTAAGCACTCCCACAATTTTTTTTAATTTAAACGATCAAATCTTTTAATCATATTTTTTTCTTCATCAACTAACTGAAAAGCTAATTTTTCAGCACTTGTGGATATACTTAAAAGTATATCTGATAACTTATCATTTAATTCTCTATCACCCATTGAAAATCCTGTACCAGTTAAACCAGCTGGCATTTCTGGATCATAGAATCTTTTATTAAATGAAGATATTGTTCTTAACCTATCCTTACCTTTTTTAACAGATTTTCTTAAATCAGAAACAGATTTTCTTAAATCTCTATTCAACATTATTTCAGGATTAATCTTTCTAAGATTATCTTCAATCAAATCTAGAACATCTGTCATTTTTGTCATTGCACCCATCATTTCTGTTTTAGGGATATCTCTACCTATAGCTTGTAAAGATTGGTGTAACATTTCTATAATTGAGTCTACGATTTTACCTAAACCACCTAAAACACTACCTGAGTGTGTCGCCATTTGAGAGGGGTCGTCATAACCACCTTGTTCATTTATTACTCTTTTTACGATTTTTACTAAATCACTTTCAGTAATTCTTATAATTTTCTTTGACATAATAATATTTTATTAATAAATATATGATAAAATAAAAAAGGGGTGTGTAGCAGCGAACTCACACCCCATAACCCTAGTCGTAACTAGTAACGGTCCTAATGTGAGGATATACCTCACCCGTTTTCTTTAAATTACATTATTAATAGATTCTACTAAGACATTTTTTTCTGTTAAACCTGATTTTCTCCATACTTCTTTACCTTCTTTAAAGATAATTAGTGTTGGTACACTTCTAACATTATATTGTCTAGCAAAATCCATATTTTCCTCAATATCTACTTTTAATACTTTTGCAGTATCACCAACTTCACTAGAAACTTCTTCTAATATTGGTGATAACATTTGGCATGGTCCACACCACGTTGCGAAGAAATCTACTAATGTAGGTTTTTCCGAATTAATGATTTCATTAAAATCTGACATATTTTTATTCTTTAAAAATTTTATTATAATTTAAATATAGTATAATTTTTAATTAAGACAATACTTCCCATTTATCTATATCAGGTATTAGTTGTAAACTACTACCATTATCCCATTTTACCCCCAATTGCCAACCCCAAGGAGTTCCATTATATTGAGTGACTACACCTACATCACCAGATTTTAAGTTAGTGTATGGGTCATCAGTATATTCTAACTTTATTTTTGTACCAACCATAGGTAAACTCAAAGAGATACTTAAAAACATATTTCTAAACATTTCTATATCTTTTCTATCATCAATACCATATTCATTAGCTAAAACATCGTATATTTTTTGATGATATTCATTTAAATAAAATGATTTATTTGTTTTCCTATTCATTGGAAATTTTTCTAATAAATCATTAATGATTATAGATTTTAACTTTTCTTTCTTAGTATTTTCGCTAATCATAACATTTTCATTTTTTAATTTTCATTGTCAAACATATTTAATATTTTTTCTGATAGAACTTTGAATAAATAGCTTCTTTCTTCTGGTAATGTATAACCCATTGACTCAGCAAATACTCTAAAATAATGTGAAGTATCATGATAACTCATAGTATTTTTTCTGAAATTACTTACATAAAACTTACCAAAAGGAGTAACTAAATAATTTCTTTCTTTTTCTATCTTATTTAATATACCATCCACAACCTTGTTAAGATAATTCTCGGCGAATTTAGTATAATTATCTACTAATACATCCCTATACATTATCAATACCTTAAAAATTTCATTATGATCTTCTAACCCATATAAATCTTTCATATTATTATATAGAGTCCCACTACCTAGAATTTTATCGGTTATACCTGATTCAGTTTGTATCATAGGGATTGGTCTATCCTCATTACTATAAGGATTAGTCTTAAAAAAGGGAGGGAAAGGTAGTCTAATTATCCTATTTTCATTATCTATGGTAGTATTACTTACCATATCATTAACTATGTAATTATAATATCTCTCTAATTTCTTATTCATTTAAATATAAATTTTTTCATTAACTTCTATTTTAGGGTTCACCCCAGTATAGTTAATTTTTTTAGATATTGGTGTACCAACTAAATTTAACCAACCACCAACAAATTCTAATTTTGATAAAGTTTCTAAATCAGAATTATAACAATCTAAATTACCTGTCACTCTTTTTAAATTACCTAAAGTTTTAATTGGTAAATAACTTAAATCTAGATGACCTACCCATTCAGTCACATTATTAAACATATTATTAATAATAATGGGGTATTCTTTTTTATTTATACCATACCTATCCTCTAAAACATAAAAATAATATGATTTAATATTAGAATCCATTAAATCTTTAATTATGTAATCTATATATCTTTGTAATTTCTCATTCATTTAAATATAAATACTCTTTTGATTGACTTTATCGCAAACTTTATTTAATATAACAAATATAATCAAAAAAAATAAAAAAATAGTATTATGCCGAATAGTAAAAAAAGAGGTGGTGCAAAAGCACACAAAAAGAGAGTTGCAAAAAGAAACCAAACATTAAAATCTGATATGAACAGATTAAGAAACGCATTCCAAGAAGAAATGGCTGAAGAGTTAAAGAAAATGGAAGAACAAAAAACTGAGATTGTTGAGGTTGAGGATAATGATTCTGAAGCTCAAACGGCTTAATTTAATTTTTAGGTTTAAGAGGTGGGTCAATCAAAAACTTTTGGTTGATCCAATTTCTTAATTCATTCTCAACAAAATATTCTGGAACAACTTCGTTGTCATTTTTGCTGGATGCCAATTCAGCAATATATCTGGCAAATTTAACTTTATGTTTTTCACTCATAAGTTCGAGTAAGCCATCACTTATGAAGAATATTTTACTTAAAGGATCTGTTATGGGTAATTCCCCTTCCGCATAACTCAATAAATTCATAATGGTTTTACCCCACCAAGATTTATATCCTGTAGTAGTTTCAAGTGCTGGTTTAATAATTTTATTGGCTGCTCTTAAACCGGATCCAAAAAATGAAGCAATAGCAATTTGTGGTATAAACCATGGTAATAATCTAATTAATGATTTATAAACACCCTCACCAACTTCGTTACGAATCTTTTTAGTTTTAGCTGCCTTTATTAACCCCGCCAACTGACCAAAGGTGATTTTACCTTGTGCATTACAGAATTTTTCTCTTTCACATACGTTGTTAATTACTATACTTGATGGTGAGACAATTCCTTTAGATGGTATGGTTTTAGAATTATCTATTTCCTCCTCACGATCCTGTTCTATTCTGGAATTTAATTCTCTATTTACTGAATCACTATTACTAAAATCTTCACTTAACTTACCTTTTTTCATTGTTAAATAAACATCAATTATGTGTTCACTAATTATTGACCATATGTAATCTATTTCTTCCCCATTAACACCATACCTGTTTATTAACATTTCTTTAAAATCACTAGGCATAAAACCAAAATAAGGTCCTGAAGGATGATGGTGTAAGTATACACCAATAGGTAAGTCATGTATATAATGATGGGGAAACTTATATGTAACCCCATCTTTAATATCTTCTATAATAAATTTTATATATTTTTCTTTTTTAGTCATTTGTAACTTCAACAACGTCTAAATCAAATATTAATTTTCTACCAGCTAATGGATGGTTAGCATCTAAAATTGCAGTATCTTCTTTAATTTCTTTAATAAGAATAACCATACTACCTGCTTCACTAGTTGCTTGTAATACCATACCTACTTTAATATCTTCAGGTAATTTAGATTTTTCAACCTCTTGAATTCTACCCTCTACATAATCACCATAAGCATCTTTTGGTTCAACTTCAATAGTTTTCTTCTCACCTATGTTCATTCCCAATAATCCTGATTCGAAACCTTTAATAAGTGTTCCTTCACCTAATACAACTTCAATAGGGTCTTTATCGCTAGATGTGTCAAAAACTTTACCATCCTCTAATTTCCCTGTGTAATGTACTTTTACTTTACTTCCTTCTTTAATCATTTTTTTCTTTTTTTTGATTTTTTTTATTAAATAACTCTTTTATAGGGTTAATTACCCAAGCAGATATTATATAAATAACTGCTATTAGTGATAATAGTAATATTGATCCCACCATAGTATAGTAAGCCCAATCAAAATAATTAGTTAAAATAGCTGAAACAATCATAATACTACCCAATATCATGATTTGAGTCAGTGTATTTTTTACTAATAACTGACCCAACGTTTTTGGATTTAATTTTTTAAATAAATTTTTCATAATTTAATGTATAATAATAAATATCACACCAATATAAAAAATGAGGGTTATCACAACCCTCATTAATATTTGTGGAGGTACCCAGAATCGAACTGGGGACTCCTGCGTGCAAGGCAAGTATGTTAGCCATCTATACCATACCCCCTACAATTAAGAATATTATTTATCTGAAGTTTCAGATTTCTTATTCTTAACTACTATTGACCATATACCACCAATAACTGCAATTAAACTACCAGACAATTCTGCCCATTCTGTAGCGTCAATAGTTCCTTTCATAATTAACATACCACCAATAAAGGTTAAACTATGTCTTACAATTCCTAATACTTGTTCTAAATTCATAATATTTTTTTATTTATAAATACTTGTTATTTACTGAAAATTATACCTATTAAAATTATACCTATTAAAATTATTCTAAAACTAAATCCACATTTACCATATGTATTAAAGGAACCTTTGAGTGGATTATACTGATAATAATATCTTTAACTTCATACCCAACCTCATAAGACATTTCTGAATCATATTCAAAATCTAAACTACCATTTAATACATCTGCAACGTTATGTTGTTCTATAACTTCAATACCTAATTCATCTACAATAGGTAAGTCAACAACACCATCAACAACATCATAATTAATATATACATCAAAACCTTCATAATCACCAGAATGGTAATCATCTATGGTATCGAATTCTAATGTGAATTTTAAACCTTCGTATGTTCCTGTCGATACCTCTGGATAATCATCTGTATTAAATATCTCTTTTGATTTAATGAATTTCTCAATACCCTCAAATACATAAGGGGTTAGTATCTCAAAATCTTTTTTATTTAAACCCAATGATTTTTTAGTTTCACCCATATCAGCCAATGAATTCATTGTTTTAATATATTTTTCTTTTCTTTTATCTACACTTTCATTAATAACATCACCCAACAATACATTATTACCAACTGAAATATTATTTTGTTTACAGAAACCATCTTTAACCTCCAAGTTCATTGCAAAACTATCCTCTGGTAGTATATTCTTTTGACCTGGTTGAGCTTTTATGATTTCTACTATCTGACCCCCATTTATGAAAATCATTTCAATAGGGAATCCCATATCAACCATATGGTAAGCGCTATTTCTATCTGAATCAAATAATACACCGCAATTTTCTTCTATACCATCTCTGTATAAAAGTCCTTGTTTCTTTTCTTCTGGTGTTTGTGCCAATTCACAATCAACATCAACATTCTTTCCTTCATTGTTGATGATTGAAATTGTTTTCCTATTTGGGAATGGGTAGTCAATAACATTTTCATTTAATACCCTTTTAACAATTCTAGTTAAATCACTTTCTGTTATTCTAATTACCTTCTTCACCATTTTCTTCTTTTATCTACGATATTACCATCAGAATCTTCAAAATAGATTTCATTGTTATAGTCATCGTATTCTATTTTATACCAATAACCAATATTCACTTCATGATAGATTTTATTGCTATTAGCATCATATTCACTTCTATACCAATAACCACTATTCTCCCCATAATAAGTTTGATTTTCGTTACTATCATATTCTTTTTTTACCCAAGAACCATCACTATATCCATAGTAAGTTGATCTACCTTTTTCATCATATTTTGTTTTAGACCAATTACCATCACTATCTTCTTGATAGATTTTATTATCATTAGAGTCATATTTTCTTTCAATCCAATAATCACTACTCTCTTCATAATAAATTACATTAGAGTTACCATCATAAATATGATAATTTCTAACAACCACAGGTTGTTTATATACTCTACTTAATATCAAAGGATATTCATCTTCTGATAAACCATATACATCTCTCATATTATAAATATAAGGGGGTTTAATATCATTTGTGATGTATTCTATATATCTCTCGTATTTCTTGTTCATAACTTATCTCTCATCTATAATATCACCATCACTATCCTCATAATAGATATTATTACCATTGGTATCATATTCCCATTTTTCCCAATATTCATCATTATATTCACGATAGGTCATCTGATTATCAGCGTTATATTCTTTTTTAACCCAAAAACCAGTATCTTTTTCACGATAGAGTGTTTTACCACCTTGCTTTACTACCGTATCATCATGTATAATTTTAATGGGTTCATTAAATACTTTGGATAATACCAATTCATATTCATCAGGTCTTAATCCATAATTATCTCTCATATTCTCATAATAAGGTGGTTGTAAATCATCAACAATATAATCTATGTATTTCTGATACTTTTTTGTATTCATATCTAATAAATATACTTAATATAATTTAAGAACCAAAATAAAGGGGGCTGGGGGATTTGTCAATCCTTCCGAAAGGAAGGGGCGGTTACCCTTTTTTTCTAACAACGGGCAATGAATGCATTAAATCAAAAACTTTATCAACATATAACTTAATAATATAATCGGCTTCACGAGAAAATCTTTTAACACCATATAATTTTTCAATATAATGATTAAGCTCATAATTAAAATCTCCTTCATCATCAAGAATCTCTTTCTTATTTAGTGACAACATTTCCAAAGGTTCAAATGAAATTCCAACATCTTCCCTATTATATGTCATAAGTTCCATTTCTTTTGTTTCAGGGTTTTCTTCCCATCTACCAACTGGCACAACATGAACATATTTTGTCGATGACTTAATTAAATCATTAACAACATATTCTATAAACTTCTCATATTTCTTATTCATATCAATTATAAATATCTACTTCATCAAAAAGGGGGCTGGGGGTTTCTAAATCCTTTCCGAAGGGAAGGGTCGGTTTATATAATATCAAACATCCAATTATTATCCAAATGAATTAAGAAATTTCTATCACTACTATATTTTTCAAATAGTGAATACCTAAACTTATTAAATAAAATACTTGTGTGATTACTCTTCTTATCGAAACCATAATGTGATTCCAATACCTCAACAAACTTAGGAGGACAAACAATACCAGGAATAAGACTACTATAATCATAATACAATAAATGAATACCATATTCTCCAAAGGGTGTAATAAAACACATCCTACTATTCTCAACATACTTACATTCCGATAAAATGTCTTTTATAATATGATCATAATATCTCCTAATTTTTTTATGGAGATTGTCATACTTAATTACACTATCCTTTATCTGAGTATTCATATATAGAGATTATAAAATGTGTTTAATTCCCAATTTAATTTCTTGCCAGTATCTTTCATCTACATATTGTTTTAATAGTGGTAACTTATGAGAAAGGTTTTCAAAATATTTTCCAAAAATATGTCTATTCAATTTTCTATTATCAATACCCCAATAATCAGACAAATACTTCATAACTATTTCTGGGTATGTTACATAACCAAAGTCTTTACTAACAAATCTATGCAAATATTTTATGGTAAATGCAAACTCAATTTGTGATCCATCGGAAAAGGGTAATTCCATAACAAATTGACTAACTTGCGTATCGAAAAATGTCATGGAAACCATTTCATCAACAATGGTATTAATATACTTTTCTTTCTTACTCATAATACCTCAGCATTAAGATATTTATAATTTTCATATAACCATTCTGTATATGGACTATTATTATCACCCACATTAGATGGATTTTCAATACATAGTGAGGAAAACTCCATATATAAATCTTCAAATAATTTCATTGTGATTTTATATTGTCCCTCATCAGATAAAAATCCATTATAATACTTATGGGTGAATTCATATGTCCAATCTAACATACTATACATACCTTCATAGTAATACCACATAAACCCTTCAGAAAAATGAGTTAAGAACTCAAAGGGTGTATTTAATTCCGTATGTGCATTATGTCTAAAATAGTGTTCACTAACTTCCTTATAAAACTCCTTATATACGTAGTTATAATATTTCTCCTCTTTAGTCATCATTCCTTAGTATCAGTTTCTATATCCTCAGTTGAAGTAGTATTTTCTATACTATCTATATAATCATCCAAATGACTATCGGCATACATTTTTAACATATTCTTTATTCTATCTATATGTTTATAATAGTCTCCCTCATTTACTCTACATAAAATTGTGGTTTCATATATTGTCTTAGAAATTAAATCCAATATCTTTTCATCATGTCCCATAATTTATTTATATATTTTTTATTTATAAACAAACTTACAAAAACTACCCCCACATAAATAATTGGGGCAACCTTAATAAGTTACATACCATTAATATACTGAAAATTATTTTAAATAGGAAATTTATTGGGGAAGTTTATCTATATATCTTTTCCATAATAGATTCGCCTCTTCAGGTTTAACACCATACCTAGTATCTAAATATACATAGAAATGTCCGAATAAATTTGAGTTGGTTGGTGATGATTGAATTGGTTGAGTTAAATCCATAACATCCATATTCCATCTTACATTACCCTTAATAAATGGAAACTTATAAAAACGTTTATCCATATCTATAATGGTATCATCTAATAAATCACTTACAATATAATCGTAATATCTTTCTAACTTCTTATTCATACTCTATAAATACCATATCTTTTGAAAAGTGATAATTCTGAAACCTAAAATATTCCTGGAAAATTTTTCACCTACCCCTATATTAAAGACACAAAATCTTTTTTGGGTTGAGGTATTATTATTTATACCCTATCTTATCGTAAACCGCTTGTCTGAATAAACTAAATAACTCCATAGATTCATCACCCTTACTAATACCATAGTTGGTGTGTACATAGTCTTCGAATGAGTATCGTGCTTCATTATAATATATCATTCCGTAATAATAATCTGTACCCCATGGTGTCGTTATAACCTTAACACTATTTTCGAATTCTGATTTATTAATCATCTCATCTACAATATATTGGTAATACTTCTTTAATTTTCTCTCTCTATCATATCTCTTAGCTAAAGAACCCAGATGTTTATCATAATTACTACTCATACAATATAAATATATAAAAAAAAGTCTTTAATA
>JAAHTH010000825.1_pt1 | contig 28922 bp, 21 predicted proteins | sample 6116091 | NCBI WGS metagenome assembly JAAHTH01 (sample SAMN13939990, study PRJNA603662) | sponge metagenome | isolation source: marine sponge | host: Mycale hentscheli | place: New Zealand | collected 2006
ACTTGAAGTTATCGACTTGAAGGAAGTGGTCCTTTCGAACAATTCGTTTGGCCCCTCGGACGTCGGTTCTATACGTACTGCAGTTTCCGAGAACTACGGTCACTTTGGTGAACTGCGCGACGCGGTCAACGAGATGGAGGCTGATGATTTGCTCAGTCCCGCTGGTAAGACCAAGATGGGCGTTTGTCAGTTTTTGCTGGGTAAGTTCAGCGATGCATTGACGACGCTGCAATCAGCCGATGGAAGTGCCATGGCACTGTTTTATCAGGCTCGTTGCATGTTCGAGCTCGGAAGCTACAACGACACCGTTGCTGTTTACGAAAAAGCGCAAACTTCCGGGTATAACGAAGATCAGTGCAAGATCGGCGTTGCCGAATCTTACCGCTACGCTGGCCGTATCGAAGAAGCGCTGGCGATCCTGGACAATATTTTCGGGCCAGCAGAGCAAACCGCTGACTACATGTACCAACGAGCTGCGACGGTTGCTGCGGTGGGTGGCCGCATGGACGAGGCATTAGCCTTATATCAGCGAGCGGTCCAAACAGATGAGAATCACGCTGGCGCGCTGTTTGGTTTGGCGTTGGAGAACGATCGAATGGGGAATGACGATGAAAGTCTTTCCCTGTACGAGCGTGCCGCCAAAGCATTTCCAACCGGCATTGGTGTCTTGATCAATCTCGGCTTGATCTACGAAGACAACAACCAGTTCGATAAGGCACAAATGTGCTACAAGCGTATTCTGGATTGCTACCCAGACCACCCGCAAACTCTTCTCTACATGAAGGATGCGGCAGCGACCGGTAACATGCTTTATGACGAGGAAGCCCAGCGACGCAACGATCGCTTGGCTCAGACGCTCAACATGCCGGTAACGAACTTTGAACTGAGTGTCCGAAGTCGAAATTGCCTGCAGAAGATGGGAATCGAGACGATTGGTGACTTGACTCGCACGAGCGAAGCGGAGCTTCTCAGCAGCAAGAACTTTGGCGAAACCAGCCTGTTTGAAATCCGCGAAATGCTTACGAGCAAAGGTTTGTCTTTGGGACAGTTCGCCCACGAGAAAAAGAGCAACGAGCCTCCCATCGACACCAGCCACATGTCGCCAGACGAGCAGGCTCTTTTGGATCGTCCGATCTCGGACCTGAATCTGTCTGTTCGTGCCCGCAAATGTATGGCTAGACTGCAGTTGAACACGATTGGTGAGTTGATCCGCAAGACCGGTGATGACATGCTGGAGTCCAAGAACTTTGGTGTGACAAGCCTCAATGAAGTGCGTGAAAAGCTGGATGACCTTGGTCTCAAGATGCGTGGTGACTGACATTCAGCCAAATCGGTTGCCTGCCTTTTTTTGACAGAGGCGTCCGATCATTGAATCACAAGCAGCAGGCAGATGAGTCAATTTGAATTCACACTCAAACACCGCGACGTAGCCACCTCGGCACGGCGCGGTGTTTTTTTGACTCCGCATGGTCCTGTACAGACTCCTGGCTTCATGCCGGTCGGTACCCAAGGCACGGTCAAGGGCTTGACCATTGATCAGGTCTCGGCCACTGGTGCCCACATGATCCTTGGCAACACCTACCACTTGGCGTTGCGCCCTGGTCACGAAACAGTGCGAAAGTTGGGTGGCCTTCATGGTATGTCGGGCTGGCAGGGCCCCATTCTGACTGATAGCGGAGGCTTTCAAATTTTCAGTCTCAAAGCAATCAGCCAAATTACTGAGAATGAAGCCACTTTCCGCAGCCACATCGACGGTGCGACTATCCGGCTAACTCCGGAGCATTCCATTGAGATCCAGGAAGCTCTCGGGAGTGATGTGGCAATGGTTCTTGATCATGTGATCGCTTTGCCGGCCACCCATGATGAGGTCGAAGACGCGATGGCAAGGTCAATTCGCTGGGCTAAGCGTTGCCTGGAGGCATCCACGCGTGATGACCAGGCGAAATTCGCAATTGTCCAAGGCGGTCTTGATGCAGAGCTTCGCGTTCAATGCGCGCGTGAATTGTCTGCAATGGATTTCAATGGATACGCGGTGGGCGGACTGAGTGTGGGCGAGGCTCCCTCAGAGATGTACCGCATCACTGCAGCAACCTGCCCAAGCCTTCCGGAGTATAAACCCCGCTACCTCATGGGAGTCGGAAGACCCGTTGATTTATTGGAGAGTGTTGCAAGAGGAATCGACTTGTTCGATTGTGTCATGCCTACGCGTAATGGACGCAACGGTCTTGCTTTCACTGACGAAGGAAACCTGAAACTCCGTAATGCGATTCACCGAGAAGACAGCCGCCCTATCGAAGAAAACTGCCCTTGCCTTGCCTGCCGACACAGTCGCGGCTACCTCCGCCACCTCTTTGTTGCAGGGGAAATGCTGGGGCCAATACTGCTTTCCATTCATAATCTCACCTACTACCAGCGAGTGATGGCTGAAGCTCGTGCAGCGATCGAGTCAGACCGATTCGACGACTATCTCACGGAGAAAAAGCGAGGCTGGGGAGAAGATCAGAAGAGCAGGCCAGTACACTGATCTACTCAGGTCTCAGTATGTTATCCCGGGGATCTGTAACCAGTCTCAATCGGACGACTTTGCTCCGCCTTTCCAACGATGGGTTAGAAGCAAGACCACTCGCCACCGCGCCCAATTAACAACGTTACAACGAATGTAACGGAAGTAACGAACAAAAGCATGTTCAGTGTTTTTAGCAACACCTGAAACCACAAAACTCATGGTTCCAGTTGCAACAACTAGATTCCCATCTAATCTCGACTAATGAGTTGCATCGGGGGACGTGGCTCGTCTTTAAAATCTTGCCACACTTTCTCTTCCACCCACCTTTTCCCCGAGACATTGAGGTACAACCAGTGAAGTGGGTTACATCTTTTGCCCTCGCAATCGCATTCGCGATCACGGCAAACGGAGTCAGTTATGCGGGGGATTGCAATTGCAATCTTTGCGTCACATCGGCAGAAGACCGTACTGAGACATCAGCAGACTGCTGCAAAACGCGAACGGTCATGCGTGCGCAATACGTCACCGAAGTACGTGAGATTCCAGTCACAACGTACCAGAAGGAAGAACGCACCCGCACACGAGACGTGTGCAAGCGTGTAGCCCGCGTTGAAACACGCGAAAAAACCTACACCGTCAACGTACCGGAAACTCGTACGAAGACCAAAAAGTACAACGTCAAAGTTTGTGTGCCATACACCGAGGAAGAGGAATACACGGTCATGGTTCCGGAGACCACGGAACATGAAATGAGCTACAAAGTATGTGTTCCATATACCGAGGAAGTCGAAAAAACTTACACCGTCTGTGTCCCCAAGACAAAACAGGTTGAGCAGAAATACACCGTGAGGGTGCCGTACTGCGAAAGCAAGACTGTGAGCTACATGGTCAACGTACCGTACAGCGAACAGGTAGAACAAACCTACACTGTCTGCGTTCCAGCCAAGAAGACTCGCGAAGAAACGTACAAGGTGTGTGTTCCTTACACGGAACAGGTCGAGCAGACATACCAGGTTCGGATTCCTGTAAGGTCAACCAAGCAGGTCACCTACCAAGTTGCCGTTCCTTACAAGGAAATGGTTACTCAGACCTACTGTGCGAAAGTCCCATACACTGAAAAGCTGACTAAAACTTACCAAGTCAAAGTCCCTTACACTGAACAAGTGGAGCAGACTTACACCGTTTCGGTACCGTACACAGAAGAAGTGGAGCAGACTTACACGGTTTCGGTGCCGTACACAGAAGAAGTCGAAAAGACATACACAGTTCGTGTTCCTGTCACTGAGACCCACGAGGGAACTCGCACGGTCAGCAAGTGTGTGCCAGTGAAGAAAATGAAGTCTGTCACGAAAGACAAAGGCGAATATGCATGCAAGACAGTGGAGTGCCCCTCCGCTGATCCATCCTGCCCTCCGAAGACCATCCAGAAAAAAGTCTGGGTTCCAAAATTGGTAACAGAAGAGGTCGAGTGCACTACCATGCAGCGTCAAGAAAGTGAAGTTCCTTACACTTACACGACGACCTGCTACAAGAACGAAGAGCGAACTTGCACTGTCAGCGTTCGCAAATGCCGAACTGAAGAGAGAACTCGAACTTGCAAAGTCACGAAATACCGCAACGAAACTCGTACTCGCACCATTTGCGTGCCAAAATGCCGAATTGAAGAGCGAACTCGTGAGTGCATGATCACCAAGTATCGCACTGAAACTCGCACCCGCGAAGTACCCGTGTGTAAAACTCGAATGGAAACCCGAACCTGCGAGATTCCTGTCTGCACCATGAAATGCGAAACTCGTACTCGCATGGTCCCTGTTTGTAAAACACGAGTTGAGACTCGAACACGAACAGTGCCTTACTGCGAGATGACCTCAGAGACACGCACTCGTACCGTCTGTGTCCCCAAATGCCGTCAAGAAGAGCGAACTTGCGAAGTCAAAGTGCAGAAATATCGCCTTGAAGAACGCACTCGAATGGTTCCTGTCACCACCATGGTGAAAGAAACACGTACGAAGAAGGTTCCTGTCTGCAAAACACGAATAGAAAATCGCACCCGCACGGTGCAGAAAACCACTTGCAAACCAGAGACCCGCACTCGCACCGTGTATAAGAGCCGCATGGAAACAGAAGAGCGTTCCTGTGAATTTTCTTACACTGTTTGCGTTCCAGAAGAACGAACTCACTCCTACGACGTAACAGTCTATGACAACGTTACAGAACAAGTTTCTGAGTCATACACCGTATGCGTTCCAGTGAAATCCATGAAGGAGATCAAGGTGCGAGTTTGCCACAAGGTCCCTGTAACTATCGATTGCTGTGGGAATATTGTGGAGCAAACTGCGGGTGATGCTGTGGAAACCGCTCCTCCAGCACCTGCTGCGGATAAGCCTGGCGACGAGGCATAAGCTCAGTCCCAGTGTGATTGATGAGTCTTAACGAATACGCGTCTCGTGGACGTGGGAAAGGAAAAGCCTCGCCGCATGAATTTGCGGCGAGGCTTTATTTATGCAAACGCAAATACTTCTCAGGAACAGGACAAAACGCTACCAACGAGAGCGTGCCCGAGGTCAGACTGACTTTTCTTTACGAGCCATCTCGATCTGTTCAAACGTGTACAACTTGCCTTTTCCAGCACCGGGGCAAACCTCGCAGGTTTCCTTCCAAGCTTTCTTCTTTTTTATGGTTGAATCCCAGAATGGCCAAGTGCGACATTGAATAGGTCGGGTCTCATAGACAGTACACTTTCGTGTCTCTGGATCCAAAAGAATACAATCACCGTCGGGATACTCGACGAGACTCTTGTCCTTCCCGAGGTTCCGAACAAATTTGTGTTCAAAAGCATCCACTGACATTTCCATATCGTCAGCCATGGCCGCGATTTCGACCTCATCGACCCAAACGTAGCCGGGCTCACCACTGCAGCATGCTCCACACTGCGTACACTCGAATCGCAACCCGTCTGAGTACCAGACTTTTGGGTCTTTGACTTGCCGTCGGGGAGCCTCAAAGGCCTGCGGTACGCTTTCCACATGCGGTTCGCCGTTAGCAGATAACTTGGGTTCACACGGGGTGTTATCACGCGGAGTCTCTTTCTCAGCCATATCTGCAAATACATCTCAATGGGAATGAAGAGTTCGAACAACCTGCCCGATTGACGCAACTGCCTTCGCAATCTCCTCCGCCGTCGTGGTGTGCCCGGCACTGATTCGCAGTGTACCCTCCGACTCGCTACCCAAGTAGCCATGGATCAACGCGGCGCAATGCCAACCCGCCCGTGTTTCAACACCAAATTCGGCATCCAAAATCGCAGCAGCGTCGGCAGGAGAAAGATCGTCAATCATAATACTGGCGGTGGGTAATGCTTCCGGCTTGCCAAGAACCCGAACATGAGGCAACAGGGCCAGTCCTTCATGCATCAAACGAGAAAGCTCAAGGCTGGTCTCTTTCCTGCGTTCTACTCCCACCTCCCGCAATTCTCTCAGCGCTGCAGCCCAGCCTGCTAATGCGTGGACGTTCAAATTCCCAGCCTCCATCTTGGCGGGCATGCTGGCGGGCATTGCCAGAGACTCGCTACGACTACCGGTCCCACCTTGAAACAGCGGTAGGATCTCATCATGTATTTCTGGTTCGACGTAAAGAAATGCTGTCCCCAGCGGCCCCCCAGATTCTTTGTGCCCGGGGGCGGCCAAGAGATCAATACCGATACTCACGTCAATCTCGCGAATGCCAAATGTCTGTGCTGCATCAACCACCCGCTTCCTCCTGCATTGTCTCATTCCTTCGGCAACGGCCTCAACAGGCTGAATCGCCCCAGTGACATTACTGGCATGGGTTAACGCCACCAATTTCGTCGCACTCGTGACAGCTGCCAATAAATTTGCTGCATCAACGACCCCCTGCCGATCCACTGGCACAATCGTCAATTGGATTTTCTGCTGCTCGCGCAGATCATGAAGTGGCCTCAACACACTGTTATGCTCGGCCGCCGACGCAACGACATGATCGCCCGCCCGCAATAAACCATGGATCGCCGCATTCAAAGCGGTGGTTCCATTACTATGGAAAGAAATACAACCGGAGTCCGCCGCATGAATCAGCGCAGCAACATCGCGTCGCACTGTTGACACGATGCCATCAGCCTCTGCTGCAGCATGGTAGGCACCGCGTCCCGCAGCGGCACCACAGCCCTGAACGTAATCATGCATCGCATCAATCACGGCTGCTGACTTCGGCCAAGACGTTGCAGCATGTTCTAAATAAATACGGGGACGTGTGCTCATTTGGAAGCCCCACTGGTATTAATATTCACGTCGGGATGAACCCACTCTTCCGTTCCATCGCTATAAAATTCTCGTTTCCAGATCGGCACATCCTGTTTCAATTGATTCATGATCCACTCCAATGCAGCAAACGTCTCGGGACGATGTGAACTGCTGCATCCAATGACCACGCTTGCCTCGGCAATCGGCACCTCCCCCAAACGATGCACAATCACAAGACGCAGCAGCGAGAACTTTTTCACAGCATCTCGTGCAAGCTTCAGGAGTTCACGGTTGGCCATCGAGTGATGAGCCTCGTAGTGGAGTGTCTCTGTAATCAAGTCACCCGTGGTACGGCGAGTTACTCCGACAAACCAACCTTGGGCGCCGGCATCAGGATGATCGACAAGCTCCCGTAATACCTCCATCTGAATGGGTCCATCGACGAGTTCAATGTGAGGCTTTTCATTACCCATTGCATTCACCTGTCACCTTTTGCTCCCGCACCACTGATTCTTGTAATTCTTGATCCCAGGAAAACAATGCCAACAAACTCTGGTTGCGACCGTGTTTGTGCACCAAATCCCTTTCAGTCACTCTGATTCAACCGCCGCTCACTGGTGGAATCAACGCAACCTCGGCTCCTGGGGGAACACGAGCGTCTGAGCCGACGTACTCGCAATCGACAGCAAACCGGCACGATGGCAACAAAGATTGCAGCTCGGGGTACTCTTGCATCAAAGCCTGGCTGATGCCACTCACCAAAACACAAGTGACATTTTCAGTGCCCGCGGTCTCTCCTTCACCGCTGGAACTGATGCTCGCTCCCTTATCTCGATGCTGCTTTGGCGGGGCAACCTCGACCTCAACCGCATCTCTGCCAGTCAATTCGCGTGCTGCCGCAAAGAGAAGGACTTCAATGATCATCAAACTCACTGCAATATTGCTGATTCAGTCCCGCAGTGGCCAGCTAGCTCAGCTGAGTTCTTTTTCCACCTTGGGCATTCGTCCATAAGCATACGCCAGCAGCTTCAGCGGGTGCAGGGTCTTGCGGTCGCTGCCGTGCTCAATTTGCATTTTACAGGCACTACATTCGGTCGTGGCGATCGATACTCGCGCTGATCTCATGGCTGAAATCAGGGGCCAACCAATTCGCAGGCTATTTCGATAATTTTTCTTCTGCAGTCCCCATGTTCCAGCCATTCCTGTGCACCCAGCCTCGATAGGCTCGATCGACACACCGGGAATCAACTCCATCAGCTGCGGTCCAGACTTTTTGGGATCTAAAACACGCAGATGGCAGGGTTGATGATAAGCAATGCTCAGACTGACGGGTTCAAAATCCAGTGCAAGCCGGTCTCCCCCATGAAGATGCCAAAGAAACTCACAAGCCTCAAATGAGTGCTCTGCAACAAGATGAGCATCCTCATCATCCAACAGGTTGGGGTATTCATGCTTTAAACAAAGAACTGCCGCTGGCTCCGTCGCGATGACACTATATCCCTGACGTACAGCATCAGCCAGCAAACGAACATTTCTACGGGCAATTTTTCGTGCCCCCTTGATGTCTCCCGACGTAAGCCTTGCCATCCCACTGGCAGCCTGCGAGGTTGGAACGTATAGCCCGACCCCATTCTGCTGCAACACTTCCGCTAGTGCTTTACCGATATCCGGATCGTAGTAATTGGCATACAAGTCAACAAAATAGACAACCTTCAATCCACCGTGCGGCTGGGGCTTTGTCCACCGCCTTCCTGAGGCATGCCGAAGAAATGTCTGTCGCGAAAAACGCGGCAACTCCCGACTCGCAGACAAACCAAAGAGACGCTCCGCCAGCCAACGCGAGGTTTTGCTTTGCAGCAACAAATTAGCCAGCCATGGTACTTGAGCAGCAATCGCTGCTACCGAATCAATTCTACAAAGGAGCGCATCTGAAAGAGGCAATCCGTTTGTCGCTACATACTGCGCTTTGAGCTCCCCGACAATTTTCGGGATGTCAACAGACGCGGGACACTCAAGTCTGCACTGGTGACAATTAAAGCATAGGTCCGCGACCTCCTTGGCTCGATCCAAAGTCAAGTCATCAACTTCCAATTGCCCACTCAGCACGCCTCGCAACAGATTTGCTTTTGCTCGGGGCGTGGCTTCTTCGCGAAAGGTAGCACGAAAGACGGGGCACTGACGTTCACTACTGGATGTTGTCCTACAGCGTCCACAACCATTGCATCCCCGTGCTACATCCGTGATCATGCCACCGGCGGGCCAATGCTGCAGCACCTGGAGTTGTGGCACAGGAGTTCCCTCGCTCTTGGCTGCCTCCACGACCGATTCGTCTGCTTCGATCAATACGCGATTCTCAGCCGCCACTTCAATGGTTTGATCAGCGGGACGCAAGTTTTCATTCGGTTTTTGCAAAACAGCCCCAAACAGCTTGCCTGGATTCAATCGGTGCTGCGGATCAAACAGACGCTTGACTTGCCCCATCGCCTGCCAGAGTTCGCCAAACTGCCTTGGTAGCAAGTACGAACGGCTCAATCCAGCTGCGTGCTCGACACTAACTTCGCCTCCATACTTCCAAACAACTTCAGCGATCTGCAACGATAAGTCGTGCAACCGAACACGATCTTTTGCATCTCCCAAGTCGAGGAATGGCCGCAAGTGCAACTGCCCATGTCCCACATGCGCAAAGACAGTCGCAGTACACTGGCTGTCTTTAAGAGTGTCCTGAATCGCCGTCAGTACTTCGGGCAAGACCTCTGGAGGAACAGACAAATCCTCAACAAATGGCACCGGCGACTTATGTCCCTTCAGCCGATACAAGCGTGGAATTACTCGACGTGACAAAGCCCAGTAAATGTCACGATCACTCTTTCGGACTGTATCGACAGTCGTGAACGCTGCATCAGCGCCCACCGATAAATCCTCGCGAATAACCGATAAACGATCATAAAGATCCCCCAGTGATTCACCTTGGATTTCAACCAACAACATCGCCTCTGCTTCACGCGGCAGAATTGCATCTAATGCCGGGTCAGTGTCACGCGCGATCTGCAGCAACCGCCGGTCCATCAAATCACAAGCGACCACCCCATGTCGCAGAGCAGCCACACCACAACGTGCTGCCGAGTCTAGACGATGAAAGAAAAGAAGGACCACACCTCGATGAGCTGGAATGGCCTCCGTTCTCACTGTTGCATCGACAATGATGCCGAGTGTCCCCTGCGTGCCCACCATGAATTTGGCAAGATCGATCATCCCATTGGAGTCCACGACATCATCAAATCTGTACCCACCTCGGGACTTGGGGGCCTTGGCTCGTTCCTTGATCAGCGTTTTGAATTGGTTGCATATCTCACTCACACCTCTGGCGAGCCGCCCCGTAGTGCCTTCCTCCATGACCATGTCGTGTTTCGACAAGTCAACAATTTCGCCATCGCTTGTCACGATTCGCATTGAGTCAATCGTGTCTCTGGCTGAACCGCTGCGAAGATAGTGGCTCCCGGATGCATTCGTAGCCAACACGCTACCCATGGTAGTAATGCTACGAGTGACAGGGTCGGGACCGAACCAACGCCCATGCGGACGTAAATTGCGATTCACTAGCGAGAGCGGGGCACCGCTTTGCACGGTCACATGGGCGTCATCTGCCGAAACTACAACGCGACGCATGTAACGAGAGAAATCGAGCACCAAACCGCGGCCCAGTGACTCGCCTGCAACACCACTGCCGGCGCCGCGGGGATGGACCGACAAATGATTCGACGATGCGTACTGCGCTGCCGTTATCACATCACTGATGTTACGGGGGCAGATCACCCCCATTGGGGCCATCTCATAGATACTGGCATCCGAGGCGTACAGTTGCGATGTGACCGTATCACAATCGACATCCCCGGCGAGAATGCCTCTCAAATCGTCCTGCACGCGTTGTCTATCAATGTCCATGCGATCTATTTCGATCGCTCAGCCCTAGTCACGTCAACCTCTCAGTGCGAAGAATGACAGAATTTGCCCTCAAAGCCTCAAGACTGACGATTAATCAGGCCAAGAACCTCAGATCTGGACTTTGGATCATCCCTGAAGATGCCCCTCATCGCACTTGTCAGGCACAAACTGCCCGGCTTACGTACCCCCCGCATCGTCATGCAGCTGTGGGTAGACTCCACCACAACAGCCACTCCGCGAGCTGACAACCTGTTTTCAACGAGATCTGCAACGGTATGCGTGAGCCTCTCCTGAACCTGCGGCCGTCGTGCGACCTCTTCCACAACCCGTGCAAGTTTGCTCAATCCCACTACCTTACCACTTGGCAAGTAAGCGATGTGAGCTTTTCCAGTAAACGGCAGTAGGTGGTGCTCACACATACTGCAAAAACTGATGTCACGCACAAGCACAATTTCGTCGTAGTCTTCTGTGAAGACCTTTGACAAGTGTCGAGCGGGGTCGCTTTTCAAACCAGCGAACATCTCTGCATACATTCGCGCCACGCGTGCCGGCGTCTCAAGCAAACCCTCCCGATCAGGGTCTTCTCCCACTGCGGCCAGGATGGCGCGGACTGCCTCTTCGATCCGAGGCAAATCAACGTCATCGTTGGTGGGCTGGTTGGGATCAGCGAAGAAAGCTTGATCATCGCCTTCGGCTTGGGGCGGCGATTTTTCAGAGGCAGTCGTTTCTGGCCGCTGGGTCGTTGTATTCGGCACGCTAAACACCACGTGTTTCTTGGTTTTCGTCAATTCTGCGATGATCGCATCGCCCTTCGGTAACTGAGGCCGGGCCAGCCACCTGACTCTATGGTAACAGGAGAAGTATCGAAGGCGGAATGGCCCTGAAGTTTCGAAGAGATGTTAGCTTGCCGTCAAGCTAACCAACTTTAAGCGTGCAGATCGCCGTATATTTCCGGATCACCCCAAAGCGGGCAAGACGGCGGTGAAGGTAGAATGGCAAGCAATGATTACACACCACACACGTCGCTTTGAAGCTAATAAAAAACCAACCTGCTCAAGACACTAAATCCCGTGGAGAATTAGAATGACCGCGAAGCAGCGATCCAGGCAGTCGGTCATGGTTTCGTTTTTTCGAGAGCGAACTCGAGGCACAGAATTCTATCGGTCCCTCGCACGAGGATCCGCTTGCCCACGATGACCGGGGCGGCCCAGCAGGGATACTTGATACCCAACCGAGCACCGTCATCTTCACTGAGATCCCATTCAGCGACCAAGTCAAGCCGTTTGGAGTTGACCCTCAGAATCTGCATCAAGCCTCGCTCCTCAAGCAATACAAGATGCTCGCCAACCCTTGCAATTGAAGAACGGATTCTTCTGGAATCAACCCACTCAACCTCACCTGTCTTCCAACTGATACAGCGGAAATCACTGTCCGGGGCGTTTCGCCCGGAGCAGCCGTACAGGAAACCATCAACAAGCACCGGTGTCGCCCAATGGCTTCGCATCGCTTGGCGGCGACGATCTCGTGGCGGATCCTTCCAGATTACCCGAGGCTGCGTTTTTGATACCTGCAGCAAGGCACTTCCCAGTTCATAACATTCACTTATGAACACTTCGTCACCGCTGACGATCGGCACCATCGCATTCACGCTGTCTCTGATAGAAGCCCGATGCTCGAATTGCCATTCAGTTTTTCCTTCCACCGGATTGACGAGGAGTAAGCCGGTACGGGCGAACACAAGCACGTAATCAATGCCATCGATTTTGATTGGCCTGGGACTGCTATAGCTCGCAAGATCATCCCCGGTACGCCATATTTCCTTCCCATCATCAAGATCAAATGCCACAACAGCACTTCCGTTGAAGGTGACTCGATCAAGTTGCATTGGAGCAACTTCCTGATCTTCCGGCGGGCTACCTCCGACCATCACGATCACTTTGCCATCAAGCACCAGCGGCGATGACCCGACCCCAAAAAAGTTTTGCACCACCCCGTATTTAGCATTGGTGTCAACAGACCAAATCTCTGTGCCATCTTCAACATCACGGCACTTGAGCATCCCGGTGACCCCGTACGTAATGACACGATCACCCACCACGGAGGGACTTGTACGGGGACCATCTTCATATCCGAGCAAATCGCTGTACTGGTACGAATTGCTCTTTGACCAGATTTCTGCACCAGACATAAAGTCGAAGCATCTCAAACGCTCGCGTGATACGAGTCGCGAAGTCACGACATCGAACTGCCTACTCGCGTCTAGCTGAAAGAACTTGCCCTTGGAAACCGTACCAAGCCCATAACCATCGCCCACTTCAATTGACCATGCCACGCCGGGGGGCTGCTTCCAATCGATTGAAAAACCGGTTTTTTCTACACTTCCATCGAATCGGTTACCCAAAAATCGGGGCCAGTCTTGCTCTGATCCTTCGATGGTTCGTATTTCACTGCGAACCTGCTCTGGGGATGTTTGATCACTACGAATCTGCTCTGGCGATGTTTCATCACTGCGTACCTGCTCTAGCGATGTTTCATCACTGCGAATCTGATCGGGGGGCGTGGTGTTGCGCTGTGAACAACTGACCGATGGCAACAGGATCGCAATCACAATCCATCCAGAAGTAGCATGACAAGCCAACTTTAAACGCATCGCCGAAGCCTCTTAAATTTCGTTCACTTTCCGTCAACACCGATACAGACGGTGCCTGCAGTCTAGTTTGCCATTCTCTCCAGCGAGCCACAACACAACAAGCGAGCCACAACATCCCAGCCAGCCACGGTGAGGATCAAATCGATGGGATCACGTTACGTCAACAAAGGCATTGCAATCAGCAAAGCTCGCCGAGCGACTTGCAACCATAAACAGGCGGCCTCGGCTCACAATACAAGCAGCAATCGGTTACAACAGAATCATGGCCGATTTATATGTCAATGCACGCCTTACGATCCCCAGCGACGAAATTTCAATTTCAACCGCGCGAAGCAGTGGACCGGGGGGGCAAAACGTCAACAAAGTGAATTCAAAGGTCACGCTCCACTGGTCGCCTGGCAACTGCGTGGCACTGCGTACAGACTGGCGTCGCCGTTTCGTTGCCAGTTACGCCAATCGGATCAATCGCGATGGGCACGTTGTCATCAGCAGCCAGCAGTATCGTGACCAAACTCGCAATTTAGCCGATGCCCGCCAAAGGTTGGTCAGCATGCTACTTTCCTGCCAGAATCCCCCCAAGTCACGAAAAGCAACGCGCCCGACATTGGGTAGCAAACGCCGGCGTTTGGAGCAAAAACGCCAACAATCACAAAAAAAACAAAATCGGCAACGCCCGCGACATGATGACTGAGTCGCCCGAACAATTCACACAAACCTTCTCTAATAATCATGCAGTGCTATACTGGGAGCAGGCTGTGCGGTTGCATTCGCAATTCGATTTACCGCATCGCGAGCATCCCTCGCCAATCAACACCCCGCGAGGCAGCTCATTGTTTCCTTGTCAAATGATGGATTAATGAAGCGTAAAATGCACCTCGATGACCTACTTTCGAAATGGGCATTCGACCCCTCAACTCTTAACGTACGTTTGGTCAAAGGAAACGATGGTCGTGACGTGATACAAATGCGGGTTGACATGGGCGTTTTGCAGTTAGAAACGACTGGACGTCCGGATGGAGAACTTGCCCACGATCATCAGTCGATGCTTGAATTTCTTCAGGAAGAATTACTGAAAGATGCTGACCGCGATCTGACTGAGGATGAATGCATGGAGGTCGATCGGGAGTTCATGCAATTTTATCACCGTCGAATCTGTTGGCTACGACTGCAGTATTATCATCGCGCTGTCATGGACGCAGACCATACTCTGCAGTTGATGGATGTGAGTGAGAAGATGAGTCCCGAGGAGGAGTGGGTCGGAACACACGAACAATACCGCCCATTCGTTCTTTTTCACCGCACGCAAGCCGACGCCTTGGGTTCGTTGGAGGAAAACACTGCCGAAGAAGCCATCCAGGCAATCAACTCCGGACTGGAGACGATCCAAAAGTTTTTCGAAAAACACGAGGCCGAGGAACATTATGAATCCGATGAATTAGTCGTACGACTCATCGAACTTCGTGAATCCCTGCGAACTGAATACGCCGTTGGTCAAACGCTATTGGAAAAACTCGCAGACGCCGTTGCAGACGAACAATATGAACTGGCAGCCGAACTGAGAGACGAGCTTACACGTCGTGAAGCAAAGTAAAGTGATGATTTTTTGCATCACAAAGCACCGTGATTACCGGCAAACCAACCGATAGAAAGATCGTGGCAAGTGACGGACACCATCCAGCCCCGAAACACGCTTCTGCGATCAAGCCGTGACCTGCTGCCCCTGATCGCGCCAGCAAGATTTGGATCATCAACGTGGCTCTTATTGCTACGCTGGTTTGCGGTTGCGGGACAATTGCTTACGATCCTCACCGCAGGTTCACTGAGTCAAGTTGAACTTCCCTACTCACCGCTTCTCGGCTTGGTAGCCTTGACCGCAGTGACCAACACCTTTTACGGAATCTGGCTGTACACATTGAAACCGGTCGCTCCGGTCAGCCATGGGGGTATCGATGGCGCCGTTGAGATGCAAAAGAACTGGCACAGGGATATTGAATCGAAAAAACTCCAAGGCGTCGCTTTGGCGTTGATGTTACTGGATCTACTGACGTTGACCGCGATGCTATATTTCAGCGGGGGTGCCGGTAACCCGTCCAGCTTTTTCTACTTTCTGAATCTTGCTGTCGGTGGTGTTATGATCCGCCCCAAAGCAGCTTGGAGCCTGACCGTGACTGCCATTGCGGGCTACACATTCCTGCTCAACGACTCGATACCGGTTGATGGACTGGATATTTTCAAACCACATGGGTTCGACATCCAGACCGGTGGTTTGATGCTCGCCTTTGCGACCTGCTCCAGTGTCGTCACTTATTTTGTGACACAGACGGCGGGAGAACTGAAGCAACGCGAGAGGCAATTGCTCCGCTCGCAGGCAGAACAAGCCGATAGCCAACGACTTGAAGGATTGACCACCCTTGCTGCCGGCGCAGCCCACGAACTGGCAACACCGCTTTCCACGATTGATGTGATTGTGCGAGAACTTTCACGACACTTGGAGGGTTGGGAGAAACCGGAATCAGTCGACACAGACCTAAAGCTGATCGATAGCGAATTAGATATGTGCCGTCAGATCCTTCATCGAATGAGGTCTGCGGCCGGCGACTCCATGGCGCAGCGTTGGGACCAAACAACCGTGGGCGACCTCATTGATCAGACGTTGGAAGGTGTTCGCGATCCACACCGCGTTGATGTCACGGATGGCACCGCGGTCGTAGAGGGGCAAGCGTTGTGGGTCCCTCAAGAGGCTGTAGCTCAAGCTGTCCGCAATCTCATCCACAACGGCCTGGACGCGAGTGGAGAAACGGGACGTGTCAGAGTGGAGCCACAACTCATTTCCGAGCACCTACAAATCTCGGTCATCGATTCTGGGCAAGGAATGAGCCAGGAAGTACTGGGGCGTGCCTCTGACCCTTTCTTTACAACCAAAGAGCCTGGGCGAGGCATTGGGCTTGGACTGTTTCTGACGCGAAATGTGATTTCAAAACTGGGTGGGCAACTTGAGTTTCGATCAGCGTTAGGCGAGGGCACCGAAGCGGTAGTGACGATCCCACTGGAAAAGCAAAAAAACTCGCCAATTCAGCCTGAATAGCCGCTCAAGGCGGCGGAATGGTTGAAAACTATCGTGTTTTCCCTTCTCATCTGCGCCCATTGTCGCCAAACAGCTAGAATGCGTAGCAGAGGTAGTCCGTCTCACAAAAGATTAATCAAGCGACGATGATCGAACCAATACCTGAATCCACTCCGGTTCACGATTCCACCACGGTTGGTGCGACCAGCATTTTGTTAGTTGATGATACGTTTGTTCTACGAGAACGACTTTCGACGGCAATGGAGCAGCGCGGCTTCCGAGTCGAAACGGCGGGGAATTACGAAGAAGCGATCGAGGTTTTTCGTAAACGCCCAACGGAGCTGGCGGTTCTGGATCTACGAATGCCAGGCAAGAGTGGATTGGAGCTGCTACGAAAGCTCTTAGACATAGCGCCTGACACTCGAATCATCATACTTTCAGGCTTTGGTAGTATCCCAGCGTCAATCGATGCCGTTCGCGCCGGAGCGGTCAACTTCCTTAGCAAACCGGCAGATGCTGATGACATTCTTTCAGCCTTCATGCGGGGCGATGAACCTTCTGTTCCTGATGGCGCAGTTGCCTTTCCAGCCCCATCGCTAGCTCGCAATGAGTGGGAACACATTCATCGAGTTTTATCGGATTGCGGAGGCAATATCAGCGAGGCGGCGAGGCGGCTAGGGATTCATCGCCGTTCTCTGCAACGCAAACTTCGCAAACGGGCCCCCGAAGATCCGGCAGTTCCTGATGCGCCGGATGAGGGCGAATCGGACGCCTGATACGGAAAAGAAGCTGCTACAACTGTCACCACAATGATGCCCACTTGATCGGGGGCATTGGTAAGTATTCCCGACAGCGAATCGCGATCAGTACAGGAAAAAACGCCTCTCGGGCAGCGGCAAACGCTGGCACGCTAGTCCGATTGAAAGGCGTGTACACAATCGGCAGCATTTTGGAAACATGAAGCCACCAGAGGCGATAGTACCGCGTCTTGTTTTCATCCTGCAGTGGCCACAAGAGAACGTGTTTATCAAGTCGGCCTGTTGTTCCCTGCAAGCCTCATATTAGCGTTCAGAATGCACTTCCAGTGGCTCAATATGCGGCGGCAACAAGCCACGCAAACCTAATTGCTGGCGTTTCCAAAATCCAAGAATCGGCAACCGAAGAAAAAAATCTTACAAACCAAAAGCACGGTACCTTTTGATGCAAGTGGCTAGATGCACTTAACGCCTTTAGCGGTATGACCATAGCCAAATGCTATGCCGCCCATTCTTCCTGCATCATGTACAGAAGTTGGAATTCAACCCATCACTGAGTGCGAAAACCTGTTGCCACACACAACGCATGAGACACTGCGTTGGCGATCACTCACTCTCAAGAGTGCTTGAAGAAGCCGAGTCCATTCCCACGCTCGACCCGCGTCGGGTCTCCAGAAAAGCAACCATGTCAGTCAATTCAGCCGCAGTCAGCGAGGCAGCAAACGAGGGCATATTATACCCGCCGTTATTGATACGAATGATCAACTCAGGCTTCGTCAAGCGTTGCCCAATATCACTCAAGCCGGGTCCACGATGACCTCCGTATCCATCAATTTCGTGACAATACATGCACCCTTTCTGGTGCACCAACTCAGCACCGTGCACTACCGCAGGGTAGCTGGCCCCTACCACTGATGCCGGCAAGGGCTTGACTCCAAAATCCGGTGACCAAGGTTTTTTGTAGCCGTAAATGGTCAATACCACCAAGGCAGTGAAGCCAAAAACAACCGTGCCCATTGCCCACGGACGCCGCGACGGTGCGCGGTCTCCTTTGTTCGAAAACATGGGAACAATGATCAAACCAAGCAGACCAACCACAGGCAAGCCAAGAATCACAAAGGTCTCCAACTGCGGCGGCAGCATGGAAAGGATGGCAAAATACCACCAGAAATACCAATCTGGCATTGGATTGGCATTGATGTCACTCGGATCAGGGGATGTCCCAAGCGTTGGAGGTCCAAAGAACAAAGCGCAGCCGATAATCACCGCCATGACCGCGATGGAAAACACGGCATCTCGCCACGCAGCAATCGGCCAGAACGGGACTCCAGTCTTCTCCAAACGAGCTTCGTACTCTTCTTTGTAGGTTGCCGGATCAACTGGCTCATCAATCTTGGGCATTTCTGAAATCCCGTGCCTTAGAACAAGCCAAAGGTGTAATCCAACGCCGGCAAAAATCAGTCCTGGCAAGACAAAAACATGGATCGCAAAAAAGCGAGTCAACGTGGAACCACCAACAGTTTCGCCCCCCAGAATCGCGTGCGCGATCACCGGACCAACCAGCGGTGCCCGTCCAGCCATTTCCGCAGCAACGGTAACCGACCAGACCCCATTGGCATCCCAGCGCAACAGTTGTCCAGTAAACGACATACCCAAGACAACAAACAGCAGCACCACGCCGCTCATCCAATTCAATTCACGCGGATATTTATAGGCTGCATGCAGGAACACCTGCGTCATGTGAATGATGGCGAGCACCACCATTGCAGTTGCCCCGTAATAGTGCATGCCACGCAACAAATTACCAAGCGGTGCCTCATTCGTGATATACAGCAAACTCTCATAGGCTGCCTCACCGCCCGGCACATACGTGGTTGCCAAAGCAATGCCAGAGATCACCTGCACCGCAAAAGCACACAGTGTTGCGCTACCAAACACATACCACCATCTGGCACTATCTGGAACGATGTGGCGCAACATTGGCATGACCACATCCGAAAATCCCGAACGATCATCAAGCCAGTCAAGGATACTTTTGATCAACTTCATGCCAAGTCATTGGTTGTGAGCGGGATAGGAGACGTTTCGACTTCGACTTTGCCATCGACAACTCTCACTGGATATCTGGCGAGAGCTTCCGGAGGAGGCCCTGCAGCAACGGCACCATCCTCGTAGTAGACCCCCCCATGACAGGGGCACATGAACAGCTTTGCGTCATTTACCCACCGGACAGGGCAGCCCAAATGCCTACAGTTGACGGAGAACGCGATGAACTGATCTTGGCCTATTCGCCGTAACCACGCACCGGTCATTGCTGTGTCTCCTGCCCACGCAGTTGAAGTCGCATCCTGAAATTGCACCAGTTTGGTTTCGCCGATCGGAAACTCCGCCAACCCGCCAACATCTCGCCACTTACGGGGAGGCTTACCCACCAAGGGTGACAACACATAGGCAATCGGCGGCAATGACATAGCGGCACCAACCAGCCCTCCGAGCCCCAAGCTCAAACGATTCAAGAAAGAACGGCGGTCCGCAGCACACTGGGAATTCTCGTTTGCCTTTTCGCACACGACTGGTCTCTTTCAACTTTTTAAATGAAGCAAAACAAATCCAACACCAACGAACCAGTGATATTTCACGCCATCACTGAAGCACACATTCGCAATGATTGCGGGCGTCCTGAATAAGCGGCTCACGGCTCGTACATTTCTCGGATCCAAGCAGTGATTGCCCAGACCATGACGAACGCCCCCGCGGCTGACATGATCCAATTGGTCAAGATACCCCACAACAACATCATGATCCCCATCGCCAGCGCAGCTGGTACATAAGTTGGCTGGGGCTCCCCTGCAACTGCACCACCTGAACTGGTGGGACTTTTCTTTGCGTCTATCTTTGCTAATGCATTTCCAAGGTCTGGTTCTGCCATGGAAACCGCTGCTGATCTGCCATCATGCTCTGGATCGACCCGAGCATCGGCCGCTTTTTCTTGCTGCTCGTTCATCATCGCGTCTCCACAGTTCGGGTCACTGACAAACCAAGTTCCTCATTCGGATCAACCGAATACCAGCGGCACAAAACACTGACGATCGCGGCAACATAAAGAGAGCAGGGTGGTACCCACATCAAGAGTCCCCCCAATTGTTGATCAACTAAAGCGTTCATTCCTGCATCATGCAACGCGATCATGATTGCAAGTCGTTCCTGCGGGCTTGCAAAAGCGGGACACACCGTGATCGTCGTGAACGTGATATAGATCCCCAGTAAAGTGCACCCAAGGCAAGCTGAGAACAAATAGACAACGGCATTACTGGCGGGCAACCGAGCCTGGGTAAGCGGCGAATAGATCGGCCACCAAAACAATACCCCCGAAGCAAGAAAAGTGACTGTTCGCAACACACCGAGCATGTAATTTTCTGTCGCTGCACTACAAAAGGCTGGAACGTGCCAGAACCACATCGCGCCCAACCCCAAGAACCAGCCGGCAAGCGGACTCGTGGCCACACATCGCATGCTCTGCCGCAAAGAACGGTCATCTACAGCCGCCGAAGTCGTGCCCCGAGCATTTTGAAGCGGTAAACTCAACACAAGACAAAGAGGCACTACCAAAAGCAATAGCAAATGCTGAATCATGTGAGCGCTGAACAGGAATCCGTCAGCAAGCACGCCGAGGGGAGACACAAAAGCGAACACCAACACCGACAAGCCAGAAACTAACCAGAAAGTCTTCGAAAGACTCGTCCAGCCAGGATACCGACCGTAAGTGATGGCGACCGTTGCTGCGACGAACCAAACAGGCGACCACCAATTCCACAGTGCCCTATCGCTGATCAATTCGATCATTGCATGAACCCCATATAGATGATGCAGAACACGGCAATCCAAACGACATCCACGAAGTGCCAATAGATTCCAATGGCTTTCAACGTTGTTCCGTGAAGAACATTACGATCCTGCTTCACGGCCAATACAAACACAACTGTCAGTGCAATTAACCCAACGATGACGTGCAATCCATGAAAACCAGTCACCGTAAAAAACGTTGCGGTGAATAGATTGTCACTGACAGTCACGTCGCTTGAGATTAAACCGTAATACTCAATCGCCTGCCCGCCGATAAAAAGGGCACCCAATGCAATGGTCAAGGCCAACCACAAGCGGAACTGCGAAAGCTTCCCGGACTTCAGAAAAGCCTCAGCTTTCCAGAGGGTAAAACTGCTACCAAGCAAAACAACTGAGAAGAACGCCGTTCGCGTCACGTCGAGCACAGAAGCGGACGTTATCTCCCCGACCAGGTTTGTATTGAATACGACATAGGCGACCAGTAACAGAAGAAAAAACACAGCCTCCGAAGCGACAAATGCCCAGACACTGGCGACCGCCTTGTCGGGCCGCCAACCGCTGTCAGCAGGCGTCTGCTCCTTCTGCCCGTCTACCGCATCGGGATGGTCGAGATCCCAGACAGGTCGTCGACTCGAGACTTCAGGGATCACCGCAAAGTTCTCGGGAGGCGGTGGTGAAGTCGTCGCCCACTCCAGCGTGAATGCTTCCCAAGGGTTGTCACCTGCCTTTTCGCCCCGGCGCAGACTGACCCAGATATTCAATAGCAGCACGAGCGTACCAATTGCCATGGCAACTGCCCCAGCCCCTGCGAATGCATTGAGAGCCATCCAACCCGGGTTATCTGCATACGTATAAACGCGTCTCGGCATCCCCATGACTCCCAGCACATGCTGTGACAGGAACGTCGCATTGAGACCGAAAACCCACAACCAAAGCTGCCATTTCCCAAGACGCTCACTCAACATTCGACCAGTGATCTTGGGAAACCAGTAATACGTAGCAGAAAACAGCCCAAAGACTGTTCCGCCAATCAGAACATAATGAAAATGCCCCACCACAAAATAGGTATCCGTCAACTGCCAGTCGATGGGCACAGCGGCAAACATGACACCCGTCAAACCACCAATCACAAATTCCAGCAGGAAGGCAACGGCAAACATCATGGCGGTAGTCAAGCGAATGGATCCGCCCCACATTGTCGCCGTCCAGTTAAACACTTTCAAACCTGTTGGCAGTGCGATCAGCAGGGTGCCCACGGCAAAGAACATGTCCGCCCCCATCCCTAGGCCAACCGCAAACATGTGGTGCGCCCAAACGCCATAACTCAGCAAGACGATGACTGCGCTGGAACCAGCGACAAACGCATAGCCATAAATTGGCTTTCGCGAAAAGACCGGAATCACTTCCGAGATCATGCCAAAGGCAGGTAAAATCAGAATATAGACTTCGGGATGCCCAAAAACCCAGAAGTAGTGTTGCCAGAGCACGGCAGATCCACCTCTCGCAGGCTCAAAAAAAGCCGCTCCGAGCAATCGATCAATCAACAACATTGCCAAGGCAGAATTCAAAGCAGGCAAAGCGAGAATTGTGAGGATTGCAGTCATCAGACTCATCCAAACAAACAACGGCACCCTCTGCAAACTCATGCCGGGTGCACGGCACTGCAAAACGGTGACGAAAATATTGATAGCCGCAGCAACCGAACCAACGCCAAGACAGATCAGACCGATGATCCAATAGTCTTGGGCCGGCATCAAGTTATATGGCTTGGTTGATAGGGGGGCATAGCTGAACCACCCCGCATCCGGAGCCTGCCCGGTGATGAAACTGAAATAAAGCAGAATACCACCGAAGGGAAGCAACCAATAACTCATCGCATTGAGTCGCGGAAAGGCAACATCGCGAGCACCGATCATCAGTGGCACAAAGTAATTTTGAAAACCGACCAACACAGGCATGCCTACAAGAAAAACCATGGTGGTGCCGTGCATGGTAAACATCTGGTTGAAAAGATCGGGCGACAAAAAGGTGTTGTTCGGAAACAACAACTGCACCCTGATCAATAACGCCTCCAAACCACCAATGGCAAGAAAGACGAAAGCCGTACAGATATACAGGATTCCGATTTTCTTATGGTCAACAGTGCTGACCCAGGACAAGAGACTCCCGGTGGATGGCGATCGCTCGTGAAGACCGACAGCGGTTGTCAAACAATCAGCATTTGCCAAATCATTCGAGGAACCTGGTTCAGAATCGCTCATTTCAGCGTCTCCAAATATGCCACAAGCTCATTCAGTTGTTGGTCCGTGAGTTTAAAATCAGGCATTTTGCACCCCGGCTTGAAAGCCGCAGGATTCTTCAACCAGAGTTTCAGGTTTTCTGGTGTATTCTTCAACACACCAGCAGCCAGTTCACCCCGACTGGCAAGATGAGTGAGGTCAGGCGCAATCGAACGGTCTGCCTTGGTGCCGGCAATCGCGTGACACTGTGAACAGGTCAGGGACAGAAATGTTTTTCTCCCAGCGAGAGCGATTGGATTGGTCGGTGCCGGCGGAACAACCTTCTCCTTTGAAAGCCACTCTTCGTACTCGGCCGGGGTATGTGCGTGAACCAGAAAATTCATCCAAGCATGCTGCGTCCCACAGAATTCGGCACACCTTCCCTGGTACACGCCAGGCTCATCTGCCTCCAGCCAAATGTAATTTTCACGACCGGGAATAGCATCCATTTTGCGTGCCAAACGAGCGACCCAAAACGAGTGGATCACGTCGGCCGAAGAAATTTGAACACGTAATCGTTTGCCAGTAGGTATATGTATCTCGTTGGCAGAGACGATGTCGGTGCCTGCGTACTCGATTTCCCACCACCATTGGTGCCCCGTGACGATCAGGTCAGCGACCTGCTCACCGGGCGGGTGAGCTATTGGCACGGCGTTGAACGTCAGAACGAGCTTGGCACTGATGGCCGCAATCCACAACACAACAATGACAGGCGCAACAATCCAGGCGATCTCTTTGCGATGACTGCCGAAGTCCTGAGTTGGCAATTTATCTTTGGAGCGAAACTTGAAGATCGCGATGCAGATCAGGCCAGCGACAATGGAAAAAATGGCGCCGCTTATCCACAACACATGCACAAACAGATCGCGAATCGCTTCTGCCTGCGGCGATGCAGGATCGAAAACTGGAAAACTGGACATAAGGGGGTCCAACACTCGTTTCGCGACGAACACTCGCCCGCGCAACTGACGGCCGATACCACCACAGTCTAGAGAGAAACCTCACGCCTGCTAACCCACACAAGCTTGTGCGTTGCCAAAAAGAAGACGCAGAGGGATGCGTTCATCCACCTCACCCGCTGAGTGGGGACCGCAGTCAAGGAGCAAACACATCGAGTCTTATAAAAAGAACGCACACCCGGCGCTGAGAACTCATCCTCACTTGCCTGCCGGCCAGGCCCAGTGAGAGGCGAGCATGTGCTGAGGTCTTTGGCAGCAGGCTGGAAAACAAGAGTCATGAAAGCCAAGCACAGTTTTTCTGTATAGCGACAGTCGACAGGCTCGATTACAGCATTTTCGATTACAGCGAAGCTTTGCACTGCACAGCGAACTTCCCCAGTGCACAGAATCACTGCATTGCTACGCTGCATTGCTACATTACAGAGAAGTAATTGTCACAGGCAAAATCAAAATACTCGTTGCTGAGATCAGGTTCCAACTCGTTATACAGGCAATAGTTCTTAACTTGGAGCAAAAGGTCTCTGGGCTGGCACATCCGCATGGGACGTCCGACGGCGCGGTAGTGGGTCTCGATCAGATAATCGACTGGCCCCGCGCGGTATGGAACCCCCGCACTCTTGCAGATCACTTTGAACAGAGTTCGAAATTCGTCCTCGGTCGGATCAACGGCTTCAATCTTGTAGGGGATACGCCGCAAGAAAGCATCGTCCACCAAGTCCCTGGGCTCCAAGTTGGTACTAAACACCACCATTTGATCGAAAGGGACTTGTATTTTTTTCCCGCTAGCCATAGTCAAAAAATCGTACCGCTTTTCCAGCGGAACGATCCATCGGTTCAACAATTCGTCAACACGCATTTTTTGTCGACCGAAGTCATCAATCACAAGAATGCCACAGTTGCTTTTTACCTGCAAAGGCGCTTCACTTGTATTGGTGTCAGAACTGTACTGCACCTCAAGCATGTCCATCGTCAGTTCACCACCGGCGATAATTGTTGGCCGTTCAATGCGTACCCATCGCTTATCACAGCTGCCATTGTCCAACAAACCACCACCAGACTCTGGCATAGAACGGTGATGACAAATGGGGTCGTAAATGTGTAAAACTTCCCCTGCAACATCAACCGCACGAGGTATCCAGACATATTTGCCAAATGCGTATGCCATACGCTCTGCAATCGAAGTTTTCCCATTGCCTGGAGCACCAAACAGAAACATACCCCGACCACTCGCAACTGCAGGGCCGATTTTCTCAAGCATCGCCGGACTGACCAACAAATCTCGAAACGCGTGCTGAAGATCGACTTTCCGCGGGCGCTGCCCAGCGATCGTTTGATAACGCACACTTTCGATGTAGTCACACAATGAAACCGGACAGGCCCCGAAGTAGGTGCTGTCCCGCACATGACTCCGCGCGATCCTCCGGCCGGTTTCAGTCAGCACATGCACATAGTCGTGCGTCGCGGTCGCGCTCTTGTAGGCAACATGCTGCTCCATTTTCAAACGGCTCAAAAGGCCCTCGATCATAGTAAACGGCAACTTGACCTGATCAGCAATCGCTCGCCCCTCGGCTTCTCCAACATTCACCAAGAAGCGATAAATCACCGCTTCGAGCAGTGATTCGTTCACCCCCGCCTTACGCAAATCAACTGGTTCTCTTGGCCTCCATGGCTCATCAATACTCGGGGTAAAGCCATCAGGCAAATGCCCACCGGGAATCTGGCGCCCCGATCGGACCGGACGTGCTTTACGAGGTGCTGAAGAAAGTGGTACGGAACGAGCCTGCACGTTACGTCTATCTACATTAAGACTCTGGGCGGATACTCCGACGGGAACGACATTTTTCGTCACGCCCTCATCCCCCCTCGCTCCCTCGGACACCTCACCCTGAGAGACTGCCTCCGAAGGCTTTACGTTGCCTGCCGCTGGCTTCGACGCCTGAGCTGGATGCTTACCTTCTCCACCCAATAATTGAATGCGAGAAATCAGCGAATCAAGTTTTTGATCAACACTGTGATCGCGATCGGCTTCCGATGGATTGGTCATTGAAAGACAGTCCGTGCAGCAATTAGAGAAGCACGCCTTCGCGGGGCGTGCAATGGGCCTCCCACTACGAACAAACATCGTCGACATACGCCGACTACAGTACAAAAACAGGTAACGTGCACCGCCCGAAACTAACTATCAAAGCATCCAAAGCCCGCAACCCGTAGAACCGCCCCACAAGCTTCTCAAGCAATTGCTTTGCGCGTTACCCGCAAACCACACCCCTTGTGCTGAACATCAACCCAAAATGTGCTGGCACAACCCTCGCAACCGACACATCATCCCACGAATGCCATCCCCGCGTTCCTCGACGAAACATCTGTGAACAGCAAATCAATCAACGCATTCCAACTTTGCCTTCCATCGAAAAAGCCCTAAGACCTTGAATTGTGCTCAACAGTTCACCACCTAACCACCAAGGCCGACCGGCTAGCCAAAGCATCGTGCTTGCGATCTCGAACTCCTTTTGCAGCGCGGCGATAAACGAACAATCGATCTTGGCGGATTCAATAGCAGCACGAACAGCACGCGTCTCCACTGACCTCGCTAGTGAAAAACGCCAAATCGTCGTTCGGAATTGTGCAAACCTGCGTTACCCAGCATGAGCCCGCCTTAAAGAATGGTTCTCAGAAGCGGAGGGATCATGGAGCATGACGAATCATCAGATTCGCAGTGGCAGCCTTAACCCTTTGCCTTTCTGAGCAAACACTGTTTCTGCTTAGCGAAGCGAATAGCACCTTCAACTCAAAACACGTCGGTTGCGGTAGTGGATTCAATCACCTTCCGGCTGCAACGACAGGGGAGGGATGCCAGCCTGATCTACACCGAGGAAGCAATGCATGCGATCAACTTCTCTCCAGCCAGCATATTGTGTCTTATCGTTCTTGTGCAGCGATCACGCAGTTAGCAGTGAAACAACTTCGCTCGTACTCATGCACTCGTACCCATGCAATTGAACATGAACTCAAGGAATGAGGACATGCGAATGCGGAGCGGGAGAGGAATTTTGAAACATTGGGCTATGACCGAGACCTTCCGCGGCGTGGACCGACACACAAGCATGCACAACAACCACTCGATAGCCAAAAGCCGCAGCCATCGGTGATAACGCAATCGTGAACGACCTACACCGCCGGTACGGATGGGCGATGATTTACAGAAACAGATGGTGTTCGCCAAACAACACTATGTTCAAGCGTCCGAAGGTGCCGAGACCTTCATGATTAGCCCAAGGCAAAAGCTTTACACAGCACGTCGTCGAACCTGCAAATCAGACCACTCCGCCTGCTTTTGACGGACCTGTCCGCCCGAAGCGAAATACATCGGGCTGGCAAACAGGACCCGACTAGGCAAATGCATCGTGCGAGCAAGAAATCAGCCGGCTGACAGCGGCAAATCACGTTTTTAGCCGGCTTGGAAGCCTACTTAGCCGTGAAAACGTCTTTGCAGTAGCGAAAAAAGCAGGGCACCGTGGTCTAAGCCTGGGCATCACCGCTGCCTCTTGCGAATCGCCGCCGGGCTTGCGATTTGGCACCAAAGAGGGGGCGACACGGGTCAGCCATCCCCACCAGTTCGTATTTTCGTGATCATCCACTCGAATTCTGGCTCTCTTGTTTCGCTATTTCGCGAACGATTTTTCCGCAACTCGGTTTCAACGCATCACCATACAACGAGTGACTAATCAACGCGTCAGAACAACAGCGTCACAGCTCGCCGCATTACTGCAGCCACGCTGCCAGCTTGAACGCAAACCGATTCACAATTCTGAGTGTCTTTCAGCGTCTCCAACAGGGCAGTCATGGCCATGGAGAGGCGGTTTTTGCTACTTCGAATAAGGGAGTAATGATTTGCAACTCAAGCAAACCCGCGTCAGATAGTGCAGAAAGCGCGCCAAACCGGGAAGCAGTATCTCGCCCGCGACCGATTCTGCCATCAAACTCGGCAAAGTTTTTCCGAACGTCGAAATGCTTCTTGAAGGCAAAAAAACGACAAAACCCCGCAATTCTTGCTACTGTTAAATCAAAACCGCGACCGATGACTACACACAGTGACAGCCGTTTCCAGTTTTTAATCAGAAACTTGCAAACGGCTCTTGCCATCAGGCGTGAGGACCTCTATCTTTCCGCCTCGTCGCTGTGGCAGCCACGCTCTTCGCAGAGCAATTTTGGCGAACCACAAGACTGAGTTGAGCTAAAAAGTTTTTCAACTTTCCAAGCTTTGACCGGTTGACGAAAAACACATTGTCCCGCATATTACGGGACCAACCGCGAGTCACCCGACTGCCTCACATCTCCGGATCGAAGGCAGAACCATCGGCCCTCGTGGTTTACCGATCTTTGACAATTTGGTGATGAAACTTCTGTTGAGTTCAGCAGTGCGAGGTTGCTGTTTGGTTGTATTGTAAGTGTCACTTGTGGCACTTCATGCAGCACAAAACTAAATGGCGAATCGCTGGGGTCTTTAACCGAAGGCCCCGGAGCAGAATCAACTTTCGGTTTAAACTTGATTTTTCCCGGTGACGCTTCGGCGGCACTGGTGAATCGATACAAAATTGAAGGGTTTGATCCTGGCTCAGAATGAACGTTGGCGGCGTGGATTAGGCATGCAAGTCGAGCGAGAAG
>JAAHTH010000213.1_pt2 | contig 28840 bp, 12 predicted proteins | sample 6116091 | NCBI WGS metagenome assembly JAAHTH01 (sample SAMN13939990, study PRJNA603662) | sponge metagenome | isolation source: marine sponge | host: Mycale hentscheli | place: New Zealand | collected 2006
CCCTTTGTGCGGTCCCCGGGCGGTCCTCCCCAACACCCTACCAAACCTATTTTCCCTTTCACCAGTCGCATCAATAGAAGTAATGTTGGATGGATAGGCTGGGGTTTGCCATGATGAAAGTGGAGCCCCATTGATTGTAGGCCAATTGACACTATTAGGATCAGCGTCTTGGTCTGCTGGGTTACCAATCGACCAAAATATATTGGTCGAGCTTGGATAACGAGGTGCAGATGCCCCATCGCCGTCAATAACAAATAAATCCCCGCCATCCCATGGATCAGCAGTTGGGTCATAAAATTTGAGATAAGGAGAGACAATACCTCCTCCCCGTGTCAGGTATTCATTGGCACTAACTATCATGCGTCCAGCTACTGAGTCAATTATCTCGTAAAAGGGGTCATCTAAAGCCTGAACATTGGGGTTTTGGGCTAGACTTTGTTTAAGTCTTTTTAAGGATATGTTTCTAGCTGGCATTGTCATCTCTCATTTTTAGTATCCTCCGCCACCGAAGTTCTGTCCCGATCCCATACCCTGGGAAGGGTTCATTATACTCGTTGATGGAGCAGAAGTTAAATTACGGTTATGTGGTAATTGTATACCCGGAACAACAATGCTTGATATATTTGGGTTAAAGGTATAACTAGTCATGTTTGGGCTTACCTGAGGAAGGCTTGGCATTACGGGCATCATGGGTGGCGGCGATAAGGAAGGATTTATGCTGGGAGTACCTTCATAAAAGGGAATCTGTGGAGAAACAACCCCAGGAACAAACACATCTACGCTCTCAAGATCTTGTATGGAGATGGAGGGCGGCATATCCGGCTCTCTAGCAGGTGTCGGATAAGAAGCTATCTGCTTTCCAGAATAATAATTAGAACTTTTCTGTTGCGTGATCATAAAATACTGGTCATATATAGGAAGATTGAATAGGTCAGACATTGCAGGGTTGAGACCCGCAGATGAATATCTTGTTATTTCCATTCCAACCTTATCCACTACTGGGAGTTCTTCTGTGAATGTCCTGACACGACACAATAGAGTGGATTCTGGGCTTTGTCGTATTTCATCTACCTTTTCCATCGTTATTTTTTTCCACACAGGGCGCTTCATTTTGTTCCCAAAGCATCTAAACTGCGGCGGATCTGGGAAAATTAGATCGGTGCTTTGCATGTCTCTATTGGTGGTTATTTCTGCCAGATTAGGAATCCATCCCGCAGTAGGTTGAGTAATGTTTTGAGATATAACATTCGGTGTTTGGTTCAAGATATTGCCCATATTTTGTGCCGATGGGTCTAACATTGCCTCACTATTACCCCCTAGTCTAACTCCATCGCTGTTAGGAAATAAAGGGGACTGATTCATGCTCATGTCTATTCTCGATTGCGGAGGAACAGGTTGATTTGAGAATTGAAAATTGTGAACATGGGGTCCAACTCCTTCAACTAAATAGCCTAGATCTTCGCAGTTTGGGTAACACTCACTTTGTGCGCTCAGTATTTGATTATTTTGAATACGATGGCGGTGATAAATCCTATCATCTTCCGGATGAACCGCCTCAGAAGTCCATCCATTTCCGTTTTCATCTATATAAAATTCATGATGATGAGCGAGGTTGAGTGTAGTTCGTCCTTCGCTAGTATAATCTCCTTGAGAGTTATTTTCGTCAGTCATTCCTCTCCGGCGAATGCTTCTAGAAGTCTCTGGCGGAGGGTCTACAAATATAGATCCTTCGTAAATACCTACTGTTTCAAATCCTGAAAGGTATTCGATGCAACCCATTTGTTTATAGTTCATCCAGAAGGCTGTGAACTTAGAGTATATTTTCATTGGATCTTCTGTCTGGAGATATCCGTTATGACTATATGACGGAGAACAACTAACATTTAGAGATTCATCAAAGGGCATAATATCTTCAAGAATAAATCTTTTTGCGTCAAAACCATTTGACCCCAGATCATATAACGGAGTATCCCTCAATGCTAAAACAAAGGCAGATTTAATTTGGTTAGGAAAAAATGTACAGGTTGACTCTATGCGATCTCGAACAGATATGGAATTTATTTCCGGTTGAATCATTTGAGCCTGATTCTTCAGGGAGTTAAAGATAGAGAACTGATAGGTGTCCTCGGGATTATTTTGCTCGCCTCGAATATCTGGATCAACTTCCAATTCTCCTAAAATACTAAAAGCCAATTTTATTGGTGGCAATTGGGATGGATAAGGTAGAAACCCTGTATTATCCAAGCTATTGAACCCCTTTTGTCGTTCGTTGGTCAAATCTTGCACGAAAGGTAACGCTAAACCCTGGGTCCAACTGAGGGTAGTAGTCTCGTTGTTGCTAAGACCACCGCTAAAAACCCGGAAGGCATCGGGACCAGATTCTTCAGATACCTCAGATTGCCCAATAGCAGTAAGGATGGGTATCTGAGGAAGGCTAATATTTATATTTTCTAGCCCTCTCTGTATTCGAGGCACAGAAAAATAATTGTTCTCTTTTTCGACTATAGTACACCCATAATGGTTTTCTAAATTGTCTATAACATCGTTATATAAGCGCCTATTCTGCGTAGTAGCAGTTCCATCTCTATATTCTGCTTCCGAAAATGCCTTGTCGTAATATTTAAGATCGCTGTTGTATTGAACAAGGGCAGAAAAAAGTTCCCCATATTCGTCAATATCATATCTGGCTTGAGTATCATTACGAGTAGAAAAGCTAGTTTGAGGCTTCTTGTTGATCCTCGAACCCGCAGCACGAATAATATATGGTGTCATATATTGTAGGGCTGGATCCCTATAGGCTATGTCTTCCCATATCGGATTTTCGTTCCCTTCTTTAGTAAAGTATTTGTAAAACTCATTATCTACTCTCTGAATGTATTTGTCAGGATGAACCTTCCGTATGCCGTAGTCGTTTTCTTCTCCAGGTCCCTCTTCATATGCATATCCCTGCCCAAAGTTTTCGCCATACTTAAAATATTCGTCAAAAAAGTGAGTGGTTTCGAGCAGAGGCATTTTTCTCTGACAATAACCACGACTCTTTAGTGATTCTTCCTCATGTGTAGTATCCCCAGAGGCATTGGCTAAAAATGCCGAGGAGGTTACCTGCTCCAAAACATATGCTAAATCACCAACCAGATTTTTTAAATTCTCTATATTACTTGCCGGCAGGTTCTCTATTCCAATATAATCCTCAAGCGCCTATTGTGAGTCGGTTTTAGTAATCTTCAGCTTGTTACAAATCTGTGTATATGTAGTTATTACTTGATTTACAACATCTCTAGCAGTAGTGATAGGACCTTCTTCACGAGGGACTACTATTCTTTCCAGAGGATAAGGCAATCGATGAGTTGTATAATCATATAACCCAAACCCATCGCTAATTTGACCTTCTACCCTCCAGGTAGGGGGGCGGATAGGCGAGTTTACAATATATCCATATAAGCTTTTAATTTTTTCCTCTTCTTTTCGTAAGATCTGAGAGATGGATAAAATGTATAGAGAAGCCACATCTTTGATTACTATTGACGCTCCGTACTGATATTTTCCTTTTTTCTGTACTTGGCGGTCAAGTGCGTAATCATCTGTTCCATGAAAAAACAAAGTGCCACCAGATGCCATACCCGAAGCATATCGTGAAAAAGACATGTTATCACCACAAATTTCTTGGTCGTCAAGTGATATGTTTATAGGTACAGGCGTAGAAAGATTAGTTTCCAGAAAATGTTCCTGAGGGGATATGGGATTGATATTCGCCGTTGTCCCAAGATTATTATTGGAAACATAAGACTTATTCTCTAAGCTTCTTTTTTTCATTGTGAGATTTAATATCTCAGTTTTAGCTGAACCCTGGTTTGGACCGCTCATGACCCGAAACCCTTGGAATATTTCCGTGGCTATCATATTATTCTGATATAATCCCGAAAATAAACTATTGGATATCAAGTAAGCCTGTAAGTCAAACGAAAACATATAACGAGCATCTTCATCTCTAGTGTACCCTTTAGAAATCCACAAGTCAGAGAAAAAGTTTTTACCACTTACTATACTTTCAAGTGATCGACGATTAGGATCCAACAATGAACCATTTAGGGAAACGCCAATCTCTTTCGGATCAAAAATAGTTTCTCCCAGTAAAGGATACTGATCCGAACTAGGGATAAACCTGAGGTCGTGTAATAATCGCTTATCAGGTGATCGTTGCATTTTCATTAGCGCATACCCCAATTATTTACAGAAGCCTGGTATATTTGCACTTGCTCCTCGACAATTTCCCCATTTTCTACATAGGTAACTCCCGTCTCTCTAGCTGGTGGGGTTTCTCCAAGTAGGGGTGAAAAGATCGTTTTATTTCCAAGCAATGTAGCGGTGGCAATGACTCCAACACCTTCCTCTAAAACGGATCGCATGTCTCTATCCTGGGAATCTTCGGGAAGGTCGAACCCATCTAAGTCCTCAATATATGATGAGTAGTCAAAATAAACAAAAGCATACATACTAAGGTGCTGAAAGTCTTCAAGTCTTAAGGTATAGGCTGGACCCACATACAGATCAAACGAAGGAAGATCTACAAGCTCATACGCAACCATATCTGCCGTAGGACCAATACTAGTTTTTTCCACTATACGAGAGGTAATCCGGGCATCAGGTGAATCTTCCCTTTCTCTAGGGAGCAAGTCTACTAGGTTTCTTTGACTAACTACGACTTCTCTCAACATTCCATCATAGAATTGTGAATAGGGGTTATCTTGCATGCCTGAAGGATTGAAGTTTCGATTATAAGGATAATAAGGATTCTTTATCAGGTTCTGAATCCCTGAAGGTGGTCTGTCGTTGTCAAACACTATCCTATCATTATTAAAAGATAGTTCTTCCATGATATGCTGAAGGTAAGAACCAGGAGTATAAGCTGCATTTTGATTATCCTTGACCTTGTAAGCGTCAAGCAAAGAATATTCATTTATTCTTTGAGCCCAAAAATCTAAACATGATGAAACATTAAATGTTCCCGCCGGCAAACCTTGTTGCTCAGGAGTCATACATGTTACAAGTCTAACTTTTAAGTATTTAAGATTCTCTTCGTTATCATACCACCTTTGGGCATTCCCCTCTTTGACCCTCTCTTCAAGGGACATACGAGTGGAGATAACTAAATTCTGACGCTCATTATCTGCGTAATTTATAGTGATAGAATCTATCGCTATTGCTGGTGCAATATCGGAGACAAAAACCTTACATCTATCTAGAGTTGTCATATTTTCACCTTTTATCTTCCGGAACCATCATAGCCTGCGGGAAATGGAGTTCGATCTCGGCAGATAACTGCGGGATCATCTGGTCTCCCTGCAACATACGCACTAGTTGATCTCAAAGGAGGAGCCTCTATTATATCTTGATCTAATTGCAAATTAAGAAAATATTCTACATATTCTTCGTTAAGGACAGGAAAATCTAGCTCTATTCCCTCCTCTGGGAGAGAAAATGCAAGACGAGGATTCTGAAAAACATTAGGGTCCTCTTGTTGTACTAATGCAGTATAAGCTTCTGATGCTTCATTTAGGAATTTCAATCGAACAAGATTGTTGGGATTATTTACAGGATCAGGAATTCTATAAACCTCTATGGTATAATTGCCGTTACCTTTGAATATAGTATTCATTTCTAAAATGTCCAATAAAAGCTTATCTTGGCTTTCCCATTGGGTTATGGTAGTTCCCTCAACCATCGACTCGATATAAGTAGTTTGCATCTTAGAAGTCAAGCTTGGGATAGCTAAGGAACTCCGATACTCAACTACGCCAACACTAGCGCTGCCGGTAAAACCTACGCTTTCTCCAAAGGAGGATATACTCCAGGATGGAGCAAAATCGGACCAGGGACTATTTGTCCCAAGGACCCTAAAATATTCAGCCGAGGAAGATAAAAGTGCCTCATAGTCCTGAGTTTGTAAAACAGGAACCTGTCCATAGTTAGTGGTAATTTTATGCCTTGAGCGCTCCTTAATGCGATCTACAATATTGTTCTGAATCTCTTTGAAGCCAGCATATTCTCCATCGTAAATGACATCATTATCATAAAATGCATAAAATTCCGGAGAGAATTTTCCTTTAGAAAATAGCTCCTTACCCTTGGGCGTAAGCTTCACTTCTAGAACTTCTTCTTTTCTATTTATAAAAGTTGCCATATTGTATTTAGATTCTAATATTCTTTTTTAGAGGGGATACTCGTTACCTATTTGGAAAATAAGGCACAAACATGGAACCCCGTTGATCATTGGGAACATTTTGACTACTCAAAGTAGATGCAGTTTGGCTTTGTTGTTGAACCATTGTTACGCCCTGAGATAACGTAGCAAGCTGATTTCCGACATTAGATCTTATAACCGGTCCACCACCAGAAGATCCAACACCTTCACCTAGGTCTACCTCCGATGTCCATTCTATGATTTCCCGAGTCAACTCAGGTCGGAATCCGAAGGTGGTAGTGAGCTTTCCTAACTCAACAAGGGAAAAATAATCATACGGCCAATTGTAAGATTTCCTACGGCTTGCGGCATACATGGTCTTAGCCCAGGCATCTCGCCGTTGATTAAGTGCATTTGCCTCAGACACCGACATCCCTGCACTGGATACATCTCCAAAAACATTTTCGAAACTGAGCCAGTCGCTTCCGTTAACCTGTTCGCCGATAAATGTATGATAGTCAGTTGGTCCTCGTTGTTTTACTTTGAAAACAAGCCACTTTATTTTTGGCTGCATGCCATTAGAAGAATCAGGCAGCGGCACGTCTAGTAGATCCGGACGAGCTATACCCGTAGAAGGGAAACCAGCGTCGCCTTGAGCTATTGCAATTTCTTTGAAAGTAAAAGTTTCACCCTCATCCACATAGGCTTGGTTAGGCATGTAGTGTCCTATAGAACTCATTTGAACTTTTAAACTCTTTCCTATGTCCGGACTAATTCCCTGCCATATATCCGCTAGATCCTGAGTGGTGAGGGACACTAAATGCTCTAGTAAATATACTACCGGAACTTCCACATCGCTATCGCTAGTCAACATCCTGTTATAAGAATCAGCGTCTGAATGGTTGGGCGGAGCAAAAGGGTTTATATAAGTATCAATATTAGGATAGCCAGGAGGAACCATGGATTCTAATTGGTTCGCAAGAGATGGCGGCAAAGAGTACTTTGTAAATGCTCTACGGAACTCTTTTATTTTAGGACCTAATTCAGCCGGGTTAGCTCTCGATGTCATTGCTGTTGCAACTTCGTTACCTTCCTTATCTTTTGCGATATAAAAAGGTATTGCCATAATACCTTCTCTAAGAGTCTTTTCTCCATCGCCCGCAAGTTCTCCTAGTCTCTTAGCTTTAGTGGCATCCCAAGAAGTTTTTCCTCCAGCAGATCTCATCACTTCATCATCGGAGAATCCAACAAGTGAAGCCAAAGAACCGATGCCATTTTGTAATACAGAACTGGGAATCCACGAAGGTGTTTTTCTAACCAGTTTGCGAATACCTGTGTTAGATCCGGCTGCGCCGCCTGCAAAAGCTGTCACCGTCATATCTGCTGGAATCGCAGTCCCTGCAATAGTCTTGGTGTTCATTCCTGTACCTAGCACATCAGCAGTAAGGTCTACAACGGTTGGAGTCCCCCCCGCAATAGCCGCACTCACATCAATATCTCCACTCGTTCTAGCAAACGTGATAGCATTTAATATTGCCGTGGCTGCATCATCAGCACTGCCTAAAGAATTACAACCAACCAGATAGTCGAACGGGGCTGTCGTATCTTTAGTTGGGGATCCAATAGCCAAAGCTGCATCCCATCTGAAAGTAACCGTCACGGTAGTAGTCTCAATAATAAAAGTTTTGCCACCGCCAGCGCCACCGGATGGGTCGAAATCACTTGCAGTAGCTCCAACAGCCGTGATTGAAGAGGTAGCTGGGGTTGCTGCGCTACCGGCGGGATCTCCCACCAACCTAAATTCTGTATCTTCCTCCCCAACATCTCGAACAAACAAGTAAACACCCTCATTATTGCTGGGTGTGGTTCCATACTGGTGCCACATCCCTTGGGTTGTGCTAGTATAACCTCCTATATCCACTGAGGAAGAGAAATTATAAGGCGAGCCGCCAGCTTGTGCAAAGTCTAAAATAGGACATTCCCATTTTGGCATGATCACCCACTTATTGGGGTCCGCAGGACTTACATACCCAGCATCAGTAGGTACCGAATTGTTGTCCGCAATAGATGCATCTAAATCCATTCTATTTTGCCAAGCTCGGTTCCAACCATAAGGAGGGGTTCCCGTCGTGTTAGCAGCATTTCCATCCAGGTCCCTAAATGATCCTGACGAGAAATCAAAGTAACTTCCATTCTCGTTAAGATACTCAGTATAAAGATCTTCAGAGGAAAGTATTTGTGCTAATGTTACGTCTTGAGATTCTTGCGGAACATAGGTTATTCGAACCAAACTAGGACCATAAAAATAGGGAGGAGTAAAGGGTGCAAATTCTCCTCGATGTCTCGGCCAATTCAGTCCAGTAGGACGCTGGGCGATTCCTGCTTGAGATGTATATACGTCCCAGTTTGCCGAGCCCGTAGCCGTGGGGATACCAAAAGCGTATGGATTACTATACATATTAAAGAGATCAGTTTTCATCAGACCTACTTCCATCATGTATGCTTTACCTGCCTCAACGCCGACCGTACGAGCGGCGTAGCGATCCGCAACAGAAGTAGATGAATTTTCTCCCGGAAGCGTAGCAACAAATTTAGTCATTGTGCTTTTAGTTCCATCAGCAGCTATTTTGTCTTTGAGGAAAAAGTCGGGAACTGCTGCCATAAAGTTAGAGATTGAGAGCTTGTAGTCTTCCAAAGCAGTTTGCTTAGCCGTTGTTGATTGTAGATCATCAAAATCTATACTTGCGGAAACAAAATCTGTTCCAACAGCAGTTTTAGTTCTGAGTATTTCATTTATGTCTGATGGAAGAATCCACCCAGGAGCGTCCGAATTTTCTGAATACTTAACATAGTTTTCAGGATTAAATATAGATTCGAAAGGCAATCGATCAGACCACATAAACTTATCCACATTGGAATCTGAGAAGTCGAACGGATTATTACGACTAAATTTACGCCGATTACCTGGAATTTGTCCGGCGGCTGTCACGGTCACAGGGTCACCCAGACAACCCGACAAGGTACTCTTAGCAAGACCAACACTGGTAAACTGACCTTTGTTTCTCCCCGCACGTCTAATAGGATAATCAACAGCAATGCCAGACTTTATAGAATTATAAAGAATACCAGGAGCAAAAAATGGTCGAAGAAGACTTCGCCAATACACATTGTTAGAAACAGCGGATCCTAAACTTTGATACTTCGCAGAAGCGTTATATGCGGTAAAAAAGTTTTGCCCCATTTGCATAGTTCGATCCACTGGATAGAAGCCATCGTAAGGAAGCAATTTCAATATTGCATCTGATTTGATTTCAAAGTGTTTTGGATTTTTGTTGAATTGTAAATCTATGGTTCCAGCCTGCATAAAAGGATTTAAATATTCTACAAAGTCAGTAGATCCAAAGCGACTAAAGAAATTGGTTTGTGAGGAATTATATGTGTCATGATTAGCACCTGTTATACTTAGTGTTGCTGTGGTCAAAGATAAAAGATCTCCAGCCGTGGCATACGAAGACAAATTGTCACTCATTCGATATTCGGGTATAAGTGTATAGTCTTGACCTTGTGCTCGAACATCTTGTGCATATTGTTCATAAGTATCGTAAAATGGATAGCGAGAAGTGGCAGTTGTTCCTCGACTAGTGCCGCCAGCTATTTTTCTTGCAGAGCCCGCAGTCCATGCCGGCAGAGTAAAGGATCCTCCAGGGGATTTTCCTTCTGCATATGTTTTTCCGCCAGCACTACTCACATTAGGCACGGTATAAACATACTGACATGATAAAATATTAGAATTTAAAGCATACCCTGCGCCGGTTGCCGATCCCCGGTCATCTACTGTGCCATACCACGGCATCATCAATTCTCCTGAAGGCAATGATGTGGCATCCGCCAATATCGCAGTATAACCTAGGGCAGCTAAGTTTTCCAATCCATCAGAATATAAGAAAGAATCTAGCGGCCATATGGAACCGCTTCCGTTCCCGGAAGGAGTGCTTATACTACCATCATAGGGAATCTGTTCTGAACGTAACACATTATAACCCTGTGTTGTTGTAAAAGAAGAACTAATCCTAGGCATTTGACGATTAATACTATTTTGATTAGCTGAGTTATTTAAGTTAGCAAATCCGGTAAAGGTGGCAATTTGAGTAGCGATATTGACCGTTATTCTTTTATCGTTTTTCCAAAAGTTATTCTTAAACGCCAGGCGGCTGCGAGTACCTGAAAGATAAGTATATACCTCCCGAGGGTATACCACCTCAGAATAAATCATGCCCTGAATAAGATCAGCGCCATTTATAGTGCGAGGTAGGTTAGCATTATAATTGTCTCTTAATATCTCGTAGGGTCTTTTTACATCGCCAAGAAGATATTTCTGTAATTTGTTTCCAATAGTAGTGTTCAATTGCTTGTTTGCAAAACCTTGGAGTTCGTTACCATATGAATATTTAAGCTCAACTACCTTGGTATTCTGACTAGTCTTTGATGGCGTTCCCAGTGAGGTGTTTATCTGGTGTATCAATGGCTTATATTTTGAGGTTATAAAAGGCTCTACATATCTTCCAGTATAAGAATAGGTAACAGAATTTCCTCCTCGATCAACAACCGTTCTAGTTTGCAGATTAGAGGGAAGTCTTGAAGAGTTAGGAGCGGCGTCTATAGATTGGATAGAGGCACCTATTGGATCTATTTCATACACCAAGCTTTTATTATAATATTGTCCCTCATGTGTATCGCCCGCTCGAAGTTGCTGCCACGGGACAAAGCATTTTTCACCCGCCCACAGATATCGAGTAAACCCATTCCTGCCAGTATACCCGCTTGCACCTAAAGTAAGAGAAGTTGGCAAAGAAGAGGTAGTAGCTGTTATATTTGACGGATAAAGGGAACCTGAAAATACATATTGTTTAAATGTATCAGAGACCGAAGGAAGATACAAAGATGAAGGAACCCCACCGGACCAACCACCAGCAGCTACACTCATAAACCACTGAGTGCGGTCTGCGGCAGGGACTGGACGAGTTACATATCCATTATCTGAAATAGAACCTGTCTGGTAGTAACTTTCTAAATAAGCAGGATGCGCTGCTAAATTTTGATCAATATTGTTTGCAAATTCAATTCTATGTGTTATATTGCGATTATTCTTGTGGGCAATCTGCGCTAGACCACTTCCGCTGATATTCATTTTGGTAATTGCCCAAAACGGATAAAGACCTGTGGGTTCCGCACCATTGTTAAGATTATTTAAGTAATCAGAATAACCCGTGGATGAATTTTGTAAATAAGAGTTTATGTCTACGAAGAAACCACCCCAATAACTGGATCTTTTAAGCATGTTGCCAAAACCAGCGTGAGTAGCTCTTATAAGATGATTTCTGAATGGGAGTGCATTATTGGGAGAAAATTGATCTGACGGAATGTCTCTAAACTGCTGCTTAGACGTTTGCTTGCCACCAGGGGATGAAAATCTCTCAACGAAGATGCTCTGGTTAGTTCTTCTGGTGGTTATTTGTCTTGGCGAACGATATTGGACTGATCCCGAAAGACCTAAAGTTCTCATTGCCGGAGGGGAAAGAAAAGCCGTTGGCATCCCGCCACTGATATAGTTTGCGTTGTTAAAAACAAAATCCATATTCGTGTCGGCACGATTACTTGTTTGTACTACTTCATAATTCTTTTGGAAGTTTCCTAGGATATTAACTCCGCTAGATGAGATAATAGATCCGGTTGTGGTTAAAATATTTGCTATGTTCAATACTGACTTGGCAGCATGATTTCGCAAATATTGACCTTTGGGGATGGATCCCGTATTGTTGGCTTTAAGAGTTATTTTTCCTGTTGAAGCGGCTGGTAGTTCTAGAATATACCTTTCACGGCGGTTATTACCAGACGTTATCAGTGGTTTGACGTGGCGAGATTGAAGACCACCAACATGAGTATTTGTAAAGGGTCCCTGTAAGGGAATACTATGTCCAAACACTTCAATGCTGTCTTCGTGCAAATTACTTAATTCTACGTTGGTTAGACCTTTGGTATCCAATAATCGACGAATACCACTCTTAGCGCTTGAACTGACAGCAGTAAAGGGAGCAAGCATTTGACCTTTGTAAAGGATTCCATTTTTTGTAGCTCGGTAAATAAACTTAGTTTTAGAATTTGGGTCTAGGACATCAGAACAATCTTTTGAACCCGTGGTAAAATTATCAAGTAGGACCCCTGTGGCATTCCTATACTTGTTCAAATATTGATTAATGCCGCCTATCTTAGGAGTTTTAAAGTCACCACCTATGCATACCACCTGACTGGATGAAAGTTTGGTGTTGATTGCATTTAGAACATGGTTTCGTGTGTTGAGAATGCCAGTGTTGGTGAGATATGAACTTCCCCCTAAGGAGGGGTTATTTCTTTCTGCTTTGTTATTCCACCAGTAGCAGTTTTCACTCTGATGACCGCTTAGCGGGTGATGACTGAATTTCCAACCAGGATTATCACGACATACAGAACCATCTGATCCTCTAACAATCCCCAGTGGCTTTGGAGAAATGTTTTTAAGACCTGTATCTATGTACTTAACTTTAGATCTTTGTAAAACATGATCTTCTACTAGATTTCTAACATTAGGCGCAAAGACAGCAGATGCTGGAAACAATTGAACAATCATTTCGTTCATGGCGGTATCAAGCCATTGATAAAATACCATGTACTTTTCTAGATCGGGAACATCCTGAACATTACGGAAGAATATTTCTCTCATTTTCTCCATCTTTTTATATTGAGATCGATACTTGTTGACAGGTTCCCCGATAAGATTGTTGAATTCATCAATGGATGCAAACATTTGAAGTATTCTGTTAGAAATACTACGATATAAACTTTTTTCTACAGCAAACAAGAATTGAACAGGGCGGGATAGAGAAGTAAAAACCTCTGGATCAGTTCCCAAAACTCGCACCATTTGGTTACTTGCAGCGTAATCAGGTGGCTGCAACATATTAGTAACAGTGTATTTTTTTTCTGCTACCGAGGTCGAAGACGACTGGAAGTGGTCTCCTTGTCCCGTATGTTGACGAAGATTCCAATTGCTAAAATCTCCCTGGTAAGTAGACTCATAGTCTCCATCGGACGAACCAGATGAAAAGTCACTAACTATGAATTTGCCGCTAGAATCACTTCCTGTTACCTGAGCAAAGTCCCAGTTGAGCATCAGGGTCTGAGCATTGGGAATATAAACCGAAGGCTTGTTAGTTTGAAATTCTAGAGTGTTTTTTAGTGGATTTATCCTACCATATGTATCTGTTTCAAAAGCATGTAGCCCTATAGTTCCCGAAGGAAGATAGTCAGACCATACCCGCAAACTTGTAGCATAAGCATCAGAGTTATTTAACAAAGTACCAGATGCATTTGTGCGATATGCTCCCATATAAAATCTCTTAGCGGAATCAAGAAGATCTTCTCCTGAAGCATATGCTGTTGAAACTTTAAAAGAGTGTTTTTCGTCGCCACCTTCTACACTTACCCCGCACAATTCCAAAGTGTAGCCTGAAGAAATGTTTGCGCCAGCAACGCCGTTTGCAAATTGGTATTTGTTGGGTCGAACACTAAATGCTAAATTCCATTTTTTATTATCATATACGTTCTGATATGTATCACTTTTAAGAAGCTGGGTTCCTGCACGATCATAGACCGCAAAATAAGCATCCTTACATCTCCCTAGAGGAGATGGAGTTTCTGAATATGGGGAAGGGTCCTTGATGGCTCGAACATGCAACCCGTAATCACTTGGGGCTGCTGCCCAAGCAGTATCTGTGGAGTTAAATGTGGTTCTTAGTGGAACATTAAATCCAAATAGTGAGGAGGTAATAACACTAGGAGTAACTATACCTTGTTCAAAAGCTGGTGCGGAGTTGGGAAAATATATTTCACATTCACCAGTAATAGCAAATTGTTCGGATGTACTAAGACCCGATATTAGTCCATATGAATTAGCATTAGAAGAGTCATAAAATTGGTATACAGTGGCTCCAGTATCGGCTAGATTGGTTAGACCAGTAAAATTAGCATATTTCTTTGGACTTGTGGTGGTCGAATAGTTAGAATTTAGAGTAAAATCAGAGTTATTGGCATACAAGTTTAGTGCGATTATTTCTTCGCCGACGCCCAAGCACCTAATGAAGTCTCGTACAGATTTTTCTGTTCCTTTAGATTTAAATATGTCTTGAAGATTGTTGTAAATATTTTTGTATATGGCATTTTTAACATTGCCCAACTCTTGTTCAAATTTTAACTGCTCGCCCCTCTGAAGATACTGAGCCATAGCACTAGCATTTTCAAATATTTCCGGAGCTTCCATTCCTAACGATTCAATAAGGCGATCATTATACGGGAATTCATTAATACTTCCAGTAATACTGCCGCTTACATACTTTGTATCATGAATAGAATTAATAGCAGAAATCTGACTAGATAACGTGTCTAGATAACTTGCCATGATTTGAGTAAAAATGCGTAGTTCGCCGCCTATTTGATTATCTTCCTCTAAGATCCAGTTAGGCATAGAATTTACTAAGCTAGAGTTATTAGTATAATCATAATTTGATCCGGTAGTTACTGCCTGAGCACGAGCCGATCTGAGTAGTGGGTTACTAGACCTTACGATCGGATCAGCGCTTTCAGTAACAAATGTAAGCCCTAAATCACTTATAGCAGAGCCAGTATTTCGTGTGGCAGAGGTATATCCTCTAAAATAGCCATTTGACAATCTTCCAGAATAATCTAAAATATTCCTGTCTATAGTGGCATCACCTGTAATACCCTCATTGAATTTATAGTATACCCCCAAATCAATGTTGGCAGAATACTTATTAGTACCGCCTTCTACATGACTAAACCAGTGACGACCTATTTCTTGAGAAGTTTGATTTTTATTCCAGAATCTAAATTCATCTAAGGATCCTGAAAATTTAGCCCAGCCTTCAGACGAACCAACCATGCTTACATATGAACTACCGGAGGGTGAAGTTCGCAAGCCGCCAATATTGGCAACCAGAGACCCGGTTACACGACCGATAGAACTACCAGTTACAATCTGAGGTCCAAAACACACGCCATTAACATAAAAGTCTATTGTGTTTCCTGCGGAAGAAGAGTCAAGCCCAAAAGAATAGTACTTCCACGGCTGACCAACCAGAGAAAGACCGCCAGTTGATGGAACTGGGGTTCGAGCAAATCCTGAAGTACCAGACATATATGTCACAAAAAATCTATCTGTGACGTCCTTGTCAATCTCTATTGTAAAGCGACCATAGGATAAAGAGGAGGTACTAAAACCATTCCACAGGTCAAAGATGACTTCTTTGTCTGGTTTAGGGGCACCTGTACCAAAAGCAGTTTTCTGCATAAAAAATTCAACTGATGATCCGCTAGCTCCGCCATATTCTAGGTTGTTTACTTGACCATTGTCTGTAGAGTAAAAAGTCCCAGAATGAGGACCACCTTTTATTTGAACATATTGTGCAGAGGAAGAAAGATACCCGTTTGTACCAGCGCCATTGGTTGATCCTGCTGGATCTATTATTATGTATCCTGTAGAAGTGGGATACTTTTCTTCAAAAATATATTTCTCTAATGGATTGAGTTCATTATAAAAGACTGTCTTTTCAAGACCTGAGCCATCGTATGGATATTCTGATGTAATATAGTCAAAAGTATCGGCATAGTACTTCTCAGCCGACCCATATTTTACAAATTCTTTAGGGGAAGAATAATCTAAATCTGGCGTCCATGTATCTCGCTTTACTATGCTAGCACTAAGGTGTGCCATCGACTCCATGCCGTCACCTATGTTAGTTACACTAGTATTGCGCAGATACTTACTGACAACCGTAGTCTGCTTGTTTTGAGAAAATAGTTTCTTGTAATCCATTTAGTTTTCTTCTTCTATTCTAAATTTGAACACCTCAGGCTGCTCTCTATAGTTTCCTTCGAGGTAATAGGCTAATTGAATACCATAAGAATAACCTCGCTCCAAACATGAAGTATCTATTTCAAAATAATTTCCACTAACGTCAAAGGACATTTTTGTATATTGTGAACTTCCAGTTCCAAAAGGAACAATCTCCATATTGTCAATAGTTCGGAATAGCCTCCAATAAGCCTTTTCAATAATTTCAGTAGTAGGAGTAGAATTAGCAACCGTATAAATATTCGGACTCCAGTTTTTCTTTCTCGCATAAAGTCTTAGCGTAGGTATTTGTCCCTTCAGATAAGAGCTTTGAAGATTAGTAATATTAGATATATACAATGTCTCATCTACAACTGGAACAGCATTATGGTCTACAGGTTCAAAACTACCTGTATAAAATTGCACTGAACCTGTGGACCAAACATCATATAAAGTGCTACTAGTAGTAGAACATGCAAACGAGGCAGTGTATGTTCCTGATATATGATCTGTCCCATTTTCTACTAGAACCGCACCAGTCACCGAGGTTGCTGTAGCTCCTGTATAGGCGTCTATAATATTGATAGGATCAGCGGTTGGACTCTTTGCAGTATATACACTCACCGATAAAGTATCGTTATATGCCCCAGTCCCAAGCTTAGGAATATCTACCAGTTGACCTCTTACCCTATTGTACATGTATAGAGTGTTAATATTGTCTGCGGAAGTCATTAAACTACTGCTAACCAAAAAGTTTCCTCGATTATCTTTTCTTCCCGAATCCCACTGAACCTCTAAGTAAGGTCTTTTAAAGTAGAAATCAGATGTTCGGGCAAAAAACTTTTTAGTATAAAGAGTTCCTTCGGTGCCAGATATAGCAGCATTGGTGTTCCTGACCCTAAAACCATAGTTGCTCTTATCCCCATTTCGCCACTGACTTACAGCAAACCCAACATCCAAGTCTAAGTCCTCGGGTCCTAATTTGAAATAAAAGCTAGAGGAATTCAGAGTGCCCGCATGAACGTCACCTCCTGCATCGGTCCAGGCGTTGTTGGCAGTATATTCTCCCCAATTGCTCGCTCCAATATCCTTGTAAGTATCCATATCCAAGCCTCGTCCTTCGTTCCAGGTACGAGATAACATCTCAACCTGAAGCGTAGCACTAATAGGCGTAGTACCTACATGCGGCGCATTAAACATTTTTAACCGATAACTCAAACTAGAAGAGGGTACAATACCATTAGTGATGTCTGTCACTAGTTCATCAATAGGAAATTGGATAAGTACTCTGCTCTGCTCAGCATTTGTAGCGTTGATTGAAGCAGATGTCTGCCCATGTATTACAAATGTTTCTAGGATATCTGAGGCTCCCATATTAGAGCCTGTGCCCCGAGTTAATAAGTTTGGCTCAAACGCATTAGTAATAGTGTTATCTTTGGTGGCGTAATATCTTTTAAAACCCATTACTTGACTACTCCAGAAATATCAGAGTCAGGAAGGAGTATTTCAGCAACCGCATCTTGGGGGATGACCCAGTATCTTCCATCGTCCGAAAGGTTCTCATCTATATTATATACAAAGTCACCATAAACGCCGCCAACCTTATTTACAAGTTCTACATTCATAGCATCTATAACACCAGGCACATCATTTAGAAATTTGTAAATCTCGGAAATATATACTGGTTCTCCAATATTCTTTTTTACTTGCATTTTTTCTTTTAGATGCTCTACACACCTTTGCAAAAGTTCAAATTTATTTACATCAAGCTCTGGAAGGACTTCAAAATTAATCCCATAGTTTATTATACTTCCGTTCAGAATATCAATAGAATCGTTTATCATTCGATGAGATGAGATCCATGTTCTTAGATTCTGCTTAAGAGTAAAATTAGGTATAACAAAATTGCCATCCGCATTTTCAGAAAGCACATAAAGATTAAGATTTCTCTTAAATGAGTCCACATCCTGTATAATATTTACACGTTTGACTGAGCCAAATTTTGCTGGCATCCGATAACATAAGTTTATATAATCTTCTCGGGTGACTGCTCTGTTTTGAGATGCATAACTTGCATAAGCTCGGAGCTTAATTTCATCAGGTGTTATTGCCTGAGTATCTCCGAGAATTGGTTGAGCATTTGTCACAGCAAGTGATGATTCGACCTCATTAATTAATGTGGGAGTTAATGAGCCTCTGTTACTGAATGTAAAGGTAGAGGTCACAACATCATTTATTGTTTCTGCCGGAGCGTTTATTTGTTCAGAATTATTGGCTGTGCATACGATTGTCAAAGTAGTGTTTACTGGCACCACGCCAAACTTATCAGAAGCGATTAGATTTGTAGGGTCAAAAGTTTGATCTGTTATATATGTTCTTCCAGTTACGTTTAAAACTACGTCTGCCGGATCCGCTATAACATCTCCGGTTAAGTTCTCCGCCGAACCATAACCAAATTGAATAAATGTGTCATTTTGGGCATTATGGGTTGTGATAAATCTTCTAGGTGCCGGAATAGCCTGCATAGTGTACGGGACAGTGGTGCGATTAGAATCATAGTTAGGTATCTCTTTGTATACTACATCTTGAGTTAAGTTATCTACTTGGTAATATTCATTTCCCTGGGAATCATGAACGGATAAGATTTCTGATATATTTTTGGTTTCTAACTTTATCTTAAGGAACCTCTGGTACTGACTAATCGTGGCAAGTTCCTGAGCTTGGCGACCCGATACTACATTACCATATGCTTTTATAGCAAAATATGTTGGAACACCAGTGGTTGCATCTACTCGTGCAACCGTTACCTCATTATTTCCATCAGAAAAATCTACATTTTCATTCAAAGTGTAATAACCACCACCACCAGAACCTAGAATTGTCCCTCGTTGCAAAATAGGCAGGTACGCTGTATTTGGTCCTTGAGTAGAAGTATTAGCCGGGACAATAATAAAAAATGAACAAACTCCTGTTGCCTGCGGGCTTCCAGGATATTTATAACCAATTTGCTTAGCTAATCTTATTACATTTTGTGTTTCGATTGCGCTATCGAGAAAACTTTCGTTTGCTTGATAGTCAGTATAAAAAGAAAGTTGATCGCCAACATATGCAACCAAATCCAGCATAAGAGAACCAAAAGAAGCCTCATTGAAATCTTTGTATGTAGAGGGGTAATACCTTTTGGCATAATCAACCAAGTCTTGCTTAATTGATTCAAAATCTCTACTAATATATGATATAGGTGGTTTTGCCATAAAGTGTTACCCTAGAATAGTTTAATTAGTTGTTGAGTAAAGTTATTTTTAGCACATCTTTTTGATTAAGCGTACCAAAGCTAAAAGTTATGATAATAGCAAGTTCATTTGGAGCCATGTTAGCGAAAGAGGAAGAGTCTCTGAACTCTACACTTTCTAAAACAACAAAAGGCATCCATCGCCTAATTTGCGAATATATACGGCTATTCAACTCATTATATAATTGGTCTCCTTTGTTCTGAAACAATACTTCGTGCAGCCCTGCACCAAAAGTCGGTACCATGACTCTTTCCCCTGGAGAGGTTAGTAGCAGATTCTTTAAATTTTGACGGACAACTTGACCTAGATCTTTGTTTAACCTATAAGGACCATCATTAGCCCCATAAAACAAAGGTAATTGTACTGAAATTCCCTGCATTTTACTCATTTATTTCTCCCCTAGAATAGATAGTTGTCTAAACCTTTTTCAAATCAGATAAAAACTTATCCATCGCATCAATTGAAATAGCTTTAGTTCGCCCAGTAGTTGTTAGGGGGTCCTCGTAATCAACGTCTATATTCCAAAGGAGTGGCGCAAAGTCACCAACCTCATGAAGGTCAGGATCATAGGAGGCGATCGATGGTCGTAGCGTATCACTTATATAAAAGACAAGTTGAGACGGAGTTGTACCTAAAAGCTCATGGGCTCTTTCTACTCCTGGATAAGCCGCAGTAAAATCAATCATAAATGATAGATAAATATCGTAATATTTCTGAAGTTCTCTGTATGATTTTCTTACCTGCTCGTTGCCCTCGTCCAATAACCTAATAAAGTTACTAAGATCTGGATCATCACTTAGACCAACATCGCCCCTGCTCATACTTAGGCGTAGCCAAAGTTGATAAGTAATTGGGTTGCCGGGGGAGCGGTAGAAGGTGCTCTCCTCGCCAAGATCTTCGATCTGATTTCTTACCGCCCTTGATAATGTGTTCCTGTTTTCTTCAACAAATCCCCCGTCTTGACCAATGTCCACCGGACCCATTGAGGAGAACACAAGTAATGGAAGCTTAGCGGGGTCTAATAGATCATATGAAGCTTTCATATCCTCATATACCGATCGAATTTGACCTAAACGTTCTTCAAAAATATTTTCGGCTCCCGTTCCTTCATTGTTGGCTAGATGATATGCAGCCTTATCCATGACCGGCTTTGCATCAGATCTAAACCTTTTTATAATGTCTGTAAGTTTTCTTAGTTCTTCATAAGATACTATATCTCGATCCACATAATCTTGGCTGTAATATGTTTTTCCCCCAATAGTCCTAGGGAAGCTGCCGAGAAAGCGGCGCTCAATATTTCCAGCGCCAAATCCCTTTATGCCATTAAGTAGCCTATCATCTGCTGAGGCTATTTGGCGTAGGTATTGGAGATTTTTTTGTTGAGTTCTAGAAATTGGATCGGCAATTCTATCAAATGCAATATATTGTAATGCGATCATCAAGGGAGCAGGAGTAAAATATTGTGACCGAGATAACCAAAGACTACTATTTTCTACATATGTAAACGTACCTTGGTACTCCGATGCTAAAAACCTATAAAGTTCAGGAGCAAGTAAAAGATATGAGGAAGAGCTACCAGTATAAGCTAGTGGGTTAATTGACATGGAAAAACTCTTTTCTAGTGCTAAACGCTTCAGAGCGCCCAATAAACTAAAACGAAACAAAGCCTTCATTTTGTCTCTTGGAGATGTATACCCTACTAAGAGATCTTTCATGGACATACTCTGATCCTCTGCTCCCGATTGCCAAGGAACAATCTCATTATCAGGAATAGTTCGATAATGCTTTTCCACTGTCCACATGTATTGTAAACAAACACCCAGCACTCCTCGCTCTTCTAATTCGTTTTCATATTTTCGATAAAGATAATCGGTTAATGAATTTATAGTATCGGGCATATTAATTTTGGGATAGGCGCTTATAATCGGACCAACATTCCACATAAATCTCCTAATTCTTTCCCAAACTACATCACAAATAAAATCAGCGACACGACCCTCGTCCGCATTTTCACAAAAATCGTTTCTCACCAAAAAACTTTGTCGGAGAGCAGCGCCATATGGTTTAAGACGATATTTCAACGTAGGAGCGGCATAAAACCACTTCAACAAAGTAAAGGCAGTCCACGGCACATTAGATACAAATCTAGCCGGTGTGTCATTTACTCCGAGGGCTAAAAAGCCATTTACGTTTTCTCTAGTTTCTTGAAGCACGCCACTTGCAGCGCCGTTTATTGACATCGATCCTTGATCATCTACCGGTTCTTCGCTAGTAATAGATGGTGCAGGAAAGTATCCAAGCCTAGGAGTTCGGGTGTCTCGTATAGACATATTATTGGCAGCCGCTAGAGATGCATTGGGAGTCCTGTTTTGATCTAGAGGTCTATCAAGATATATAAGGTTAGAATCACTTAAATAACATGTTGCAATTAAATCTTGTTGATTCGTCAAGTAGTCAAAATAATAATACGATACTAGATTATCTTTCACTAAAAAACCTACCTGATAGTCGAGTCTTCTATTCGTATCATATATAGCTTCTTCCTGTTCAGTCCAAGCAGGAACCCCAGGAGCACTTCTATCTTCGGTTTGTACATCTAGGTTTGGTGTATTTGTACTCTTGTTTTGGTCCATCAGGACTCCAACAAGAGTTGATACCAGCAAACGAGATTGTGGAGATACGCAATATACAGGTCCCAATCTTTGTAGGGCGTTTTGTCGCATATCTACTCTCTTGTATTGCGGAAAGTAATGTTGATCAACGATAGAAGGTTCTGATAAAAGAATTTCCTTCCCTGAATAGGTATTTTCAAAGGGTGTTTGTGAAGCCCTGGCGGGGGCAGAATCGGCTAGATTTCCATCTTGAGACCCTAACCATGAGAAAGCCCAATTAATAAATTCTGCTATAGCATCCAGACCTGCCTTGTACCAGTCCGGAACCTCTAAGAATTCAAACACTCCATCCAAGGAACCCTGAAGAGGGTTATTGAAATTAAACATTTCGCAAAGATTTTCAAGTTCTTTTTGTTTAGCAACAATAGATGCGTCAAGATTCATTAGTACTTGTTCTTCTGATACATCTTTTCGAGGTGGCTCTGGGTCCAGGCAAAAATCCTCAACTGCATCTGGCGATGGGACCTCGACCGCTCTTTGTTTTTGTTCGGGATTTAATAGTTCACCTATTTGGAACAAGTATTCTCGCAAGTTATTTGTATCGATGCCCAACATCGCATATCGCTCATCGCCACGAGCAAAAGATTCTTGGCGCATGGATAAAACAACAGGGTTGTTTATTAGTGCTCTAGGAATTCCAGTTAGATCTACATCACCCTTATTGATCATTTCCACCAAAGAGAACATCAAAGACTCGGGAGCATCTCCATCAAGTAATAATTTAACTTCTTCGGGGGTAGTCATTCGAGATATATCATAGTTAAGGGCAATAAGTTGCTCGTCGGTTATGGGAATTTCTTCTAAGGAAAAATCGTCTTTAAATCTTCTATTGACAAATCCTATTTTTTTTGCCACGGGTTTAATGTCTATTGTGGCTATCGGCTTAGAGTTAGTATCTTCAGGATCTGATTGATCGTAAAAGAAGAGGTTTATGTTCGTCCCCCCATACAAGGAGGCACTCCTATTCTCCGGGGAGCTTTTTCCATAACCACACCCCAATAAAGCCTTGAGCAAATCCTGTATGACTGCAAGTATCAGTTGTTTGATAAGTTTTTCTACCTGCTTCATTAATGATTTTCGCCATATTTTCCACAATCGACCATCTTCAATATTCCGTGGAATAAAAAAGGCACTATTAGCGAGCCTCTGAGGGCTGCTAAAATCAAATTTTAGCGGAAAATCACTTCCTACAGTTTTTAAACACCACCCACCACCCCCCCCTCCCCCCCCCACCCCCCCCCCCAGCCTTCTTACCCCTTTTCTCCCCTCCCCGGGGTCGGCTGAAGGTGGAAGAATGGCTTCGGCAGTTAGCTTTCCCAAATTATCCAAAAGGCATGATATCTCTTCATCTAGCCATTTCGTTGCTTCTTTGGCAGCAGGAGAGCCTAACGGATTCAGAGGGTCATTAGGATTAACTGCCAACATCGCATTACTTATCATCTCTTGTTGAGCTTTATCTTGAAGAAGCTGCTCCTTAATAACCATCGCTGCCGATGCGCCGGCTGCCAGCCAATCCTCTCGCTGAATCAAAGGCCATAAATCATTTACGGCTTTAGTAAGTTTAGACAAACCACTATCGCACCCATTTGTAGCTTGCTGAAGTTGTGATGGAATACTTTGAAGTGCATAACGAGTATCAAAGAACCTTCTATTAAGGGCAACTGAATCTAGTGGGACTCGATCTTCTGCTGCTTCAAATATGTTTTGCGTAAACGCCTTGGGGGACGAAAATCCGATACTTAATTTCTTTCTGATTTCTTCTTGCTCTTTGGATGGAGAAATTGTAACCTGAGGAAATACCATAGTTTTAATGAATTCTGACCAAGGCATCCTTTGGTTAGTCTCTTTCTTGTATTCCTCAGACAAAATCTTTAAATTTTCTATTATCCCAAAAGTTCTAGGAGTACATGCAGAAAAAGCATTAGGGAACCTCAGAGAAGAATTATTTCCACTTGGATTTTCTGAGGCTTCATTGCCCGGTGTAAATGGTGTTACTCCCAGTGGCTCATAAATGTATGTTCCATTCGCCACCACAAACAAGGGTTGCTTTTTATCTGATAATTTGATCTCTACTTTATTATCTTTTTCATTGAGAGCCTGTTTTTTAGTTATTGAGTCCCACTCGAAACCATTTGTTTCCAGCAGCGCACGAAAACTTGCATCAAAAATTTCTACTTTTGCAATTTCCGAGGCAATATTAAAACCTCCTATCATTTCAGGTGTTATCATTTCTACATTGAGAGTAGACTGATAATATCTCATTAGAGATAATGCATTAGTATACATAGCGGGGTATGTTACATCGCTGTAAGTTGCTGCGGTCGATATATTGACTTTTTGAGTGTCTAATAAAATATCCACAAAATCAGTAACGAACATTTCATCCTCTAAAGATATCCCAGGGATCCCTCGGGTTATCGCCTCTAATATACGTTGAGGTATTATGATCGCATACACCCACCTGTCAGCGGGTCGTTCGGATATATACGTTTTATATTGTATCTCTTCAGGACGCCCTAACACATCAGCAAATATATCGGGATTATAAGATCCTAGCATTTTTAGGATTTTTTCTACCCCTAAGCGAATGGCTGTACTTTTATTAGCAATAGACTGGTCAGTTGGCAGTGAAATATCATAATCTTCTTTATTAGTAGAATTGGTTCTCCGGAGAAAATAGTAGGATTCATCATCTTGGTTAAAATAAACCGTCTCGTCAACACTGCTGGGTTCTATATTTTTTCGCCAATCATAAATATTTATCAAGTCCCCAGAATTTCCAACACTGGAGTTAGTATAGGGAAATTTAAAACCCCCGGAGGATGTAGCTCCACTCTCGTCTATCAAAGCCGTTTGCTGAGGTCTTCCAACTATAGCTCGTAAAACTTTCTTCTTAGAAGCAGATGCTTCAGGAAAAGAAACTAATCGAGAATATATTGTCTCAATAGATAAATCAAGTGCGCCAGGAACAGGATTATGGGCAGGTGGGATTTGAGACTCTTTAGTTGTGTTTGAAGTAAAATTCTTAGTTATTCCGGTTCCATCTGGATCAGAGTCTTTTATTCTTTGAGCTATCGCCTTGAGGGCATTAATTCCCTCTGTGTCCGCTATATAATCTAATTTTTGCTCCACTAAAATAGCATTTTGCGGATATAGAGAAATATAAGCTCGTAAATCTTCTTCCTTTAGAGAGTCTCCTTCTCCGATTCCCAAAGATGAAGGAAATAATATATCACCAACTTTAGGCGCAATATATAGATTGGTGAGCATCTCGTGTATACACGATATAACAATCCGATTACGACTACTTTGCCAATCGTACTCATAATCCGTATAAAATGGATTGGGAATGTTTTTTTGTCTTTTTGTTATTCTCATAGTTTAGTTAGTTGTATTATAAGAACTTAAAATACATTCCTTACTATTTGTATTTAAAAATCGGGTGCGAAGCTCTATAAACTTTTTCTCCACAGTTAGACGCTCATGGACGCCCTTGAGTTCATTAAGTAATTTAAAGGTTCGCCACGCCTTAGTAGCTTTGGCAACTGCATTACTACTTGGGGCTGTCGATGGTGGGACCGTTGCAACTGGATGTACATGTAATGCATCAGCTATATCGTCAAAAACCCCGATGAGCGCATTTTCACGATGCCAATCGACCAGTTCTTGTATTACATCTATAATCTCTTCGAAGATGGCAACCAGATTGGTTCCTTTGACCAACGGCTGTAGCCCCTCGCCTGTGTAATTCGGTAAATATACTCTCTGAGAAAGTTCACCTGTCCCGCCAATAAGGTCGATTCCGGCTGTAGAAGCTCTTGGTCCCCTGGAACTATATTTATCTCCGCCAGCCCAGATCTTAATTCCTTCTCTTCCAATTATCCTGACGGCATCTGCCTTGATAGCAATCGCTGACTTTCCTATGCTATCTCCCACACTACCAAGTGGGCAATAAAAATATTTGTCCACGTCTGCACGCTGACTTATATAAATTCGGGCAGCATCCAGCGTTGTGCTTTTATTAGTAAACACCCTCTTAGGATTGGATGGTGAAGTTTCCCTGGCTAGATTGGCACTCAGTCCTGCAACTATGTCAATACACCCGGAGTGAGAGTTTGTTCCATTTCCATAGCCGCTGTCAGAGCCCCCTGGTCGGTCACGCCCTAAAATTATGAAAGTGTTGTTATCGCCTTCCACAATGGTCTCACACGCAGAAGTATTATAAATCGGTCGTGGCTCAGTTAGAGGGAGGTTTTGTTGTCCAGAAGAGTTAGCAGCAGGCTCAGGAACCTCCCGCATCTGTTTCTTTTTTTCCGGCGACATTCCTGTGTCTTCATATGTTCTTACTTTGACCATTTTTTATACTTTTATTCTAGAAGGTTTATTGAAAAAATCTACAAGTGGCAATACTTTCTTGGATAATGTCCTTGCTTCAAAATGAAGGTGAGGACCCGTTGTTCCGCCAGACCACTTTTTTACCATCTCCGGCGTAGGAGGGAAGAATCCAGGATTTCCCGGTACTGCACCTTGATCCGTGACATCGAATCCAGGTGCAGGCCAAGGTTTAGCAAAAACGGTTTCCTGCATTTGTTCAAATGTTCCTCCGCCTGATAAACCTATACAAGCTCCTCTTTTAACTTTGGCTCCTTTTTTCACCAGAAATTTACTTAGATGCGTATAATATGAGTAAATCCCCTGAGAACCATCAGGAGCGATAACATCTGCATGTTTAATTCTTATATACGCACCACCTGAGCGTTGGTATTTCCCCTTAGGTGGATCAAAGGCAATCTTATCTACAACTCCGTCAAGTGTGGCTAAAACATTTTTACCATTTGCTTGTGCCGTTCGCATGTCCATACCATTGTGTGCATAATCTCCACTTTTATATTGACCACGACTTACTGACGGAGTTAAAGCTAAAGGCCACCGAGGCAAAACTTCATTCTCAACCACTACACCATCTTCAAATACTTCTGTAATGTCGGGATCGTTGTCAGTGCTTACATCTTTGAGGGCTTCAGGTGGTATATACCTTCCTGGCTCATTCCCCGAAGATGCCCCAGGAGCTTGCTGACCTCTGCCCCGAGGTGGTGGAAGAGTTGCTGCTCTAGGGGTAGGTTCTTGCCTGAAAGCTAAGAAACGACTATAATTTGAAATACTATCCTTAGCTACAATCTCAAGGATTTGACCATTACTATTACGTTTGGAAGAAATATCTCTATCATAAAATTGAACTCTTATTAATCCTTCCACATTCAAAGTAGAAGCAGCTTTAAAGTTTTTCTGTGAAATTTCAAATGTTGGGTAAAGGTCGATTATCTGATGGTCCCGGCTGTCAAATGGTTTGGGCATATATTCATGCACGTTTGAACTTATGATGCGTGCTCTTACCACTACAGTCATTCGTTCTTTGCTCTCTGGTTCATCCGTGATTAGCGAGTGGCGAGAAATGTTCTCGCCTCGGGTGCCGATGGCACTAGGTGTCTTCCCTGCTGTCTGCATAACATTCGTGGTTTCTACTCTAAGAACTACAGCTAAATGTTCTGTAAGTCCCGCATAAGTATTTTTTTGGAATTTTTCTACATTGCTATTCCGTAAAGAATCTAAACCATTGTCAGCGCCGGTGGGCAGACCTTTTGTAGTTTTTGAAACGGAAGGGACAGGAAGTTGATCCATAAGATTAGTATTAGCCATACACTAGTCCTTAATCAAATCAAACAATTCGTTCTTGTCTTCGTCACTCAATGCAAATCGCTCAGATACACTTTCCTTTTTATGAAGAATGCCAGCAATTTTTACAAGTTGTTCATTGGACCGCTGAAGCGTTTCAACGAATTTAGCAGCCACAGCCCCTGAATCCGCATATCTTTCAGAACTAACATTCATATACTCTTTGAGAGAAGATAGTAAATCTTCGGTCTCTTGGCGATCATTTTTTATGTTTTCCAGAGCTTGTTCTAGTACTGCATCTAAATTCTTTTTCATATAGTAGTTCCCAACGTTACTCAATAATTAGATGGCTAATGAATTTCTCCACTATCCCACTTCTTTTTAAATGTCTTGTAGCGGGCTCGCATTTTATTCAGTGAACTTACAATCTGTTTTGTATTCATGCCGGTCAATTCCCTTAGATAGAGATAAATTGCTTTTTTATTGAAAATCTCTATTTGATCAATTTGTTCCATCAAAGTAAGAACGGCTGTCAATACTTTCTGCTCATTCTCTTTGAGAGACATCTTTCTCCAACTCTCAACCTCTGTCAACAATAGAGTCCAAAATTGCCTTTCCTCTTCTTCTTCCCAAACATCTTTATTCTCTTTGTGATTAAGAGTCTCGATTTCCCTAATCATAGAGTCAAATTCAATTTCTCTTTTATTTTTTTGAGTTTGCTTTTTTGCTTTATGGGTAAACCAATTTTTAGTAACCACTGAAAAATAAGAAAATGCTTTTGTTCCTTTATTGGGATTAAACTTGCTCAGGATAGTTGTCAACCAAATCTTGCAATCATCCTTAAGGTATTCTATGTTATTGAGTGAGTTAAACTTATAAGTATATACAATCTTGTCCACCAACTCATCAAAAGCAGGCTGTATGTGCCCCACATACAAATCTGTTCTCCTCGAATGGCAGGTCGTAGAGCAGTACTCCAAAATTGCTTGTTCGGTATTACTTGTAAAGTAAGAAGGGGTCGGGGTTGTTTTTTTTTTTTTCTTCCGATGTTTGGTTGGTGGTTAGGGGGCGTGCCTGA
>JAAHTH010000827.1_pt1 | contig 28836 bp, 48 predicted proteins | sample 6116091 | NCBI WGS metagenome assembly JAAHTH01 (sample SAMN13939990, study PRJNA603662) | sponge metagenome | isolation source: marine sponge | host: Mycale hentscheli | place: New Zealand | collected 2006
CTTTAACATCAGATATTCCATCAGCAGGAATTGCCGCTGTTGTAGATGACACATCGCCACAGCTTGGGGGCAACCTTGATGTTCAATCCCGTGAGATAGACACGTCAACGACAAACGGAAACATAGTTGTTGCTCCTAACGGAACAGGAGTTTTAGAGGTAAAGGGAGATACGAACGATGGGGCAATCCAACTTAATTGCAACCAAAATTCGCACGGTGTTAAGATTCAATCTCCACCACATAGTGCAGCCGCAAGTTACACGCTTGTTCTTCCTGATGACACAGGAACGAATGGTCAGGTTATGACAACTGATGGATCAGGAAACTTGTCTTTTACTACCGTAAGCGGAGGAGGAGGAGGAACAGTTACAGCGGTTACAGGTACTGCGCCTATTGTTAGTAGTGGTGGCAACACACCTGCTATCAGCATTACGGCAGCGACAACGAGCGCAGCTGGTTCTATGTCTTCAGCAGACAAGACTAAGTTAGACAACGCTACTGCATCATACGAGGAGGACGAGTTAAAGACAGGCATGAACACTACGATGAATTCTAGTGTAAGTGTTGCATCTAATAAAGTCGTAGACATTATGGGTAACGCCTTGGCTGACACAAGCAACGCAAACAGCAAAAAGTTTTTAGGATTTCACACAGGAAGCGGTGTATGTGTTTTGCAGGGAATGGTTGATGCAGGAAATTCTATAAGCGGAGCAACGGCAGGTGGTGCTTTGTGGATCGGAGCAAGTGGCGCGTTTAGTGCTACAGCACCGACAACTACTAACTATTACTCACGGGTAGTTGGTCATTACATCGGTACAGGTCAAGGGGGAGAAGAGTTAGTTTATTTTAATCCTTCCCAAGATTGGGTTCAAATTAGTTAATCATGGCAGAAATTTCAGGAGTACCAACAGCAGACATAGACAACGTAGACGGCTTTTATACTACGCAAGGTGGAAGCGCAACACCTACTACAACACCTACACTTTCAGTCGCAACAACAACGCTTGGTGGAGCGACAGTAACAGTGAGTAATGCAGGGTCTTTAGGCAACGCTAATTACACCTGCGAAGTTGATGTGGGAGGCACTCAGATTGTGGCTAACACGGCAGTTACAAAGACTAGTTCAAGCGGAACATACACAGGGGTCATGTCGTTTAGTGAGGCTAGTGCATTAACAGGAACGCGAACAATTCGAGTCAGGGCGCAAACGTTTGGGGACTTTATACAATCGGCAGAGGCAACATCAACTTATGAAAAGGGTACTATACAGAATCGTTACTTGAGGATTCGCGGAGTATTCGCCAATGGTAGTAACACTTCGAGCAGGCTAGGTATTAGGAACATCAGGTTTTATACGGCTGCTCAACAATCAGGGACAGCGTATCCAACTACAAACTTAACTAGTGCTACGTCTGAAACGGGTATCGTGGTTAGCGCAGGACACACGTACAGCGCATCATACGCTCCTTTTAAGGCGTGTGATTCACCTACGGGCAACACTTTTTTTTGGGCGTTAGGCACTAGCGCACCGAATAATTGGTGGCAGTTGCAGTTCACTACACCTACTTATAACACAATACCTATCATTAAGTCAATTGTTTATACAACCTCTAATCAGTCTTGCGATTACATTAAGATTACAGGAAGTGATACAGGGGCGTTTGCAGGAGAGGAAACAGACTACGGGGTTTATTACGTACCATCGGCTTCAGCGACTTACAACTTAGGATAATGAAGATAACTAACGAATTCACACAATATCAAATAGACGCAGCAGTTCAAGCTACAAGTCCTATGTGCTTTATTAAACACGTTTTAGAAGTAGAATATTGTGATGCTGTCGTTGTTGCGATGCAGTTGAGTTATGACCAAGACGGTAATTTAACAGCGGAAGATTTAGCTTACATACAATCATTAATGCCATGAACTATGAACTGATTAGTGTAGCGGTGGGTGCAGTTGGTGGGATAATCGGAACTTATGTGAAGATGGAAAACGAACTAACAAAAATCAAAAGCCGTTTGATCAGCTTGGAAAAGCAAGAAACGAGGGTGCAACAATCATTAGATGTTTTGCTTGAAGGCGTAAACGAGATTAAAATCTTACTAGCAAAAAAAGGAATAGAATGAAACACCAATTCATGGCTTTAAACGGTTTAGTTACGTGGCAAAAAAAATATAATTACGGTGGACATTGGGAAGGCTATTTGAATATAAATCCTGACTTTACAGTAAGGTTGGAACAGTATAACAAGCAATGGAATCTAGTTATTGAAAAAGATTATGAAGCTTATTACATTGATTATCCTAGAACTAAACAGGATGCAGCGTATGCTATTGAAGAATGGATTGATAGGGGAATGCAAATGGAATACTAAAAAAGGAATAGAATGAAATCCCCAAGGCAATACGAGGACAGTTTTTACCTATTCGAAATAGGTGTAGTTGGCTTGCTTTTATCTGTACTTTGTCTGCTGTGCGTGAACTAAAAAGAATCATATTGCATTGTACCGCTACACGAGCAGGTCAACAAGTCAATGTAAAACAAATTGACAAATGGCATCGGGACAGGGGATGGACTTCAGGGGTAGGGTATCATTATGTCATATACGCCAATGGTGAGATAGCAACTGGTAGGGACATTCGTAAAAAAGGCGCACACGTTAAGGGGCATAACCATGATAGCGTTGGTGTGGCATACGTAGGAGGACTTGACAACAACCTGGTACCACAAGACACAATGACTATGCAGCAAGAAATGGCTTTCTTACATTTAGTAAATTCATTGCGAGTTGTCTTTGGCGATATGTCTGTTCATGGACACAACGAGTTTTCAAGTAAATCTTGCCCTAGCTTTAATGTGCAGGAGAAGTATAAATTTTTAAATAAATAAAGATGGAATTTTTAACGATGTATTGGAGTGAAATTTTAAACATTTTTTTGGTTGCGGCTGGTACGCTAACAGCTTTGACAGAAACAAAAAAAGATGATCGCATAGTTAACGTGCTATCTAGAATCTTACAAGCTGTTGTACTTGGAAAAAACCGAAAAAGTAAGTAAATTGATTTTGCTTACTGGCAAACCTTAGTGTAACAGATTACACGCGAAAGCCCTACCTAACGAGGTGGGGTTTTTTGTGCTGTATAATTTGCAGTATTGATTACTTTACACTATATTTGCTTCATGACACACAACAAAGCAAAAGGTTACGGAATTAAATCCTTGAAATTCCACAAAGGTCACGATGGCATGGACGGCTTTAACTGCATTCTATATAAGGATGGCAAGAAGTACGCGGAATGTTATGATGATGCGAGAGGAGGCGAAATAGAAATTCACTTCTTTGGCGAACATATAGGTTGGGGAAAGCCTTACCGAGATTTAGAGATAATTATCTCAGACCTTGTAAACCAAGAGAGTATGAAAAAAGATGCTAAGAAAGGCATTCTTGTAAAGTCCGAATTTGGCTATCGAATAATGCAATGGAACGTACAGCTACCTACTTTAATTAAGAAGTACAATAACGGCTTAGAAGTCATTCAAAAGGAATACACACGCCTAAGCAAAAAGGAAACGATACTAAACACAGAGTATCTTGCAAGTCTTGGGGTTAATGTGTAATTGAATTTGCAAAGAACTAATCATGGCGCAAAACAAAATAGACATTTGGACAGAGCAACGTTGGGAGCAACGAGCGATAGATGCTTGGGCTTTGCACGAGGATTTAAAAGAATCAGGAGATGACCCACAGATGCAATTGTGGGCTAAGGCTATTCTTACTAAATGCGAGCAAAAATTAGCTGAGTACAGTAGGCTACGAGAGCGACACAATAAGACGATTGCAGACAATCTCATTCTAGGAATAGACAGGATTGTACAAAGTTTTAAATAATGGAGTTGAAGTATATAGAGGTGAGTGATACGCATCACTTAGAGGTAGCTTATAGATACTACCCACAAACAGCGTCAAATGATTATGACGTACCGCCTGACCCTGAAGAGTACGAGATAGTAAGAATCGAACTAGTTAGCGAGTCAGGCGTTCGCATGGATATAACTAACGTAACAGAAGATTTGTTAGGTGTATTGCCTTGGGATAAAATCAACGAAGAAATTTCTAACCAACATAATTGATATGAATAAAATAGTGCAAATGCAAAGCGCAGGGAAGCCTTGGAAAAACCAGGACGGAGTAGAATGTTTTAATTTTGAAGTGCTGCTTGACGATCAAAGGTCAGGCATCATTATAGCACAGTCTGAAAAGCGATGGCAGGTAACAGATGAATGCGAGGTTACTAAAGAGTGGACAGACAAGAACGGAAACAAACGTATGTCAATAAGCAAGCCGAAGGGTGAGTGGAAATCAAAAGGAGGTGGTGGTAAGTTGTCTGCTGAAGACCAACTTCGCATCGGTAGGCAATGGGCTATCAATACTTCAATTAACTATTTACAACTAGTCACAACATCAGCAGGACAATTGACTCCTGATGAGATTGCAAGGGCTGCACGTATGTTTATTGACATGCGCGATGGCTTAGATGATTTCAAGTACGACCAGGTGAACCAAGATGACTTGCCTTTCTAATGGGAAAACTAAAGCAAACCCTTGAAGACGGCTATACAATAGAATACAAGTACATTCATGAACCAATGCCTGAAGACTTAAAATGGGCGATTGGTCATGCTTCAACTTTTTCAAATAGCCCTGAAGAAACGAAGCAGAACGCTTTGTTGTTATTGCAAACCTTAGACGAATTACGAAATGACTTTAGAAACTTTCATTAAGATTAAGTTTGGGACACAGAACAAACTAGGTGAAGCCTTAGAAGTAGGGCAAAACACCGTGAACCGTTGGTACAATCAAGACCCAAAAAAATTCTTCACGCACGTACAGCAGCTTTCTAAATGGGGCGATGTACCAGTAGAAGAAGTGGTAAACATGATTGAAGAGAGATGCACGGATGTTCGACATTTACAAGCTGACCGTAAATGAGTTGCGCGTTCTACGTGTGCAGCTATTTTATCTGTACGCTGTTGTCGCAGGATATAAAAAAACTATTTTGTGCGAAGAGTTACATAAAATAAATCAGAGGTTAAGTGAGTTAACAGGAAAAAAGCAATACCTACAAGCAAATGAGCAATAGAGAATTTAAAGGCGTATGGATTCCACGTGATCTGTATTTAAACGAAGAATTGAATTGGACAGAGAAGTTAATAATTTTAGAAATTGATTCTTTCTCTAGAAACGGTATGCCATGTTTCATAAGCAATGAACATTTGTGCAAACACCTAAAAGTTTCAGCAAGCACAATTGAAAAGGCTTTGAAAAAAACTGAAGACTTAGGTTACATAAGCAGAAGTCATGCAGTTATTGATGGTCATAACCGTAGAATTTTACGAATGCAAGCCGTAATAAACGATGGTTCTATACCATCAAAAACTACGGCTGACACCCGTAAAAAAGTACGACATAACAATACAAGTATGAATACAAGTAACAATACAATGAATAAAGGGAAGCCCATAAAGATTCCTAATACTCAAGAATGTTATTTATACTTTGCAGAATTAGGGGTTGAGAATCATTACGACGAAGCAGAAGCATTCAAAGACTGGTACGACCAAACGGGATGGACTTTAAAGGGTGGCAACAAGATAAAAGATTGGAAAGCAACAGCGCGAAATTGGGTACGAAGACAAAAAAAATATCAGGATGGAAAAGTTAACAAGGGCTTCAAGCAATCAAACTTTAACGCTGACAACATTAAGTCATTCGTTACTGAAGGATAGCAGCATTTCTTTGTCACCTGCTCAAGCATGGGAAGAAGGCACTAACATACAGAAAGCAATTAAGGTTGCCCCTGAAATTGTACGCGGTTGGATTGTGTCAGAAGTAGGACGAATGATTAAAGAGTTAAACTACAAGGTCACTATACAAAGTGATGAAGAACTTATGTTTTGCTGTAGGTCAATTATTGACGAGCATCCAACCTTGAAGTTAGAAGAAATACGTGTCTGCTTTGACATGATACGTAAAGGCAAATACGGCAAAATGTTTGAGCGTTTCAAAACGCCTGAGATACTTACGTGTTTAGCAACGTACCAAGGAGAAACTCGTGCTGAGATGTTAGAGCGCAAAGTAGCTGAAGATCAACAACAAAAAATAGAACGTGCAGATGAGTTGTTAGAGCCTTTAGGTTTAGTTGAACTGTACGACAAGCTGCAAGTAAAAGACCATGTGCCAACGAGAGAAGGCATAGGTACCAGGTTGAAAAAGAAAAACGGATGGGACAATGAATGAAGAACTACTAAGTATTTGTTGCGGAACACCAAAGTTTGGAGATTGGGAAATATGCGCATCTTGTGGTGAACACACAGACTTTGAATATGATGGTGACGAAGAGTAAAGCCAAAGCCAAATTGGACAAGGCATTAAGCGACTACGTTAGGAAATCTAGCGCAGATGAAAATGGCATAGCAAATTGCTTTACCTGCCTTGATCGCAAAAGTTGGAAACTTATGGATTGCGGACATTTTATTACGCGAGCCAAGATGAGTACACGATGGCTTTACAAACCGTCTGAAGGATTAGTTAATGTCGCTTGTCAATGTAAACGTTGCAACGGATTTTTAGGTGGGCAACAGTATGTGTTCGCTAAAAGATTAGATACAATTTACGGTGAAGGAACAGCAGATAAAATTTTACGGATGAGCAATGAAACGGTTAAATTCAGCATTGCAGACTTGCAAGAAATGACGGAACATTACAATGACCTGTTTCGAAAACTTCCTAAATAGAGAATACGATACGCTGCTGAGATATGCAGTACGTCTTGTTGGCGAAACTTGGTCAAAGGATTTGCTGCACGATATGTCAATTACCTTGCTTGCAAGAGCAGAAACATTAGAGCCTTTGTGCGAACGAAAAGAAATGCTACCTTACATGAAACGAGCAATGAGAATTGCAAGTTGGCATAAAGACGGAAACTTCTTTAAGCAGTACAGAGATTACGAAAGACGAAAAACAAACGTGGACATTGAGCAAGTATTACTAAATGACCATGAACTTATTGAATTAGAAAAAAAACAACTAGGCACAGCCTACAAGATGCTTGAAGAAATTAACTGGTTTGACAGGGAGATATTCAAAGCATATTATTTACATAGTCACACTTTAAAAACATTCAGCGATGCCACAGGAATTAACAGACAAACAATCTACAGAAGCATTAGGAAAGCCCAAGCGCACCTCAAAACCCAAACGGAAGAAATCGAAAGGGTTAGGGGATGACATTGAAAAGTTTACAGAAGCCACGGGAATTAAGAAAGTGGTTGAAAAAGTAGCTGAGATAACAGGCAAAGATTGCGGATGTGCCAAAAGAAAGGAGTATCTTAATAATAGATTTCCTCGTTATGACGGTATGAGTGAAGCCGATCAGAAATTGTGGGTTGATGTATTGAAGCCTAAGTTTTACGAAGGAGCAAATATTGGCTTAGGTTTTCAAGAAACATTAATTGATGTATACCAAAGAACTTTTGGTGTACGCCTGAAGAAAACACGGTGCGGAAGTTGTATGCTAGGTAAGTTGGAGCAACTAGAAAAGGCATACGCTATAAGCTGTGACAAATGAAAATCCTATGTCCTGCAATCCTTGATGGATACCAACGCAGAAAGGATAGAAGCGTAAGCTTACGTTTGCTTACACAAGAGCAGACGAGCCAAGACCTAATGAACATTGATAGTTTGTTAGATACATTCGGAATACTGTACTTCAGGGCTGATGATTCGCCTGAAGACAGCGTACCGTTTGAAGAGTTAGACAACATAGAGTTAGACCTGTACGACAAGAAGAAGACACAGAGCCAAAGGTTACGTGCTGTACTCTACAAGTTGTACAAGCAGGAAGGAGAACAAGGAGAGTTTAAAGACTACTACAAGGTAAAGACGGAAAAAATAATTGAACATTTTAAAAGCAAATTAGATGAGTAAAGCAAGCTATCAAGCCCACGAAGAAATCAAGCCTAAGAAACAATCTATGGAAGATCAGATACATTCTTACTTGGAAAGCAAAGGAGCAACTAGCCTACAAATGATTGAGTTTCATTTAGGGCTAAAGAATCAAACAGCATCAGCTAGACTCAGCGAGATGCACGATAAAGGCATAGTTTGCTTTGATGCCTATGGTTTGTATCGGTTGACGTATGATGACGAAGAAAAGCAACAGGTGATTGAAACTCGTAAGTTTGAAAAGCGGGACAAATGGCTAGAGCGAGGATACAAGAACGAGTGGATTGCACGACTTTACGCTCAAGTTCCTGAAGATGGGGGGCAAACGGAAGTGCGATTGATTTTGAAGTGATGACTCACGCAAGTTTGTTTAGTGGTATTGGAGGCTTTGACCTGGCAGCAGAATGGTCAGGGTTTACTAACATCTTTAACTGCGAGTGGGAAGAATTTCCTCGCAAAGTACTTAAACACCATTTTCCTAATGCAGAACAATATGAAGACATCCACGACTTCGACGCAACTAACTATAATGGACGAATTGACATCCTTAGCGGAGGATTCCCCTGTCAACCGTTTAGCGTCGCAGGACAACGAAAGGGATCAGAGGATGAACGCTACCTGTGGAAAGAGATGCTTAGAGTTATCGGAGAGTGTAAACCCCGTTGGGTCGTGGGCGAGAACGTTCGCGGACTTTGCAATTGGTCGAACGGATTGGTATTCGAAGAGGTGTGCTCTGACTTGGAAGCTATCGGGTACTCCGTCCAATCGTTTATTATTCCTGCTTGTGCCGTCAACGCTCCCCACAGACGCGACAGAGTTTGGATTGTTGCTCAAAACACCAACGGTAATGGATGGGATGGTAGTAAGCGGAAAGAAAAACCCAAAGACAGGGGATTCGGGGACTTTAGCACAGGAGATAATGAGCGAATACAAACCGACAATAAAGAAAATAGGCTTGTTGCTGACTCCGACAACTTCAGAACCGGTCCACGACTTGAAAAAATTCAAAGCAAGAATGGAGAAGTACCCGAACGGAACAACGATGCCAAACCTGGCAACACAAGTTTACAAAATGCTCCCGACACCGACAGCCAAAAACGTGACGGGAGGTGCAGTCCAAGTGAACGAGAACGGCAAGAGGCAGAACAAAGGGGGAACGGAGTTTTCAGCGCAGCTGCACGATCTAGCAAAAAGCGGAATGCTCCCGACACCGACAGCACAAGCGGAAAGGGCGAACGCATCAATCGACAGGGGAAAAGGAAACCTATCAGACAAAGTAGCGACACAATTCAAGATAGGTGGGAAGAGTTCCCAACTGTCCCCCCTATTTGTGGAGGAAATGATGGGCTTCCCAAAGAATTGGACGGTATTACCTTTCCAAAGTGGAGAAGAGAAAGCATCAAGGCATACGGAAACGCCATAGTGCCTCAAGTAGCACATCGTATATTTGAGTCTATCAAGGAGTACGAACTATTAAAAAAGTAACCCTTCTTGGACTCGAACCTGTAAATAACAGAAAAAAAACAGACATGGCTAAGTACGATAAAGGACAATCAGGAAACCCTAATGGAAGACCGAAAGGTGCTAAGGGTAAAATTTCTAGTGAGGCACGAGAATTGTTTGTGCAGGTCATGGAAGGCGAGATGGATAATATCAGAAATTCACTAGGCATATTGCGTGAGAACAATGACGAGAAATACCTGAAGGCTTTAAGTAGTTTAATGCCATACTTTATGCCTAAGCAAGTAGAAACTGACGTAACCATCTTAGAGGCTTCTAAGCCGCCTTCGTGGTTCGATGAGGTATTGGACAGGACAGACCAAGAAGATGAGAACCTAACCAAGTGAAACAACCTAAAGCGTACTACGATGTTAAAGGCAGCAAGGCGCGTATAGTTTGCTTGCAAGGAGGCAGTAGAAGTGGCAAGACTTATTCAGTGCTTCATTGCCTGTGTGAGTGGTGCTACACGTACCAAAACTCACAGTTTACCATAACCATTATACGCAGAAGTTTTCCTTCGCTTCGTGCTAGTGTCATGCGTGACTTTTTTAACATCATACAAGAAGCAGGATGGTACCAGGAGAAGCATCATAACAAGACCGAGAACACATACAATCTATTTGGCAACCTCGTTCAGTTTATAAGTGCCGATCAACCCGACAAATTTAGGGGGGCTAAACATCACTTCGTTTTTCTCAACGAGTGTACAGAATTGGCAAAAGAGGTTTTTGTTCAAATTTCTATGCGTACCCTTTATAAGATATTCATAGACTTTAACCCGTCAGAAGAATACCACTGGCTGTACGACACGGTGATACCTAGGGATGACTGCGACTTTTTTAAGTCTACCTACCTGGACAACCCGTTTCTAAACAAGGAGGTAATAGATGAGATTGAAAGACTGAAGGACACAGATGAGAATTATTGGAGAATCTATGGCTTAGGAGAAAGGGGTATTAGCAAGGAAACTATATTTCAAACTCACGTTTACGATGAACTGCCTGAAAATGCCAATCACATAGCATACGGTTTAGACTTTGGATTTGCTGCTGACCCTGCCGCACTAGTTCGAGTTAGTCAAAGAGGGGATGAGCTGTACATGGAGGAGTTGATATACAGCGGAGGCTTAACCAACCAAGACTTAGGGGAGAAGTTTAAGACATGGGATATAGGGAGGCATGATGAAATCATAGCAGACAGCGCAGAACCAAAAAGCATAACCGAGTTATCGCGCATGAACTTTAACGTCAAGCCTGCACGTAAAGGAGCAGATAGCATACGCAATGGCATTGACATAATGAGAAGGCACAAGCTGTTCATTAAGTCAGACAGCTTAAACTTGCAGAAGGAGTTTAGAAACTACAAGTGGAATACAGATCGCGATGGTCGCATACTGCCACACCCAAAGGACGCATGGAATCATGGAATCGACGCTGTGAGATATTGCTGCCTTAACAAACTAGCACACAGAAACCGTTCATATTACATTAGATGAAAGTAAGCTTACCTGAAGGTTACCACGAAATAACCATAGAGCAATACCAAAACGTTTGGAAAGCATACGAGAAATCTATGAATGCTCACGAGTCAGTACGACTAGCTATAGAATGCCTAGGAGGACTAGAGCCTGGTACGCTAAAAAACGCACAATGGCATGAGATAGAAAAGGCAGGTGAATTGCTTGCATGGTTTATGTCTGACCCTGACGCATCTACAATGAAGCAGCCCTTACAAAACAAGGTCAAGCTGAATGATAGGTGGTACGGATTCATTCCAAATTGGACAACGCTAACAGTAGGAGAATTTGCAGACCTTGATACGTACTGCAACCAAGGTATGTTTGAGAACCTGCACATCATTATGTCTATCCTTTACAGACCAATAGTGCTTGAACGTCATGATAGTTACGAGATAGAAACATACCTACCAAGCAAGGAAAGAAAGGCAGAAATGCTTAACTTGAAAATGGATGTAGCTATTGGAGCATTGGTTTTTTTTTGCAACATCGAAAAGGAATTAGCTATCACTATGCAACACTATTCGAACGGAAAGACGCAGATGAAAAAGCCAAGACAATTCACAGCAAGTGGGGATGGTACGCCACTATCTACGAACTAGCCAATCAGAATCCTTTAAGTATTCAGAGTGTAACAGAACTTTATATAGAAGATGTACTGACGTTCCTTTCATACGAGAAGGACATTCGGGTATCGCAAAACATCAAGATGGATGCAAACAATACAAGACATTAACAACGCACTTCAGGCTATTGTAGATAACCACTTAACGCTAAAAAGTTTCCACACGTACACCATTGATACGTTGGACATGGAGAAGTTAAACGTGACTGACTACCCTTTGCTGTATGGTCAATGTACAGGCGCAACGATGGAAGGTGGGGCTACTGTTTTTACCTATGAAATCATAGTAGGCGATCTTGTTATAGAGAAACAGCAAGAAGTCATTACACAGATATACACGGAAACTTATCTGTTGCTGCAAGACGTAGCAAGCCAGTTTGTGTTTAACGTAAACCAGGGAAGCGAAATATCTAATGCTTGGAGTTTCGAATTGCCCTTGAACTGCACACCGTTTACAGCTAGGTTTGATAACTTACTTACAGGGTGGAGTACGCAGTTTGAGATTAAGCTACCTACACCATTGAACCTTTGCATTGCTCCTTATGACTAAGTTAGAAGTAGAAATTAACGTAGGGCAAAACAGGTACTTACTAAAGATGCCTAAGTTTTTGAAAGCAATCAAAGACTTGGGAGGCTATGTTGTGTCAGAGGCACGAAGTATTTTAGTAGAGAAGGACAAGGTGGTTACAGGTGCTTTGTCTGAGTCACTTGGGTTTGAACTATCAGAAACTGCGACAGGTTTAACTATGTCATTTGGTGCTGATGTCCCTTATTGGGATTTTGTAGAGCAAGGAGTAAAAGGCGCAGCATCTTCTGTAAAAGCCCCTGACAGCGAATATCAATTTGGAAGTGGGACAGGTCAGAAGGGAGCATTAAAGCCTGCGATTAGAAAATGGATTACTGATCGGGGCATAAGTAATGTAACATGGAGGGATAAGAAAGGGAGGTTTTTAAGTTACGATGCTATGTCGCAAAGGATAGCGAGAAGCGTTTACTTGACCGGTATTAAACCCACAGGCTACTATGCACTAGCATTTGACCATGCAGAAAAACAAGCACAGCGTAAGCTAGGCATCGCATTAACAAAGGATTTGCAGCTATTCTACAACAGCAACTTTGGCAAAGAATACACAGTTACAATCAATTTAGGGTAATGGCATATAACGTAAGACAAACAAGCACAGGTTTACGCGGTTCGTATGACGAACTAATCTATGTGGTTGAAGATGAAGACAACACAGGACAACCTAAATACAGGTATGCTTGCTCGGTAAATATAGACGGCACACCAAAAGCCGTTCTTCGTCAGTTGCCTAACAACGCAGATTGTGCAGTATTTAATCCACGGATTATAGCAGCGCAGTTCGTGAAGCCTGATGAGGACAAGTGGTTTTTAGGTCAGTCAGCAGGCAACTTGTTAAGCACAAATACATCTGCATTTAAGACTGTAACAATGCGGTTTGGTTATCAGTACGCAGCAAGTGCTTCGTTAGAACCTGTACTTACTTTGCTGCCTGCAACCGATCAAACAGTTGAGTTAGTATCAGGCAATTTTACCCTGCCTACCTCAACGGTAATTGAAACAACAGATAGCGCATCATACATACCTAATGATGCTAACGCTTTGTTTCTTTCTGATACACCTTTAGTGGGAGGAGTGTACAAAAATTACGTGGTGTATGACACAGGTAAAACGACTTGGGCAACACTGGCTTTTATAAACACCTCGACTGCCGCAGGAAGGTTTATTAAAGTCGAATACTTTAACGGGTCAACCTCATTAAGTTCAACTCAGATTACAAACAACGCTACTAATGGCGGTGCTGATCCTTTGTCAGGAACGAATACAGATGCAGACAGATTAATATACTTTGGTTGTGGTACAGCTAATTGGATTAGTCAACAAGCAACAGATATAAACCCAAGCGCAGCCAATAATAACGGATGGACACATTATGACATTACCCTTTTAGAGTTATCAGGCGGTGATGCATCTTCAGCTACCTATAGGTTTGAACGTTTGGACTGCAACAAGTTTCAGCAAGCAGGCGAGTTTTACACGTTGCATTGGTGGAACAGCAAAGGTGGGTTGGATAGCCTGGTGTTTAATGGCAAGTCAGAGTTGAGGCAAAATATTAAGCGTACAGAGTATAGGGAGATTGGAGGTAACAGCTATGATGCAAATGGTCAAGGGGCAGCGGCTTATAACAAGTACAGCTACGAAGGAGGTAAGACACAAGCAAGTAGCGTAACGACTACTACCTTTCGATTAAACACAGCGTTTGGTGACCCTGCTACGTTAAGCCCTTTGATGATGTCGCTTATGAATAGCGAACGAGTGTACATGACAGGAAGCGACAACTACGGCACAAACTCTACAGGGGCAGACAAGAACAAAGCTGTACGAGTCGTAGTAGCAGATGGTTCGTTTCAACGAAAGACATCAGTTAATGATGGTTTGACTTCCTATGAATTGCAAGTAGATATTTCACGATTACGACCAACTAGGTAATGGTACAATTAATAGCTACTTCACAAGACGGAAGCGACCAGGTACAGTTAGATACGCCTAAAGTACCGATTCAGTTAAACTTCCATTTTCAAGATTTAGCAAAACCATTTGCTAACCGAACGCCATACAGCTTCAATTTTAAGCTGCCTGCTACTCGTGAAAACCTAAAGTTCTTTTCTTTCTACTATGACTACAACGTCAACTTAGGAACATTCAAGGCAACTAAGCGTACAAACGTAGATGTGTACGACAATGGGGTTTTGGTTATGTCAGGTATTATGCAACTTCTGAACGCAACAGAAGAAGAGTATACGGTAGTCGTATTTGAAGAGTTGGCAAAGCTGTTTGAAACGATTAAAGATTTGTCATGGGAGCAGCTATTTATTACTGAGGCAGGCACAGTAGATACTGATTTAGATCATTCGCTTTCGTGGACAAACATTATTAATAGTTGGACTTTAACCAATGATGTAACGTCAGGCAGCGTAGGAAACGGAGTAATTGTTTATCCATTGGCTGACTATGGATTAAACGCAACGAACAACGCAAACAACGAAGGGACAAGCACAGGGTTTACATACAACGGTGCAGGTACGGGTATGGATAACGACAATGATGTTACCCAGTCATTACGATCTGAAAACTTTAAGCCTGCCATACGTATTCAATATCTCATAAAATACATTTTTGAGTACGCAGGCTTTGTATACAACAGCACTTTTTTTGATAGCGCAGACTTTCAGAAAATCTATATGTTTCTTGCTACAGAAACAGAACGGGTAAAATCAAGGGCAACTTATGGTTTTCGCACAGGGCTAAGTAGCGCAGTAAACATCCCAATTGCTCAAGCAGGCATATATCAAGACCTTGTGTTTGACTATGAAACAGGCAGTCCATACTATGACCCTGACGCATTAGTGACAAACGGAGTATTTACAGCCCCATATACGGGTTCTTACCTGTTGGCTTCACGTTTATTTGTTAAAACAATTGCAACAACAAGTAGCGTTACGTTTGACGTAAAGGTTCGTATGCAAGTCAACAACGCAGGAACACAAGGGTATAGCGTACCATGTGACCCAACGGCAGTAAACACAGTTGACCATCAATACTGGTTAGACTTAAACGCAGGAGATGTAGTATCTGTTTCTGTGCTATCTGACAACTCGTTTGATACAGTTCAGATTACATCCGATGTAACCAATGGGCAATCATTTTTTAACCTCATCAACTTCTCAGGGTCTGTTGGTTTTGTAGATGTGTCGGCTAATTTCCCAAATGATGTCACTGTAGACAAATGGCTAAAAGCTGTATTTGAGAAGTTCAACTTACGCATGGTTACTGATCGAGATGCTGTAGGCACAATTTATGTCGAGCCGTGGGAAACATGGTGGGATTCAGGGGTAAGTAAAGATTGGACAAACAAAGTAGACGCAGATAGCATAACGATTGAGCCAACGACTAAGTATCAAAAAAAATCAATTACGTTTTCAGACGGTGAAGGCGAAGACTTTTTGAATCAATGGTATCAGCACCATAACCAAAGAGTTAAAGGAACGTACATATTTGAAAATGAAGACAACGATTTTGCAACGGGTGAGATGGAAACTAGCGATATATTTCAACCACTACGCAACAGGAAAATCTTTACTTGGATTCAAAATACAGGCACTAGCTTTGTGCCTAATGTGCTTTGCCCTGCGTTTTGGGTTTGGTCTGATGGTAGTGACGGAAGCATCTACCTTAAAGAATCTGTAGCGTGTAAACCTGTATTAGCGTATTACAACGGATTGCAGAACATAGGCAACGGGGCAACATTTAATTATGGTGGCACAGGGTATACAACCTACCCATACTTTGCTGAGTACAATACATTTGGAGTAACGCCTACAACTAAATCTTTAGAATGGGGCTACTCCTACCCAAGCAATTTAGAATCCCCTGCTGTTGGTGGGTACACGCAGAACTATCTTTTTAATACGTACTGGCTGCGTATGATGAATGAGATATACAGCGATGAAAGCCGTTTGATGTCAGCCAAGTTTTCGTTAAATGCCACTGATGTATATGACTTAAAGTTTAATGATTTACTGTACATAGAAGGCGCATATTGGAAACTGCTAAGTTTAAAAAACTTCACGCTTGACGGTGAGAAGCTATGCAATGCAGAACTAATCAAAGTAATCAATGCACCTGCCGCACGAATAGATGGCAACTGCGCTTTACAGGTTGATTCATTTAACGATGACGGAACAGTAAATTTTGTTGACGCTAAAACAGGCGCGTCTGAACCTGCTACTGCTGACTGCTGCACAATTAATGGCTATGTATGGAGTGAGGCATTAGGCAAATGTTTCATCTCACCAGGTAATGAAAATGGAGGAGGTGGCACTAATCCCGTGGGCACATACCCTGAGCCAATTAGCGGATTTAACAATGCTCAAAACGATACAGCGATTGGTACAAACGTAATTACAAAAGCGTTTAACGGATTGCAGGTATCAGGGGCTACGTACTCTTTAGAATTATTTGCACAAACTACTAGTGCTTCAAGCGTATCAGCCACAACTAACGAAGGGCTTGCTAGTTTTAAAGCAGGGGCAGACACAATAACATATATCACTTACGACATTACTACAATTGAAGTAGGCGGTAGCAGCGGAACACATGGTAACGCAGCCAATTTTACAGCACGAACAGCTTTAGCAAACACAAGAACATCTGCTACAACTGCTTGCACCTTACGTAATATTGGAAATCCAACGATACTAAACAATCAAAGTGACGGTGGCACACATGGCACAATCAGTATTCAAACAGCGCAACGCAGTTCAGGAGCAACAGCTACCTACTCTTTGCAATGTGCAGGGCAAGCAAACGTAATTGAACAATGGTTTATTCGCGCAACGGTGCAAGTAGTTCAAATTAATGATGCTGAAGTAAACTTTGAAACACCTGCTTTTTTCAATAAAACACCTGACACAAGCATTACTTTAAACGTAAGCCCAACAGAAACCTTAGACTTTAACGGATGAAATACTGGATAAACGCCATAGGGTACGGGTTACCATTTGCCATTAGGTTAGCACAAGACAAGGAGCAAAAAGGAAAAAAGATGTGGATGCATTGGTACGGGAGGCACGATTTAAAAGTTAGTGCTTTGAAGAAGATCAACTTAATACTAAAGAACAGATGAGTAATGACATGAATTTTAACCTAATCGGAGTAGATAAGGTTACACCTGCTGCTGAAAAAGCAACAAAATCATTAGATAATCTGAGTCAAAAAGCAGATAGTGCAGGTAAAAGAGTAGGGAAAACGGGTAGAACAGCCACTAAAGATTGGGCAGGGCTAGGTGATTTGTTTTCAGGCTTATTACCTAGGGGTTTAAGTCGGACGCTGAGGCAGTTTAAATCTACTCAGCGATCAGTTTCAAGATTAAGCAAAGGCTTTAAGGGATTAAAAAGTGCCATTGCTTCAACAGGAATTGGTTTACTTGTTGTCGCTTTAGGTGCAATTGTGGGGTATTGGGATGATATATCAGCGGCTATTAGCAGCGCATCAGACGAAACGGACAAGCTAGTTGAAGAGAACAAAGAGTTAGTTCAAGCTGCAAATGACCAACTAGAAGCAATAAGTGCTACTGAGAACATCTTAAAACTGCAAGGGGCAACAGAAGAAGAGATTTTAGAAATGCGTATGGCAGCTACAGACGAAGCAATTGCCGCGCAAAGGGTTATGATTGAGTCTTTAAAGACGCAACAAGAAGAACAAACTAAAGCAGCACAAACAGCTAGTGATACAGTAGCAGGTATTTTGATGTTGCTTACAGCACCGGTAGCAGCAGCCTTAACCGCTATAGACGCGATAAGTGCAGGATTAGTAAAGATTGGCGCATTAGAAGAAGCAACAAATTTTGCAGAAGGATTCTATACAGGCATTGGCGATATGCTGTTTGATCCTGAAGGAATAGAAGAAGACGGTCAAAACGCAATTGACGAGGCAGAAGAACAGCTTCAGCGGCTAGAAAATACACGGGCAGGCTATCAATTACGCGCCAACAAAAACGAAGAGCAAGCAGAAGCGGAAGCGCAAAAGAAACGAGATGATGCAGCTAGGAAGAGGGAGCAAGACGCGCAATTCGTAGCTGATAGGTTAGCCAAGATACAGGAAGAGATGTATTTGGCTATGATTGAAGATGACATAATGCAGCAGAAGGAAAGGCGCAGGTTGCAGTATGAAGCAGACCAAGCAGAACTAAAAGCTAGGGGTGCAACATTTTCTCAGTTGCTAGTTTTAAAGCAACAGTATGATATGGATGTTGAGGCTTTAGACCAACAAGCACTTGACAGAAGGAACGCTAAAGAAAAAGAACGACTAGATAAAGAAGCACAACTAGCAGAAGAATTACGACAGAAGGACTTAACAGATAAGCAGCTAGAAGAAGAAGCAGCCTTTGCTGAATTTGAAAGACAGGAAGAGTTAGCAGGCACAAACGATGCATTGCTTCTTGAAGCGTTTGAAGCGTACCAGGAACAGAAAGATGCTATAAACGAAAAGTATAAGCAAAAAGAAATTGATGAAAACCAAGAGGTAATAGACCTTGAGATTCAAGGAAGGCAGGCACTAGCCAAAGGAGTAAGCGGTGTGTTTAAGCAAATGGGCAGGTTAGCAGAACAAAACAGCCAAGAGCAAAAGACATTAGCCGTAGCAGACGTGTTGCTGAATCAGGCTATTGCAATGGCAAACGCAGTAAGGGGAGCATCAGAAACAGCTAAAGACCCTATCTCATTAGGGGTGCTTATTACTACTATGGTAGGTGGTGTGCTTAGTAGCTTTGCAAGTATTAAGGGAATCTTAGACCAAGCAGGAACATCGGGCGGCAATGTAGGAGGTGGTTCAACTGGTCAGACGCGATCAGGCTTTGACACACAAAGCACAGCACCCATGCCTTCACGCTTACAATCAGAAGGAGGTATGCAAGCTTACGTAGTACAGAGTCAATTAGAGGGACAGGCAATGCAGGCGCAACAACTAACTTCTAAAACTACCCTTTAATTTTACGGGTTGGTGTTACGGTTCTTTATATGTATATTATAGACATAGAACAAAGTCATGAAAAAAACAAAACTCGGTTATAACGGTTGGGCAAATTATGAAACGTGGAGTGTAGGAGTACACGACTACATTGAATTTTTAGCTGAAACAGCTATAGACAATGGGGATTTGCAAGTTGACGCATCGTGGTGTGAAGATTATATGTACGATTTGCTTGAAGGTGAAATGCCAAATGACGGATTGCTACGACAGCTTTTAAATGGTGCATGGTCGGAAATTGATTGGCGAGAGATAGCTGAACACGTTAACGACACTATCTTAGACATCGGTATCTAATGAATATCCGTAGAGAACAAGATTTATTTGAAGACTACCTAGAATCGGTAGGCATGGAATATGACAGCGTATCAGGACTTACGCAGGTATTCATGCGTTCAAATGATTACGATGTGTTCTTTACAGACAGGGGTATCGAGGTAGAAAGCTATTCACCTATGATGGGCAACGTAGAATTTATAAACGCTGACCAATTGATTGATTGGTTTGAAGAACAATAGAGATATGGATGCACTACATAAAATAGCAAGTGATTTAGAGAGTCACGGCATGGACGTAGAAGTACCAACAGATTACTTTTTGGTTATTTTTGATGCTGAAGATTGGATGCTAGATATAGCACACGATGTTCTAGACCGATATATTCGCTTGGGTAAAATTGACAACTACTATTTTGAACCTGCTAATACAGGAGGCTTAATGTATGATCGCTCAGACATGGGAATTTCAATTGATTACTAAACAACAGAGATATGGCATACGCAAACGATAGGGCGCAAGAAGCATTTGGTGACTTCTTAGCAGATGAAACTGATTTTGAGTACATAGGTTATTTGCCAAGCGAAAGGGCGAGTGCGTTTTACGTAAGCAAGTTTGCGCTTGACGGTTTCATTGATGACATTAAAAGATTTGAACTAGATGCTTTCGTTAGGGAAGAATTTCCCGAAATGATTGAGGACGATGAGTATTACGATTGGGGTTATTGGACAGAAGATGATAACGGAGATTTTATCGTTTATGTGCAATTTTTCGTTTAAACAACAGAGATATGAGAACAGTAGAACAGATTGCTAGATTATTTGAGAACATGGGTTACGTAATTGATTACGTAGTTGGAAACACTATCGAGGTAGTTAAGTATGATGGTAGTGATTGGACAGAACGAGAGTTAGATACGCTTTATGACGAAGCAGGTATGTATGATAGCGTTCGTGTAAGTCAAATTTACAGTGACCCAACAGTCGCTCAAATTGAAGTAGGAGTCTAAACAACAGAGATATGGAATGGATTTATGACTTTGTACACGAGGCAGTCTTTTATGAGGTATATGAAAACGATGATGAAACAATGTATGATTGGGTCACTGATCGGGACTTTGCTGAAATTGTGAATGAAGTAACGCAGTACATCCTAGATGAATATAATGGCGTAGAAATACCAACCTGGCAGCAAGAAGAAGCAGCCCATCTTGACATCCTTGATTACATGGGGTCTTACATTGGATAAACAACAGAGGCGACCAAAACAATAAACAACAGAGATATGGCATCATTAGGGTTAATAGATTTTATAATCATAGTTGAAGAGAAAGGGTATTTGGTTACTGAAGAGTATGAAATATCTTATGATGGCTATGTTATAGTTTTTGAAGGTAAAAATCGCTTAGGGCAATACGATGTGGAATTAATTGGAAAGATTGCTCACTCTACAATACGCGGAGATTTTGACGTTCGACTAATCCAGGACACAATTGAAGTAACCATTTTTCCTTAACCAGCATAGATATGGCAAGTATTTTTGAAGGGGATTTACAAGTAGAAGGTTCTTGGTTTGGGGCAAGAAATATTCATGATTACCCTGAAGAAGGGCAAATACAAATGCTTATTTCCGATAGATATGTAAATAGTGATGCATTGTTTCAAGATGTTGTGGACTTTTTTGAATATGAATTTTTACCCGACAGAGGTTTAAAATTGGAAGATGTTTTTATGCACGGAAATTTGACGATATTTTATTCATAACAACAGAGATATGAAGTTCTTAGAAATACAGAGTCAAGGCGTAACCCTAAAAGAAGCAGAAATGCTGTGTGAAGATTTGTTTCACGACAATTTGTATGTACGCGATTGGAACTTTGATTCGTACTTAGGTTCATTGTACATCACTCTGTCATTCGATTTTGACACTTCAAAAGAATACATCACAGGCGCAGGTCAGTTGCTAGTACACGAACTAGAAAAGTTGAGCAATTACCAGCGACAACAAATTGTAGGCACTTACTAAACAACAGAGATATGAGATTTTTATACTATTTAGAATACGCTGAAGCTGATGAGCAGCGCGTTATGGATTTTATGAGTACGGTGTACGATTACCCAAGCGAATACGAATACGATTATGAAATGGGTACGTTAATCATTTACACTAACGTAGAGCCTATGTCACTTGAAGAAGACATTTTTGCATCTACTTCGCTGTATGCTATTAATTACGGCAAGGCTTAACAACAGAGATATGGAGCGTAAACTTGTTGAACTACTTATTGAAGAAGATTCTACTGCATGGGGAGTAGAGGCAATTAGCCTGGTAAAGTTCCCTGCAATCGAAGAGAACTTTGTTTTCTTTAGCAAGGACGGCAACACACGCGCCATGAGTTTAGCTGCTGTAGACGAAGACCAACGTACAGTAGTGGGTGCAGCTTTAATTCCTGACAAGCATATACCTAGGATTGACGAGAATACGGATGAAGAATACGATGTGTACTTCAGCAAAGAAACAGTCAAGTTGGCTAGTGAATTATTCTTAAAGCAGAATCGTACAAACGATCACACAAAGGAGCATCTTGAAAAAGTAGATGATGTGAGCGTAGTAGAGAGTTGGATAGTAGAAGACCCTGAACTAGACAAGAGTAAGGTTTACGGTTTTGCAGTACCAGAGGGAACATGGATGGTAAAGCTACAGGTAGCCAACGATGAAGTGTGGACTGAGATTAAGGACGGAAAACTACGTGGGCTAAGTATTGAAGGTTACTTTTCGGATAAAGTAGAAGAAATGAGTCAGTCACTATCCATGAAGAAAGTATTTAAAAAGTTGTGGTTCGCTGTTAAGCGCAAATTCTATCAGGAGGTAACCCTATCAGAAGGGTTTACTATTGCTACTGAAGACGAGAATATGACAGCAGGCAGCACGGTATTTAAAATTGACGAAGAAGGACTGCCTACTGAGTTGCCAAACGGAAAATACACAACTGAAGCAGGCGTAGAGTTAGAGGTGTACGAAGGTGTGCTAACTGAATACAACGGTGAAGTCAAGTCCGTTGAAGACCAGGTAGAAGAAGAAACTGTAGAGATGGACAAAGTAGAACTAAACCAAAGGAAGGTAAAGTTCTATACAGCTTACCTAAAGCGTAAATACTACAACACCTACGGATGAATCCATTAGTAAACAGAATTTGGTCTACATGGACAAACAGCAGTCAACAGGAGTTGCTCGAAATGCTACGTGAATTTCGATTTGACTATATGTTTGATGACAGTTTTTTGCATGGGTTAGACATTATAGAAGAAGCTATTCTAGAAGAAAACTATGAACGCGCAACGGTCATATTTCAAGAGATGAAACCGTCAGGTGTTTTTCTACCTAGGGACTTTGACTTGTTTGTAGAGATTTTAGATGAAGCCAACTATGGGTATTAACAACCAACATATATTTAAAAAAATGCGTAAGAAAAAATTCGCAGAAGACGAGGTAGTAGTTGAAGAAGAAACTACCGTGACTGAAGAAACCGTGGAAGAAAGCCCCGACTCCCACGATCAATTTGTATCAATTTTAGTTGACATGGGGCTGTCAGCAGAACAAGCTGAAGCTGTGCATACAATGGCTATGGATTTAATTGATGCAGGCGAAGGCGAAGAAACCACTACTGAAGTGAAAGAAGAAGTAAAAGTCGAGGCTTCACGCCAACGACGAAACCGACGAAGCCGACGAGCAGAATTTGCTCGTGAGCGACGCTCAGGGCGTCCTATGCGACGCGAACTATCCGCTGAGGATAAAATGGAACAACGATTGAATCGCTTGGAGCGTTCAAACCGTGCTTTGCGTAGTCAGCTACGAGAGTTTGGAGCAGCACCTGCTGCACGTGGTGTACGTACTGCACCTAATGTAGAATCTAATTCTACACCAAAGCGAAATGTGAGCGACAGCACACAGGCTGCATTGGACATGATTAATAATTTTAAGTGATGAGTAACTATTTAACACGACGACGACAGTTTGCTAATCCCGAATTGAGTCCTGACCCGTCAACTTACGCAGGCGAACGAGCAGCACCTTATGTTGCACCTGCCCTAAAGTTGGCAAATACCTTGACCAATAACTATGTTCGTCAAATTGACGGCATCCAAAACAAGGCTGTAATTTCTAGCTTTTCTTCTGATACAGGAGTAATTCAAGCTGCAAGCTGCGATTGGGCTGATGGCGATAACATGACCCTTGGTGAGCGAGTATTGGAACTTACCGATCTTGCAGTAATGGAGGCTTTGTGCCGTGGTACATTGCTCCCAACGTGGGCAGGTATGACTGGCGCACGGGAAACTATGACAGCAGGTAACCCTGAGTTTGTTACTTTCTCTATGGCAACGGTTGCAGGGTATGCAGCACAAGGAGTAGAGAACGGAATTTGGACAGGCGGTATGGCATCAGGTCAGAAAGGATTCCTTTCAAATGATGGCACATTTGATGCTGACGGTTGGAACGCTTCCATTTTGGGTGCTGCTACTGTAACTGAAAAGGTTGTAACCGGTAGTGGTTTTGCAGCAGCAAACATCTTGACGACTACAGGGGCATTTCACGAAGTGTATGAGAAAGCAGTTACTACAGTCCCTGCTATCTTGAATAAGCCTGACATTGCTTTTTACTGTAGTCCTAAGACAGCAGGAAACTATATGACTGCATTAGCAATTTCAGGTTCTTTCCAAGGTGTAAATGTTTCAGGAACAAATCAAGGTTTTGAGTCTTTGCAATACTTAGGTATTCCAATTCAGGTTTGCCAAGGTATGCCTGCTGACGCTTTGATTTTGACGTACCGTGAAAACTTGGTAGTTGGTTCAAACTTGAACACAGACTACACTACTGCTCAGTACATTGATGCTTGGCAGTATGACGGTTCAGACAACATCAAGATTGCTATGCGCTTTGGATGTGGTGTACAGGTAGGTATTCCTGCTGATTGTGTCGTAGGTGCTTATACTGCCGTAATTGGTTAATTAGTAAAGTATGCCTTGCGAAATTTCAAGCGGACGAGTAGTCGATTGTAAAGATCAGATTGGTGGAATTAGCCGTGTCTTTATTGCAGCAGAATATCAAGACATGATTAACAACACTACGTGGGCAGCAGCAACTAATGATACAGTTACTGCTATTCCTGCTCAAGATTTCTACACTTACGAAGTTCGTCCTGAAACTAGTTCTATGACAATCACTTATGCAAGTGATCCTGCCAATGGGACTACGTTTTTCGAGCAAGCACTATCTTTAACATTCCAACAGCTGGATGCTACAGATATTGCTGATATTCGTGTGCTGTGCCAAGGAAGACCAAATATTTGGGTTATGGATAATAACAATAACATTTGGTTGCTGGGTGCAGAATTTGGATGTAACGTAACGGGGGGCAACCTTGTTACAGGAACATCCTTTGCAGATTTGACAGGCTATACTATTGACTTTTCAGGACGGGAACAAAACCCTGTTTGGATTGCAGCCGATGATGCAACTTTAGGTGATTACCTATCAGGAGTTTCAGGAGCAACAGTAGACCCTACGCCATAAATTTGTTTGTGGGTTAGATGAAAGGGGGGGAAGGTTTTGCTTTGCCTTCCCCCTTTTTTAATGAAAGAAAAAGAATATGATACAGCTTACTAACGATTCAGGCTACCAGTCATTCTATCTAAAATTAGATGGGTATGACACTACCACAATAAGTAGCGTTCGAGTTACGATAGTAAGCCAATTAACGGGTAAGTCTACAAATTTTGGATTAGTTACACCTACGGCATCAAACGGTAGGTACACAACGATTCAAATTCAAATAGCAGCTACCCCTAAACTTGTAGAAGGTTTGTATTTATTGACAGTAAAAAACAGCGGAAACAATGTAACTTACGCGAAGCGACTTGCGTTTGTTTCAAGTACACCTGCGTTTGAAGAATCGACATATACACCGTATGAAGAAACAGATCAAGACGCTTATAAAGTATACGCTCCATGAATAAGCAAAACTTTTCGGTTATAGAGTATCAGTCACCTTTGCTTCCTATTTTTAAGGAGAGTCAAAACAAACTGTGGATTGATGCAGGGGCAGACAACTTATACCCACACTACCTAGAAGAGCTGTACGCTAGTTCAAGTATGCACGGTGCAATCATCAAGGGTGTAAGCGAAATGATTTATGGCGAAGGCTTAAACGCTATTGCTAAAGATCAACACGTTGACCAGTGGTTAAAGGTTAATTCTATTTTTGGTGATGGTACGTGTTTAAAGAAAGCAGCCTTTGACCTAAAGCTATACGGTCAATGCTACTTAAATATAATTTGGTCACAAGACAGGACTACCGTAAGTCGGGTGCATCACTTGCCTGCTGCAACTATGCGATGCGGTATTGCAGATGATGAAGATAAAGTGCCTCTATTCTACCACAAAAAAGATTGGGCAAAGCAACAAGAAGAGCCGTTAGTCATTCCTGCGTATGACACAAAAGATCGAGCTGCAGCATCACAGTGTTTGCATATTAAAATGTATTCGCCACTTTCGTTTTATTATGGAGCGAGCGATTATGAGTCAGGGACGGCATACGCACAAATAGAAGCAGATTTAGCTGCTTACCACCTTTCTTCGATAAACCAGGGTTTCTTTCCTAGCACTATCATGAACTTTAATTCGGGTGTACCGACAGAAGAAGAACGTGCTGAATTGGAAAGGTTGGTATACAATAAATTTGGAGGGGCAACAAACGCAGGTAAAATCTTGATGACGTTTAACGACTCACAAGACACAGCGCCTACAATTGAAAGTTTTAATTTATCTGACGCACATCAGGTATTTGATTACCTAAGTACAGAGTGCAGTAAAAAAGTATTGTCAGCGCATAGAGTTACAAGCCCATTGTTGTTTGGCTTGCGCGATACAGGAGGTGGATTTGGAAACAATGCAGACGAGATGAAAGAGTCTTATGACTTGTTTTACAACACAGTTGTACTTCCTTTCCAACGTCTTTTGCTTGATGGTTTAAGACCGGTCTTTGCAGCAAGTAACATTACCCTTGAGTTGTACTTTACTCCCATGAAGCCTGCCTCATTCGTAGAGGTAGACAATTTGTTTGACCCTGTACGAGCAGGTGACACTTCAGACAAAGACGCTAGTTACAACGGAGCGCAAATTTCAAGTGCGGTAGATGTGCTAGTTAAAGTGCAAGAAGGCTTAATTACTACCGATCAAGCTAAAGTGTTCTTAGTGCAGATGTTGCAATTTACAACTGAAGTAGCAGATGCTTTGTTTGTAGAAGGCGTAGACGCAATTACAAAAGTACAGGAAGAGGAGGTTCAAGAAGAAGCAATTGCCGAAACGCAGTTAAAAAAAAAAGATAGCGAATTACAAAAACGAATGCGAGCCTTAGATGCGAGGCTTGGGGATAATTACTACTACGTAAAATCTCAGTTAGTAGATGATGATGGGCTAGATGCAATGCTTCACGCTAAGAAACATTTGTTCTATGCTGAATACTCAAACGTAGAAGATGTTTCTGAATACGATATAATTGGAAAAGACGATTATTTATTTGCTGTAAGGTATCGCTACGCCGAAACAGCTACTACGCCTGCACAGAGTAACGAAAGTAGGGACTATTGCGTAGACATGATGGAACTTTCAGACGATGGGGTTATCTATCGTTACGAAGACATAGAAGATATGTATTATGAAAATCCTGAATTCAATCACCCTGGCACATCAGGATTCGACAAGTTTACATTAAAGGGTGGAATCTACTGTAGGCACGGGTGGCAAAGGGAAATCTTTATTTACGCTCCTGACGGTGAGCCAAAGGAAATGGAGATGATAGAGATAGAGGGAAATTGGGATGACGTAATGCGTAGGGTTGGAAACAACCCTGACATAGTACAGAAGGGGGAGGAATACATTGCACCGATTGATATGCCCAATAGGGGCGCATACAACTAAACGACATGGCAACTACACTATACATAAGTTCAAGCAAGCTAAAGCGAGATACAGCTTTAGGAAGCACCGTTGATGACAACCTGTTGCAGCCTTATATTAAGATTGCACAGGACAGATGGATTTTACCTGCTTTGGGTACAGAGTTAGAAAACAAGATTAGCGCATTGATTGACGCTGATACAGTAGGAGATGAAGGTAATGAATACTACGCAACTCTTTTAAACGACTACATACAGCCTTGTTTGGTGCAGCTTGCATTTACAGAAGTTGCCTATGTAGTGCGCATGAAGTTTGCAAACAATAGCGTAGTAGTAAACGGATCAGAACAAGGTTCTCCTGCAAGCCTTACAGACATTAAAGTTGTAGTAGAGCAGTCAAATGAAATCGGTATGTTTTACCGTCAGCGGATGATTACGTACTTGCAGTTCAACAGCGGTTCATTTCCTGAGTACACATCAAATACTGGTGCTGATCTTTCACCTTCTCAACGTAACTACTTTGGAGGACTCAATGTATACCCACGAATTCCCACAGACAATCAAATCAAGTCAATTGCAACAGCTTTGGGCATTAGATATTACAACTCGTAATCATTGGAAACTACAGAAATACTTAGATAATGTCAACGAAAGTAACAGATTTAACGCCATTAGTAACGACTGATGATGCAGACGTATTGCACATTGTAGATGTAGGGGATGACACAGGAGGCACAGCAGGGACAAGTAAAAAGATTACAGTAAGCAACTTGTTAGCTAGTGCAGGTGCAGTTGATTCTGTCAATGGGCAAACGGGTGTTGTGTCTTTAGCGGTAGACAACCTAACAGACGTAAACGCTACAAGTCCTTCCAGTAATGATGTTTTAAAATGGTCGGGTGCGCCTACAAATAAATGGCAACCTGTTGATTGGCTTGCTGTTTTGTATGCTGAATTTAAGCAAGGTTCAGATACTACTATTACCAATGGTGCAGGAACGGCTTCAGAACTAGAATTAACAGCTACAACAGCTAAGTTAAAGACAGGTATTTCTGAAATCTTAATTACTGAAACGTCACCAGGTGACATTGATTTTATCGTAGCAACCGACGCTACAGGAAGTACAGCTTACACAGCACTAAACATTGACGGATCGACAACAGCAAACGAGGCTGACATAAACGTTCACGGCAAGTTTTACATTCACGATGTAGCTAACACGACTAAGGCGTTTATCCGTCTGAATAGCACAGGCAATGTAAACCTAAGCCTACCGACAAGTTCAGGAACACTTGCTTTAACATCAGATATTCCATCAGCAGGAATTGCCGCTGTTGTAGATGACACATC
>JAAHTH010000828.1_pt1 | contig 28831 bp, 29 predicted proteins | sample 6116091 | NCBI WGS metagenome assembly JAAHTH01 (sample SAMN13939990, study PRJNA603662) | sponge metagenome | isolation source: marine sponge | host: Mycale hentscheli | place: New Zealand | collected 2006
CGAGGTCACCAAGCATTCCGTTGGCGGGAACCTCGTTGGCTGCCGTGCCTACGTTGGGAATCTGAAGCGTGGTTTTAGCTCCGTCAACTGTCGTGCTACCTGTGCCACCTTTATCGACATCCACGCTGCCCGATGTTAGCGGAGCTAGGTTGTATGTGCTGGGTGCAGCAGCTATCGCGTCAGCTGTGTCCTGCCGTAGATCGTCACGACCAATTTTAGCAGTGCCGTTTGCGCTGCCGTCAATAGCTACATATGCGTCAGAAGGCACTGTAGTAGCTGTGTTAGTAAGATCTTTAATTCGTGTATTAGCCATAGTTCAGCTCTCTATACGTAGTCTAAAAATATAAGTGTATTGTTCTGATCATCGATCAGCTGGTTGTCGGCATCGTCCACCCAGTTCAGTTCTATAGGTGTCAGGTTCTCGTCGTCAGAGATAAGAGACACACTGAACTCTGGGCCTAGCTTAGGCCGAGTCAGGCTGAACGAAATCATGCCGCAAACTCCGCTACTGCAACTTCTGAGCTGCTGCTTGCAGTGATTACATTGACAGTGCCGGTATAGGATTGAAGCGACACTGTGCCACCGTCACCTCTGTTAGCAGAAGAGGCTGGCTTGAGAACAAACGCGAAAGATTTGGAACCTGTAACTACAGGATTTCCTCCTAGTTTCACATACACTTCCTCGATGCCGATGTTCTGTATTGTCAGGAAGGATCGAGCTGTATTAGCTGCCAGCGCAACGGATGCCGTGGAGGTAACCGATGCAACTGTTTGTGTGGCTGTCGTTGACTTGCCACCTAAATTTTTGAGTGCGCCTAAGATTTTATTTTGAACGCGCAACGGGGAGTCCTGAATACTATTCGTAACTCCGTCTGAGTAAATTTTCGGGTTATTCATAAACTGTTTTCTACTGCTTCAAGTTTGTAAAAGGCTGGTGACCCGCACCCGTAGATACGGGCCACCAGTTTGGTCCTATCGGTAGCTAGGAATTCTTAGCTCGCGCAAGCTGTGACATCTGTTCCAGAAAGAGCAGAGCCAACACCACAAGCACGTTTGAATATCATTGTCATACCGTATGACGGGAATTCAGGCCGAGGCGCGTGTTTGAATTCAGCGAAGTGGCGTCCCAACTTGTCCAGAGGATCAAGACAGGATGCACCAGCATCTTGAATTTTGTTACCGCCAGTGACCCATCTCCACTCACCCATATAAGAGGTCGGATTCCAGCTCACACCGCCAGCGGCGTTAACAGGAGGGACGATCTCAGATGTGAATACAGCTGGGTTCAATACGATAGCTGCTTCGTGAGTTGCAGCTATGTATGCAGGATTCAATACAGCTTTCTTTCCAGCTGTAGCAGCACTCATCAAGTAAGTGTTCACGCGAACGTAGCTGTTAGTTCCACTGTCGTAAGTGTAACGAGGTGGTCGCAAGTTAGGAATGTGACGGAAGTTCTTAATAGAACGTGTCGCACCCAATCGACTCATCAGCTCAGCTGCTCCACCTTTACCGCTTTCAGCATCGCGGAAGTCCTGTCGCAATTCACTGTTGTTCAGTGCAATTTGCTGAGACGCTTCCATACCTACAAGCAGAGGGAATACAGGTCCGTCTTCACCAAAGGTAATGAAACCGTTGCTGTCGGGATTAGTAGCTCCTCTGTCGATCAGCTCAACTGCGATCTGATCCAAGTATTGCTGTGTGAGAGTAGAGTCAGCTTCACCCATTGTGGTAAGTGCAGTAATATCATTTTCTGTATCAATGATGTTATTGCTGTTACCGACAGAAACCTTAGAAGCGAACTTCATGTATAAAGTTTCGTAGCGTTTTTCCCAGCTGCGCTGAGAACGCTTTGTCATCTCCTCGATGTAAGCTCGTAAGAAGGTGTCTACGTTGTGATCGTAGATCAAATCATCCTTACACAAAATAGGTCCAGCGAGCGAAAAAGCTTCGGGATTAAATGTTCGGCTGGTGTAACCAACTTCAACATCTTCAAAGCTAGATGAACAACTGCCCCCTGCGTTACCACTTGATCCACCTGTTACGCTGGAGTTAGTGATCTGCGTCCAAGTTTCTTGATCGCTAGTAGGTTCAGAGTTTTCAATTGCAAAGGTAGTCTTAACTGTTCCTTTACCCGTTTCAAAAGTTCCGCGAGGAATTGCGTTGATCCAGACTGATCGAAATGAAGCGTTGCGGTAAACCTCGTCTGAAAGGTTTTGAGTAGCAATCGCGAAGGCGTCAAATACATTTGAACAAGCCATAGTTTTTCTCCTTTAGAAAAAATTACAGAAATAAGCACAGAACCTAGCTATCACTCGATAGCTGGCTTGCGCCACTTGTTCGGTTAGGCCAAGTCCGAATTGGGCCAGTACGATTGCCAATCGCTGTAGGGCAGTTGAACTGTGTTTATGCGCTACAGTTCAAAGCGCATTATCTTTTTCGCTGCTAATGTAGAAACCGTCAAACGGTTTTGTGAAATATGCGGTAGCTGTCTTACCCGTGAGAACAGACAGCAGAGGTGCAACTAACGACAGAGGTCGAGACGAGAGGCAACTGCCGCCCACGGCCCCAATTACCGCAATTAAATTTATCTGCCTATACCCATTCCCTTGAGTTCTCCCATCACGCGATCAGAAAACGAGACAGGTCCAGACTTACTGGATGAACTGTTACCGCTGGTGACACTGCCTCCAGCTGCGCTAGGTTCAGCCCCTTTGAGCTTGTCCAGTTCAGATTGCATCCTTCTGTTATGCTCAACAAGAGCAGCATTCTGCTCCACTAAAGCTCCTCCACTCGCAGCCCACAATGCAGCGGTCGCTGCGTCTTCAAATGTGTTTTGCTCCATCAGAATCTTCTGAGCAAGTCCTACCCTCTCCCTTACCCCAGTGTTCCATTCTTCATCACCTTCACGTAGCTGGTAAATAGGAATGTTATCCTGCGCTTCCTTTAGCATTGTCTTAAAGGACTTCTCAAGTGCCGTGTTTCTCTCAGTGGTTTTCTTCTCGCTGATCAAGTTCTCTTCTTCCACAAGCTTTTGATAGCTTGATTTAGAATCCTGCAAAGCTGTGTCTCTTTCGTAGCTAATCTCGTCAATGCGATTCACGATACCCTGTAGGTAAGCCTGTCTGGATGCTGGCAATTCTCCTACCAAATCATCCAGTGCAGATGCTCTACTCTCACTGACTGGCATTGAAAGTATCTTAGCAAGCTGGTCCCTGTTTTCAGCTGGGACGTAAGCTTTAGCTCGATCTATCTGAGCATCGATTGGCTTAACGTATTGTTCATTAAACTTTGGATGCCGTTCCAAGTTGGTTAGGCTAAGAGTCTCACTCATCTCTGAGTAATCTTTCTTAAGTTTTTCAAACTCCTCACTAGGTGCAGCGTCTTCCAAAGCTGTCAACTTAGACATCAGCTCGTTGACTTTGGACTTTGCTTCATCCCTCTCTGCTTTAATAAGCCTAAAGTCTTTGGAGCTTCTCGACTCTTTGACTTCAGTCTCTACTGGTGTTGGATCTGGGTCTGGCTCAGCAGCTGGAGCTTCTGCTTCCACTGCTGGTGCTGGCTCAGATGCTGGCTTCTCTGACATTGCTTCACGAAAAGCATCTGCCATTGATCCAATGTTTTTGTTGGTTTCAGGATGCAATGCTGGGTTGCCAGAAATTGCAGCGGGGTTTGGTTCTACTGTTGCTTCTTCACTCATAGTCTGTTCTCTGCGCTAAATGTGGATTCAGGTTCTTTCGGAAGCTCTGGGGCTGTTTCGCCTAAAGCTTTCAAAATCTTACATGTGTATTCGTAGCCTTTCTGCATGCCGTGTGCGTATGCATAGTCCGTAGCTGTAGACCCGAAGGCCAGTGGAACTGTGGACAGAGGCATTTCGTCAGCGAGAACCTCCATCATCGCTTTCCACGTTTCAGACTCTTGCAGGTTGCGTGCGTTAGCTACAGCTGTAGGGTCATTTGTCCATTCTGATAGTTTCATAAAGATCGTGCAGATCGCATGCAGTGAACGCGATCTGTTCCATTAGTTGAATCGTTGGAGTAATGGACTAACGGAGCTTCTGTCCACTCTGGTTCTCCATATTGTCTCACCGTTCGTGTGGCAGAGTAAAAACCTTTGTGCGCTAAATGCTGTAAGATAATCATGTCACTGAGGTGCGCGTTTTCGCCGATAGAATATCCAATGTCTTCAGATTTGATCGCACAAAATGCAGCGCAAATGCGTTCGTATCCCGATTGAGTTCCTGCAACAACTGAGGGTGTGACAGCTTCTAATTCTGGGTGAACCTCATAGATTCTCATTGAAGAAGGAATAGGCGCAGGATCAAAACTGTAGTTCACTACATCATAGTCTGACATAAACCCGCCCCCTAATGCTGCGACAGCTAACCACCTTAAGTAACAAGCCATTTCATACTCTGGAACATTAATAGTCGGAAACTTGGAAACAGTCTCCTTCAGTAAATCATACAAAGGGTGCGATTGCGCGTGATGCTCGCCAAGAACCACTGTGTTCCATCCTCGACTAGCCCAGCTTCTCCTCCAATGCTCAAGCATTGGCTCTGATTTCTTATGCTGCTCCTCGTCAACCTTTACGTAGTAAGTATATACCGTATTCATTTCCGTCTCATCCTTCGTTTAGTTGCTTTCTTCTTAGGCTTGGGTTTTGGTTTGGCTGCTTCCATCCGCTCTCTCAATCTGTCCACAAGCGACAAGTCTTTGTTGCGGTGGAATAGACAGGCGTCAAAGTCCACCACATCATCGACCGTCTGCTGGTCTGGGAAACTTGGAACTATTCCTCCGTGCGTGCAGGGCCTGTTTTTTGCATCGATCTCCCACACGTTCATTATAAGTTTTGTGTGTCGAGCGTTCTGCACAACTCCATCTATGCTGCCAGCAACATCCCACGCAACCCCCACAGGAGGTATCATCATTGCTACTGAGTATTCATGTGGGTTCGGTGGGTAAATCGCTACACCGTTCAAGTGCATAGATGTGTTATGCATTACCCCGTGAACCACATGTCCTAGAAAAGCTTTCCCACAATTCTGATAAGCTTCGTCCAAATCAGTGAGCCATCCTTTACGGATAGGCACAGCGTCCGGTTCCCAAAATAAAAAGGGTTGCTGATGTTTGTTGATTATTTCCCAGCAGACTTTCTGGAAAGCATAGTTCTGAGGGTTGGGCCACTGGGGATTCCCCATCCATTCGCCATACTTAAAAAGTAAAACTTTCTCAAAAGCACACTCAGCTATGGCGTGTATTTTGTCTACCCAGTCAGGCGGCACATCAGAGTCGTAGGAAAGCATTACCGTGTAAGGCAGCTTCCCTTCTAACTCATATGACCAAGTGATGTTTTTATGAATGGACTCGCAGTCCTTTATGCAGAACGGTGCTACTACTATCATTATTCGTCTCGACTGTGATGTGTTGCATCATATGTTAGCCGCTGCTTTTGCGTCAGCTAACGCCAACTCTTGTTTAAGTTTTAATTGATTGCGCTCCAGCTCAGCTTGAAGCTGTGCATCCTTACGTGCCTCTTCTCTCTCCATTGAAGCCATCTTTGCTTGCTCTTCAGGAGAGATCGCTGGCCCCTGTTGTTGCATTGCCTCCTGCTGCGCTTGAGCTTCAGCTTGCATTTGATCAGCAGCTTGCTGTGAAATCTCGTTGGCGTAATCAGTAAGTTCTTTTAGCTGCTCGCCTAGCTGCTTGGTTTCATTCTTACGATTAGGGTCAGCGGATAGCTGAATGATATGCTCTTCGATGTGCGGGAGAAGTAGTCCAAAGAATTCCGCAATGGCTCCAGTATTGGCACCCTGTTGTGCGGCTTGAACCAGCTCAGCTCCTTTACCAATGTGAGTTTGTGCGTGGATAAGGTGGTTCTGTGAATCAGTAATGATTACTGGGTTGCCCGTCTGCATTACAGCGTTCTCAATGTTAGCTTCGGCAACCTGATCCTTTGCGTAAACATCCTGTTCAGGCTCTACCATATACCTACCAACCTGCTGTTGACCTGCTAGAGCTGCGATGTAATCACGCATCAATGCGTTTCTACCACTCTCAGGTAACTGCCCACTGATCTGCATCAATCCAGAAATGGTCTGCAATCTTAAGAAAGCAGATCCCTGTCCGTAATTCCTAGACGCTTCCACGTAATCCACATCGTTCAATGCTTCTTTTGGCACCCCTCTGGCAATCACTCTCTTTTGGAAATCGATAGCCATTGCATCAGTGACGCTGGGATCAGAAGCACGCCTGTATTTCTCAGCGAAGAATCTGTCCAGCTGTTGGTAGTAACGAGCTATCTGTGTTTTACCCAGAACGCTTGCTTGCTGAACGATAGCTTGAACTTCAGTGGCTGTCTTGGGGTTCCCCTGTGGCTTGTCCAGTCTCTGTCTGTATTGAGCTAGTCCAGACTGTAATACATTCTCCAGCTCGCGATCCACTGCTACAGGTGCATCAACGATGCCAGAAAATTGTCGCTGCACTACATCGAACTTAGGAGGCAGCACGGTGACAGACCCCATATTAACGAGACTAACTTTCTGTCCAGCTTCTGGTGTCTGAGGTTGCAAGTGTAAGGAGCTTGCCATTGCAGCGGCATCTACCATCTGACATTTCTGACGGTTTTTCAGCTCGATGACTGGATACATCTTAACGCCCAATCCTTTGACGCTGTGATGTTGACCATCCCCTTTATCGTAGTAAAGAGGGTGAAGCACTTGATCCCAGTTGTCATACTTGCGGATGTGCTTGTAAAGAAAGGATGACCCTTCGTTCTCAAGCACAATGTAGCAGCTGATCTTCCCGTCTTCTTCACCCGATTGCGGGTATTCCCTTACGTAAACGTGTGACGCATTAACCTTATTGCACTGGGCAGAGTAGTGAATGTCGTTGTTGCGAATACGTTGTTGATGCCACTCCCAGTTCTGCTGTTTTCTGTAGTCCTCTGGGCCAGACTCGATGATGGCTTTCCTTACTGCTTCTACATCCCAGCCTACAGTCGCTGCTGCTTTGGGATCTCGTATGTAGTGATACAGTTCGTGCGCTTGATACTGCCTTCTCACAGCAGCTACTTCCCAGTCATCTGGGTTGCTTCGTGTGTTTTCTGGGATCAACAGATCTCCAGCTTTGATTGCTCTCGATTTACAGCTGGTTGGGCTTTCAAAGATAATTGGGCCAACCCCGTAGAGGACCATCTCATGCTGAGATAGCTGCATTGTGTAATCGAATTCCCTATCCTTTTTTTGAAATCTATCGAACTCCTCAGTCAGTATGCGTGAGTAAGATACGCGCTCTGAGTCGTTGCCTACATTGGTTTTGACTGTGGCATACGTGGGTGTCTCCGAGAAGATGTCGTAGAATGCTGTGAGCGATATACTGAAGAAGGCTTCTGCTTCGCGGAAGTTCACATTCGTCCTGTAGGCTTGCCCTGTTCGACGCAGGTCAGCCGGATTGTATGGAGGATTCCCGTCAATGATACCTTTGACTTTAGCACGAACTCGATTGCGTCCTTCATCAGAGCGAATGAGCATTTGCACCAAGTCAACAACAGCTTCAGGTGACGATAGTCTTGACTCAGGCGGTGCGCCTTCTTCACTGATGTTATCCAGCGGTAATGTGTTTCCTCCGTAATTCATACTTTTTTCCAGCAGTGTTCAGGCAGGTTCTTGTTCTCAGATTCGGTGATAGTCTTTTGTAGAGCATCAAGCGGAATCCATACCTGCGCTGCGTTAAAACAACCACAATGTTTACAGGATTTTAGCTGACCGTCATGCGGAGTTTTCTTGGCCCCAACAATAAACTGAATAGCCTTTTGCATTAACCCGCTGTTGCAACCGGTGCATCCTTTGGGTTGCACGTTGTCTTCGCAGGTTACGCATGTCGAAGCCCGTGCCTCCGCTATTTCCTTAGCAACCCGCTCAGTTCCTGCTGCAAACAGCGTGCGAGTCAGCCTGACCACTGAGTTTAATGTCAGCTCAGTGCTTGGGTTGGGCTTCAGGTGCGCTTCGCTTTCAGTGCAAAGCTCACTGCGATTGCGGCACAGATCTGCCTCAACAATGTCTTCAATATTAAAAGGGATTGGCAGGTTGTTTGCTTGGCGGTGACCAATTACATCAGAAACTAGCTGGTGAAAGCTGTCTGCTTTTATGGTATGTAACGTCTCCTCTTGCGTGTATGTGTATCCACCGCTTGGAACAATGCTTGTTGGGGTTAGTTTTTTCATGCTAAAGAAGGTGTCCGTAAAGTTCTTGTATTCTGGAGAGCATTCCGTTTTGAGCATCGTAGAAATCTTGCCCAGTTTTATCTTTGTTTTCAGGACGCCACAAAGCCGTGCTGTAGTGAATTGCCAGCGGAACTTCGCCTGTCTTAATGCGGTCCTCTAAGTCATGCCCGTGGCAGTCTACTCCAGCAATCCCGTCCTCAAGTTTTCTTCCCGTAGACTTAAAAAGGTCATCCCATAAATGCACTGTTGCGTATAACAGCCATCCAGCCCACGAAATCTCGTCCTCCTCTTTGGGTTGCGGTCTTTCATAAAATCTTTGTATAGACTGCAACACGAATTCCTTCATTAACGGGTGACCCTGTTCTGCTGCAAAAAACCCAGCCATAAACATTTTCTGCTCACGACTTGAAAAAACAAAAAGTCCATCCTCAGATTCTTGATCCAGCGTCTCTTCAAGTGACACTACAGGATACATGTCTGTGTCGGAGTAAAGGCCGCCTAGCGCATATACCACTGCACCTCGTCTAATATCAAACTTTGCTCCAAAAGGTAGGGCATCATACAAGTCCCGTTTGTCTTGGATGATTTGGTAAACATGCTCGTCAGCTTCTTCGTTCGTGAATAGTTTATGATTATACGAAGGGTGAAGAAGTCTCCATCTCTCCAAGCTCACTTTGTCGTAGAGTGATAGCGCGGAGTAACCTTTATGGATTTGTATGATGTTTTTGCTTTTCATTAATCGTAGTAAACGCTGTCGTATTCTTTGACTAGCTGGTCCCAGCTGGTGTTCCCGTTGGTCTGCTTGGTTGCGCTGGCATATCCACCCAACCGCCTAGCCATCTCTACGACGAGAGCTACAGCATCTGCGAGGTCAGGTGACTTACCTGTTCTCGACTTCATATCAACCTTACGTTCAATGATTGTCATTCGCTTTTCGTCATCAAACATTCTCCCGCAAAATTCAATGGCTGCATCGTGCTGCATGTTGCGTAGCTGTTCATTGATAGCCCACTGCCTAACAGAGAACCAAAGCTCTGTGACTTTGTTGGCATACACATCGCAGCTTGGCCTGTGGTCCTCTGGTGATACAGGTCTGTCGCTGGCTTTACCTCCAAACTCCACGCGCTGTATCTCACTGCTCCACGTTTTAGCGAGAATATCGCACAGGCCACCGCCTTCTCCTGTAGCGTCGATAGCTAGTTTACTTGGATGTATATTGTTCTCTTCACAGATCTGACGCGTGCGGTTAGCTATCTGAAAGTGGACAGGCTCCGATGAGTTTGCATCCAACTCAATCACTTCATTCCTCTCCAGCTGTATCCCCATCTTCCCGTTGTCAAAGTCTCCGTAGCGAGCAAGCTGAATCACACACCTGTCACCACCAGCGAACGCTGGATCAAGTCCCGCAATCATATTGCTCTCACGTATGAAAGTAGCTGGATGCATCACGCGATATTTCTCAATCAAGCTTTCACTTAAGACGGTTTTGCATACGCCTTCAGGTGACCACATGCCTCTGGTGTATTTCCAGAACTTGGGCGAATCCTCTCCATCATACTTCTGAGCTTGCTTGATTTGATCCTCGTTAATCAAAAACTCATACTTAGATTTTCCAGCAAGCATGTTCGGGGATTTCATTCCATCAAAGCGAACACACACACCTCTCTCTGTCTCCCATTCCTGATCTTCAATACTGATGGAAGACCATCCGTTCTTCGGTGTGGCAAACCTCCCGTGCTGGTCGAACTTGCTGTGAGGGTTCCCGATTGCTAGGAACTTAAATTCCTTTGTTCCTTTCTGAAGGTTAGAGCAAGCTTCAAACGCAGCTTCAGGTGTGTCAGTTGCTTCGTCCACAATCACCATTGTTCTGGGAGAACGTATGCCCTGTATGTTGGCTACAGCTTTAGATGTCGAACCATCCAATACGGGTATGGAAAAGATAGCGTGCTTGTCGTCACCTCTAACAGCTTGCAGCGTAGTTTTACTGTCTACCATATGCGCTGGGTAACCACCTTTGCATGTCCTGTATAGCTCTTGAATAACAGGCCACCCACGTTTACGAATCATCTTAGCTGTAGTGGATGTAAGGATGACACTGGTCTGAGCTGGGTCAGCTAAGAAGTAGACCATCGAGTAAAGTGAAGCGGAGTATGTTTTTCCACTTGCACCACAGCCAGCCCAGCACACCCACTGATTCTCGCATAGAGATTCAATCTGCTTATCAAGCCACGGGTTCCAGATGAGGTTAGGCCAAAGAAGATTCGCTGCATTCTTAAAATGCTTGAAAGCTCCAAGCCCTCCATTTTCTATCCTGTGGTTTATGCGAAATGCATACAGCTCAAGTTCAATATCTTTCAACTGAACTGAGAACTGTAAGTTGTATCGATGCTTTATCAAACCGTTTGACAGCTAAGGGTGTTCCATAACTATGGAACCTACTGGGAATCATCCAGCACAGTTACCTAGATTGTCAAACGATGGCTATACAACTTAATTCAAATCAGGATTGCTGCGAGTCATCTTGCACAAACACTACTGTCAATGTTCCAGGACCAGAGGGTGCGGCTGGGGCAGATGGAACCAACGGAACAAACGGCGTAAACGGCGTTAACGCTTATTCAACTACGACCGCAGCGCATACCGTTCCTGCTGTAGATAGCTCGTTTAATATGTATGTAGCCGACCACGCAGCTTTTTCTGTAAACCAGATACTCGTTATTTCAGGTGTTGGTCACTATCTCATTACGCACAAAGGGACTGACGGGGGAGGTGGCGAATACTTAGGGGCAAAAAGACTTGGTTACCCAGATGACACTGGATCCACTGGAGCGACAATCGCTATTGGCACTGAGGTTTCACCAGCAGGACCACAGGGGCCAGCTGGAGCTACTGGAGATGCTTCCACATTGCTCACAGCTAAGGGTGACCTGATCACACGCACTAGCACTGGAGCAACGACAATTGGTGTTGGTGCTGCGACTGACGGTAAAACTTTATTTGCTAACTCAGCTCTCAATACAGGTCTGGAGTGGAAAGCAATTAATTTTACTGACGTTGGCGGCACAATCAATCCCGCCACTCAAACCTCCAGCAAATCTATAACGCTCGACAGACTCACAGGACCAAGCGATCAGGAAGGTGATCTTGCTTATTACAACGGAACTAGCTGGGCTAGGTTACCACACGGATCTGACGGTCAGGTTCTTACAGTCAGTGGTGGGGTTCCAGCGTGGTCAGCCGCCAGCAGCTCTGGGCTATCCGCAGCTGTTAGAGCAAGCTTTACGGTGGATGTGAGCACAAACCCCCCAACGATTAGCGCCGACAGTGAAGCTACTAACATTCAGTCAGTCTCACTGGTGAGGACTACCCCGACTTCAAACAGTGTAAACTTAGAAATAACTGTCATTTTTGATCAAAGCGTTGATACAAGCTTGCCTATATTGATCTATGACACACAACCTGCCTTTGAATACGAGATCACAAGTCGCACTTCCGCACAGTTAATTTTCAAGCAAGACGCTACAACTAGCAGCATAGATCGAAACATCACATTAATGATATTTAATTAATGCCTACGATAGATCGACAGCGAATTTCAGACGGGTTCATCACACTTGAACGTGGTGTTGACGCTGGCAAATCGCCCAGCATGTTACCGCGCAATCAGTGTAGCTTTGCTGTGAACGTGTCGATGCGTGGTGGTTATGCTAAGACCAGACCAGAGTTTAGTAATATTGCTCTGACATTCACTGATGCGACTGATCCTGAAGCGATAGACATTGAGGAGATCTGGACTACAGGTAGGTTTCAGGGGGCATACAGCTACAGTCACGGACCACGCGATCTGATTATCTGTGCCGTTGGTGGCTACATATTTTCAGTAGATATTAATACTGGGGAAGTCAACGACATCACACCTAAAGGCGATCCCAACATGCCTCAAGTCTCTGCCTTTTATTTTCAGCAAGCAGAACAGTATCTGATTATTCAGGACGGCATTAGTGCAGCGATTATATTTGACGGAGCAAAATGCAGACGCTCCAACATTGCAGCAGACGAAGTTCCTACAGGCACGGCAATGGCTTACGGCAACGGAAGACTGTGGGTAGCTAGAGGGCGCGAGTTTGTAGCTGGGGATATAGTCGGTGGTCCTACCGATGTTATTAAATTTACAGAGAACACATACATAGCTGAAGGCGGTGCCTTCGCTGTTCCGTTGGACACAGGTGACATCACTGCGATGCGCTTTATGAACCAGCCCGACAGCAGTCTCGGACAGGGGGAACTACTGGTTCACACAGCTCAGGCTGTATTTGCAGTGAACGTGCCGACAAGCAGAGACGATTGGAAGAATGTATCTTACCCAACAGTAAGGATCGTCGCTATCAACTACGGGTCAGTCAGTGATCGCAGCTGTGTGTTAGTTAACGGTGACATGTTCTACCGTGCGCCAGACGGAATACGCAGCTACATCAGCAGCCGCAGAGAGTGGCAGGAATACGGACAGATACCTGTTAGTAGAGAGATATCTCCAATCCTGAACAACGAGAAGCAGGCTGGCATAGCTGAAACGACCAGCTCCGTTCTGTTTGATAACAGGATGCTGACAACAGTGACACCTCAAGCTAGTGATCGTGGGCAATACTTCCGTGGACTCACTGCGCTTGATTTTGATTTGGTAGGAGGGACTGGGGCAAAGGCACCCGCAGCGTGGGAGGGACTTTGGACGGGACTCAATTTCCTGCAAATTATGACTGCTGACGTAGGATCGGAGTCGCGCTGCTTTGCTTTTCACCTCGATCCCTCCTGCCCTATACAACTTTGGGAGATCCACAAAGAGGATCACATACCCGACACTCCAAGCAGTGTGGCTTGCTACATCGAATCTCCCAGCTACTCCTTTGAGAATCCGTTTGAGATGAAGAAGCTTGAATACGGGGAGATGTGGGTAGACCAGATAGTTGGTGATGTAGCTTTTGATATTAAATACAAACCCAATCAATACCCAGCGTGGGTAGATTGGAACACTTTCTCTGAGTGCGCGAAGTCTTCTAACTGCAAGCCAGACGCTGGACAGTGCCTCACTCTAAACAATTACAAACCACAATACAGATCACGCGTGCGCTTGCCGCAACCAGCTGACAGCTGCGAAGCGACTAACGGAGTGCCTATGCGTAACGGTTACGAGATGTCAGTCCGCATTGGTTGGACAGGACAAGCAAGAATCAAAGGTTTCCGAATGCACGCATATCCTATTATCGAAGAACCTTACGGTGGATGCGGAGACACCAGCTGCGTATGAGTGTGGAACTAATTATTAATTGCACTGATGCAACATCTCAAAGCCCTTACAGCTTTAGTCAGAGCAGTGAGGATGCTGCCGTTGGTGGAGGGTCCGGTAAGGAATTAATTATTAACTGCACATCACAGCAAAGCCCTTACGTATACGAACAACGCACTGACGGATGTGTCAGCTCTATTAAAAGCTTTGAAGACAATCTCGGTGGTGGTGACAGTGACCCAATAATTACTGAGGACGGAGAATATTTCACACTATCCGAATAACATTTATTATGCCCAACACAACAGTCAATCTTGTTAAAGGAACGATCCCAGACAGTGCATGCTTTTCAAGTGTGCAAGCGTTATACGATCTGGTTATAGATTCAACTACCGCACACGTTAAGGGGGAATACTCCCTGTTTAACTTTGGGGATACTGTTCCCGCTGTATCTGATCAGGATAAACCGTGGATACGAACTGTCGGTAACGCTCCAGATAAGATCTACGTTTACGAAAGCGGTTACTGGCTTGCTTTGCATCCTGTTCCTTACGGTTCACAGGAACGACGAATCTGGACTGGAACAACCGCTGATCTTTCAACTTATGACGGAGGAGATACTGGTTCAATCTCAGCGTTCACTGGCCCGTTCTGGGAAGTAGACACAGATTTCTCAGCGGTGTTTCCTGTAGGTGTTGGGACTTTTGCTTCTGGCACTGAGATCACCAAAGGCAGCACAGGAGGTATTGAGGAAGTCACCCTAACCACAGCTCAAATACCTGAGCATTCACACGACTTCACTCTTAACGGGTATAACTCTAGTCAGGACAGTAACTCAGGAAATGAATACGGTTTTGACGGGAAGTCACCTCAAAGCCTGAAGACGGATAACACTGGAAGCGGTGAAGCTCACAACAACTTACCGCCTTATCGAGGTGTCTACTTTATCAAACGCACTGGTCGTCAATACTACACAGCAGGATGAAAGTTACTTTAGGCACAGCTAAAGCCAGAATAGCAAAGCATCTCAACCTCTGCCCCACGGACAGTAGGACAGTTGAGTATATCAACGAAGCGCAGCGCAGACTGCTGGAGAGCGGCAAGTGGAAAGGCACTTACGGTAAGTTCACTATCTGCGCTACCAACGGTTGTATTACTTGGCCTCGTCAGATTGAGACGATTGAAACTGTAGCTGTGAATGATGCTGTAGGCACTGTTCGTAATCAGTGGTTTGAGTTTCTGGAAAGTGGTTACGGCTTGCTGGACAACAAAGACAATGTAGGTGTGCAGCTGCTAGATAGAGGTGAATCACCTGTTCACACAGACCTGACTGGTGCAGGAACACATGCGACTACGGGTTTTAATTTGCGTGTGTATTGCCCTACTGCAACTGATGAAGGAAAGAAAATAAATATACAGGGTTACGACAGTAACGGTAACTGGGTAAGAAAGCCTGTAAGCGGAGGACGATACGATGCCGTGTATGAAGACGGTGAAACGCTAACTATGGCTCTGGGCTGGGTTACCAGCTCTGTAGTCTGGAAAAGCATTACAAGTGTTCAGAAGGATGTTACTGAAAATTCGATATCAATTTACGAAACTACTAACAATGCAGGCAGCCCAGACGTATTCCGAGAAATAGGGGTATATGAACCTACCGAAACTATCCCTAGCTACAGGCGATCACTGATACCCAGCTTAGCTGGAGGTAAGAAATGTGACGGTGATACAGACGGCAAGACTTCTGTAACCGTAATCGCCAAGCTGCGATTTATTGATGCAGTCAATGACAGTGACATCCTTTTGGTGAGTGATCTATATGCCATTAAGAATATGGCTATTGCGATCAAGCTTGAAGAGAACAGAGATTTTGGTGCAGCAGGAGAATACAGAGGACTTGCCTTTGATTCACTGCAAAACCAATTGGCAAATCATACAGGAGACGGAGTTGTTCCGGTGATACAGCTCACTAACTTAAATACCCACGGCGGCGGTGGCATAGAAAGCTTAATATAATATGGCATTAGGAATGATGGCAGGAGGAGCAGCACTTGGTTTAGCTGGCTCTCTATTTAAAAAGAAACCGAAGATCCCTACCTACAAAAAGGTAGATCAAACCAAAGAGCAAGAGGCTGGCATAGCTGCCAATCTCGCAAGCTTTGATCAGGCTAAGCAGTTAGCTGACCAGACTACAGCTGCGGATCAGGACAGACTGGAGTCTGTGCTGTCTCGCACAATGCCTAACTACAAAGAAATGCTCAGCGGTGCAGGTTCAGCTGTGCAGAACATGATCAGCGGTAAGCTGGCTACAGAGGATCAAGCAATGTATATGCGCCAATCTGCTGAGCGTGGTGGCGCACTGGGTCTAGCTGGTTCCGGTGCTGGCAGGAATCTTACCGCACGGGATCTGGGGTTAAGTAGCTTGCAGATGACACAAGCTGGGCTTGGTGCTTTCAATCAACTCTCCAGTAACATTAGGCAGAACTACACAGCTAACCCGATGTCTACGTCTGCAATGTATGTGTCACCTTCACAGCGTATATCCAACGCAATACAAGAGAATCAATACGCACATCAAGCTGCTATAGGTAGAGCGCAGTCCAATGCAGCTAATAGCTGGCAAACCAAGTTAGGTGGGTTTGCTCAAAGCGCAGGAGGGATGATGATGGGTGCGGGTATGCAGAAGTGGGCAGCTGCGCCTGTAGGTGGCGGTGGTGGCGGTGGAAGCAATGTCGGCGGGGCTTTTGGTAGCAGCGGAATTCCGTTCAGACCAAGCTTGCAATCTACTGCGAACGCACTTCCCTCAAACTACGCGGGGCCAAGACTCGGTGGATACGATGGTTAATATTATGTCAGATCAAGATAACTTTTTTAGAGGAGCCAGCTTGGGAATGCAAGCTGTTCAGGCTGGGATACAGGCGAAGCAGTTTAACCAGAACTTACAGTTCCGTAAGTCAGAGGCTGACAGACAGGCGGCACAGTTTAAGACTAATCTTGCCGAGAAGGCACGGCAGTTTGATCAAAGCTTCGACTTGAACAAAGCGGCAACAGACGCTTCAGTTGCCAGAGATAACCTCGCCATCAGAAATACTTCTTTTCAGTTGGAGCAACAGACGCTTACTGCAAACTTAATTAACAAAGAACTGGGGGTTCTGGCAGATTTTAAAGGTCAAGCTACTTCGGCTTACGATAGTAATCAGATCGAAATGCCTACTATTCCCTCATCTTTGACAGGAGAACGGATGGTTGAAGCTCAGAATTTCGTAAAGAGTTTGCAGAATAACCGCAAAGATACGATCAGGTTTCAAAACGCGCAACGCGACCAGCAGGATATGGAAGTCCTGATTAATCAGTATGGTCTTCCTTCTTATTGGAGAGATATAGGAGAACTCTGGGAGGCTGCTAAGAATCCCGCAAACCAAGAGGCACAGCTTCAGCTCAACGCAATGCTTAACCAAACATCGCTAACGGGTGGGCAAGATTTAGAGAGGGAACTCAAAAAAGCGAACCTAGCTAAATCCGAAGCGGACATATCCGCATTGCTCAAAGCTAACAATTTAACGAGAGAGGATCTAGGTGCTAATTACAATCCTGTTGCGTATATTGATGAGCAGTCAGGAAAGCTTCTTAAGGGTAAATTTGAGGGCTTAGTCGCAGATCTTTCACAGGATGACAAGCAAAAGGTTGCCGACCGTAAAGCTGGAGTAGAGCAGGTCGAATCATTCTACAACTTGCTTGCTAAGTTTCAAGAGGATGGGGAAATAAACCAGAGCGTTGCTAACAGGCTGCGACTGGAGATGTCTCAGGGGCAATTAATAGACATTAAATCAATGTTAGAAAACTGGCGCAGCAGTCAGGAAAAATAATTATGGCATCGGACACTCTATCTTTTGCTCGCGAAACTTTCCCAGAAATTGCTCAGGAATCCGACAGAGATGTAACCCTTTTTATGGGCGACACCTTCACTGATTTGTTGGAGGCTGATAGTAAGTTTGCTGAAGAATACGCAGGTTACAAAAAATCAGCGGACTACACTCCTCCGTCTAGCAAAGAGCCGCAGGGGTTTGTTCCAAACTTAGCGGAGGGGTTCTATAAGGGAGTCCGCTACGATTTAGGCAGTTCTTTCGCTGGTCTAGGTGAGGCTGCTGTAGGGTTAGTGTCTGATAGCGGTGGGCAATGGTTTAGCGAATTAGCTGCTGGGTTTGAAAACTCAGGGGCTGAGTTCGCCGAAAGAAATAATTTAGATCTCGACAGCTGGGGCGCGGCTATAGGAGGTGGAGCTGCAAGCTTAATACCTATCGCAGCTACTGGAGGTGGAACAGGGCTTCTTTTACGCGGAGCTACCGCTCTGAACGCTGCCAATAAAGCGAGGGTTGCGACAAGTGCTGTTTACGGAATGGTTGGAGCGCAATCGTTTGGTGGAAGCTTTAGAGAAGCCAAACAAAATTACATGTCGCGTGGATTAAGCGAGGAGGAAGCCGTCAAGTCTGCTTACTTACCTGCACTGGGGTCAGCTACCTTTGAGGTAGGCGCAACAATTCTCGGAGGAAAAGTCGCCAAGAAGTTAGGCATTGATGATATTGAGAGGAGTGCGACTAGCTGGCTTGCGTCCAAAGAAGCTAAGCAAGCATTAGGTGGTATGGCTGACGCAGTAAAATCTGGTAACGCTAAACTTGCAGGGAAGTATGCAGACACCGCTATTAGTGTAACTGCTAAGCAACCCAAAGCACTTGCCAGAATAGGGTTGTCCGGTCTGACTGAAGGTGGAGAGGAAGCGGGTGCTGCAATTGGTGATTCAATTATTGCGGTAATGTCTCACAATCCTGATTTAACGCTTGAGCAAGCTGCTACAGGGGTATGGAAAAACTTTGTCGTTGGAGGGTTGCTGGGCGGTAGTCTTGCTGGATTAAAAGCACTAACAGGGACTCCAGTGAATGAACTTGGTGCGCTTTCAGATAAAGAGGTTGCGGACGTAGAAACATTGCGAGCCAGTGGAAGCGAAAAAACAGCGTCTGCTGTCGAGTCCAAGACGAGAGCAAAGCGTGCTGCTAGTGATGTCTTGCCTGACGATGGCGATGACGTAAACAGTGCAAGCACTCCTCAACCTCAACCTGAAGTTAGTCCTATTCAGCAGAGGAAAGCTAAGATTGAAGGGCAAAGTTCTCCCGACAGTGAAGCTGACACTCAGTCCAACGCGGTTGATCAGTCTGACATTGATATAGTCGCTAAGTTTCTTGGTATTCCTGCTTCAGAATTCAATGCAAGTGACTGGAACCCAGTCCTGAAATCTCCAGAATTTATTAGGAAACTTAGGTATGCTTCCGAATCTAAGCAAATAGAGTGGGCTGAAAACGAAAGCCAGCTTACTGCGGCTCAGCGCAAAATGGCTAACGATATCCTCAGGAGCATTGATCGTCCCCCGTCTCAGGCTGTCAATTTTGATCCTAATGCTAGACTTGACACTCCTGTCACAGTGGATAATCGACCTGCCTCTCAGTCAGTTCAGTTCAACCCTAATCAAAGGATACGCACAGAACTAGCAGGTATAGCTTCGGACGCGGATAGCGATGTTTCTACTCAGGTAGACCCAGATCAGAACTTAAACATTGTTGATATGGCTAGAATGAGTTCTAGCGAAATCAATCCTATTGCGGAAGCTGCACTTGGCGGCACAGAGTTAAGCCCAACAAACAGAACTGCTGTCGATAGGATGCTCAATCGCAAAGCAGAACTACTGGGGCAGCTGTTTGCTGATGAACCTGCCAGAGCGCGTGGGGTTCCGCTGGATACTGAAGCTGAGACTGATGTCATCAATGAGATCACAGACATTGATACAAGCCTCGCATCTATTCTAGGTGTATCAGCTCCGGCAGCTGTTACACGCGCAGAAGCTCGCCAATTTGTAGAGAGTGTTGACCAGAAGCTACAGTCAGCGAAACCAGAGATTGAGACAGAACCTGCACCTGTCGTTGAGTCGGCTCAGTTGGATGTTAGCGGTGACAGTGTTGAGGTGATCGGTGCTGTCGATGAAGGCATGCAGAAGTCTCTACGCTCTGCTCTATCAAAAGCAAAGAAGCGACTTGGTTCACTCGTCAATCTCAAGCGTATTGTTGCTACTGAACTTAGTGGGGGAGCTGGCGCAGCTAGTGCAGCTAGGAGGGGTCGTCGAGCAGATCTGGAAACGATACTTATTGATCCTGCTCGTCTGGCTGAGCGGATGAAGCGCGGGAACTTTGATCTATCAAAGGTATTAGAAGAAGAACTTCTGCACAACTTGGACGGCAAAGCTATCCGTCATCTTTACAATCAGAAAAGAAAACGAGGTGAACTAAGTAGTGAGGTTTCATTCCGTCAATTCTTTGAAGATCATCACCAGCAGATTGCTGACCAGATGACAGGCGATGAACAAGCTGCTGCTAGAAAATTTTACGGTGAAGACTTCCGCGATCCAGTCCATATGGCGCAGGAGTTCATACGGCAACTCTTGCAGAAGCGTCACACCAAAGTGATCACTGAGGAGGCAATGGGTAATCCTCTGATTCGTGCGATCATCAGAGCGATTCACTATGCATATGGTAAGGTCAAAGTCACTAAGGGTTTACTCAAAACACACTTGGACAATGCCAGCAACTTGCTGGTAGAGATCCAGAAAGATCCCATCACAGTAGAGCAGGAAGCTCCCGCAACTGTTAGCCAGCCAACCCCAGAGGCTACAACCATTGAAGATGTAGGTAAGGATGATGAGCTGGATGTTGAGGAGAGTGAGGATGCTGATGATTTCACGGAGGTTATACCTTACGTTGCTCCCACATCAGAGGAACAGCAAGCCGCACAAGACAAAGCTGTAGCCTCATTTGCTATCAATAAAATCCACGAGCTTGAGCGAAGACAGGGGAAAGCTAAATGGGGTCAGGCTGAAAACGCAGGAGTCGATACATACATTAAAGACTTTTTGCCACAATACGAGGCAGGCGAAAGCAACTGGAGTGAAAGCTTTGCAGCCTTAGTGCAAAAACTTAGAGATCCTAGAGACGTAGCAGCTACTCAACAGAGAGTGGGCAGAGATGACGAGGGTAGACCTGTGTATCCTGTAATGACGAAGGAGGCTTTAAGTGCTGTCAGAACGATGTCAGTGAACAAGCTGATTGACGGGATAAGAAAGGACACTGGGCCTGAAAGAAGCACTGCTAACAACGTGTCTTTAGATTATGAAGATGAAAGCGGTGTCACTCTCGCTGAGAAAGTTGCGGATGAAAGGGATCTGGGTGATTACACGGGGAGGGGAGCTAAGTTCCGCAAGCTGTTCATATCCAAACTCAAACTCTTAGGGCTTAGCAAATTTGAAGGATATGTTTTCTTACAGTCTTTAGAAAACGACCACGCAAAAGGACAAGATCTAGTTCCGTTTATATCTGGGGAACGATTCCCAGATCGAAAAATTAACAATAAAACAGTTAGTGACGCTTACAGTAAAGCTTGGAATAAGCTGCCTAGATTGCTTGAAAACGATCCGCAAGCAGTTGCGGCATTAGAAGACTATATACCCGCTTCTGCATCCGACCCTCGCAGGAAGTTAATCAATGACATTCTGGATCTGATTCCTGACCCAGCCAAAAAAGTGTTTGAGACAGTGAGCAGAAAACTGCGAGCAGTAATAGTTGATCCGCTTAAAGAAGTTAAAGTTGCTGGAGGAAAACGCACGATCAACTTTACTCCAGAGAGGATCAAGAAAGACGGCTACATCAATAAGACTTTACGTGTGGCTTCCCAGCGTGCCAGAGATCTTGAGAACGCTATTAAGGCTGAATACCCTAAAGGCGTTACCGATGATCAGAGGGCGTTCATTAATCAGCATTTAAACGGAGTTAAGGAACTGGCACCTTTGCCTCAAAAAGTTGCTGATGCTGTTGCTGATATGCGAACGCAGATCGATGCTCTTAGCAATTACATGATCAATAAAGGAATGGTTGATGGCACGCTAAAAGCCAAACTGCAAAGCAATTTGGGAATGTATCTTGCGCGTAGCTACGCCATCTTTGATAACAAAAATTACCAACCTTCCAGTGAGGCAGAAAGCGCAGCTGTTAACTACATAGCCAAACAGTTACTGCAACAGGACGATACCTTAAGCGCGATACAGGCTACAGACAGGGCGCGTGTTATTGTCTCCCAAATACTCGCTGACTTAAAAGATAAGAACGCTAGGGATAGCTACAACAAAGGTAAGCTAGGATCTAAAGACTTGAGCTTGTTCCGTAAGAAAGACGAAGACTTGGCTCAGGAGATACGCGCTCTAATGGGTGAATACCAAGATCCAGTTGTTAACTACCTGCGGACAGTAAGTCGTATGGCTCACTTTGTAGGCAACCAGAACTTTCTTAGTGACCTTTTGAAGAAAGGAGACGGCACGGTTTTCTGGGAAGAGGGTGATCCTAATTCCCCAGAGAACACTGTTCGCATTGAGGGAGGCGAGTCTTACAGTCCATTAAGTAAAGGTAAGAAGCCACAACAAGAAGAAGGTCAACCCAAGAAACCTGCTCCAAAAGGCTACCGCACAACCCCAGAGATGAAGAGGTTGCTGACAGAATACGAACAAGCCAGCAGTGCCTCCAAAGATGGACTCTGGTCTGTGTTAGTTCGTATCAATGCAACCATCAAAGCATTCAAAACTATTGGTAGTGTAATGACCACGATGCGTAACTACATCAGTCAGCCGTTCCATTTGATTCATAACGGATACTGGAATGCTGCTGGATGGAAAGATGCTGCTGTCAAAGCAAGCCAATCCATTATCGCTGACGATTCTGGCACTGATCGAGAGCTACAGGATTACTACAACGAAGGAGTGCAACTTGGTTTAGCTGGGGAGGATATGACTACAGCTGAACTTAAGAAAACACTGAAGATTTATGGTTCTGTCATTAATGAGTCCAACAGCTTGTTTGAGTGGATGAATAAAGGTCAGGCTAAGATGATGAAGGATCTGGCTTTAAAAGGAAAAGACAAAGCCATCCTGTTCTACCAGTCCGCTGATACCATTGGTAAGTTTGTCGCTTGGGAAATGGAACAGGCTAAGCTACGCAAGCTTCCGACCTACGCAGGTAGCAGCCCTAAAGAGATTCGTGCAGAGGCAGCGAGGAGAGTTCGTATGACAATGCCTACTTACTCTGAGCTGCCACCCGAATTACAGCACTGGAGACGGCAACCACTGGTTGGTGACTTCATGTCGTTTGCTTACGAAGCGATGAGGACTCAGATCAATAACGTTAAGCTCATCAAAGATGAATGGAAGAACAACACCCCAGAAAGTAAGTCATACGCTCGTCAACGTTTGCTTGGCATGATGACAGTGACAGCTGGTTACTCCGCACTCTTTAAAGCACTTAGTTCTATGTGGGGTGATGTGGATGAGGAAGAGCAGAAGGAAGTTAGATCTCTGATGGCTCCGTGGGAAAAGAATTCCACATTCCTTTTCAGCAGGAGTAAAGAAGGAGAATTAAATTACGTTAACGTCTCCTATGATAATCCTTACTCAGCTACCACAGACGCGATTATGTCGCTAATGCCTGTGCTCGGTATCGGGGATCGCCCAGCGGGTGGAGCAGGGGAACAGGCTGAGTCCATTATAAAACAAATCATTGATCCGTTTGTGGGTGAATCGCTGATGGCAAATGCTCTTATTGACATTAGTCGCAACTCAGATGACTTCGGTAACAATGTATGGGAGGAAGACCAGAGCGGTGGGGAACAGGCAGCGAGTATCATTGGTCACTTATTCAAAGCTGTTAACCTCGGAACCTTTGATCGGGCATACAACAGATGGTTGCCAGCATACAAAGGGGAAACACTTCGTTCAGGTGAGAAACCTACGCTGAAAAGGGAAATGATTTCTGAAGCTATTGGTCTGCGTCTCAGGACACTGGACTACAAAGACAAGCTTGGTAAGCAGTCCTATAATAACAACGACAGATTGCAGGTAGCTAACAGAATCTTTACCCGACTCGCTGGAGGGGAAGGCACTGTATCCAACTCAGACCTGCTGATCAGTTACCGCTCTGCCAACAACGCCAGACGCAGAGTATTCGCTGACATTAAGCGACAGGTCAATGCAGCGCGTGCTGGGGGATTGTCTGATAAGGAAATCAAAACTGCACTGACTCAGTATATGACGGACAAAGATGCCAAAGCAGTGATGCGCGGTCAGTTCGTTCCTTACAAAGTCAGCTCTCAGTTAAAGAAGAAAGCCAAAGGAGCAGACCGCAAGCTTCCGCTCACAGACCTGACTCAGATCTACCGAGAGTTCGCTAGGGAAGATCTAGAGAATTAAGAAGATCACTTAGGACAACGGCATGCTGGACGAGGATCGCCACCTCATCCTCACTGTCGTTGTCCTGATACATCTCCATCATCATCTCGATAGCAATGATCCCCTGTTCAATAGCCGCTGTCCTGTCTTTACGCAGCTTCTTGTTCGTCTTATGAAGATCGTCAAACCAGATGAAAGGTTCATTGAGCATTACCATCTATATACGCTGCACTTATAGCGGGAACACCGTCAAGCAGCTTTGCCCGTCTAGCCTCTACCCGCCTCTGCCGCTTAACCTCAGTCTTGTATCCCTTTGGCCTGTTACGTGTCTTTGATCCAGTGAAGATCATCACCGAACAACCACACTCCACGCACTTCCCTCTGACTGCCAGCTTCTGCTTCGTTTCAAAATCCTCAACATCCTTCAGCTCTCGCTTCTCTCTGCACTTTACACAGTAGCCTTTAACGGGGCTAGAAGGTATCTCTGACGCGTCTTTGTCTTTCATTAGTGTCATCACAGCGGAAACGGTATCCACCGCGTTACAGCCACCATACACACAATAGCGCACCTGTGAAGCACACCCTCACCTGCCAAGTGTGAACATCTGTTCATAGGGTGTGAACAGTTGTTCTCATTTTTGTGAACAGATGTTCACACCCTTTAAAGAAAGAAAGAAATAAAGAAAGAGAAGACCACCTGTCAACTGTTCCAAATCAGAGTCTGAAATGGAACAGCGACAAATTGGTAGTCAGTTTGCCGTTTTTGGTTTTTGGGGAAAAATTACGTGTGGGTATATAATATAGTAGCGGGGGGCCAGAAGGGGGGTAGGGGTGTCTGTCTGTGGTGCTGTGGTGCCTGTCATGTGTTAGTCAGTAACACTCGACACATCTTCATAAGTTGTTGTATTGCACAGCTTTGGTTCATCTGGTAGCTGTGCCATTACTGCAATATTAACGATTGGCTCAGTGGTTTCACCAATATTCAGCAGTGAATTGGCTCTTTTCTGTATGGATTCTGCAATCTGTTCTCTTTTCTGCCACTCTTTCAACTCTGATACGTCAATTTCAAGCTGATTCAACGCAATCGCGCTCCTTTCAACGTCTTGCACCAGCATATTCTTGACCCTCTCCCCTGCTTTGACGGTATCCACTGACAGGTTATCTGTCATTTTGACGCTATTCTGTCGCGGTTTGACGGTGTTCTTGAAATGCCTTTGCAATGTCCTTTCTGAAACCTGCATCTCCTTTGCTACCTCCTGCCAAGTACTACCACGCGCACGCATGCGACTAACTCTCTCTTTCTGTTTTTCCGTAAACCTCATTCAAAAATAATCTCAAATACTTTGGCGATTTTAAAGCGGATTCTCGAATGGGTGAATGTCGGCAATGGCTGGCACTGACAATCAAGTCAGTTCGTTCTTTCACTGAGGCCACCTGTTTTGGGTGAACACCTCGCCACCTGTTTTGGGTGATAGCCATTAAGGCGAAAACGTGATCAGCAATCTCTGGTCAAAACCTTTCAGAAATGGGAGGCCCGCGTAAAGCGGTTGGGCGGCAGAAATGACTAAACTTGGGTCGTCAAAATAAAGGGCATATTGCATGCCAATGCCGAGTGTTAGCCGTGAGATCAGATCTTGCGAGAGGAAGGGGCGATGCGTTGTAGACTAGGACTGTCTACGTAAAATCACAGGTGCTGTGATGTCGTGCGTCAAGAACTCCAGATGATTCCCTAGGTATCAATTATGACATGACACAAGCTGTGACAGAGCCACTGTGTGACCTTTCACCTAGGGGGTTGACTTCAGCGCATTCAATAACGTGTGCGTTGAATACAATCAAACACATTTAAAAAGGAATAAACTATGGAAAACGCGATCAATATAATTGCAGAAAACGACAAAGCCTTAACCGTGCCAATGCAGATCAAGCAGGATGCAGCCAAGCTGCTGGGCCAGAAACCTGTCTCCATCAACATGCTGAAGACAGGTATCTCCTGTCGGGGACTCTCTAAGAAAGATTGGTTCAAGAGATACGGGGACTCTACGTGGTCCTCAAACGAGAAGAGACGCCAGTTTAACGACTATAAAAAAGCTACCGCAACCGATCTTGGGCTGTCTGCTTCAGCGATAAAAGCCAAGCACGGGCATAAAACAGGCTCATTCAGGATTAAGGAGAATGGTGACATTATAGAAACACATGTCCACCCTCGGAATCTTGAGGAAAAACCTCGCGCCACACGTAAGACCAGACCTTTAGAGATCACTGCCGAAAATGCAGAGAAGACCGTTGCAGGTATGTCACCAGAAGCACGTGCAAACATGCTTCGCGCCCTGTCATAAGGAAGGAGAAACTATGGACTTTTTAAACACGAACATGCATCAGCTTCAAGCAGAGTTGGAAGATCTGCACCAACAACTAGAGAATGCCAGAGAGGCAGCAAAGGAACTCAGGCTCTACGCTGAGTCGCCCAAGTTCAATGGCGAAGCCTTCATCATTGGTGGAGCTACATACATTCAGAAAAATGACGTAATCAACAGGACTTGGGATATTCTCGATCAGATAAAGATTGAATAGCTTTAGACCGATACATCCAACGCCAGAACATGCCCTCTCATTAACCGTGAGAGGGCTTTTCTGTTGTTAGATGCAACAGGCAAACACATAAGGAAAAACTATGCCAAATAAAACAAAGAAAGACGTCTATCAGGTCATCACTGATCGAATGATAGAGCAACTGGAAAAAGGAACAATCCCGTGGCGTAAGGGATGGAAGGCTCTGTCGGGTAAACCCCCTCAGAACTATAACACTAAGAAACCATATCGGGGGATGAACGCCATCCTCACGGCTTGTCAGGGGTATAGCAGTCCATACTGGATCACTGCTAAACAGGCTAAGGATAGAGGCGGTCAATTAAAGGAAGAACACAAAGGGAAATACACACCCATCATCAAGTGGAATTGGGTCTACTATGATGCGAACGGTAATAAGGTTAGCGACAGGAAAAAGGCAGCGAAAACCATCCCATTCCTACGCTTCTACCAAGCGTATAATGCCGAGCAAATCGAAGGTATTGAATGGGAGAAAGTAGAAGAGGTGCAACTTAACGATCACGAAAAGCTGGATCAATGTCAGAAGGTTATCGACGGTTACCCTAACCCTCCCAAGCTTGAGGAGCGCGGTGATCAACCGTGTTATGTGCCACTGATGGACACTGTGAGAATGCCTCAGATGGGGCAGTTCGATAAGAGCGAGGAATACTACGCCACGATGTTCCACGAACTTGTTCACAGCACGGGACACAAGTCCCGATTGGGCAGGTTAGAGAAGCAGAAGAGCCACAAGTTTGGCAGCGACTGCTACTCAAAGGAAGAGCTGGTAGCAGAGATGGGAGCAGCGTTCCTGTCTGCTTCATGCCAGATCACTGACGAGACGTTTGAGAATGCAGCAGGATACATCCAGAACTGGTTAGGCAAGCTCAAAGGTGACAGCAAACTCGTAGTAATGGCTGCTGCACAAGCACAGAAAGCAGTCGATCACATACTTGATTACAAACCAGAACAGAAGGAAGAGAAATGAAAACTGAAACACTAGTAAAGCTCAGCGAGATTGAAAGAGAAGAAGGGTTTCGTACATTTGATTATGCGATACCAATAAATAGTGACGGTAGCTATCCGCATAACGGCAACGCCATCGCAGTCTATTACGACACATGCTTTGCGCTAGTCTCACACAAAGAGCTGGCGATGAAGGCACTCAATCGATATCACGAAACATTCAGGCATCAGTATGATGTGTGGGACAAATACAAAGACGATCCTTTCGAGGCATGTATGAAGCTGTATCAAATAGCAGAGCTGCTTGAGATGGCAGGAGTAGTTAAGAAAGAAGAGGTGACAGTATGAAGTATCAAGTTAAGGCACAGTATCCCATCTACTGGACTAAGTTGTTCACCATTGAGGCAGATGATATAGAGGCAGCGAAAGCGAAGTGCTTAGCTCAGGCTAATAGTCCTGAGTCACGCCAACTTAAATTCACAGAACAGGGCGCAAGCCCTATTAAGATGGGATGGGAAATTGTGGAAACCGATGTAGTGGATCGCATTGAATGTCCTCAGTGCAGGAAGGAAACTTGGGATGATGAAATCCAACAGCGTTACAGTGTAGGTGTATATGCTGGCACGTTCTGCGAGGAATGTTGCAACAGCTACATCGACAGGTGTGGGCTGGATGGATGGCAAGCATCACCCAATGACATTGATGAACCATACTATGAGGAGGAGTATTAATGAACGAAGCAACTAAAGATGTCTTAGGCATCTCACTAACCATCATCGTAAGCATCGCATTCGCGGTGCTTTTTTTGTGCTTATGAACAAACTTAACGGGTATTTGCTGGACCCTTTTACCAGCAACATCACGCAGATCAAACTGCCTGACCACGGTCACGAAAAGATCATGCATCACATCGACCCCGACATGAATCTTGTAGCTTTGGGATTCAACCCCCTTCCATACAACCTTACCGACATGTTGTGTTTCGGTGAGGTTTACAAAGATGGATTCCCCAAAGATCGTCACCACTTCGTAAGGGTAGCAGGTATAGACAAGCCTATCTTTGGGAGAGTCGTGATCATAGGCACAAAGGGAGAGGAACTCACTGATGTAAGGGTGCAACCTGACACGCTGCCACACCTCATAGGTTGGGTAGCACATCTTAACAACTCTGGCAGCGCGATGCTGGAATTCAGAGCAACACTAGAAGGAACAAACAAAGAGAAGGAGGAGATGTGAGTCGTCCATATGCAACCATTCATTGTAGGGAAGAACATTTCGTGCAGCTCGTCCGACAACTATCAGATCACGGTCTCAAGTTTGAAGCGGACTACGATGGCAATGTCTATTGGTCGATCCGCGTTGAGATAGCAGATATAGGATGAAACAAACACACAGAAGGAAAAAAGTATGAGTTACGAGCAATCAAAGATCCCCTGTGTCGATGAGTATCAGTTCTTACATCTAGTCCAA
>JAAHTH010000832.1_pt1 | contig 28781 bp, 20 predicted proteins | sample 6116091 | NCBI WGS metagenome assembly JAAHTH01 (sample SAMN13939990, study PRJNA603662) | sponge metagenome | isolation source: marine sponge | host: Mycale hentscheli | place: New Zealand | collected 2006
CCCCCCCCCCCCCCCCCCCCCCCCCCCCCCCCCCCCCCCCCCCTTCCCGCCCCCCACGGGCCCTCCGTCCGCCCCGCACTGAGCATCACAGATACAAAGCATGGACATTGCCAGTATGGTCGGCCTGCTTTTAGCAGTCGGCCTCATTATCGCCTCCATCATGCTGGGCGAAGCTCCCTTCACTGCCTTCCTGGATCTTCCTTCCATGTTGGTCGTGTTCGGTGGTGCCATTGCCGCAGCGATGATCTGCTTTCCGCTTCACAGCATGCTTAAGGCACCTATGATCGCACTCAAAGTGCTGATGAACAAAAACGAAGATCGAATTGGCCTGATCAACCAAATCGTTGAGCTTGCCGAAACAGCTCGTCGTGATGGACTTCTGGCGTTGGAATCGAAAGTGCTGGCAATTGACAACCCGCTAGTAAAGACCGGTATTCAAATGGCGGTTGATGGCAGCACCCCTGATGTTGTCGAGGAAGTGCTGAGAACAGAAATCGAGGCAATCGCAAGCCGGCATCGTGAAGGTAAAAGCATCATGGATCAGCTTGGAAGATTTGCACCAGCCTACGGAATGATCGGAACCCTGATTGGGTTAATCATGATGCTTCAGGACATGAGTGATCCCTCTGGAATCGGCAAGGGCATGGCTGTTGCTCTCATCACAACTTTGTACGGAGCCATCATTGCGAACGTATTTTTCAGCCCCTTCGCAGAAAAGCTGGGTCTGATGAGCCGGAATGAAATGGTTAGCTTCGAAATTGCGATACGCGGAGTCATGGCAATTCAATCTGGTGAAAGCCCACGTGCCATCGATCAAAAGCTGAGAACATTTCTACCTCCAAAGCAGCGTGAGCTGGAGTAGGCCATGAACGACGAACCAGAAGAAATGGGAATTCCAGAATGGGTCGTCACCTTTGGCGACATGATGAGCCTATTGCTGACTTTCTTTATCATGCTTGTTTCTCTGAGTGAGATCAAGGACGACGAGACGTATCAAAAATTGGTGGACTCTGTGCAACGTGAGTTCGGCTATTCACGTTCCTCAGAATCCCTGTCACCAGGTGAAAAACGACCACGCAAAACAGAGTACACTCCACTGGCAACCACTGGTCGAGCCAAACGCAAGGACACGACAAAAGGCGGGGTGCCTGTTAAAGCACCAGCTGGCGAAGAGCCTCGAGTACGCATTGTGCGCCCCGGACAACCAACGCCTATAGGCTCTGTGATCTTCTTCAAGATTGGGAAAGCATCGCTCTCTCCAGAGGCGCGAATCGAGATCAAAAAACTCGCAGACAAGCTTCGAGGAAAGCCACAGAAAATCGAAATCCGCGGCCATGTCTCACCTGCCTTCGCCAATCGTGTCGATGACACCAAGCTAACCATCCAACTCGGGTTTGAGCGTGCACTGAATGTCAGACAAGCATTAGTCAACGATGAAGGCATCAATCCTGCGAGGTGCCGTGTTGCATCCGTGGGAGACAGTGAACCAGTTGATACTTCAGCATCTGGTGATTCGAGTATTCCAAATCCAAGAGTCGAAGTTTTCATGCTGAATGAATCTTTTACAGATCCAAATGAGCGTGATTCGCAGACAACACCCAACACGCCCAATGATGCAATGAAGGAGAACAAGAATGACTGATAATGAACAAACCGAAGAAGAAACGACTCCCGTTGCCAGTGGCCTTGGTGGCCGTGGCATGATCATCGCATTTGTTTCCGTCGTCGTTCTTATGGAAACAGCAATGTTTTTCTTTTTCATTCCAAACGCGGATGAAGTCAGCGCCCTGGCGGAAGAGCGTTTAGTCGCGTCAATCCAAAAGAGTGAAAATGATGCGGAAAAGAAAATCGAAGATGAAAATCAGATCAAGGAATGCACGATCGGGAAGTTTGGTGAGACGTTCAGCCCGCAGGACACAGAACTTACCTATCGAGTTGAAATTGAGGTTTATGGCCTTGTGAAGGAAGAATTTGCCGATGACTTCCAAAACGAATTCGACGAGAAACAAGGCCGTCTTAGAACGGCCATTCGCAGAAAAATCCGCAATAGTGACCTCGAAGAGCTCAGCAAGAACAATTTGGGCTTGCTAGAACGACGCATTTTGACGGAATGTAACCATCTATTGAGAGACGATCTGTTGCTGGGTGTTGGATTTACCAGCTATCAACTGATCGAACAGTGATCCCATCACGAAACCTGAATCCGTGAAACAGGCGTGCGGGAAACATTCCGGCATCAATTCAAGTCCAGGGAAGGACGACGCTGTGGCTGATCCAAACGACGAATCGACGCAAGCTGATGTGACTGATCAGTTTGCTTCCGCAGAAAGCGTGGCCTCACAAGGCGACGCTGTCTCCGATGATTCAGTAAAAAGTGGCGATGACGTGCAAACGGCAGACATTGAAAAATTGCTTGATCAGGCAACCGAGTCGCTTGAAAAAGCAACCGGTGAAACTGCTTCTGCTCAAGCACCACCAACCCCTTTCGCTCTCAGTGACCTGTCCCCAAAGGAAGAGACTTCGGAAAGGCAATCCATCGATCTACTCGGGGAAGTCGAAATGGACCTCCGAATTGAACTGGGGCGAACCCAGATGTGTCTCGATGAAGTACTGCAACTCCGGGGTGGATCGGTTGTTGCACTCGACAAATTGGCAGGGGATCCCGTTGACGTCTTTGTAAATGGCCGACTAATTGCACGAGGAGAAGTCTTGGTGATGAACGACAATTTCTGTATACGAGTGACAGAACTGGTGGGCGCCTAGGCTCACGAGAGAGCGTTTTAAAAGTTCACCAAGATGCATCCCCACCTTGCGGAATTGACCGTCATGTCGAAGTTGCTTTGTCCTGCCTTTGCTGCAGTTCTATGGGTCAGCATTTCTTCGAACCATGCATTCGGACAGGAAGGTGCCAACCTGATTCGCAAGCGAGGCATCGCAAAAACGATCACCACCGACTCGATGCGTGCCCCCGCAACAGCCCCAAGGTCGTCAGCGAGAACGCCTGCGAACAGAGGCGGAGAAACTACAGCGTTGACCAGCGCAGAGCCATCAGCAGCACCAGCCTTCCCGAGTCTGATGTCACATTCAGGTCCCGATGAGGAATCCAGCACCAAAAGAAGACCAAACGCTGGTTCCTCAAGCCCTCTGATTACCGTCAGCTCAAGTCTGGCGGTTGTACTTGGTTTGTTTGCAGCCTTAATTTGGGGCACTCGTAAATTTGGTGCGCGAGGGGGTGGTAACAATCTCATTCCAAAGGAGGTTTTCCAAACACTAGGGAGTACCTCCATCGATCCGCGTACGCAGGTATCGCTATTGCGATGCGGACAGAGAATTCTAATCATTGCGAGAACCAACCATGGCGTACAGCCACTGGGAGAAATCACCGACAAAGATGAGGTCAGTCATCTTATTGCAACCTGCACCGGTGACTCAAAGCAGGAATTCCATCGTACATTGGCATCCCTTGAATCAGAGCCCACAGAATCTGGCTACATCGGCAAGCAACCTGAACCACCAAGCGCTCGCTCACGCGGAAGACTTTTTGCGAGTGTTTAACCGACTTCACAGCAATGCTATGTAACGCTCCGCATCCCAGCCACGCATCACTAGGGCGTGGGTAGCATTCCAAGTCGTTTCAGCCACTCCTTGCACAACCCGGGCCACTGAGATGCACCGGGCAATTGCTGAGCCAATCCCACACCGTGTCTTCCCTCAGGAAAAACGTGCAGCTCTGACGGCACGCGATTTCGCTGTAACGCCAAATAGTACTGCAAGCTGTTCTCCACCGGCACCACTTTGTCCGCGGCAGTGTGAAAAATGAATGTTGGCGGCGTGTCACTGGTCACCTGGCGTTCATTTGACAATTCCTCAATTAGTTTTGGGTCGGGATTATCGCCAATCAGATTCTGCTGGCTTCCGCGATGGGTATACGGTTTATCAAACGCAATGACCGGATAACATAAAATTGAGAAATCCGGACGTGATGACACTCTCACAATGGGATCCTCGGCTGTCAACTTAGCAGCCAGGAAATGAGTTGACACGGTCGAACACAAATGACCACCCGCCGAGAAACCAATCACGCCCACCCGGTCAGGATCGATGTTAAATTCTTTGGCCCTTGCTCGCAGTGTTTGAATAGCACGCTGAGCATCCTGCATGGGCCTCGGGTGCCCATAGCCCTTTCCGTCATTTCCTTTGCCACGCAGGCGATAAGTACATATAGCGGACGGAATTCCCATTGCTGCAAACCAGTCAGCAAACTGATACCCCTCATGTCCCATGGCATGCCCGTGATATCCTCCTCCCGGCAAAATTACAACTGCCGCAGTGGGAACCTCTGATTCAACTTGCGTTATGATCAGTTGGGGAAAATCTCCATCCTCCTTACCCCCTGCACCAGGCGGTCCATCTGGCCACAATAACTCAGTCGTGCGGCGCATTGGATCCGTCTTCGGATCCTGAGCAAAAGCAGGTATGGCAATCAGGGTTGCCAACGGCAGAAAAATGGCACTGGCTAAGAAACTTCGGTTCATCTGAAACAACCTCACGAGAGTATCAAACAGCAATTTGGTGACTGCGAAATTTTAAACCAAAATGCCGGAGCATGATGCTCACAGACTAATCGGCACACCTTTTCCAACGCGATGTGTGACTGCCCATGCTTTACGGAACGTATTGTTGCCGCCCAAGATCTGCTACCGTCAGTAAAACAGGTTGGACAATGACTTCGATTAGGTCCCACCTGCCAAAACCACGCTGGAAAGCTTAGGCTAAAAATAAGCTTCGCATCGCAACAGGTTGGAAAACAGCAACAGGTTGGAAAACACATGTCACCATGGATTTGAGTCGTCTTGTCAAGCTCTGTGTTCAGCACTGAAACTCCTGCTCGCACCACTGGCCAAAGGCTGAGTTGGAAGCTGTCTCTGTGGCGTGCCATTTTGAGCACGGCGTTGGGTGAACGTCTCGTTTATCGGGGCGATTTCGCTTTGGGCACATTGATGCGTTTTCTGCCCATCGTGACTCAGATTTTCCTTTGGTACGCGATTTTCGACTCCATTGAGGCGACCCAAGGGGGTAGTCTTGATAGCACCGAGATTCGCGGGTTCCATTTCACGGACATCGTTGCCTACTACCTCCTTACGATGGTCGCGCGAGCATTTTCGAGTATGCCAGGCTTGGCTTCCGGTATTGCAAGGGAAATTAGAGACGGGGAAATCAAACGATACTTAATTCAACCAATTGACCTGATCAGCTTTCTGCTGCTGACTCGGATCGCGCACAAGCTAGCCTACTACGCCGTCGCAATTTTGCCTTTTGCTCTCGTATTTTTCTTATGCCGAAACTACTTTTCAGCAGGTTGGCCTTCATTTTCTGTGCTGGTTGCCTTCGTAGGTTCGCTTGTCATGGGATTTCTAATCGGTTTCTTCCTGGAAGCGGCGATCGGTATGATCGGATTTTGGTTCCTCGAAGTCTCGTCACTTCTTTTTGTATACATGCTGTTCAGCTTTTTTCTGTCAGGGCACATGTTTCCCTTGACCATGCTGCCTGACAATGTGGCAACATTTGTGAATTTCCTACCCTTCAAATATTTAGCGTATTTTCCTGCAGCTATTTTTCTCGGAAAGATTCCAGAAGGAGATCTGCCAATGGAACTTGCCATTGAAGCTTGTTGGCTGACCTTCTTCATCATCGTCTGTCGGATTGCCTATGCCCGTGGCGTGCGACGTTACAGCGGTTACGGGGGTTAAGAATGGAACCCGATCCCAGACGTGATCGCACCAAGTACTGGAAGGTTTTCTTGACCTTTGCCCGTAATAGTCTCGTTCGAGATATGACATTCCGCACAAACTTTGCGTTGCAGTGCATCAGTAGCCTCGGCTGGACCCTGATGAACGTGGGTTTTTATCTCATCATTTTCCAATACACGACTTCGATCGGCGCTGACAGCGGTTGGGACCGGGACAAGTTTTTTCTCTTCATCGCAACAACATGGTTCATCAACAGCCTTGTACAGGCCTTCTTCATGCCCAATGCGGAGGAGTTCAGTGAGTTGATCCGGACCGGAGGCCTCGATTTTGCCTTACTGAAACCAATTGACACTCAATTCCTGATCTCTTTCCGACGAGTTGACTGGAGTGCGTTATCCAACTTTGCAGCAGGCTTCATCATTGCCTTGATTGCTTTGTACTCTCTGGCAACTCGACAAGTTGATCCAATGACACCAAGCCTAGCGTCGATTCTGCTTTACATCTTCTTCGTAGCGTGTGGTGTTGCCATCATGTACTCTTTGATGATTTGCTTGAGCGCTACAAGCATTTGGCTGGGCCGAAATCAAACTCTGTACAACTTCTGGTTTTACATAACAAATTTCAGTCGTTATCCGATGGAAATCTATAATCGTGGTTGGGGAAGACCGTTGTACGGATTTTTCACTTTCATCATCCCAGTGTTGTTGGTGGTAAACATTCCAGCGCGCATTCTTGCCAGGCCAATCAGCCCCCAAACATGGGAGGATCAACTGCTCATCGTTTGGGGCTTGGCCGCAACACTGCTGAGTCTCTGGATCAGCCGCTGGGTATTCAAATGCGCGCTTCTCAGTTATCGAAGCGCAAGCTCATAATGAGTTAGAGTTTGCGTCGCTGAACGCGGTGCCTGCCAACTCAAATCGAGTTCGCCGAGAGTCGCCTGAAATTGCTGTTCCCACTGACCCACGTGATTCATGGGTCCGCCCCCAAGCACTCGTTCACATACCCTCGGAAGCTCTCCACTTAAGCACAGCTGGAGTTGACTCCAACCCGGTGGAGTTAATCGAAAAGACACGGTACTCCGATGGCTTTGTAGCCATATTTCGTCGATCAGTGAATTGCATTATGGCAAGAGGTTGTGTCGGCGTACCGGAATAGTTCATCACTTGAAAAAGAGGGCGTCCGTAACGGGAAACAGGCTTTTCTGGCAACCGTGCGATCGTTTCACCATTTCGCTCAATTCGAAATCCACCCAGCCCACTTTCAAAATCCGGATCTGCTTTCCACGTCAACACTATGCTGTCACCATCTTCACTCGCAGTTAATGAACGAGGAGTCGCTGGCGGTGACGAATCTGGTACGCTCCCACGACGTAAGAAAGTCGACCAACTGGATGCAAACAACGCATCGGGTAACCATGAAGCGTTTTGCTTTTCACCAGGGTAAGTATCTGAAGAATAAACTTCACCCGAATCGGTACCAAACCATGAACGCGACATGTCGATCCGACGCAATTCTAGTGGAGCTGTGATGTCATCAGATAGCCTCAATCGCAGGCAACTATCAAAGAAGGGGATCGCTAAGTAACGCGAATCTCCACACTCATGACCTGTGTTTGGATCTGGGGCGATCCCAAACGGCGCTCCTGAAAGTCGATAGGCAGTCTTCATCGCCTGCAAACCATCCCAAGCACGATGAAATCTTTCGTGAGTACGTTCCTTAGCCCCCGGGCAGGCCATGACTGGCACGTGATAAATGCTTGATTTTAATTCTGGTGCTTCCACCTCACCTTGAGTCCAATAACCAAAGGCCGTGCCTGATTGCAACCAGATCGCTACGATGCGTTCGGGATACATCGTCTGCATCAAACTTGCCCAGAATCCTCCGCCTGAATGGCCCCACAAACACCATGGAACCTGATTCAGTTCTTCATGCCCCGTCTGCTCCGCAAATTGGCTCAGTGCTTGCAGGAATCGCACACCTGATCCATTCCTAGGATCACACCACAACCGACAACTGCTACCAGCTCGCCCCTCATAAGAGGAACCCAGCAAAGCGCAGTCCCATTTCTTTGCGAGTGCACGCCAGTGCAAGTCGCAAACGGCCGTCAGACCGGCATTGGACGCGCCCGGACCGCAACCATGTTGGTGCACAATCACCCCCCTGATCTGTTCCACTCCGGGGGGGATCCAGAGATCAAAGTCCACAAACAAGTCCAACTCGCCAGGGACGCTGGAAGCAGGGAAATAGCAACGATAAACATCTTCGTATTCCGTTTTTGCAGCATCCTGATGCCGCAAGACACGAGCAGCAATCTGTTTTTCAATCTCTGCTGCCATCTTATGAGCTTCGACAATCGGCAATCCCGCCTGCATGCCCGGTCGTCCGTGTCCCACATGACTTAACCAAGCTGCATGCATAATTTTTTGCCGGCGACCTACCAACGTTTTTAGAGATTCAGCCGGTTCCATCTGATCAACTACACCCCAAGCTTTCAACACAGCGTTAGCAAGAACAGCATGCCCCTCATGATTCAGGTGCACACCATCAGGAGACATAGAGAACTGAGGATTCTTTTTTCGCTTTGCCGTTACGTAGTCAGACACCGCTGAATGAAGATCGATGGTTAGTTCGACGTGATCTTTCTGCTTGAGAATCCACTGAGCGTAACTCAACATCACAGTGTCGTAATCTTCGTAAATCGCTTTCCAGGAATACTGTTTTTCACCTTTCGGTAATAGCTTCCCTTGTTTCTTCAGAGGCAGGGGATCAAAAGAAGGCGGGGTCATCAAGACCACCTTTGCATCAACAGCTTTCACCTTCGAAATGATCTGCCGAATACCCGCCTGATAGGCTGCGAAGCGATCTTCTGCCAAGGGATAATAAATCCCATCGTTCATTCCGTAGCAGACGACCACGACATCCGGTTGGGTTTTCTGCAAAGCGGCATCGATCCTCGAGTGGACATTCGGTCGAGTAAACGGATGTTCTGGCTCTGACAAACCACTGCATGTCTCACTGGGTAAACCAAGGTTGATCAATGTGCAATCATAACCATGAAGACGGAATTGCGTTTCAACCAGTGAAATGAAATCGCCAGCATGAGTAATCGAATCACCAAGGAAGAGAATACGTTTCCCTGCAACGGAAAAGATGGATTCAGCAGGAGCGTTTGGTGCTAATGAACCAAGCACCACCATAAGCCCAAGCATTGCAAGAACGTTCCGCCCCATTCGGATTACGACAGCCATTTTTTTCCCTGTGAGCAACGACACGCTTCTAGCATTTCAAAAATACACTTCACACTAAGCGCCGATACCAGCCAACCACAAAAGCAAGCCAATGACCAATGCACATACAACACATGAAATCAAAAAACCAGCCACATCCATTTTCGTCGGATAAACAAATTCCCAGTCTGACCTCGGAAACAGTTTGCGACTCATTGTTGCAGAAGGATCCTGATACGCAGCATCCAACGCCCGGTTATCATCAGTTGGATTGGACTGCACGGGGGTCTTCATCTTTGCAAAGTATCTATCCAACACAGCCTCGCTACCGCGTGGGGTAACGAGGCTGAGGAAGAAGAGAAGGGCAAATGGTAGTAACAACCGGATTGGTAACCGGAGAGTCTCAAGCATTGCCTTGCTTACGTTCGAAAGATCAATCCCCATCAGACCGTAAAGCAGAAAATCGATTTTCAGGGAACCCTCGCCTCTCTGTTTCCCGACCAATCGCTCGGTCTTGACCAACATGCCTGCCTCCGTCGTCTCACTTACCAACTCTTTCGAAAGTTGATCGATTGGAACAAGTTTCGTCCAGAAGATGGATTGGCCCCCACTCTTAACGACAATTTTTATTGGCTCACCGACATTTGCAAAAGGTGGCTCGTCCCCCAGGCCAGCGAGTTTGCTTGCAAGTTGCTCACCAAGTCCAGTCCCCTCATTTTCAGCAATCTGTTCCTTCAGTTCGTTCCCGGCTGCGATCCATGCTTCGTGCTTGGCGATATCCGACTCCGTCGCTGGACGGACCAGTGTTTTTGTCACCAGATTTGTCGTGGCTGCAAGCCTCTGATTTGTGCTCAAGTCTGCCAACCTCGGCACGACCACCGGGAGAACAAAAAACAACATCAATGATGTCGCAATCGTCCCCCAAACAGCAAAACGGTTTACCCGCCGCCAGTACATTCCCAGCCAGAATGGTGCTGCGAACAGGATGGGTAGTTCGATCGCCATTTTGAACTGGCCAAAAACATCGGCATAGGTCAGCGAAATAAAGGCTGCGCCCACAATGATCACCAAGCCAGTCATCCTACCGACTTGGACATATTTTTTTTCATCTGCCGTTGAGTTGATATACGGTGCATAAACATTTCGAACCACCAATGCAGAGGTCACGATCATGTAGGTATCTGCCGAGCTCATCATGGCTGCCAATAGACATGCCAACATCAACCCCACCAATCCTAGATTCATGGGTCCCAATATGTCGCGTGCGGCGACTCCCCATACTCGATCCGGATCGGCAGCGATTTCCGCACTCCCTGCCAGCAGTGCCAACGCAATCAATGCAGTCAGGGCCCAGCCCACAGTGCAAAGTCGCTTGAGAAAGTTGCCGACAACCAACCCGATACGCGCCTCTTTCTCTGTCTTGGCCGAACCACCGCCGGTCGCGATAAAGTGTGGTTGTACAACAACGCCCACAATGCTGATCAAAGAAAGCGAAATGATGAATGGCAGTGGAAACTCACCGCTGCTTGGCCCAGAGAACAAACTGAAACAATCTGCAGAAACACGTTCATGCATGATTCGAAAACCGTCCATCAGCCCCTTCTCACCAGGACCACCAAACGTCTCTGCAATCGACCACAACCCGTAGGGAATCAATAACACTGATAGAATGATAATGAAAAGACCTTGAATCAGATCAGTCCAGTAGGCTGCCGCCAAGCCACCGAGCACACCATACAAAATGACAACGCCAGCGATCAACGGAATCAGCGTGTACTTCAATTCATAACCAAACAGGCCTACATCAAATCCTAGCAGGGGTGCTGAAAATTTCGCAACGGCCGAGAACATCGTCGACAGATAGAACATGTAGAAGACGATGGCAAATAGCGTATACGCGACTCCCATCGAGCGTGATTCATAGCGTTCAACAAACCAGTCGCCTAAAGTCAGATGGCGCATCCGGCGATACCAAACCGCAGTGATCCAGTAAATTGGAGTCACAAACAACCACATCAAAGCTGACCAAACACCACTCAGACCACTTGTCCAAGCGGTCTTACCAACCATCACCGGTTCATGAGCGCCCGTACCAGCGCCAAACGCTGCGAAGGTCTGCAACAACTTTCCGAAGCCACGCCCCCCCATGAAATAGTCTTCCTGGTCCTTCACACGTTTCATCGCCCAAAAGCCGATGGCGATCATTCCCACGAAATACGAGACCAAGACGATATAATCGATCAGTTGCATAACAAGTCTGCCGGCTGGACCCCATCGAAAGGGGCAAGAAGTGGAGGCACAAAGCTGGTAACCCGGCTGGTATTTTAGTGTCAAACGGCCCGTCTATGCGGCGGCACAGGAGATTTACCAAGGTGAAAGACCATGCTCCAAGTCCTCAAAACGCGAAAAAACCAAGGGTTCAGGCATGTTTGGATTGTGAGCGGTTGTGGGAACAGTTGCTCCCCACTAACAATTAGTCATGCCAACCCAAACCAGTCGTGACCGTTTCTCTGAATATCGCCAAACCGTTCGTGATCGAAATGCGAGCGGTCAGCGGCCAAAAGGTCATGGCCATAGCGAGCGCAACCCAAAGAAACTCGGCGAACGAGATCGTAAATTCTGGGAACTGTTTTCGCAGTTTCTTGCCCTCACCGCGAAACACCGTGGTCAGATTTTGGTAGCACTCGCTTTGCTAACAATCGGCATTGTGCTGCGTCTGATCCCCCCTCTGGGAACGAAACTGGCGATTGATTCGGCATTAACAACACCTCCGAAACAATTACCCACTTGGTTACAGTCACTGCCACTGCCCACCGACCCCATGAACCTGCTGCTCACGATTGCAGGGCTGGTAGTCGTCGTCACTATCATTTCCACCATCGTCCATCTCTGCAGTCGATGGATTGCAACCAAGGCGGTCAACCAGACACAGGTCAATGTCCGACGTCGTGTTTTTGAACATGCGGTCAAACTGCCGTTGAATAACGTCTACGACATGAAGAGCGGCGGAGTTGCGAGCTTGATACGTGAAGACGCTGGCGGGGTCGCCGATCTCATTTTCAGCATGCTCTACAACCCATGGAGAGCCATCATTCAATTTGTCGGAAGCCTGATCATTCTGATGCTTGTCGACTGGAAGTTGATGGTGGGTGGTTTACTGCTGCTACCAGTTGTATGGGTCACCCACCGCACGTGGATCAATCGTATCCGCCCACTCTATCGCGACATCCGAAAACAACGTCAACGAATTGATGGTAACGCCACGGAGACTTTCAGCGGCATTCGCGTGGTACGAACTTTTTCTCAAAGCCGCAATGAGTCATCTCGCTTCGTGCGAGAGGGTGACTTTCTGGTGCGTCAACAACTTTTCACTTGGTGGTGGAACCGAATCATTGAGACAATCTGGGAAGTTGTTGTACCTCTCGCGTAAACTGGATTGTTGCTTTATGGCGGGTACCAGATCATTGACAACGAATTGACCCTCGGTGATTTGATGATGTTTCTTGTTTACTTGACCATGCTGCTGGATCCACTGGCTACCATCGCGGCAAGTGCGGTCTCATTTCAGAACAATCTTGCTGGACTTGACCGAGTGCTGGACGTGCTGGAAATTGAAGATGAACTCGAAACCCACCCCGAGGCAATAGCCCTACGCCGTGAAAATGTGGGAGGTGCGCTATCGATACGTGATGTCTCTTTTTCATATCCCGAAGCAGATACGATGGTACTGCAAGATATCAATCTCGAAGTCAAAGCAGGAGAAACCGTGGCGTTGGTGGGCCGTAGTGGAGCCGGCAAAACAACGTTGACCAACCTTATAGCCAGGTTCTACGACGCTAGCTCAGGCGGTATCAGCTTAGATGGTCGAGATCTTCGAGACATCAAACTGAACAACTACCGCAGTTTACTTGGAATCGTCGAGCAGGATGTCTTTCTGTTTGACGGGACCATTCGCGAGAATATTGCCTACGCCAAACGCAACACCCAGGATTCACAGGTCATCGAAGCTGCAAAAGCTGCTGCCGCTGATGAGTTCATTATGCAACTACCTGACGGCTACGACTCAGTCATTGGTGAACGAGGTGTCAAATTATCAGGAGGACAACGGCAACGCATCGCGATCGCACGGGCGATCCTTGCGGATCCGAAAATTCTTGTACTGGATGAGGCAACCAGCAATCTAGACAGTGAAAGTGAACGACTGATTCAGAATAGTTTGGCTGATTTACTCAGAGACAGAACTGCGTTTGTCATCGCCCATCGCCTGAGTACCATCGCCGGAGCTGACAAAATTGTCGTTCTGGAAGATGGACGTGTTGTCGAGGTTGGGAACCACGATCAGTTGCTTTCTGCTGGGGGCAGATACCGTGACATGGTCATGTTGCAAATGAGCGACTCGACCAACGAGGCAGTTGGACGTCAATAGCTTCGTGATTCGCAGGGTTTTGGTGCCGAAACGCCTGCTATACTGCCACGCAAGAAAATGCGTCCGAAATGAAACCCCTCTTTTCGATTTCTCCATGACAGTGGCTGAATATGAAACCCTTCTTGCTCGTGTTGCTGCTCTCACTATACGGCTCGTCCAGCCTGCCAAATGCGTTTGCTGGTGACGCAGATTGGCCACAGTGGCGAGGCCCAAATCGCAATGGTCATTCCCCGGCAAAACATCTACTACAAACTTGGCCCGAAGAAGGTCCAACGATCAGGTGGACGTTCACTGATGCTGGGATTGGGTATTCAACAATTGCCATTGTCGATGACTGCATCTACACCCTCGGTTCCAACGACAGCAATTGCTTTGCTTTATGCCTCGATCTACATGATGGCTCAGTGAATTGGCGAACCGAATTTAGCAGATCAGGAACCCACGAAGACTATAATCAAGGCTGGGGAGGCGGACCAAGAAGTACACCCACCGTAGACCAAGATCAGGTTTTTGTACTCAGCGACATCGGCATTTTGGCATCCCTCGATAAAGAAAACGGCAAGATCCAATGGACGACCGACATCGTTCAAGATCACAATGGAAAGATTCCAACCTGGGGCTACAGCGACTCGCCCCTAGTTGATGGCAACCGTGTTGTTGTAACGCCTGGAAGAGAGAAATTCTTGCTGGCTGTGAATCGTTTGAATGGCAAGGCGGTCTGGCAAAGCCGGGGGTATAACGAGGGCGCCCAATACGTTTCTGTGATGAAGGGCAATGTGGGTGAAACCAACTTCTACATCTCGGCCAGCAAAGAAGGGCTTGTGGCTTTCGATACCGAAAGTGGTGAATTGCTGTTTTCGGATGCTGCAACTGGTAATCCCACTGCTGTCATCCCAACTCCGATTCTTCATCTGCATCAGATCTACCACACCAGCGCTTACCGTGCTGGCAACACGTTAATAAATCTTACTGGGGAGGGGCAGGGCAGGGTGGCTGCTGAACCTGCCTACCATTTGACTGGAAAAACACTGGAGAATCACCATGGTGGTGTGGTGTTAGTCAACGGGACAGTCTTTGGCTTCAGCAAAGCCAACGGAGGTGTTTGGATGGCTCAGGATCTTGAAAGTGGCGCAACGCTTTGGGAAGAAAAAATCCGTCCCAATAAGAGTGGATCAATCTGCTACGCCGATAAGCGACTCTATTGCTACAACGACAAGGATGGGACGGTCTTTCTAGTCGAGCCAAGCCGGGCTGGTTGGCAACAGAAAGGAATGCTCAGGCTACCCAAGCAAACTGAGTTACCACGTGAGAAAGGGGCTATATGGGCTCACCCCATCGTGGCCAATCAGACATTGATCATTCGTGATCAAGACTTGATTTTTGCCTATGACCTTGCCCGGTAGTCTACCACTCACAAACCAAACGCATCGCAGCAACCGAAGCTAAACGTTCCGATGTTTATCCCTAGAACCGAGTTGCTGCCGTCAACGAAACGGGATCAGGAACGACAACACCAAACGCAGCTTCGCGGACTTGTCGCTAGCGTTGATAGATAGGCAGATAGCCTTTGTCTAACTGCAGCATGATCAAATTACACGCCGTCACATAGACTGGATTTACTTGTCCCTCCCAGAAGCCATCAGGCCGCTGTTGACCGACAATTTTGTCATAAAGTCGATCTCTGAAAGGTTTCCAAAGGTCATCACCTTGGCGATAGACGACCTGACTGTAGTAGAGATAGGTATAGTGCCAATGTCCAAACGATGCGCCCCCCAAACTATGCAGTGATTTCTTCGCGTATTCCAACATTTCCGGGACGTGCTCGCCATCGTAGTCACCTGCATTGTAAAGAGCAGCGAGAGCGGCAGCCGTAATCGCAGGCCGACTCGTACCTCTCTGCTTACTGCTGTAACTGATTCCGCCATCAGGATTTTTGCAGCCGTAAATATATTCTTTTGCATTATCGATCACTTTGCCACTAACCGGGATACCTGCGTTACGACATCCACGCAGTCCCTGCACCTGTGTGATTGTTGTTGATCCCTCATCGAAGTTGTTGCCAGCTGCAGCGGAAACATAACCCCAACCGCCAGCTTGGGTTTGTGCGTTACCGCTGAACTGCACTGCACGTGTTAACACGTCGACCAATTCTTCTCTTCGATCAATCAATCCCTCCTCGCCCAGCACTTGAGACATCAACAACATGGCGAATCCGTGCCCATATGTGTAACGAGAATCCGTCTTCGGATCACCAATCAACCCATTGTCACGACTCTTACTGATGAGGTAATCCGTTGCTCGTGCAATTTGCTTCGCGTAGGGTCCTTGGGTGGTCGTACTGCCGCTTGCGATCAGGGCAGTCGCGGCAAGCGATGCCATCGCAGTCGGATACTCATTCGTGTTCCACTTACCGCGTGAGGACTGGGTCCGACTGAGCCACCGAAGACCTTTTTCGATGGAATCATCCCACGCGACTTTGGAATCCGCGGCACCTGCCGAGCCTGCAAGCCCACTCGTTGCCGTTAAGATCGCAGCGTTGCGAAGCCAATCTCGGCGTGTTTGACTATTTTTCATGATGCTGTTCTCATTCGTCCCGCAAATCAATGTTGGGGCGTTTTCCCCCGCGATGAGCGAATTCACCACCAATCCACTCTGCTCACCACTCTATTGTACTACGAGGTGTCAACGTAATGGGACTTCAATTTGCTCGAACGGTGTGATGTAAACCTCTCCGCTGCTGGCACTTAGGACAAAAGAACGTACTCCTCTGGGCCTGTACGATCCGCCTTACCCGGCCTTTTTTGCAGCGGATACACGACGCATCAACTCGGTCGTAAACGCGGTGATAATTCTGGTAACCGCCTTCGCCATTGAGTGCATTGCGGTAAGTCCCGTCGCTGAGGGTGCTCCCCTCATGCTGAATCGCTTCCTGCAAAACGGTATGGGTTGCCTGTTGTATGCGTTTCCACTGTGGCCCCGTCAGTCCATCACAACGGGTTCTTGGATCAATTCCCGAAAGAAATAGAATTTCCGCAGCATAGAGGTTTCCGATTCCTGCAACCACAGCCTGATCAAGAAGCGCGACCTTAATCGCACGTCGGCTCGTTTTCAACTTGTTCTTCAATTCATGGTGGGTAACGCTTAAAGCATCGGGTCCCAATTTGCTATCAACTTTGAGTTTTAGTTCATCAGCCGCTAGCAGCCGTACAGTCCCAAGACCGCGTCGATCCCAAAACAGTAATTGCTTGCTCGGACCACCAGTCAAAGTCAAACGCAACCTCAGATGCTCGAGACCAGGAGGATCAGCTAACAATACCAAGCCAGTCATTCTAGGCTCGATTACGATGACATCTTCGTTACCAAGGTGAATCATCACTCGCTTACCACGTCGTCCCACATCCACGATCTCTTGGCCTCGCACCCTCTGGTCAAAAGTACGAATGTCTGGCTCAAACAAAATTGGTCTAAGACGACACTCGGGCCGCTGAGCGTTTGTGATACGACTGCCCACTACCGGCAATACCCCACAACGCATGGTTTCGACTTCTGGCAATTCAGGCAAGGTATAATCCAACAAAAGAAAATTCAATGAGCTACAAACAAAGGTGTTGTTTGTTTACCGAAATGATAATTTGAAATAAGAACGAAACCATCTCTGGGACTCGAAGGGCTTACGAATAAACGCGACCTTCAAAACAATAACGGGAATCACGCATTACATCTGCATGATTCGTGCCATGAAATGAACGCCACCCCCCCAAACCGGCAAGCACTGCATCGAGCGCATCTCCACCAGAATCCTGCATGATCATCCGTCTGCGATGAGAAGACATGCCAATCTTACAAGGGACTTCCTTTGTTGGATCCTTACTCGAAAAATCAGTTTCAATCGACGAGTCTTGATTACAAGATGTGCCTTTGGCAGGGAATACCTTTGGCAGAGAATCGATACCTCGCAATATTTCCAATCGGTTTGATCGGTGCACGTGTGTCGGAGGCTTACCCCCGGATTGCTTGTACCGCGTGTGCGGCAGCTTCCAACGCTTTAAAAAACTGGATGGACAGGCCTCGACCACGATCCGCCTCGCCGATGGCATGCGGTGATATTGGAACGGCAACACAGCAGTCTCAGCCCGTTTTGAAATGGGTAACAGAACATCTCGCATGCCATGAAAGGTTTGGTAGATGATGCGATAATGGTAACTATCGAATGGAGTGGATGTTTCAATATCTGTTTTTCGGCGGATTCGACCACTGGAGACGACCTGACGCGCTATCGTGGAAAGTTGCCTACCGAACATCGCAGCGGGGTTCCCACTTGCATCCTCTGGTTCAAAATTTTCAACCATTCCCAGCTGTGTGTTCCAGTCCTCGCCTCCCAATTCAACGGGAAGTCCAAAGGGAAAATCCATTGCCCAGAGAGTAGCCTGACTGCTGGATATTTGCTCACCTAAAAAGCGGCAAACGGCAGTTCGGTCATCTGAGCCTGCTAATTTTCCGAGCGACGCCAACTGGACGAGCTGCAGAGCCCCCGAAGACCAATCCGCCTCAAACTCCGCCAACCAGGCAGTTTTCCCGGATTTACTTGCACCACTAAAATCTACACCACAGACGCGTCGCAATCTCGGAGTTTTCATGGGCTTGCCAGCGGTCGCGTTGACGTCATCGTCAACTAAAGTGAGAATCGGGGTCGGTGATGTCGGCACGTGTTCTGCGGTCTTTAAGGCTTATGGGCGGGTCTGCTGACGGCCCTTCAAGTTGTCCAGCCAGAGAATTGTTTCTATGAGTACCGTACCCAACACGTCGAGTGCCACCGCTTCTGTTCCAGACATACGCGGTCGTTTCGGCGATTTCGGTGGCCGATTTGTGCCCGAGACGCTCACACAAGCACTGGATCAGCTTTCAGAGGAATATGAAAAAGCGAAATTGGATCCTGAATTCCAGCGTGAACTGAGGGTTCTTCTCAAGACATTCGTTGGACGCCCCAGTCCGCTTTACTTTGCACGAAGACTCACAAACGCAGTGGGCGGCGCACAAATTTGGCTCAAACGCGAAGATTTGAACCACACTGGGGCACACAAGATCAACAACACGGTAGGGCAAGCTTTGCTCACGCTCAGGATGGGTAAAACACGCGTAATCGCCGAGACAGGAGCAGGTCAGCACGGAGTTGCCAGTGCAACGGCTTGTGCCCATTTCGGGCTACCTTGCACCGTTTACATGGGTAGCGAGGACATCCGACGGCAGAAGCCGAATGTGTTCAGTATGAAATTGATGGGTGCCGAAATTTGCCCTGTCGAAAGTGGATCAAAAACACTCCGTGATGCTGTGAATGAAGCGATGCGTGACTGGATGTCATCTGTCGAGAACACCCATTACATCATCGGAAGCGCAATCGGTCCCCATCCATTCCCAATGATGGTTCGGGATTTCCAATCAGTCATCGGACAAGAAACTCGTGAGCAATGTCGGGATTCATTTGGCAGATTGCCAGATTGTGTCGTCGCCTGCGTCGGCGGGGGTAGCAATGCAGCCGGCATGTTCTATCCATTTGTCGAAGACGAGACAGTCAATCTGGTTGGTGTCGAAGCAGGCGGGCGGGGTTCTGCTCCAGGCCAGCACGCTTCGCCACTCTCATTTGGGAACCCTGGTGTCCTGCATGGAAGCTACAGCTACGTGATGCAAGACGATGATGGACAGACATGTGACGTGCATTCCATGAGTGCCGGGCTGGACTATCCGGGGGTTGGGCCGGAACACAGTTACTGGAAAGACACCGGACGCGTGCAGTATTCGGACTGCAGCGATGCAGCCGCCATGGATGCGTTTGACAAGCTGGCGCGAACGGAAGGTATCATCGCAGCACTGGAAACAAGCCATGCGATAGCCAAAGCGATGCATCTCGCGAAAGATATGCCAAGCGACTCACATTTGGTGGTATGCCTTTCGGGACGCGGCGACAAGGATGCGATGGAGATCGCAAGATTGCGTGGCGAAAACTGGTAAGCCCGCGTTCTCCAATCGCTGCAATGTGCCCACGGACAAATCGGCTGCTTACTTTTCTTCACGTGAGTGTATTGATCGACCCGAAAAAAATGGTAGCTAAGTTTCATCACCCTAAAAAGACAACAAGCACATGACGAAACTGACTTGGCTTAGCCACGGCGGCTGGATGATCGAGAAAAACAACCACCGACTACTGATCGATCCCTTTCTGACTGATAACCCCACCGCGTTGACATCTGCAGACCAACTCAAGGATATTGATCACATTCTAATTTCCCATGGACATTTTGATCACGTTGCAGATGCCGCATCAATTGCCAATGAGAACAACGCGACCATTATCGCCATCCATGAAATCGCTGAATGGTTTGCCAACACACAAAGTGTGCAGTCAACCGTGGGAATGAATATCGGAGGTCAACTCGAACTTTCATGGGTTTCTGTGAAGATGACACCCGCATTGCATAGCAGCCAACTTCCAGATGGTTCCTACGGTGGTGAACCTGCTGGCTTCGTCGTCACGATCGACGGGACACGCATCTACTTTGCCTGCGATACGGCACTGTTCAGCGATATGAAACTTTATGCAGATAACGTCGATATTGCTGTACTACCGATCGGCGATCTGTTCACGATGGGGATTGAAGACAGCATCACAGCAACCAGGCTCATCCAGGCTAAAAAGGTCCTGCCAGCACATTACGGGACTTGGCCACCCATTGCGCAGGATGCAAACCATTGGGCAGACCGGATTCGAAATGAAACTGACGCCGAACCAGTCGTCCTTGCGGTAGGCGAATCCATCGATTTTTAAGACGTCACTTTCTCAGCATGGCGAGCACTCGCGCTGGTCCTAGCCGGGTGCCTCCGTGCTTTTCAGCCTACGCTGCTTTTTCAAGTCACCTGCAATCATCTGCACAAGAGATTGATTAGGTCAGGATATCACGAATCACCCTCGCTTCTTCAACGCCCGTGAGACGCATCTTTAAACCTTGGAATTTGACACTGAATTTTTCATGATCAATGCCCAAGCAGTGCAGGATAGTGGCGTGCAAATCTCTCACGTGAACAGGATTTTCAGTGACTGAGAGTCCCAGTTCATCTGTGGTCCCATAATTGAGCCCAGGCTTCACTCCTCCACCTGCCATCCATAAGGTGTAGGCGTCAATAAAATGATCTCGACCGCCTACTTTTTTGTTGCGTGTCTCACCCATGGGTGTGCGACCAAATTCTCCGGTCCAAACCACGAGTGTTTCGTCTAACAGTCCACGTTCTTCCAAATCCTGAATCAGGGCAGCAGACGCCCGATCAACCTGGCTACAACACTTTTCCAGATCTTTGCCTAGCGTCTGCCCAGGCCCACCATGGTGATCCCAATCTGTGTGGTAGAGCTGTACAAATCGGACACCACGTTCCACCAATCGTCGAGCCAAGAGACAGTTATTCGCGTAGGAGGCACCACCAATTCTGGCGCCATAACTATCCAGGGTTTGCTGAGTCTCATCACCGATATCCATCAATTCGGGTGCGCTAGATTGCATTCTGTATGCCATCTCATATGCCGCGATCCGGGTTTCTATTTCACTATCCCCTGTTGCCCGCAGTCGCTTTCGATTCAATTCAGCAACTGCACCATGAAAATCCCTACTCAGTTCACCACGAAAACCGGTCGGACTTGTCAGGTTGACGATTGGATCACCCGAACTTCGAAAAGGAACTCCTTGATACTTGGAAGGCAAGAAGCCACTTGACCAAAGTGCGGCCCCCGCCCGTGGTCCACGCGGTCCTGACTGTAGCACAACAAAGCCGGGTAGATTTTGGCACTCGCTGCCAATCCCGTAGTTCACCCACGAACCCATGCTGGGTCGGCCCGGCTGAGAATTGCCGGAATTCATGAAAATTTTTGCGGGCCCATGATTGAACACATCCGTGTTCATGCTGCGGATGAAACAGAGTTTATCTGCGATCTTTTGATGAAACGGCAGCAGCTCACTTATTTCGATGCCCGCTTGGCCACAAGGCTTGAACTTCCTCGTACTCCCCAGCAGTTTTGCGTCCTTACCAAGAAACGAGAACCGTTTTCCCTCGATGAACTCCTGCGGGGGCTCTTTACCATGGAACTGATTGAGCTTTGGCTTGTGCGAAAACAGCTCCAGTTGGCTTGGACCACCAGCCATGAACAGCACGATCACATTCTTTGCTTTCGCGGGATGATGCAAAACACCAGAATTCCCAGCCGCTTTGGCACTGTCCCGATCGAGAAGATTCGTCAGCGCAATTCCTCCTAATCCAACGCCACAATCCCGAAACAGTTGACGTCGCGTAGCAATCCTCGACAACTCATCTTTGTAGTTCATCTTATTCTCTCGTAATGAATTCATCGAGATTCATCAGTACGCGTGCAACTGCAATCCACGCGTACTGCGCGGCCGTCGATTCTGATCTGACCATGCTTCGACCGAACTTTCTTCTCTGGTCCTTTAAAAAAGTCTCTAAAAACTCAAGCTCTTGTGAGGACGGAAATCGGCATAACGTGAGGCGAAACATGTATTTCAACTGCGATTTTTCACTTCTGTTATCAGAAGTGACGCGATCAGCAAGAGCCTCAGCCAACTCGAACAAGCCGGGATCATTGGCGACCATCAAAGACTGCAAAGGAGTATTCGAGCGTCCTCGCCGGGTGCATGTAACATTGAATCGGGGAGCATCAAAAGTAGTCAACATTGGGTGAGGAGAACTGCGATAGAAAAATGTATACATCGTGCGGCGAAATCGATCTGGCCCCTGACTTGTTGGCCAATTCTTTTTTTTCTGGGTAAACGCATAAACGCCTGCAGGCTGAGGGGGATAGACGGACGGTCCACCAATGGTCGACACCAACTTGCCAGACGCAGACAGCGCAAGGTCCCGCACAATTTCCGCTTCAACTCGCAATCGATTCTGTCTACCCAAGAGACGGTTCAATGGATCTTGCAGCTTAAGATCGTCGCGTGCATCGGAGGACTGCTTATAAGTAGCTGATGTAACAATCAATCGCTGGATCTGCTTCCGTGACCAGCCACGATCAACAAACTCTGCTGACAACCAATCAAGTAGCTCTGGATGTGAGGGCACCGCACCCTGAACGCCAAAATCTTCAACCGTTTCGACCAATCCACTACCAAATAATTTCTCCCACATTCGATTGACAACGACACGAGGTGTCAGTGGGTTTCCGGGATCAACCAACCAGCGGGCCAAATCCAGCCGATTCAACGGTTGACCTGAATTCGGCCATTGATAAAGATTCCCGAGAACAGCAGGCTGAACTGATTCGGCGGGACGCAGGAAGTCTCCCCGAGTTAGCAAATGAGTGGCTCGAGGTTTTTCTAGCTCGCGCATCACCATGACCTTGACGACATCCGCCTCCAGTTTTCTTTTTTTTGCCTCCAACGAGTTACGAAGCAAAGGAACCAAGTCCACCGCGGGACGACTTGGTGAGCTCGACAGTCGAAACCGCCCCAGATTGTAGGGATGTGTACCCTGATTGAAGCGCAGTCGCAAAATCAAGTCTGTGGCTTTCTCAATGACGATCGGCCGGGTAAGCAAAAACTTTGCCCAGTGCGCCACGTTACCCTTCTGATTTGTATTGATTGCCCAACCACTTTTCAGATCATTATCAACAGCAAGTGATACGTCATGCCGACTCTGTGAGTAGTCTGCGACAGCCACCGACTCCAGTTGAAACTCATTACCATGAGCATCTTCGATTTGGAAATCCACCATGACAAAATTGCCATTACTGGCTCGCCCAGGCCCCCCCTTGGGTAATGATTCGTGCGGTAATACATCGAGCTTAAAAGCAGCGATTTTTCCTTTTCCTGCACGATAGATTACTTCGTAAGTCTCCTCAATTGGATTCGAACCGCTTACCAACAACGACTGATCCTGCAGCGTTTCAAAGCTGGTCTTTGAGGCCCCCACCGCTTTGACTGGCTTAAGAACAGTCCATTCTTCGGCTGTTACCACATCTGCCACAGCACGCTCGTTTTCTCCAACTTTCAACGCGGTCAATTGACGTTCCAACTCCGCAATCTCCTCTGCATGCGGATTCCGAAAAGTCACCTCTGGGCCACGGTTATTCCGGTCGACGGTGCTATTAAAGAAAGCAAGTAAACTGTAGTAATCATGCTGGCTCACTGGGTCAAATTTGTGATGATGGCACTGAGCGCAGCCTACGGTCAGGGCCAACCAAACTGTGCCCGTCGTGTTTGTTCTGTCGATGACCGACTCAACTCTGAATTGCTCGGCATCAGTCCCACCCTCTTCGTTAATCAAGGTATTCCTGTGAAATCCGGTCGCAATGAGCTGCTCGATTGTTGGATCTGGCAGCAAATCACCAGCTAATTGCTCGATGGTAAACTCGTTGAACGGCATATCGTCGTTAATCGCATCAATCACCCAATTACGATACGGCCACATCACCCGTGCATTGTCGAAGGTGTAGCCATTTGAGTCAGCGTATCTTGCCTGATCCAACCAGTGACGTCCCCATCGCTCGCCATAATGCTTTGATCTCAACAACTTATCAACGACTGACTCGTAGGCAGTTGGCGAGTCGTCAGTCAAAAATGCATCTACCTGATCGGGCGTTGGCAATAAACCGATTAAGTCGATGTACAAACGCTTGATCAACACCGTCCGGTTTGCTTCTACCGACGGCTTAAGCCCCTGACTGTCAAGTCGCCTGAGAATAAATCGGTCAATCGGATTCACACACCATGCATGATCTGCAACCTGCGGTGGTGCAGATTTAACCACGGGCTCAAAAGCCCAATGCTTCTGATACTCTGCACCATGATCGATCCACGCTGCCAGAACAGTTTTCTCTTCCTGACTCAGTACGCCACTTTCAGGGGGAGGCATCACCTCGCCAGGATCCAGCGACTTCAACCGCCTTACTAATTCTGATTCAGCCGCATGCCCCGGTTTAATCACTCCCGTTGATATCACATCTTTTCGAAGATCCAAGCGCAAGTCGGCCTCGCGGTTCTCATTATCCGGCCCATGACAGGCGAAGCAGTGCTCTGCGAGTATGGGCCGCACATCTCGATTGTAAAGAATACCTTCGGTGACCCTGACAACCTCCTCGGCATGCACATGCATCGCAGTGCAGAGGATGATCAACGCCCCCGACAAAAATGACCAACAGACTGCGAGATTAAACACCATAACTTCCGAAATTATCGGCTCGTGAACGTGATAAATGATCGAGGCAAGATGCGTTAAAAACGCCAAAACCCGGAAGCCCTATGATAGTCGCAGGATGCAAGGACGTGTTCCTGTTCTCTCATGCACGTCTTGCCGCTGACAATCTCATGAAGAGTATCAATCGGTCAAAGGTTTTTCACACGGTGTTCTTGAACGTTAATACTCCATGGAAAAGCAAGCGGTTGCACACCTGAACTGAAGAAACTCATAAGAAGCGACGTCCGTTTCCAGAATACGTCGTGACAACCGGATTCCCGTACTTTATCAAAAAACGTGTCAGCTTCGAGGTCTTACGATAAACTTACGGCAAACGCATTTCTGTGAAACAACCTATCCGTCCGAATGCTCGTTGTTCCTTTAGCTATACGAACAACTGTACTTCCTCAAAGAAATCTGCTGCAAACATGTTCACGACTTCATTCCGAAGCATCATCGCCTTGCTTTTGCTCTCTTCACTTCCCGTTGTTGCTGATGAAGGCAGCAGCGACGGAAAATGGAAATTGAATCCACTGGCCTACAACAACCCGGGTCTCAAGGTTGATCTTGGAGTCGGTTTATGGGCTTGGCCATTGCCGATGGATTACGACGGTGACGGTGACATGGATCTGCTTGTGGCCTGTCCCGACAAACCTTCCAACGGAGTCTTTTTTTTCGAAAATGGAACGCAAAACCCAAAAGATCCCAGACCAGTCTTCAAGCCGGCAGTTCGATTGGGAAAAACCACTCACAATTTTCAGGTTAGTTACGTCAATGGGAAACCTCGCATCCTAAAACCGGGATATGAGTTCCCGCGAAATTCAAGTACTGGTGAATTTGATTTTTCAAATCCACTTAAGATCTACCCCCGCACCAATGTCCATGACCACAGTGTTCGTGCAAACATGTGGCGATACGTTGACTACGATGGCGACGGGGATCAAGATTTGATCGTCGGAGTCGGTGACTGGTCAGATTATGGCTGGGACGCGGCCTATGACCGAAAAGGTGGTTGGAATAACGGTCCGCTACATGGTTACATCTACCTCATTAGTAACCGAGGCTCTGATAAAAACCCTGTCTACTCAGACCAGCCGATCAGAGTCACAGCGGGTGGAAGTGTGATCGATGTGTATGGCTGGCCATCACCAAATTTTGCCGACTTTGATGGCGATGGCGACCTAGACCTGCTTTGTGGTGAATTCCTCGATGGTTTCACCTACTTTCAAAATACGGGCACGCGATCACAACCTGAATATTCTGCTGGTCAAAAACTTGCAACTCGTCAACGGACCCCGTTAACGATGGATCTGCAGATGATCACACCAACTGCAATTGACTGGGACCGTGACGGTGACATCGACCTGATTACTGGTGACGAGGATGGGCGGGTCGCATTGCTTGAGAATACAGGTGAACTGACTTCCGGTGTGCCTCTATTCGAAACACCCTTCTACTTCCAACAACAAGCCGATTCGCTCAAGTTCGGGGCGTTGGCAACTCCCTTCGCGTTTGACTGGGACAAAGATGGTGATGAGGACATTCTGTGTGGCAACACAGCAGGCTACATCGGCATTTTTGAGAACCTTGGGCAGACAAAGAATGGTTTGCCAAAGTGGTCTGCGCCGAGAAAAATCAAAGTCACATCCGCAGGATCAGAGGATCCCTCTACATTCCGCGTGATGGCGGGCCCCAGTGGCTCCATCCAAGGGCCATGTGAAGCCAAATGGGGTTACACCACCCTCTCAGTCGCAGACTGGAATGGTGATAACCATCCTGACATCATCTACAACTCAATATGGTCGCGCATTGGACTTCTGATCGGTACACAACATGGTTTGCAGACCACCCAGCTGACTCAGAACAAACCAGAAACACCGCCAACTTGGTACTGGTGGAATCAGCCATCAACTGCAGCACTTACGCAGTGGCGAACCACACCGGTTGCCATCGATTTTGATGGTGACGAAAAGCTTGATCTTGTCGCGCTGGATCAGCAGGGTTTTCTTGCATTGCGTTCTCATGGAAAAACACCTGCACGAATTTTTGTCGATGAAGACAACCGCCCGATTCAACTCAACCCCAAGTCCTGCGGTAGTTCCGGCCGGATCAAACTGGCGGTTGTTGATTGGGATAGCGATGGGCGACTAGATATTCTCGTGAATTCGGAAAACGCAACTTGGTACCGCAATTGTGTTGATCGAGAAAACAAAATTGTGTTAAAGAAAATTGGCAATCTGGCCCATCGTAACGTTGCCGGACATACATCCAGCCCTGCAGTATGTGACTTTGATAATGACCAAAAACCTGACCTGTTAGTCGGTTCAGAAAACGGGCGGATCTACCATATCAAACATGATGATTGCATTCACTATGGTCCGAACGAATTAATTGCCCGCCAACCAAAACGACAACCCAAAGCCCGATTTCCAGGATTCGTCAAGGAGGATTTTGTATTCACGCAAGCCAAATTTCCCCAGTGCCACGCGTCAACGATTTGCGAAACCAACCGCGGACTTGTGGTTGCTTGGTTCGGAGGTACTCGAGAAAAAGACAAGGATGTCGGAATCTGGACCTCCTACCACGACGGTAATCGCTGGAGCAGTCCCAAAGAATGGGCAACCGGTGTCCAGCACGAAAGTTTGCGTTATCCCTGCTGGAACCCAGTTCTGTTTCAAGCAGAGCCGGGCGGCCCCACTTCATTATTTTTTAAAGTTGGTCCAGACCCACGTTCTTGGTGGGGAGAAATGATGTTCAGTTACGATCAGGGCCGAACATTCCGCGACCGCCGTCGGTTGCCTGAAGGAATCGATGGCCCTGTCCGCTGCAAACCAATGTTAATCGCGGACAATACACTGCTGTGTGGTTCATCCACAGAACATGACGGCTGGCGAGTACATTTTGAAAAAGTTGCACTCGAGCAAGGAAAACCAACAGGCACATGGAAGCGAATTGGACCGATCAATGAATCCAATCAATTCAATGCCATCCAACCCACTTTTCTAAAGCATGCTGATGGTCGCATTCAGGTCCTGTGCAGAACAAAAGAAAGTGTCATCAGCAGCAGTTTCTCAACAGACGAGGGCGAGACATGGTCACCCATGCAAGCGACAAACCTGCCCAACCCCAATTCTGGCATCGAAGTGGTTACTTTGCAGGATGGACGACACCTGATGATCTACAACCACCTTGGTTCTGGAACCACAGGCTGGGGACGCAGGGGACTCTTGAACCTTGCAATTTCGACCGATGGTTTGCAATGGAACAAAGTTGCAGTTCTGGAACAGGAAGAAAAACAGGAATTCAGTTATCCCGCCATCATTCAAACCAGGGACGGTATGGTGCACATGACGTACACTTGGAAGCGGCAACGCATCAAACATGTAGTTGTTGATCCGAGCCAAATCAAAACAGGTGAAACTTTAGATCTCGAGAACTGGCATAAAAACAAGCAGGATTGATTCCAAATAGCCACACGCATCGCAGCAGTCTAGAAACATTTTAAATTGCGGCCATCTGTATTTATCAGATTCAGCAGATTCTCCACCATCATCAAAAAACAGATCATACAAAACGCAATGATGGCACCTTCAACGCAATGTGGCATGCGCCAAACTGCCGCTCCTGCATTCGGACCAGCCTCCAGTACTCCTTCAGTCGGTTCGGCTTTAAGCATGAACAGTCGGCAAAGATGGTTGTATCGAAGTTTGGTTATGATCGCACTGTTGACAATGAATTTGACCGGTGGCGTTTGCACTGTCGGCGATGAACCAAGACACATGCCTCTCGAGGAGAGCCGAATCCGTGAAGCTATTGAGGCAGCTCTACCACTGCTGGAAAAATCATCAAGAGGTTCGGCCAACCAACGCAAATGCTTTACCTGCCATAGCCAAGCACTTCCAGTCATGGCCCTGAGCGAGGCGGGGTTAAGGAATTTTGAGATTGATACCAACAACTACGAAAGACAAATCAAGCATACGATCGCGCATCTGCGAAAAGGAAAAAAGAATTACGCTGATGGAAAGGGGCAGGGTGGTGGTGTCGACACAGCTGGTTACGCCTTATGGACTCTGGAAGTCGGCCAGTACCCGGCCGAGCAAATCGGGGGGGGGGGGGGGGGGGGGCGGGGGGGGGGGGGGGGGGGGG
>JAAHTH010000833.1_pt1 | contig 28767 bp, 38 predicted proteins | sample 6116091 | NCBI WGS metagenome assembly JAAHTH01 (sample SAMN13939990, study PRJNA603662) | sponge metagenome | isolation source: marine sponge | host: Mycale hentscheli | place: New Zealand | collected 2006
AAAAATTTTTCCTAGACTTTTTTCTCTAAAAATGAGAAAGTTATTAACAATTTAGGATTATTAATATCTTTGATTATAATCAGGATGTTCTAATCTACCTTCTTTCTTACCATTAAGAATATCAAGTAATTCATCTATCCCTTCTTGGAACTCTGCTTTTTTATTTCCAGTAGGATACATATAAAGTTCGTTGCCAAAATTTAATTTACCTGTTGATGTTGATGGTGCACACCTTAAATACCAACCAAATCTTGCAGGTTGCATACGTGTTATTGCATACCATTGTTTATTATCCACTTGTACAAGAAGACCTTCTACTTTAGTGGTACTTTTCATCTCTTTTGTTTTTAAAACTTGTATCATAGTTTTTTTTAAATTAATTCCATTTGTCTATCAAACGGAAGATAAGACTCAAGTAATTTTTCTTGGTCTTCTTTGTATTTGAGAACAGCAACTTCTTTAGCCTTTGCCTCAACCTCGATGTCTACAGCATGTCCATAGTCATTGATCTTTTCGTATATAAAATCAGCATGAGCCTGTGCCTTTGATTCAGGGTTCTCAAATGTGCGACGACATGATGAATAGTGAAACAAAGGTTTTACATTATGATGGTGCCATGTACTCATTGCCAATTCAAATGCCTCTTGTTCGGATAAGCCACCTGTTTGAAAACGATGATGGTGAAAATCAAATGTAATAGGTACCTTTACAGCAGAAAAGATACCTTCGTATAAATCTTTTACAGAATACATACTGCCTTTGTCATCATTCTCTACAACAAGCCTAGCCTGAGCAGATTTAGATAGATTGAGATAATTAGAGGCCCATCTACCCATAGTAGCCATCTTATCACCGTATACACCATTACAATGGATATTGATAGGATAGAAGTGAGATTGTGGAAGACCCATAATATCCATAATCTCTGCATGTTGATTAAGTTCTTTGATAGTTTTTTGAACCAATGTAGGATTAGGAGATCCTAGAACATTGAATGGGCCTGGGTGAAATGATAATCTTTGGCCGTATTTGAGTGCAAGATTACCTACACCTTTTAGAAGAGTTGAGATTTTTTGAAAATCTGGTAAATCCTTGAGCTCATATTCAGACATCCAAGGAAACATATCAGATGACATGCGGTATACCTTGAAGCCATTCTGTTCATTCCACTTTACAATCTCAATAAGATCTCTGATATTTTGTAATGCCAAACTACTGACATGAGCCATACCTTTTTGTTTGAATGTAATTTTTCTACAAGTACGGTTAACGGTAATTGGTTTGTTGCGAAGATTTAGATTGATACAACAGTATCCGAGGTTAGTTTCCATATAGTGTTATTTTATATAAATATAACAAAAAAAATTTAATTCTGAAAGATTAATCTAAAGTATACCATTCATTTCTATTAATCTTGTGTAAATACCTTTCCCAATCCTTTATTAAAGTTTCTGCTGAAAATCTTTCCGCAAATCTTCGGCATTCTTTCGGATTAATATTTTCTATATTATTGACAGCATTTACAAAATCATTGAAGAAAGTACATCTAAACCCAGTTACACCATCTAAAACATTTTCGGTATATCCACCCCAATCGGTACATATGATAGGAGTTCCTGATAAGCCTGCTTCTACTGGTGTTAACCCAAAAGGTTCACAATAATAAGACGGTGATATTACTGCCTTTGCATTTGCAAGATACTCCTTTCTTTGCTCCCCATCTAAACACCCTACAAATTCCATATTAGGAAGTAGTGTTATATCCACCAACGATCCTTGCCCAGCAACAATAAACTTTTTATTAGGAAAATGTTTAGCAATGTCCCTAAAAATAGTAATCCCTTTATTTTGACCTAACCTACCCATAAATAAAAAATAGTCAGATTTATTTTCATTGTATCTAAAATTATTCAAATCATTAGCAATTGGGTAAATAACTGTATCATGCCAATAACCTTCTCTATCATATACATTTAGCCTTTCAGCATCTTTACCATATAAAAAGTGTTGATTTGCTAAAGAAGAATGAACATGATAGTTTGTAGCAGTTGAAGGATATCTATGACCAATATGACCGTCCACGATTTTTGCATAAGGAAACGCCTTTCTAAGAATATCAACACATGGTGACCAATTACAAATAATAATATCACCTTTATGATAATTTTCTAAAAGGTGATCTTTTGCTTTATTAAAAAATATGTTATTACCTTCAGCAGATTCTTGCCAATGAGTTTTTTCAAACCCTTCAGTAATGTAATACTTTGATTGAAATTCATAATCACCACACTCCCACTTTTTAGTACACTCCACGGTTGATTCTTTATAACCATAATAATGTACTTCATGACCACCTCGATGTAAATATGTAGTTAAATAATAACTAACCATTGCATAAGGATCCACAGTAAGATCTTTTGTTGAAGGATTTCTTGCACAACCTACTGTATGTAATCTCATTTTCTTTTTTCTTTTATTCCAAACACTTAATCCTTTTTTAAGATTTATGTTTTTATTATCTTTACCTTTAGACCAAGGCTTTACCCACGCCATGTGTAATATGTTTACATCATCACCTCCCATTGATTCAAATTCAGCCCTTTCATAGTACCAATTCCACGAAGGTGTTAAATGTTTATAGAATGACTTAGGAGTATCTAACATTAATAACCCAGATAAAATATCAGTATCTCTCATTCTGTGACCGGCCGCTTCACAGGTAACAAAAAGATCATATGCCTTTTCATATAAACTTTCATTTACCCAACGCTCATTATCAATTATCATTACTCCATCTTGAATATCAATAATATCATTCTTGTTTTGTAAATCAAATGTTTTTTCTAAAAAGTTAATTGTTTCATCATCATTAACAGCCTTTAAATAATACCATGTATCAATTTGCTCACTAAGATCATTTCTCATTCTAGGCGCGCCAGCCACAACAAAATCTTCACTTAACCATGAAAAGTCTAATTTCTTTAAACATACACAATCAGCATCAACATGCATTGAATACTTATATCCTTTTTCATGAAGAATGCCTGGTGCTGCATAATAAAGAAAAGATTCTGGGGGATACCCTGTATTAGTAAAACCTTTAATAAAATCTTTTGGATTAAGAGTAATTACATTTACACCTGGTGCATCAGGCTGTTCAGGATCAGATGTTATGATAAAAAAATCAAAAACGCCTGGATTAAATTCTTCAAATAATTCAAAACATCTTTGTGCATAAGAAAAGTAATTCCTATCTATGTTTGTAAATAAAGCTATCCTTTCTTTCATTAAAATAAAAGTTTAAAAATACATTTCCAAATCGCATAAGTTATTAAAAATATAACAATCCATGTAAAGATAAAATCCCATCTATATTTATTATACCATTTCATACACTAATTGTTTAAGGGTGCTTTAATTGTTGGGTGAGATTCATAATGAAGTAATGAATACTCAAATTCTCCGATAAGTAAATCTACATTAATTACATCAACCTCAGGTAAAGAGTAAGGAGTTCTTTTAATTTGTTCTTTTGCCTGTTCTATGTGATTTAAGTATAAATGTGTATCTCCTAAGTTACCAATTAATTGATTAGGAACCATATTTACTTCTTCTGCAATTAATCTAAGTAAAAGTGCATAGCTTGCAATATTAAAAGGTAATCCTAAAAATACATCAACCGATCTTTGATTCCACATTAAACTAATCTTTCTCCTCGGAACATTTCTTTCATCTAAATCTTTATGTTCAAATCTTTTAGCATATGAAATGTCTTTACCGATAGAAAGAGTCCATTCTAACGATCTTTCCTCTAAAGACATTTCTGTAGTATAAATCTGAAAACCATAATGACAAGGTGGAAGTGTCATTTGATCTAACTCACCTACATTCCATGCATTAACCATTAATCGTCTACTATCTGGGTTTTCTTTAAGTTCGGTAATTAGATTTTCTATTTGGTCTTCACCACCCCAGTCTCTCCATTGCTTTCCGTAAATAGGACCTAAGGAACCGTCAGTTCTTCCACTCTTTTCATAATCACCATCCCAAATCTTACAATTATTATCTCTTAAATACTGAATGTCTGTTCTGCCTTTTAAAAACCACCTCAATTCTGTTATCATAGTTTTAACAGCCATCTTCTTTGTGGTTAATAGAGGAAACCCTTGAGTCATATCATGCCTTATTGTATACCCAAAAATTGATTTTGTACCGGTACCTGTCCTATCTTCTTTTTCTTTACCGTATTGCAAAATAGTTCTAAGAAGATCCTGATACTGTTCATCAATTGTATAATCTTTATCTATATCCATTTATTCTTTTTAAAATATAACCACATACCTACAACGGTAGCAGTAGTTAAACCTACAAATACCCAAAAACCGTTATCATCTGAAATTAAAGGTACATCATCAAAATTCATACCCCAAAGCCCAGTATAAAATGAAAGAGGTAAAAATATAGTAGACCATATTGTAAGAAGGTTTAATCTTCTATTCAATAAATCATTATTTTTCTTTTCGATCATTGATTCTAAAACTTCAAAAATCTGAATAAGATCTAAATGTTCTCCTTTTAAAAGTTTTCTTTTTAAATTATAGAATTCTTTTGTGTTTATTGGATGACCTTCAAAAATAAGATCCTCATATTTTTCTAATTCCTTTTTTAATTCTTTTTCCATAAATCTAATGTCCATAATAAAGATTCAATAAAATATAGAATACCTACAAGAGCCATTCCATAGTGTGTCCATGTTCCTTGATGACCGTAAGTAAAATCTTCATAGATTGATGGTACGGCTGATAACATAATGGAAATACTAAAAAGTATTTTTACCCATTTATTATCTAAAAAAGATTTAGGTTTTACTTCTTTATATAATGTATCTTTTAACCAATCGTAATTAAGATGCTTACGAGTAGCCAATAATCTAAAAGATATTTTATCTGCTAGTTTTTTCATAACATTCCTTCTTTAGGTTTTTCTATTGCAATATTTGTTCTTGAGCTTCTTTCAATTTCAGTATCTAATATATCATGATACCCTTCTTTATATCCTGTACCGCCTTTTTCTAATCTGATTCCTTTTGTGACTTCACCTATATGTTCGACCATAATTCCACCATCAGCCGTTTTAAGTAAAGCAGAGTGTAAGCTATGGTGAGTCTTAAGATACCATGCTATTACATCTTCTGATAATAAATATCCGCTAGTTTCTGTAATAGGTTCTTTTGTTATCCAAGTTGGCCAAATAGACATTAAACCCCAAAAATACTTTTGGCACCTTTCATATCTAAAATCACCAAATAACCAATCTGTACTTTCTTTAGCTATTTCTTTAGTTTCATGCCTATACCAATTATTTCTTTTTAATTGTACTTGTGATAATGTTTTATCTCTTTCTAATAATAAAACTAAATGTTCTAATTTAAAAGGCTGCTGTACCAACACATCATCTTCATGCATAAATACATAATCATAATCTTTAGCCAATTCAAATATTTTTTCCCATTGTTTAGTTACTCCTAGATTCTTTTCATTAAGTATAACTTCATCAAATCCATTAAGAAGAATAAAAGATTTAAATAATTCATCATTTCTACCTTTAGGAAAATCATCAATGAGTAAGTGATGAACGTCTAATCCACTAAAATCAATTTTTTTACATGCTTCAAATGTTCGTGCCAAGTAATTAACTCTGTTGGTTGATATTACAACTCTTAATACCTTTTTCATAATAAGTGAGGTTTTGCTTCGCTAATACCTGAATTTGTTACTTGTACATATTCAGGATGGTAATGATTAATGTATTTGGCACCAGCATATGATAGTGCAGATCTTATTCCATCAGTTAAACCTTTTACAATATATTTTACACCACCTTTAAAAGGAATGATAGTTGATTCACCTTCTACATTTCGTTGGGCTTGTCCGTGAGTAGTTTTAGTTTCTAATGACGCAGATCCTCTATATCTTTTATAGAGTGCATTTCCTTTTTCAATCATCTGACCTGGTGATTCTAAAGTTCCTGCGAGAAGAGATCCTAACATTACATTATCGGCGCCAACTGCTAATGCTTTTGCAATATCTCCACTACTTCTAATACCACCGTCAGCCATTATAGGTACATTTGCGACCCTTGAGATTTCTTCAAGGCAAGTTACATTAGGTACACCGAATCCTGTTTTAATTCTTGTAGTACATAAAGAACCACCGCCTATTCCTACCCTTAACCCATCAGCACCTGCTTCTTGTAATCTCATCGCTGCCTCTGCCGTTGCAATATTTCCTGCAATAATATCAATATGTGAAGGTAAATTTTCTTTACACCATTTTACCATATCAATAACATTTTGGTGGTCACCGTGTGCTACATCAATAAGAAGAACATTCGCACCTGACATTGTAATACTTACTGCTCTATCTTTATCTTCTTCCTGAACTCCGATAGCAGCCATGATAGGAATCCTAGTTTCTAAATCATCCCATATAACTTTATCGCAATCTTTTATTCTTTTAATAAGATCTGCAATTTGATCAACTTGTTCTTGTACAGAATTAAATCTATGTATACATCCTACACCACCTAATTCATATAGTTTAAATGCCATTTCACTTTCACAGACAGTATCCATAGGAGAACCTACAATAGGTATATAGATATGGTATCTTTTAGATAGTTTAGTTGCAAGGCTGATTGATTGCCTTGATTTAATACCAGAAAAGGAAGGTACTAATTGAATATCATCATACGTCAAATATTGCATTATGCTTTAAAATTTAAATGTTACGGTATCTACGCTTATCACTCCACTGAACCTTCTTACTCTTTCCTAAAAAAGTTAACCTAGAAACCTTTTTATTAAAAACATTCCTAGTGTCATTAGTATGAGGGTTGCCGTTTTGTTGTTGGTCTTCTAAACTCACTTGTGTTATTTTATTTTTATATGCAAAAAACCTAAAAGGTTTAATCTTTTTTAATTCCAAATTTAGATTTATACCAAACTCTTTCATGGATGTAGTAAAGAATCATTTTGGTAAATACCTCAACGCCGCCTATACTTAGACCAAGTAAAGGGTCGCCGCTTATTACCCAAGCGACGACCATTGTATCTAAGGTTCCTATTAACCTCCATGTTATAGTTTTTAGTAAGTGTCTATGCCTATTTATTAAAGGCTTAGAGTTTTCCATCAGCTTTCATTTGATTTCTAATTGAAGTTGCCGAAATATCACCTATTTCTTTTGGTGGTACATGTTCGATAATATCATAACCTACACCTCTTCCATAATTAATAGATTCAATATCAGGAATAATTGTTGGTAACACTTTACCTTCCTCGATAAGTTCTTTTAATTCTCCTTCTTTTACCATTTCTAAAATCTCTTGTGCGGTCCAAGGATTCTTTTCATCTGGTTTTACATCTCTAATTCCTAACCATACATTGTAGCCTTCTTTTAGTCTTTCATTAATTAACCAAAGGTGACCTTTGTGTAATGGTTGCCATCTACCTGCAAAGAATGAATACTTTACTTCTGATGATGAACTTTCTTTGTCTGCTTTTGCTTTAAATTCCATTGTCTCTTATTAAGTTTATTGCTATTGCCCGTTCTCCGGGTTTATTTGGATCCATGTCGTTGATTAAATATCTTGGTCCTCTTTCAATTCCCATCTCTAATCTGCTCCACGGAATTTTATTTTCCTTAAGTTCTTTTATAGTATGTTCTCTTAACCATTCAGGTCTTGCTGTTGTTAAAATAATCATATGACCTTCTTTAGCCTTTTCTTCTAAAAACTTTAGAGTACTTGGTATTACTTCAGCTTTACTAGTTTCATATGTTTCAAATTTACGATACTTAAATATAGTACCATCAACATCTACAAAATATGTTTCTTTCTTTTCCATTAAATGTTTTTAAGTACTTTAGCAAATGATTCTTCTGGCATATCATCGGTTGTATCAATATCAACATATGATGTTGTTGGTGGTACATAAGCTATTGCTTTAAAATGATCTCTTTCCCTAGGATCTGTTGTATGAACATAAAACTCAATCATTTGATCCCCCATAAGCCTTTTAAAATCTTCTCTTTGATCAACATAAGGAGCTACCAAAGATACAATTACATCATGCCCTTGATTATTTAAATAATGGGCAATTTTTTGAGCCGTACCAACATTAACCACTCTACCGTTAATTGTGTAATCTTTGTTTGTAAATAGTTCTCTCATTTCATCGCCATCAATACGAAATGCATTAGGCATCTTTTCCTTTAGCATATTAGCTAAAACTGTTTTTCCGTGTGCGGGTTGTCCTGTAAACCAATAAATCATAATTATCCTTTTTTAATTGTTAATGTTCCCTTTGTACCTGTAACCTTAATAATGTCACCTTCTTCAATTTCTTTTTTAAGAATCATTTCTGCTACAGGATTTTCTATTAATCTTTCTAATGCTCTTCTTAATGGCCTAGCACCATACTTCGGATCAAACCCTTGATCTAATATAATGCTTTTAGCACCTCTTGTAATTTTTAATATATATTGTCCTACTTCTACTAGGTTATCTGCAAGTTCTTTACACTCTTTATCCAATATTGTCATTACTGTATTTTTAGTAAGAGAGTTAAAAACAATCACTTCATCTATTCTATTTAAAAATTCAGGAGCAAATTTCTTTTTAAGAGCTTTATTAATAATATCTTTTTCTGCATTCTGCTCTTCAGCAACAGTCTTTCTACCAAAACCTATTCCTGTACCAAATTCTTGTACCTTTCTTGATCCAGTGTTGGAAGTAAGAATGACTAAACAATTTCTAAAATCAATAGTTCTACCTAAAGAATCTGTTAATTGTCCATCATCTAACATTTGGAGAAGTACATTAAACACTTCTGGATGAGCTTTTTCTATTTCATCAAATAATATAACAGAGTGTGGTTTTCTTTTCACCTGCTCCGTTAAAAACCCACCACCTTCATGACCTACATATCCAGGAGGCGCTCCAATTAATTTTGAAACAGAATGAGCTTCCATGTATTCACTCATATCAATACGAATAAGATCTTCTTCTGAATTAAACATATAAGAACTTATTTCTTTAGCCAATTGTGTTTTACCAACACCAGTAGGACCTAAGAAAATAAAGTTACCTATAGTTCTGTTTCTCTTTCTAATACCAACACGGTTTCTTTGGATGGTCATTGAGATTTTATTAATAGCTTCATCTTGTCCCATTACCTTAGATGAAAGGTGTTTATTAATACCTAGTAGATTTTTATGTTCTTTATCAGTAATTTTTTCTACAGGTACACCAGTTGATTTAGAGATAACATAAAGAATATCATCTTCGGTAATTTCCATTCTTACTGATGATAATTCAGCTTTCCATGCTTTATATTCTTTGTCTATTTTAGATTTAACATTTAAACATTCATCTCTCATTCTTGCAGCAAGTTCATATTGTTGAGCCTTCACTGCATGTTTCTTTTCCTTTTCTTTTTCTACTAATTTACCCTCTAGGGTTTTTATCTTTTTAGGAATCTTAATATGTTTTAAATGTTTATAAGAACCTACCTCATCTAAAATATCAACTGCCTTATCAGGAAAATATCTGTCCATCATATATTGATCAGCAACCTTTACAATCATTTTAATAATTTCATCAGAATAATTTACATTATGAAATTCTGAATACTTGTGGCGCAAGAAGCTTAAGATTTCTACTGTTTCTTCCAAAGATGGTGGCTCAATAACAACTTTTTGGAATCTCCTATCCAATGCACCATCTTCTTCAATGCTTTCTCTAAACTCATCAAATGTTGTAGCACCTATACATCTAATTTCACCACGAGCCAATGCTGGTTTAATTATATTAGAAGCATCCAAAGATCCAGTAGATCCACCGGCTCCCATAATGGTATGGAGTTCATCTATGAAAATAATTACATGAGGGTTTTCAATTAGCTCATCCACGATGGCTTTCATCCTTTCTTCAAATTGCCCACGGTATTTTGTGCCGGCTACTATAGTAGAAAGTTCTAATGTATAAATTATTTTACCTTGTAAAGTAACAGGAACATTACCTTCAATTATACGAGTTGCCAATCCTTCTACGATTGCAGTTTTACCTACACCAGGTTCTCCTACTAAAACAGGATTATTCTTTCTTCGCCTACCTAATATTTGTATTACTCTTAGTATTTCATCTTCTCTACCAATAACAGGATCTAACTTTTTATTAATTGCTAAATCAGTAACATTGGTTCCATAAGTATCCAGGATTGTAAGAGAGTTAATCTTTTTACCTTTCGTTCTCTCTTTTTGAGTATTTTCTTCTTCTGGATATATCTCTCCCATAGTTAGTTTTATTTTTATAAAATAATTATAACAACATTTAGCGGTTTCTGAAAGCCGTAATGTTTCTATATTAATTATACTTAAAAAATATAAAAGGTTTAAGTTAAGATTTGATAGAAATACTTAATTCAGATTTACCTTTAATTAAGCGGTGGATTAAGCCTTTAGGTATATGAATAATTTTACCTGGCTCTATTGATTGTGGTAATTCATTATCGAATTGAAATTGCCAATCATTTTCATTAAGAGATTCTATAAAACGATCTTCTTCATCGGCATGCCACTTATATAAATGATCTGGAGCAGTTGGATCAAAATGTCTTAGGATTGTATCTGTTGAATATTGTTCTTCGGTAAAAGGTTTAGTTTGATCTTCCATTTGCTGAATTACCTGTTCATTAGTTAATTCATTACATTTACAAGATTTACATTTGCAATCTTTCATTGCTTATTCGTATATTCCAATATTAATACTACCAGGTTTAAATGATATAAGTGTGGCTCCGATTGTATCACCAATCTTTTCCCATGTAGATTTATCACTCATATAAGAAGATAGCCTTACTTCATATCCTTTACCCTTTTTCTTAACGGCTTTAATTGCCTTAGGAGAAATACCCATATTATCTATAGCCATTTCCAAATCATATTTAAAATCAGTAAAGTTACCTTCATAAGATTCATTAACTGATTCATTAACTCTAACCCCATAAGTAGTTCTTAAGTTTCCTAATTGACCTTTCTTAACATCTAGTTGCTTTCCTGTACGTTTCATTGTTTTAAGATCAATAATATCAAATTCAGAAATACTACCAACCGACTTAATAAATTCTAACGCAACATCACCTAATTTAAAAGCATCTTTCCAATCTACAAAGAACTTACCAGGTTTAGAAACTTGTTTTATATAAGCAGCATTTTGCGGTTGATTATTAGGTGCAATACCAAATTTTCTTAAATGAGTTAATCTTTGTTGATTACTTTCATTAACTGATTCTTTAACTAGGTCTGAAAGATACATACCGTTTTGTTTACCTGTCTTATTGTCTTTTAACTTGGCCTTTCTACCAGAAATACTAATTACTTTAAAGGTTTGTGATGAATCTTCTCCTGGAAATTTTCTATAAACAATATCTCCAACTTTAATTTCATTTTCATTAACCGATTCTTTAATACTATCTACATATTTGGTTGCAGCTTTCATTGCATCATCAATGTTATCAAATTTACTTTTACCAGGAATTGGTCTTCCGCTTCTTGAACTAAGAATTTCAATATAGCCATCATAATTAGAACCACCGTCTTTGTGAAGAGTATCTATCATAGCCCCATCGCCATAAGTATTTCTTTTTCTTAATACTGCAATTTTGCTACCACCGCCAAATAGAGAGTCCATCATAATTTCATACTTTCTATTTAATTTAAACTTATCAAAAGTATCAGTTAGTTGTTTAATATAAAATGAATCTTTAGCTTCATTAACTGATTCTTTAACTACTTTATCCCATGCAGCCATAAACTCAGGACCATCTAATTTAAAATGACCAATGATATCAGCAATAGTATTATCCATTGACATCTGAACCTCATCTTCATATTTCTCACCTGTGATGGCTTCATATTCATTACGGATACCTTGTGCTAATATTTCAGGATCTACATAACGACCATTAATATTTTGTCTTTTTAATGCAGCCAATGAATTCCTAAGGGAACCTACACCATTAACACCATATCTATATCCTTCAAACGTTTTAAAGTATTTCATATTATTTACCAAATTTTGGAATTCTTCCGAACTCTGCTTCTTTTAAAGCTTTTTGAAAATCATCAGTGTCTGGAATTAAATCATCAGCACCTAAAGCTTTTGCTCTTTTTGCTATAAACTTTGCGGCAGCTGCTTGATCTTTTGATCTACCGTATGCCTGAATAGCATTCTTTAAATCTTCTAAGTTTTTAATCGGAAAGCTACCATCAGGTAATGCCAATCCTTTTGATGCCATTTCCTTTCTTTGTTCAGTATCATAGTTTTCCATTACAACTAAATCAACATCAGCATAAGCATCTTGTATAGCCTGTTCTAAATTATCTTGAGCATCTTTTCTTAATTGGGTTAATCTTCCTGCTTCAGTTTTAAAAGTTTCTTTATCTGTATCAGTCTTAGCACCTTTAAATTTTAATAAGTTAGCTTTTAAGTCAGCCATTACTTTATCTAATTTCTTTTGTGCCATACTAACAGCCTTATCGCCTTTACCTTCAGTAATAGATTCTCCTTTCATTTCAGCTTTACGCATTTCTTTAGCTTTAGCCTTAAGTTCTTTAAACTCATCTTTTACTTTAGTATTAGCACCTTTAACAAATCTGTCTAATCCCCAATTAAATGAAGCAGTAAATAATTTATCAAAAGGTAGCTTACCGAACTTTTTACCGTATGTAGAATATCTTAACCAATCCGCAAAGCCTTGTGCCATATCCTTAGATAATTTAATACCTTCAACTTCAGAGGTATTACCGTTTATAACATCTTTAAGTAATCTATCGGCTGAAGCTCTACCTTCATTAACTTTTTCATTAGCCATATTATATCTTACATCTTCAATCCAATCATCTTCAGTAAAATCCTGATAATCTTTAAAGAATTTTTTAGCATTTTTCTTTGCCATTCTTTCTAATGACTGAACATAATCCTTGGCATAAGATAATGAAGTTACACCTTTCTTAATAGCCTTTTTCATAGCAGCATCAAGATCTAACATTATTTCTCCATAAGGTGAAGATCTTTTTTCATCCACAGATTCATAATAATCATCATATTCTTCTTCTTGATACCATGATTGGTTTGGATCACTGTCAGCTTCTTCTGTAAAATCGTGCCTCTTCCAATTATATCGAGGATCTGTAACTAATGCTGGAAAAAGTGTTTTTCTTTTCTTGTCTTTAGTTTTTAATTTACCGAAAGCTAAATCAATTCCTTTTTGTCTATCGGCATCATAACCATTCATAGTAGCAACAAGATCATAATAATCCATTCCTCCAAAGTTACCGTATCCATCATATCTAGTTTCCTTCCACTTATTACCTTCATTGTCATACATATAGACATCAATGGTATTTTGTCTTTCCGAACCAATTTGATCATTAGTGTCATGGGTCATCCATGAAAATTGCCCTTCGTTTAATTTATAGGATTTCTTTTCGCTAATAAAATCAGCTTTAGTTTTAATATATCTCATAATTACAAATATCTTTTTGTCATTCTTTCCCAATTCTTTAAACCTGCTTGTTTAAGACCAGCAGCCTTAACAAAAGTTCTCATGGAAACATCGTTAGCCTTTTTCATAAACTCATAAATTTCTTCTTTATCCTTTAAAGGCATATCTTTAGGATCAAGATAAGGAAGTAAAGTTTTAATTCTTTCCATAAGAGTAGCATCATCAGGATTAACATCCATTAAAATAGATCTTGAACGAATAGCACCGTCAGGATCAGCTTTATCTTTAGGTAAGTTAGAAATAAAGATTACTCTACCGGCAAAATCAAAATAAGCAGGAACCATTCCATTCTCTATCATATTAAATTCACCTTCAGGATCCATTTCAAAATCCTTAGGATCAAATACTAATCCACTTTTCTTAAGATAAGATATTCTTCTTACTGCTTTGGTATCAAGAGCAGCCTTTAAAATATTACGACCGTTCTCATCTCTAAATACAGCATCACAATCATCAAACACCAATACCTTATTTCTATACTGAAACATTTTCTTAAACATCATAATTGTTGATACAGCACCAGATACCATAATGTAATCATCATCTTCCATTAAGCCTTCATCCTTTAATGCTTTCTCTACACTAAAGGTTTTACCAGTACCAGCTCTACCAGATATCATTAAAGAATTAAATGCACCTGCGGCAACCTTTCTTGCTATATCATAAATATCCTGTAATGTTTCATCTAAGAATTTAACTTTGTCTGCCAAAGTTTCCTCGTTTGCAGCAACTGCAGCCGGCTCTTCTAAAGTAATAGTTTCATTTCTTTTTAGCTTAAGAATTGCGCCGTATGATATTTTTAAATCTCTAGATATTTTTGCAGCACTCTTACCAGATTTTAATTGCTTAAGAACCATTTTTTGTTCTTGTGCTGATAATACACCACGAGTACCTTCATTAACAGATTCTTGTAATGTCTCCACTTCTTTGGCATATGCAGGTTCACTTATTAATTTAGCAAATTCACTAACTAAAGCAGTAATAGGAAAATTATCACTACTCATAACAAAATCAGCATTTCTACTTCCTGCATTAGAAAAGAAAGCAAGATCACCAACAATTCCTGGACCTCTATTCATTCCTCTGCCACCTACCCTGACAGCAGCAGTACCCTTATCGCTATATAGCATAACACCTTCAACGCCGTTTGATTTAACACCAAAAGGAAAGACTTTAAAATCTAATTTTGTTTTCTTATTTAAAAAGGAGCAAATTATATTTGCGGCTTGGCCTAGTTTAGTTTCATCTAAACTGTCATTAAAATTAAATGCAGCCTCATTCAACGAATTCTTAAACTCTCCATATTTTGGAATAAATTTCATATCTTTGATTATTTTTATTGTTTTATTTATTTACCAAGGGTTTGTAGATTTTAAACCTAGTTGTTTTCCAAAAAGAGAAGGGCCATAACATGCCCAAAAGCCTGCTTTATTAGGATCCATTTTTTCTTTCTTATCACAACCATGTCTTGCCCAAAAAGATTTAGCTCTTCCTGGATCATCATTCTTTACAGATAATCCTGGATCTCCCCATTCAATCTTCTTTGCTACAATTTCACCAGTTTCTTTATCGGTTCTACCAGTATTACGATATACAATAAATTTTCTATTTCCGCCTCTCTTAGGAGAATCTAATTTAACTTTTATAGTTCTACCAGATTTACGGTCTTTATAGATAGCCTTCTTTCCTACTTCAAGGTTTTTTGCCATCCATCCACCTTTACCATTTAATACTATATTTCCTTTATCCCAATACTGTTCTGCTTCTTCAAAAAGTTTAGCATGAGCATCTGAACCTAAACGGAAAACTGTATCTTCTAAACCTAAACCATTATCTATATGATATTTAAGTTCTTCTGATACTTTATCAAAATCTTTAAAGCCTTTTACGAATTTCATATTATTTAGGTAACCCTGTTGTTTTTAATTTCTTATCTTCACCTTTCTTTATTACTTCTTTAGCAATATCAGCATCAGCTCCATAAGAACCTTTAGGTCCATTCTTTTTAGGATCATCTAAAGGTCTACCCCAAGTACCAGGAGCTTTAGTTAGAAATGAATTAACTCTAGCGTAACCCCACTGTTCTTGGCCAGCACCAGGTCTATGTCCACTTTTCCATGCAGCCATTCCTCTTCTCATTACTAATCTTAATAAAGGTAATGATACACCAGTTTGTTCGGATTTCTTTTTAAGGCCAGTTTCTATTCCTTTACCACCAATAGGACCGCGATCCCCACTTGCCTTTTCATCTAATGATTCACCTAAACCATCTGTATAAAGATCTTTTAACCAATTATCTAAATCTTTATTAGGTTTAACCTTATCACTAAATTCTTTGTAAAATCTTTTCTTAAAGTCAGCAAAGTTTTTTGCTTCTTCCATCATTATATGCAACTCAGACATTACACCTTCATTGATTATCATTTCTTCTAATCCTTCAGCGTATAAGTCATCAAATGCCTTTGTGTGTTTAGATTTTTTTAAAGATTTTTTACCTTTTGTATCACCAGGTAATTCTTTATAAGCATTAGGATCATCATCAGCCATAGAGGACTGATCTTTCATTTGTTTTTCCTTTGCTCTTGCAGTAGAAGTAGAGATACCTTTATAGTACCCATGACCTTTGATTTTATCTTCAAAATCTTTTTCTTTCTTCTCTGTAATAAATTGTTTGAAGTCTCTAACGAATTTCATAAAAATTGTATTTTTTTATTTATTCATTAGGAAAAGGTAAATTATTAGGTACGAGGTTCCTCTATACCCATTTCCTTTTGAATTAGGTCAATTAAATGATTATCCATTCTAACAGTACCAAAAGTTTGCCAATCGGAATCTTCTAATACAGATTGGATTTTACTGGCAAGGCCGGTTTCTAATATCAGAGCATCGACCTTACCAGTATACCATCTTTTAACATTTTCTATACCACCAGATTTATATAAACTTATAACCTGTTGATTATCAATATGTCTCTTGTGAAACCCCATTACTCAGCAGATGGGCCTTCAACACTTAATCGGTCAATTTCCTGTTGTACCTTTGCCAATTCTGAATGATTATCCCTAAGGGCTTGATTATCACTCTGTACTGATTGTACTGCATTTGATAAAGATTCACCAACATTTGCCATTAATTCAACGAATGATTTAGCTTCATAAAAACCAGTACCGGTCATCTTTGTAACCATTTGCCAAAGAATTGTAACACTAGTAGAACGAACAGCAATGATACCATTAAATTCTTTATCTTTTACTCTTTCTTTAGATTCTCTTAAATTATGATATAACATAATTAAACCGGTTGCAGTAGTATGACCCCAAGGTGCATCTTTTTCTAAGAATTTTAAAAGTTTATCAAAAACCTTTTTAGTTTTAAAATCAACTTCATATTCTCTTTCTTGCATTTCTTTAATAAGATTTTCATTAATCTTATCTAATTCAGCTTCTTTAGCTTTTAATTGCTCCAGTGTTTGCGGAGCTTCCTCTGTAGTCATTTCTACTACTTTAGTTTCTTCTTTACTCATTTTCTTTTTTGTTTTTATTTTCTGTTGGGAAGGGTTTAAAATCTTTATTTACATGATTACATTCAACACAGGCCAAACTATCAATAGGCATAACTCTATCTTCAGCTTCACCTGTCATAAACTTACTTATCTTTCTTAAAAAGAATATTGGTTTAAATTTATCACTACCACAGTTTTCGCAAACAATAGGTAATGTATCCTTTGGATTAAAATTAATATTTACTTGTTCCTTTTTCATTAATTAAACATTGCAATTAAAATCATTATAAACATTCCTACAAAACCAATAAATGCTCCTATATAAGAAGCTCTCATTTGATTATCAGACTTACCTTGGTTTTCAGATGTTCTTAAATATTCTTTGCCGTTATTATAGAAGTGTTTCATAAAACTAATTTATTATTATATAGACTTTTTCTGTTTAGTTTAAGAATGTACGGACATAATCCAAATCTTTTTGTGTATCTATACCTTTATATAAACCAGCAGCTCTGGCATAATTAAACTTAATTCCATTATCACCCCATCTTATCTGCTCTAAGTTTTCAACGATTTCATTGGAAGTTTCTATCATAATGTTTTTATCAATTCTTTCAGTCATCTTTTTACTAAAACCGTAAATTCCAATATGTCTTTTTATAAATAAGGAATTTTCAAATAAAGGACTCCTGGTAAACATTACTATTCTTTGATTATCTAATATTGCTTTAACTGTATTTCTATCTTTACATTGGGATTCTGTTATTGTACCTATAAGAGTGGCTATTGAAAGTGGATCTTTTTTAAGAGTATAAATTAAATCATTTATATCTTTATCATTTATAATAGGTTCATCACCTTGTACATTAATAACAAAATCATATTCATCTTTATAATGTTGATAAGCTTCTAATACTCTCTCGGTACCAGTTTGGTGTTTTATGTCGGTTAATATTGCTTCTCCGCCGAATAATTTAACAGCTGCCTTTATTGCAACATTATCAGTAGCAACTACAACTTTATCAACTATTGAGTTTTCAACAGCTTCATAAACCCACTGTATCATTGGCTTTCCATTTATATCTGCGAGAGGTTTACCAGGAAGTCTTGTAGATGCCCAACGAGCAGGAATTATTGCAATTACTTTATTGTTTACCATGTGTCTCTTTCATTTGTTATCTTTGTTCTTGGAAAGCTATTACCTTTAGGTTCTTTACCTAAAAATGAACATAGATTTAAATAATCATTATCGGTTGAAACATTAATAGAAATAAAATTATCTTTATCCTTAAAAAATTCTTTAACTTCTTTATTATGAGTTTCATATGAAGATATAAGTTTATCTTTATCATATGGGAGACTGTCTTTGCCATAAGTATAAGACATGTAATCATAAAGAAAGCCACCGCTCCTATCTTCTCTAATGTATCTATATCCTCTTTCTTTAACATCATCCCATGATGGCTTATCCGAAAAGCCAAATCCTAACTTATGAAACTTATAAATTGAATTATACCATTGCTCACTAGAATCTCTTTCACTTAAAATATAAATTGCATCAGGGTATTTTTGGTAAAGAGATTTCCAAACATGAGGTATACTGAAAGGGACATCCTTAAATAATTCTACATCATTCCATTTTTCAATCCAATCAATAACAGATTTTAAATCACCTTCTTTTACGTTTTGCATTAAAAATTCCCCTTCATTCATTGTACTTAAATCACCTCTAAAACCTAATCTTTTAATAGCATGATAAAGAGAGGTACTTCCAGTTTTATTATAACCAATACAAAATATTTTCATTATTCTTCCTTACTTTTTTGTCCTAAATAACCACTATGATGTCTTTTAGAATATTCTTTCTTTGTAAATTTAATCTTCTTCATCGTTTCTACTACTAAGATATCACCCATAACAGTCATAAGAGTTGTTGATATTGTTGGAGTTAATCCTAATGGGCAAATTTCTTTAGCATCACCTATATGTAAACATACATTAGATTCCTTAGCAAGTTCACTATCCTTTTTACCAGTTATACTAATTATAGGTATATTTTTATAAAGGTTTCGTGATAATTGAATTAATTCTAAAATTTCTCTAGTCTTACCTGAATTAGATAACAGAATTAATACATCGTTACTTTGTAATATTCCTAAGTCTCCGTGTTGTGCCTCGCTAGGATGTAAATATACAGAAGGTGTACCTGTTGAACTAAATGTGGTTGAAATGTTTAATCCTATTTGGCCAGCCTTACCCATACCGGATATTACTACCTTACCGCCAGCACCGTGGACCTTATTTATAATTATATTAACAGCCTTTTCATATTGATTATCTAAAGGGATGTTTCCTATAGCTTCAATTTCTTTTTCTAAAATTTCTTTAATACTTTCTATCATAACTTTTATTTTATTACACAATGTCTGTGTGGGCCACCTTCTCTAAAATCCCATCTTATCTCTTTACCTGCCCATGCAGATATTACCGATCCCATATCTAAACAAACCTTACCTTGATTAAATAACTTGTGATGAAAATCCTTACCTAATAAAGTCCAACTAGTTAATATGACATGTTCTTTAATGTTTTCTATTTTATTTAATATTTGATTTCTATGTTCTATTTTGCTACGATAGGGAACATCTATGTAAGTTATTTTACAACCTAATCTTTTACTTAAATTATTTTTCTTTAGAAAAGAATTAAGAGGTGAAACAATACATATACTTTTCCCTTGTAAAACTTTTCTTAATTCATTAACATCACCTAATGATTTTGTTCTAGGTATAAATGCATCAACGGTTTTAAGAGGTTTTTTTCTACCTGATTCTTCTACAATTTTTAGATCTAAATACCACTTAGGTCTTTTTAATCTATCCTGGTGCCAAGTTTTCATAAAATCAGTATAACCAACACAACCAATCCAATCACTCATCTTAATACAATCCATTAACATTTTTCTAGATTCATTAATCATTTCGTCTGCAGAATTATATCCCCAATTTTTCCAAAATCTATTAATTGGATCAGATGTCCTTTTGTTAAAAATGTTAATTTCCCCATCACCAATCCTGCATAAAGACAGAGGTAACTCATTCTTAATACATCTTTTAAGCTCGTTTATGAATTCATCATTTGTATGAGTAAGTTCCTGATAAGTAGCCATAATTATAATTTACTTTTTAGTAGATCTTTTGCAAAGTTATATAATTCAATATCCTTACTATGCAATTCACAGATTCTTTTCTTTATATTTTCGTCACCTTGCCCTAATGGCTTTTTATCTTTATTTGCATTTCTTATTTCATTGTTGAGATTAAGATTAAACATTTTAGCCATTAATCCTATTGATTCATTATACATTTCTGTTATTCCACAAAATGCTATATTTTCTTTTATATTATGTTTGGCTAAATCTAAATCTCCGGTCCATGTACCTGAAACCATTTTTGTCATCCAATTATGTTGATTAGTTTGTTTTTCTACATAATCCTCTAATGTTTTAAATTTTGACCTAACCGCTAAATTTGTTTTTGTTGTAAAATAATAATGTGAAACTATTCTTTCGATAGGATCTCTTAACATTGTAATGTATTTAAAATCCTGTTTAAATATAGTGTGCATGCCATAAAAGCAATGAGCAGAAAAGAATCTAGTGTTTCTTAGTACATCAGAAGAATATGTATTCTTTACATAATGCATAATTGAATTTGGGCTATGAGGTTGTGGTTTTATTGTACCAGGTGGGACATATACTTCTAATCTTTCGTTTTGTTTAAAATTATTACCTAATGCTACTCTTAATGAAGACCCCGCGGTTTTAGATAAATGTAAAAATAGTATATTATGTTTAGAATTCATATTTAAGTAAATTTATATCTTTTGTGTAAATTTCAGAAACCTTATCAACCAATTCTGGTGTATAGTATTCCTTATAATGTTTTTTCTCAGTAGCATTAATTTTTTTAAGCTTAATGTTAAATCTTTTTTCTAAGGGGGAGAGATCTTCTAATCTATAAATTTCATCAACGACACTTTCTTTTTTAAGTGTATCATTCCATAACCAATGTACTTGGGGTAACCATCCTGCATGGCGGAGTATACGGTGCCCTCGGTATTTATGAAGAATATTAACCGTTTCTTCAAATGAAATTCTTTTAATAAGTTCAAAATCTGGATGAGGATTTAATTTTTCTCCTATATTATTATGCCAATAACTTTTTTCTGATTTAGCATATTCATAACAAGAAACTAATCTATCCCATGGATTTCTAACAATAGCAAACTTAAACCACCGTTCCCATTGATTAGGATGTTCTTCATTATACCACTTATATGTATAATGATAACTTTTACCCATTCCCAATGCTTCACAAACCGAAGTACCTCCATTTTTAGGTATATGAATAAAAATTGATTTATGTTCTTTTGATAAACTCATTATTGAAAATATGTTAGTGCTTTTATGATATTTGGATTTTCTTTATTAAATTGTTTAGAAAGTAAAAAATTAATGTAATTTTTAACCTTATTTAAATCTGGTGAATATTCTGAAAACTTTTGTTGATAATCAGTATCATTAATATTCTTAATAGTATAAGTTACACCTTTGTCATAAAAATTGTTAATCCCATAAGTCATAACAGGTTTATTATATAAAAGTGCCTCATTAATAGATGTTGAATTTATAGCAATTACCCTATCTGCAAATTTACACCATCCTATGTTATTCATATCTTCAACATATTTAAGATGAGAATATTTTTTACAAATTTCTTTATACCTTTTTTTATTTACTAATGTATCTTTAGGATGAACTTTAATAATTATCTTTGTTGAAAATAATTTAGCAACATGTTCTATTAAATCTTTCATATCCTTAAAGAACGGTGAATGATTGACAATTTGAGTATCAGTATTAAGCTGAAGAGGTACATATATGTAGTCTCTTTCACCAGGGTCTATTGCCATTGTATCATATTCCCGTTTTTTACTTGAATGTTTGTTAGGATGTCCTATAGGAACTGTTCTTAATTTAGATATTGATGATGAACCGTTTGTACCTTCAGTATCTATCATAAAAGTTTTATTTTGGGGAAACCAACCGTGCTCTGTGTAAATTATTTTTACATTAGTGTATCTTTTAATGTAATCTAAATATTTTGGTTGATACCCTCTACTCTCATCATTAAATTCACCATTCCAAACAACAAGGTGTGTAGTCCTGAGAGATTCCAATCTTGAGATTAGTCCATGTAGATTTTTTTCTATAAATGAATTATCTTTACTCATTAAATTTCTATCTAAAAGCCTTGGTGGTTTAATATGTTCTACTGATATAAAACTTTTAGACAATGTTAATTGAGTATAAAGGTTTTTAATGTAACCTGGGAGGCTGTTATGCCATGATAAAAAAGTAATATGTTTTTTATCTACTTTAAAGTTTTTGGAAGGTCTTTTTTCCAAGATAATTTTATCCCACATCTTAAAAGAGTTTTTACTAAAGTTTTCCCATGTTAAATCTTTTACCTTTACTGTGTTTTTAAATTTGTTTTTTAATAAGATACTTCTATCAGCATAAATGTTATTTAATAATGAAGCAACCTTTTCTATATCCGGTTTCTTTCTATCAAATAAATATTCACTCTCTAAGTGAACTGGTGCTTCCCCAACATCCGTAGATATTACCGTATGACCTATCTTAAGAGATTCTATTAAAGGTAAAGGTGTACCTTCATTAATACTTAAAATTAAAGTAACATCTAAACTTTTATATGTATCTAAAAATTTATTACTTTTACTAGAGGTTTCAATAACCGTAAACCCTAAACTCCGTATTGCAGAAATAACTTTAGATGCATTAGGTGATAGAAAAACAAATTCAAATTTATCCTTATCTAATTTTGATGCCAATTCTATCATTCTACTTTCTCCTTTAAAGCCGCATCCATAAATTCTTCCTATGAAACCTAATCTAATTTTACCTTTTTGTGAAGTATTAGGCTTTTCTTTAAATCTTTGATCAACACCTAATGGTGCATAAACAGGATTATCATGTAATTTATCTTTATTAATCCAAGTAAACTGTTCTTTTGATGTGCACAGTAAAGAATGGTATGATTTTAAAAAATTAATTTTAAATGAAGTATTAAATCTACTTTCATGATAAGGGCTATCATGAAACATTTGTATACCTCTAGAAAAAGATTCATGCCTTTTATTATGAAGACCTATGCTATTTAAATATTCACGAGAATGATTATTTCCAATTCTCCAATACTGATATACATCACTCCCCTCTAATGGCCACACAGAAGAAATAATTTTATACCTATCTACAGAATAATTTTTATAAATTTCGGTCATATTACTAAAGACCCAACCCCAATGGCCAAAGAAAACCATATTTATTATAGGTATACCTTCTTTCCTTGCTTTGTTAAATTCATTTTGTGCATATGAATTTAAAGATTTTAAAAATTTAAGCTTCTCTGCATAATTAGGTAAGCTATTATGAAATGCTTCATTATTATAATAAAGATCAGGAGTTATTACATAATGAGCTTTTTTAGATTTTTTAGGTACTATATTAGATTTACTAACATTATTGCTTTTTATTCTTTTTATTGTATTGTTCGTAGATCTTGGTAAAATTGAAACCTTTCTTATTTTTTTGCGCCTCATCTCACGTTTTTGTTTTTTCTACTTGCTTGGAAGTGTTCAATAACAGGTTTAATATTAGGATATATTTGTTTCATAAGATCAAATATAAAGGTATATTCAGGTGGTATATTTTGTACTTTAAGACCTATTTTTTTACCATATAAATCAATAGCATTTCCTAAATTCCACTGCTCTAAATTTTTGCGGTTATCCTTTTCTTTAATATTAATATTTTCCCACTCCTTACATATTCTCATGCTCCTTTCATTATTAGCCATAAAGATAGTACCACTTAAACATTCATTTTGCCTCCAGCGAAAATCCTGATACCTTATACCGATATCACATTTCATATCTTTAAACAAAATAGGAATAGAATGAACTACTGCATCAACATCTACATACACTAAATTTTTACCTTCGTGCTTCAGTAGCATTTGCTGCATAAACTTAGCTTTAAATCTGGTATTTTCTTGCCAACTACCTAAAGAAGGTACAGGAACGATGTCATATAAAAGATTAAGCTTAGATAAAGAAGCCTTGAGTTTATTAGCCTCATGCTCATATGCAGTGTTAATTGTATAGTAAGCTACAAAAATTACATCTTTCATTAAATGAGCACTTTCTTTATAAAATAAATCATGTGCATTAGATTTTAGAGATTGTGCGTTTACACCTCTCCTGGAATTAGTTGGCCTAACTGACACGCCTTTTGTAATATTAATAGGTTTAACTCTTATTTTAGGTATGCTTCGCCTTCTCACGCTATGTAATGTTTTTTTATTTATCGGAACTAAAAAAGGGAGGGTTTCCCCTCCCTTTTCTAAATAATAGAAGTAAGTTTTATTATTTTACTTTTTCAATAATAGGCTCAGCTGGTGTCTCCTCTTTATTCTCTACTGGATCTATTCCTTCTTCTGTTTGATCAGTTGGTGGTACAAAAACTTTAATAGCCTTTGATACCATTTCAGCATCCTCTAAAGTAAATGCACCTTTCTGCTGTGCAATTCTTGCAGCTTGAATAAGAACATTAACTGCTTGACCTTGATTCATTTCTTGAGTTTCTTGTGACATAATTTATAAATTTGTTTATTATTATATACCTTAAATTAATTTAGTTTCATAATATTTCAATATCATTTTCTAAATCTTTCTTAGTTGGTATAGTGACATATAACACTCCCTTTTCTACCTTAGCTTTAATTTTCTTTCTATCAAAATCATCAGGTAATCCAAACCTTTTATTTAAAGGTGGAGTCCACATATTATCTTCACTTTCAATTACAACACTTAAGTCATTCTTAATAAGCTTAATTTTAATATCTTCTTTATCAAAACCAGGAACTGGTATTTCTAAAATGTATTTACCATCTTCTTTATCAAAATGGTATTCTTTAAAGGGATTTTTAATTTTATCAATTTCTCCCCAAAACGGATGGTCCTTTAGGATCTCATCAAAGTTTGATTTAAATGTAAACATAGTTTAAATAATTTTTTAGTTATAACAAGGATTAGTTCCTTATTTAATTAATATACTGAAAAAACCGTGCCATAAGTGAATTAGCACGGTTTTTCGGAAATATTGTCATCTTTCTATGTTTGACTATGACATTGTGTCACTTAAAAGACTTTCTCTTACCACCATCATATTTATGAGCATGACCTTCGGTAACAAGAGTTTCATTAATGTTTAAAATATTTTCATCTTTATCCATAATGAATAAATCGGCAAGTACCCTACCATACTTTCCTTCACCGTATGATTTAATTCTAAAGAATCCTGGTTTTGAACTAACTTCAGTTAATAATTCAATAACCCTATCTTTTGCAGCTAAACCTAATTTCTTTTCCTCAAGGTTTCGCGTTCGGCTTTCCCATGCATTCATTCCTTTGAATCTTATTCTCCTTTTAATCCAAATATCAAAACCAATATCAATCATTGCATCAACAGTATCACCATCAATTACACGATCTAATTTACATCTATAAATATACTTTTCCATTATAAGCCAGTTAACATATCCATTAATTCAGGCTGAGGAAACATATCTACTTTTGTTGTACGAACATTCGTATGTGTCCATAACCCTTTATGCTTCCCTTCTAATACTTCCTGATTAAATTCAAATGCATCAGCACCTTTTTCTTTGATAAGAGAAGGTAAACCAGCTCTAATATCAATACCATCTCTTTCACCAATCCAAAGTATCCAATCTCTTAGTACTTCAATTTGTTTATCAGAGTAACGGTGCCATGTACTGTAACCCCTAAATGGTTTAGATAAAATAACTATTTGGCTAGAATCTACTCTTGTACCTGCATATGTTTTTCCATCTTTTACCCATCCGAAATTATTTACTTCAATTCCAACAGAGTTTTTATGCATGTGACTTCTCCCTGTTCCTAAGTGCCAACCCCAACCGCCTTGTGGCATACATTGTACTAAAACACCATCATAACGATCATCATTACCTCTAACGGATTGACCACCTAAAACGAATTCAGTAGCAACCTTTCCTCTACTGTCACCTGCCCAATGATCAATTGTTTTATAAGGATTATGCCAACCTGCTGTGTGATGAAGAAATACATACTCTGGTTTGCTTCCTGTCATATACTCATTTTCTGGTAAGTAATGTTTATTAATTACTAACCCGTTTTCCATCTCTTCAGTAAGTTCCGAATTATCAGTACTAGCAAGACCCATAGCATTCCAAGTGGTAGGGCCAACAATACCATCAACCACCAATTCATTTTCATGTTGCCATTCACAAACTTTGTTATGTGTTTTCGGTCCAAATATCCCATCTGCATAAAGTCCTAAAAATTGTTGTATATCTTTAACCTCTTTTCCTCGAGATCCTTGTTTTAAAATCATATCCTATACTTATTTTTTTATTTATTCTTTTTCTTTTCATAGAATTCATCATAAGCATTAATAAGATCATCTACTACAGGATCTCTATGGTTTTGGAATAATGTTACCGAACATACATTCTTTACTTTTTTACCTAAATTATATAAAAATTTAAAACCTGAATCTCTTCTGTTTTTTAAATCTACCTGACCATCGTCTCCACATACAATCATCTTAGATCTTAAACCTATTCTGGTCGCTATCATTTCCATCTGAGACATTGTAACATTTTGTGCTTCATCTACAATAACACAACTATCTAAAAATGTTCTACCTCTCATAAATGCAACAGGAACTATTTCTATTTTCCCTTCTTTTATAAAAGGATCTACTCTTTCTTTTCCGTAAAGTAAATACATGTTTTGGTAAATTGGCTGAACCCAAGGATCCATCTTTTGGTGAAGATCTCCTGGTAAGAATCCGATTTCTTCTTTAGATACTGTTGGTCTAGTGATTATGATTTTTTCATAGTGCCTTCTAAAAAGACCATCTAATGCTACTTGGCATGCTAATAATGTTTTACCACTACCGGCTTTACCTGCCAATACTGTTACTGTGTTATTTAAAATTTGTTCTTTTGCTAACTTCTGCTCTTCATTTAATGATATATTAAATTTAATTGGATTTTTGACAATTCTCTTTTGACGGAATACTTCGTCATCGTATGTTCTAGCTGGCATTTGCGAATATTTTTTTAACCTTAATTTAAGGTTTTGGGTTATAATGTTTTCGCTCTGTTTTGCCTGGCTGTGTTACTGGTGAATCTAATGTTTGTTTAGAAACCTTTTCAACATGATGGACATTAGTCTTACTTAATCTACTTAAACGTTCTGCTTCAGTTTCAGTTTTTTTTTCTACAGTAGATTTAAGTACATCATCTTCATTGTTTTCTATAATTGTAGATTCTTCAATAACCTTTTCCGAGGTTTTAACTGGTTGGTCATTAATCTCTTCGGCAACATTATCCGAAGATTGTGATTTATCTAATTCAGCGAATACTTCTTCCTCAGTAACAGTTTCTTCAGGTCTTATATAATCAGTAAGAGATTTAATAAAACCTAATGCAACTAGAGGTAATACAGCTCCACTTACAACAGATAAAATTCTTTTTTGGAAGATAGGCTCCTCTTCTTCTAATCCGAAAAGTTCTATCCATCCCATATAGTCTTCTAAATTAACAAATGCATGGTATGAATTTGCCATCATTTGAAATGCGGTAAGAAGTAAAAATAAACTCCATACCATTGTCTTGTTTGTTTTGTCTAAAATGATTATAGCAGCAAGAGATGCTGCTGCACCTAATTCAAATCCTATAGCTAAAGACCATGACATTAAGCCTGAGTGACTAAGGTCAAAAAATGCTACTGAATTAATCATTGATATTGTAGCTACTAAAAAATATAAACTAACAAAAATGCTAATTATACCTAAATGTACTAATTTATCTTTCATAATTTAATTTATTTATATATTTACTAAACTGTAGGTGGATTGTTTTTATATGGATGTCCAGATGGCAACAAATTAACCAATCCCCATTTCCAGGCAAGATACCCTTCACCTTTTTCTAAATCAGTAAGATCTGTTCCGCTTGTTCCTGGAATATCAGCAACAGCAAAGAATTCCGCCAAACGGCCATCTAATTCTTGAGATGATCTATTTCTCATTAGCCTTAACTCTTGGTTAGTTTGTAAACTATTATCATAATCATTAACTGGAGTATACGCATTACTACCATTTAATCTATTTCCAATTTGATTTCCTGTCTTATTAAACCAACAAGAAACTATAACCCAGTTATCTATAGATACACTTTGAAGATTCCAATCTTTTACACTTCCAATTGTACTACTAATTCTGGCATTAACAGTGTTTGAATCTAAATCTAATTCACCTGGCCATGTATTTGAACCACCGCCACCTGATGATATTGCATAATCTCTTTTTGTTGAGGAGCTTGTATTAGTTTCATAAGACCAAAAGGAATCTTTATCTGCATTAACAGTATCAGCTAAAAATACACCTACTGCCCAATGATTACCTGATGATACTTGTGG